>Ga0190270_10000178_pt1 | contig 28375 bp, 20 predicted proteins | sample Popmic320T_FD_133748 | JGI IMG/M metagenome (GOLD analysis project Ga0190270, IMG submission 133748) | Populus adjacent soil microbial communities from riparian zone of Weber River, Utah, USA - 320 T | ecosystem: Environmental > Terrestrial > Soil > Riparian zone | place: USA: Utah | collected...
CCAGCGCTGGAAATTCCGCACGGCCGCCTCAGTTAGTTCCGCCGCCTGCGCATCGACAGTCGCCTGGACGTGCGTGTCGCTGAGCGGACCATGGCGCAGTTCATCGTAGCGGTCGATCCACTGCTGCCAGAAATTCTGGTCGCGGAACATTTCGTTGTACCACGGGTGGCGAAAGAAGTCGGTGCCGAGGTCACCTGTTTCGCCGCGCCATGTGTTGAAATTGTTGTCGCGGGCGTCGGTGGACTCCAGCGAGCGGTCGAAATCCCACAGCGGTCCGGCGGTGAGACGGCCGAGCCGGTCTTTGTAAAAGTAGGCGCTGAGACGCAGCGCATCGACATTCTTCGCCGCGACGTTGAGAATGTGATGGTCGATGAAGCTGGCGGGGTCGCCCCATTTTGCATAACCGTTATGCGGATCGAAGAAATCCTGGGCATTGAGCGCCGTGCGCCAGCTGTTGAGATACCATGCGAGCCATGTCTTCTGGGGCGCGGTGATCTGCGGCTCGTCCGGATCGACGAAAAACAGCGTCTGGCCCGCGGCGGTGAATCCGGTTTCGCCGGGGTCCGCGCGGTCGATCTTCAGGACGTAGCCGCCGGTGACGGCCGCTCCGGAGTTGTCGAGCGGACTGATCTCCGTGAGATCCACCCGGTCGGGACTGCGTTTGATTTTTTCTGTGAGGGTATAGACTCCGAAATAATCCGCGCCGGAGACCGGACCGCCGCCGGTGTTGAGGAAAAGTTCCACCTGGCGGGTGCGGGCGGCATAGCGTCCGGCATCGCGGCTGAGTGCATACATGAGCGGGTTGCGGATCAGGGCACGGTCGAATTCGTAGGGCGCGCCGAGCACCCAGTCGGAGTCAGGTGGAAGTCCCAGCACTGGAAAGTCGCGGTCGCCGCCGGCTTCATTGCGGGCTTCCACGGCGAGCGAGAATTTGTTGGCGGTGGCGGTGGAACTGCCGCGCACTTTGATGAAGGCCGACGATGCGAAGGCCGGGGGGCTGGTGAGGGCGGCACGGCCGTTTGTCCCGGCGGGCTCGAAGACCATCCACACGGCGCCGGTGCCGCCGTCCGGGCGGCCGGCGTTGAAGTTATCGATGATCATCAGGGGCAAATTGGAGTCCGCGGGCACGGCGTCCGGAGCCAGTTGGAGATACTCGGCGCCGGCGGTGAGACTGATGGCCAGCCCCGGCGACACAGCCGCCGCGCGAAGTTTGGTGGTGGCGATGACGGTCAGGGGGCCGGAATAGACGGCGGAGGATGCCGTCGGCTGCGTGCCGTCGAGCGTATAAAAAATTTGCGCGCCCGCCTGGGGAGAAGTGAGCGTCACTCCGAATGGCGCGACAAACGTGCGGCTGGTTTCGCTGATGACCGGCGGGTCGCTGGCGCGCGAGGCTGTTATGTTGGGCGCGCCGGGGGTGGGCTGATAGAAATGAGCGTGCGAGCCCATCACCGCGCCCGGCACAAGGCCCCATGAGACATTCGTCACCTGCGGCGGATAGCCCGGGGCGAACTCGTCAGCCTCCTGACCCGCGGGATCTGTCAGGGCGAGATATTCTCCCTCCGAGGCGAGCGAAAAATCCGTGTGCAATTCACTGCCGGACGAACTGCGGTCCTTGCCGGAGGCAAAAACGACGAGGTAGCCGCCGGCGGGCACGACGACGGAGGGAAACTCCCAGCGCCGCGCCCGCAGCGGATCGTCCGTGAGGTGCCAGCCGCGGAGGTCCACGGCCGCGGACCCGCTGTTATGGAGTTCGATCCAGTCGGACGGCGCGCCGTTTTCATCCAGCAGGCCCGCATGGCTGGAGGCCATGATTTCCGTTAGCTGCACAGCCGCGCCGGCTTTTGCCACGCAGGCAAAAACCCATGCCGCCTTGAGAAGGCGCCGCATGGCGAGGGTCATCACTTTGGGGAGGCGGGGTTGAGGGGAAGGGACGCGCAGATTAGCGGACGGGCCGGAGAGTGACAAGATTTGCTTTCCTCACCATCCCTTCACGGCCGCGCCGGTGCGTTGCGGACACCATGGGACGTGCTTCGGAGGGAATCCGGTATCGAAGCTTGAATCCCCCGGACCCCGTGCCTAGTCTCGCGCCCGTGATCCGCGCACTCGACACTTTATCTTTCGGGCTCTGCCTGCTGGGCTGGCTGTTGCTGGGGGTTTTCGGAACATGGGAAAAAACCGCGCCTTTCTGGATCGGCGCTCCTCTGCTGTGGGCGGCGGCGCTCTGCGGGCTGTTCACGCTGCACTGGGGCCTGCGGGGGAAGTTGAGCCGGCCGTGCATGGTCTCGGTGATCGTTTTCATCGGCTGGGTGACATGGCGGGCACTCCGATCCGACGTCTCTTATTTGGCGAGGCAGGATATCGTGTTCGGGGCCACGGCTTTCATCGGCTGGGTGCTCACTGCGGTTCGTTATGAAAAACCGCGGCATCGCTTCGCCCTCATCGTGGTCTGGGCACTCCTCATTCTGGGAAATCTCGGGATGGGCCTTTACCAAAAGTATGGCCATCCGGAGGCGAATCCGCTGAGTTTTCTGGGGTTCACGCGGGATTTCCGGGACGCGGTATTTGGCGGCTTCTTCCCCAATTCCAACCATCTCTGCGGCTTCCTTGAACTCACGGCCTTCCCTCTCCTCGCCATCGCCGTCTTTGGCCGTGTCCACAGTTTCGTGCGCGTGCTGTGCGGGCTGGTGTTTGTGGCGGCCTGCGTTTGCGTGGCGCTTTCCACAAGCCGCGGCGGGTTCCTTGTGTTCGGCCTGGGAATCGCGCTGTTCGGCGCCCTCGCCGCGGTTTTCCACATCCTGCGCAAGAGTCGCTTCGGCGGCCGGTGGCAGGCCACCGGACTGCTGTTCGCGGGTATGGCGATCCTGTGTGGCGCGATTGGCTGGATCGCATGGGGCCAGTTGGAAACCAAGTTCGGTGAGGGAAAAGTTTTCGCCAACCTGAACAGCCGGACGGAACTGTGGGACCGCGCCCATGCGCAGTGGATGGAATCACCGATTACGGGCACGGGGGCGCGATCGTTCGAGTACTATGAGCGTTCGTTCCGGAACATGGGCACCAAATGGATCACATGGAGCGAAGCTGACGTCGATGCCATCTTTGCGCACAACGACTGGGTGCAGACTCTCGCAGACTACGGCCTCGCAGGCCTGCTGCTGGCCGCGGCGGTGCTCGCCCTCCATTGTTGGAAGGCCCTCTCGTTTCTTCTCGCCGATTCCCACGAATCGGCCGCGCAGGGCGGGGGATTCTTCACGGATTACCGCGGGGCCATTGTGATGGGCGCGTTCTGCGGGATGATTCCGTTTGCGATTCACTGCGTCGCGGACTTTCACATGCACATCGGGGTGAATGCGGTGCTGGCGGCCTCGGTGCTGGGCCTCATGGCCAACCCCGGTCGTCCGGCCTCTGGAAACGGGGAAGCAAAACCGGCGTCCGGTGCCCGCCGCGGGTGGAAGGTCACCGCCACGCTGGCTGCGGCGGTGCCGGCCGCGGTGCTCGCATGGTGCGCTCCGCTCTGGGCGGTGGGCGACTATCACTTGCAGCGGGGCCTCGGTATTTTCAGCCACGGCGCCGACAGCCTCGAAGACAGCTTCACCGCTCTCGCAAGGATGAAACTCTCCGTGGAGGCCGATCCCAAAAACTACGACGCATGGTTCCACTGGGGCCACGCCAATTCCCTCAGCTTCGAATTGCTCAAAGCGGAGTTACCCGCCGGCGAGGAAAACGACAAACTCCAGTTTTTGCACAAGGCCCTCGATGCCTACCGCAAGGCTCACAGCCTCTATCCCCAGCATCCTGACATTTCCGCCACCGTCGCGCGCACGCTCGACCGTCTGCGAAGGTTCGAGGAGGCCGAGCAATGGTTCCACAAAGCCCTGCGATGGGGCGATGGCTCGCGGCTCATTCATGAGTGGTACGCCGATCACCTCATGGCAACGGGGCGCTATCAGGAAGCTGTCGATCACTACTGGCCAGCGCTGCACCGGCATGACGACCGGCGGCGCGAAGGGATTCAAAAGAAACTGGAGCGCTGTCTGGAGTTGCTCAAAAAGCAGCGTGAAGGTGCCAGGGAGATCAAAGGCCGTCCGAATGGTGTCAGCGAAGAACAAATGAAACTCGCCGGTCCCATGCCGGAAGTGCGTTCCGGCGGGGTGATCCCGGTCATGCTGGAGTCGCTTCAGTCCGCCAAACTCACGGAACTGAAGGCGGAGAACATTACCTCATGGGGCAAGCTTAAGTGCGAGGAAATCGAGGGAATGGTCTATTGGACGGCCACCGTGCAATGCTCGATCGAAAACCCGCTTTTCGGTCCCCAGCCAACCGAAGTGACAGCCCTCATGAAGGACAACAAAGTCGTGAAATGGCTTTACACCGCTTCCCGCCAGCCGGTGCGGTGACGGCCGCTACCGGTCCAGCAAACTGAACATCAGTTCTCCTTCGCTGACGACTTCGTTTTTCACGATGCAGCGGGCCCGCGCGACGCCGATGCTGCGCTTCACTTTGAGAATCTCAGCCTCGATGAAGAGGGTGTCGCCAGGGACGACCGGCTTGCGGAACTTCACTTCATTGGCGCTCATGAAGTAGCCGATTTTCCCCTGATTTTCCGGACGCCGCAGCATGAGGATGCTCGCCACCTGGGCCATCGCTTCCACCTGGAGCACGCCGGGCATGACCGGATGCCCGGGAAAGTGGCCCTGAAAGTAAGGCTCGTTTATCGTCACCGACTTCACGCCCGTGCACTTGGTCTCGCCCTCGAAGGCGACGACGCGGTCCACCATGAGAAACGGATAGCGGTGCGGCAGGATGCGCATCACATCATTGATATCGAGCACGGCCTCCCCGGTGGGAATGTCGATGGCTGGCGGCACCATGCTCAACATGCGTGAATGCTCGGCCCTCAAGCGCCGCGCCATTTCCGTGTTCGGGCCATGGCCGGGTTTCACGGCGATGACGTGGCCCATGATGCGGCGTCCGAAGAGCATCAGGTCGCCGATGATATCGAGAATCTTGTGCCGCACGAACTCGTCCTTGAAGCGCAGGGGCTCGCGGCTCATCACGGTTTCGCCGCGAATGACGACGGCATTTTCAAGACTGCCGCCTTTGATGAGACCCTTGTCGAGCAAACCCTTTACGTCCTCATAAAACACAAACGTCCGCGCCGGCGCGATCTCCTTTTCGTAAATGGCCGGCGTGATTTCCGTGCTGTAATACTGCGTGTAGCGGCCGTCGGGCCCGACGTTAGTGCAGGAAATGCGGAACCGTTTGTCCGGCACGATCGTCAGCAGGCTGCCTCCGTTCGTCTCGACGTGCAGAGGCTCGCGGATTTCATAGACGCTGCGCAGCGCCTCCTGCTTCACGATCCCCGCGGCCTTGATGCACTCGACGAAAGGCCGCGCCGAACCGTCGCCGATGGGTGGTTCGTTGGCGTCCATTTCCACCAGCGCGTTGTCCACTCCCATGCCCGCGAGGGCGGAAATGACGTGCTCCACCGTGTGGACCTTCACGCTGCCTTCCGCGAGCGTCGTCGCCCGCTCCACCATTTGCACCTTGTCCACACTGGCAAGGATGAACGGCTGATCCTGGAGGTCGATGCGCCGGAACTTGATCCCGTGCCCCGCCGGCGCCGGCTTCATCGTCAGCGTCACGGCCCCGCCGGTATGGAGTGAAGTGCCGGCCAGAGTGGCCGGTTTGGCCAGCGTTTGTTGGTTATCCATGGAATAGTCTGCGGAGTCAAAAGGGCGCGCAGGGTAACAAGCACGCCGGGGCGGTCAAGGTGTGAAAGGGACCGGTTGAAATCCCCCGGGTCCCACGGAAGGGCAACCTCTTCCCAATGAGCGCTCATTCTTCCGGAACCAGCGTCCGCCCGGCCACACCGGACGACGTCCCCCACATTCTGGCGTTCATCCGCGAGTTGGCGGAATACGAAAAGCTCACCCACGAAGTCTCGGCGACGGAGGAATTGCTGCACGCCACCATGTTCGGGCCGCGGGCGTTTGCGGAGGCGCTGATCGGTTGTGTGGACGGCGAACCGGCGGGGTTTGCGGTGTTCCTCTACAACTACTCGACGTTCCTCGCACGGCCCGGAATTTACCTTGAAGACCTTTACGTCAGGCCGCCATTCCGAAAACTCGGGCTCGGCAAGGCGCTGCTCACGTCGGTCGCAAGGATCGCGGTCGAACGCGGCTGCGGGCGCTACGAGTGGTCCGTGCTCGACTGGAACACGCCGTCCATTCAATTTTACGAAAGCCTCGGCGCCGAAATGCACGGCGACTGGCGGCGCATGCGTGTCAGCGGCCGTGCGCTGGAGGCGATGGCCCTGGGAGCGCCGTCCGTCCCGGCGGCTTTGGAGTGAACCGGCGAAGCCGCATTCCTGGTGACTTGGGTTGTTGCGGCCGCCGGGACGGACGGCGCTCCCAGGGCGCCGTCAGCCCCGCCGGACGGCCACGGCGAACCTTGTCGCGATGCCGCGACCGGCGACGAGATCGGGGATTTGTTCGAAGCGGCGGCCATTGGCGATGAGAGTCTCGATGCCGGCGTTCACGGCTTTTTCCACCGCCTTCAATTTGCTGGCCATGCCGCCGACCGAAAACTCGCCCGTCTCGTTGCGGGCGAAATCCATCACTTCCGTGATGTCACCGACGTGCTCCACGATGCGCTGCGTTTCGCCGGGCGGCATGAGGCCGTCCACACTTGTCAGGAGGATCAGCAAATCGGCCCGCGCGAGCACCGCGACTCCTGCCGAGAGCGCGTCATTGTCTCCGAATTTCAGTTCCTCGGTCGCCACGGAATCGTTCTCGTTGATCACCGGCACGATATTCTTTCGATCAAGCAGACTGCGCAGCGTGTTGTCCAGATTGGCGCGGCGTTCGGCATTGAGGAAGTCCTCGTGCGTGACGAGGAGTTGTCCGACATGGAGGCCGCACGCGCCGAGCAGCGTTTCGTATTTGTGCATGAGCCGCGTCTGCCCCACGGCGGCGCAGGCCTGGAGCACTGACGTTTCCTGCGGACGTTTCGTCAGCCCCAGCACATTCAGCCCGGCCGCGACCGCGCCACTCGTGACCACGATGATTTCATGCCCTTCCTGTTTCAAAATGGCGATGGCCTGTGTGAGCCGCGCAAACTGGCTTTCATCCAGCGCCCCGCTGTCCGGACGGGTGAGGATTCCGGAGCCGAATTTGATGACGACGCGTTTGGGGACGGTGATGCTCATGAGTGAAACAGAAATTCCGCGCCGGCGGGCAGCGGAGCGGGAAAATGGGTTGCGAACCCCTGACTGCAAAGACAAAGTGCCGCCCTTTCAGCCCCCGGAATCGTGCGGCGGCCTGCAAGCGCTCCCGTAGTCTAACGGATAAGACACTGGCCTCCGAAGCCGGTGATTCAGGTTCGATTCCTGACGGGAGCACCAGTAAAATCAAGGATCTGGGCTACCCCGGCAAATTACCCCGGCAAATTTCAGCTTGATGTAGTTTGTCATTCGGCGTTGTGGCAGCGTGAGAACCCGAAAGTCACAACTGCCGCCCGTAAGCCGGGGCCGCCGCACCGCCGCCGACAGCGCCGGGGGCCGCTGGCGGATGTCGATCCGGGAGATTGAGCAGAGGGACGGCCCATACCGATACAAAACCTTCATGGTGCAGGGATGGAAGGAAAACGGGAGATGGAGACGCCGGCGATTCAAATCCAGAGCCGATGCCGAGGCATTTATCGCCTCAAAGAGCCTCGAGAATGTCACCGACAGCGTCGGGCTGCGCCCGGTCGTGACCACCCTCGCAGCAGATATTGTCCGCCAGGCAGAGAATGCGGTGACGATTCTCGCAGCGATCGGCCTGCCATCCATGCCATCGCTTGTGGAGGCTGCCACCCACTACGCCATCCATCTTCGGACCACTCAGTCAGTGGAGGCGGTCCCTTTGCGTGATGCGCGGAAGGCTTGTCAGAGTGACAAGGAGACTCGCGGCGTCCTGCGGGCCCGCAGCGCAAAACAACTGGAGAGTTCTCTCCGACTTTTCGAGGATTGGCTGCTCATGCTCCCGCGCTACCGGGGCCAGGCAGTGGATCCAGATTGGACGCCGTCTGTGAGCGAAATCACCTCCGCCGATGTCGCCGCCTACCTCGACAGTCTCCGTGGCAAGGGTGGCCTCATTGCCGCCCCGAAAACGCGACGGAACGTGCTCGGAGACCTGCAGAATTTCTTCAACTGGTGCCTCGGCGTCGAGAAATTGAAGTCCATAACCACCCGCCGCCGCTGGCACTCCCTCAACCCCACAGCAGGTATCACTGCGAAGAAACCGGCCAGCCGGACTCCTGACGTGTTGAGCGTTGCCCAGTCCCACGATCTGATGCGTCATGTGGAGAATTACCGCGACGGATACCTCGTGACGTTCTTTGCACTCGCCCTTTTCGCCGGCATCCGTCCGGGCCCGGACGGGGAGTTGCGGAAGCTGGCCGAGGACCCGCACCGGGACAAACCTTGTCGCGAGGCCGGACGACGTCCGCTGATTGATCTTGAGCGGAAGATCATTACTATCACCCCGGACATTTCAAAGACGGGCCGGAAACGCATCATCACGATACAACCGAACCTTTGCCGCTGGCTTGAACGCTACGGCTTGGAGATTTTGCCGGCGAACGGGCGGACGGGCATTGATAATATTCGCGCCGATTGTGCCTTGGGCCACGATGTCTTGCGGCATACTTTCATTTCCCATCACGTGGCCGCATTTGGCTCGAAAGGCCGCACAGCCCTTGAGGCCGGCAACTCCGAAGCGATCATCGATGCGCACTATCTGAATCTACCGACTGAGGAAGAAGGGAAAGCATTCTTTTCCATCAGGCCGGCAGCGGACGAGCAGAATATCGTCCCGATGCCCGCGGCCGAGGGGCGTGAGATGGCTTGAAGGCTGTTCTAGTTCTGGCGAGTCCAAGGCGGGACAATCCGCCGCTGCATACAGCAAACATACAGCAAGTCCGCGAGAGAAAATTCTCCATTATTTCAGGTCGGCAGCTGCCGCCAACGGCTGGGCGTGGCGTGCATCAGACACAACGGACTGAAGGAAGGCATCGCCGGCCTCGCAGCGAAGGTCCAATAGTCTTCTGATGGCAGGCACGGGCGCGATGACCGACCCGGAGAACGCCGGCGGAATGTGTGCCAAGTTTAAGGAATCCGCGCCAAACCTGCGCCAACTGGCCGGAAAGAATTTTGATTTTTTGCGAAGCCCGGTCGATGCACGCATCTGGAGCAGTTCATCAGACGCAAACGGTATGGAATCAGGATTCCCCCGCCCTCTCATGACGGCCGTTTTGAACAAAGTATCGGTGTCATCTGGCTGCCGGCGGGTAGCCAAAGAAAAGATCGTGCCGATGCCAGTGACAAAGAGCGCGTGACTCAGGAATGCCGCGTCCAAATGGACGGCCGGGATAGTTCAAATTGCAGACATCACTGTCGCGGAGAGGCGCAACGACAGCGCAGGGCGGGAGAACCTACATCCCTGCCAACCCTACGCCAACCCTACGCCAACCCTACGACAATTCCGGGAAAAAAACTTGGGTCCGGGAGAATGCCGCACGGGGCAGTGCATACACCAAACATACACCAACTCGGAAAAATTATTTTTCGCGATCAGTACCGCGGTGTTTTTCGAGGTCGAGCGCCTCCGCGCGCCATCCGAGACTTCGCAAATTGAAGTCGATCTCTCTCCCATGCCTCCGCCAACTGCGGAAGCAAATTCTTCCAAATTATTGCGGGGAGCGCGACCCCTTCCGCTCAGGGCGGATTGACATCCGGGGATAGGGCAGCGCAACAAAATGATTTGCGCAGCTCCATCATGAAACCAGACGAAATCTCCTCAAACCCGCATCCGGCTGTTCAATCCACACCGCCCGGATTGTTGAATGCCACCGAACTGCTCGAAGCGCTTTGGCCAAACCCGAAATCACGGCCTTCGCTGCGATGGCTGAGATCCCTCCAGGCCCGACGGGCTGTGCCGTTTTTGAAAGTCGGACACAAGGTGTTTTTCGAGACCGAACGCGTCCGGGCCGCCCTCAGAAAGTTCGAAATCAAACCGCTTTCATTCGCATGAGCACCTTCTGCCTGCACCAAACCTGCTCCAACTCGCCGCAAAAAAATTCAGTTTTTTTTCCGGACGAGACCGGCACCGACCGCGCAACGCGGAGTACCGACCGCGGCGCGGACAACGAACGGCTGCGGAGGCCTCGGACAGGAAGGGGGGCCATGACTCCAGACCAACTCGATGACCTTTGCGAGTACATCGATGGCCGGCGCGAAGCGGGCCACCGCTATGACGAGATCGCTGACAGTCTTGAATGCCAGCTTCCCGAAGAGGCCCTGGAGCAGCTTGAAATCTGGCATCTCGAATGGAAACGCCGGCAGCTGAAGAATGACCCGAGGCGACCGCTCGAAACGGTTTCCGGCGAAGGTGCCGGCATCGCCGGGGGGCGCGCTGCCGTCGAGCCGTGGTGTTCGTCAGGGAGCTACCGCCAGCGCGAGATGGTGCAAAGCCTGGCAGAACGGCTTATCGGGCGAGACGCCCTGGCGGACGGCGTTAAGATCGAATGGAGGCCGATCTTCCAGCGGTCGCTCAAGGACGGGCAAACATGTGAGACGGTGCAAGGCCCGGGCCAGGCTCACGGGCACAAGTGGCTGCATTCCGCGGTCATCTTCCGGAGCGGGGAGCGCATCGATCACGTGGAGGCCGAAGCCCGCATCCGGCGACGGGTGCGGCCGGGAAGCAATCGCGCCAGCGCGGCTGGACTAAGCCGGGAGGCGGTGCAGTTGGAAAAACTCCAATTTGTCAGCGAAAAGCTGGATATCGGGCAAGTCAGCGCACGGTTAGCGGCGCTCCTGCAAACGTACCTTGGCCGAAAGAGCGGCATCAAAAGCGGGGCGCATCTTGCCCGCCTGACAAACCGAACGCGTCAGGCTGTCAGTGCCCGCAAACTGCTGATCGCCGAGGACTACTACAAAAAGACCGGGGGCAAGGCCGGCTTCGAAGGCCTGACCAGTGCCGCCCGGCACCGTGAAAAGGTTTCGTCCGAGAGGTCACTCGCAAATCTCAACTAACCACAACTGATGAACACAAAAAACGAAGATACGATGACAACTGAGAAGGGGGCCGATTTGGCCACTTCGACGGCCGAACGGTTCAATGTGGAATTGGCGGCCCACATGAACGTGTATGCGCACGCTTTGGGCGCAATTCTCACGTGGGACGAAGGGCGTGTAACCGAACAGTGGTTGGAATTGAGAAACGGAATCGGACCGCGGCGAACCCCGAGTCTCATGGAGCAAATCCAGGAGATCGCGACCGATCTCGCCGAGCAATCGGACGTCGTTGCCTGTGACTATATCAAGTGGTCTGAGGAGATTTCCGAACAGGTCAAACAGGTAACAGGCTCATCCCGTTGAAGATCCGCACCATGAAAGCACACCGCTAGACAAGGACGCGGTGAGCGCTCGTCTGGATATGCCGCATGTCTATGAGCTACTCGGAATACCTCTCCGGCAAAGCGGACCGCGTTGGATAGGGCGTTGTCCGTTCCACGCGGAACGCATGGCCAGCTTCACCGGCCTTCAACCCTTCGACCTTTGACTTCGATGCGAACTGATGTGGACGAATCAATCATAGAGCCCGTCGCCGCGCCCGTGAACTCGTCGCCGCCGCCGGTGGCGGTCGCGTCACCCCCAAACGTGGTGGACGCCACGATAGCATTGCAGGCCCAGCCAGCGCGAAGCCGCGCCGGGACGGTGAGCAAAGGAAAAGACCAGAAGGCGCCAGCCAAGCCCCAGGGCGACGGCAAGACGACAAGGCCCGCCACGCGACCGGCGACCCGACCCGACTTTGATCCGCGCTATTGGGCGGAGAAGTATGATATCTGGCGGGTCAATGAAAAGGCTGGGTGCTATTTTATGCGCGACCCGCATCACGGAGAATGGATGTTCCTCGCTCAAGGGCAGCTCGAACTCTGGCTGCAGAGTTTCGGCCTGTCCAAAGGCGACAGGAATGAGCCGGTGCGTGAAGTGGAGCGGGTGATTCTGTGGGTACAAGCCAAACGGAAGCTCGATACGGTCATCTCTTTGGCAGGGCACCGTCCGGGAGTGGTCAAAATTGACACGCTGAACATTCTTATTCCCAAAGGTCCGGAACTGCCGATGCCGGTGCAGGGCGAGTGGGATTCGCTGCGGCGGCTGCTCGAAGGCATGTTTTTCCTGTCCATCGACGGACCGGAAATGCCGCACCACTTTCAGGTTTTTGTGAAGAGCGTGGCTCTGCCTCCCGAACGCACGGTGCAAATCTGGCGGTCGCTGGTGCGTGAAATTCCGTATGCTGATGAGGAACGCGGTGAGGAGTCGACGCGCTGGGTGTTCGATCAAACATTGGTGGTTTACTCCTGGCTGAAGCTGATGCTCCAAGTGCTTTATCGCCGAATGGCCGGCGAGGACGTGGCCCGCAATGGTCAGGCGCTCATTATTGCGAGCCGGGCAGACGGCGGAAAGACGCTTCTGATAGGGTTGCTGAAGAAACTACTTGGCGGCCGCATGGCTGATGTCGAGCAGTGGGCGACAGGCAAAACGACCTTTAATGGGGACGCCACCGCGGCGGAATTGCTGCGCATCAGTGACGCCCCGCTCAGCACCAAAATGGAGGACCGGCTGCTGTTAGGCGAATTCATCAAGCACGTGGTCGCCGAGAGCGAGCATCGCGTGCATCCCAAAGGGAGGGACGCAAGCTGTACACTGCCTATGATCCAGCGGCTGGTGTGGGCTCACAACGACGACGGCGACAATTTGCGTCAGGTCCCGCCGATGAAGCCGGAACTGCGCGATAAAGTATTGTGGGTGCGGGCCAACTCGGTGGAGATGTCGGCCCCGACCGCCGATCTGGATGATTACATGAAGTTCGGCAAATCGCTGCGGAGTGAACTGGCGGCTTTTGCGTGGTGGCTGTTGAATGAATTCAGCGTCCCGGCGCCGATGGTTGGAAACCGCTTCGGCATGCTCGGGATTCAGGAGCCGTCATTGGTCCGGGAACTCTACGAAGACAGCCCCGGTTCCGAATTTCTGGATTTGCTGGATGCCGCACGGTGGACGGTTGCCGGCGAGCAGGTTAGTGTATGGGACTACGTCTGGAGCCGCACGGAAACAGCACGCTATGGCGAGGTCAGTGACGATAAAGGCCGATGGACCGCTGGCCACCTCACGCTGCAAAAGGTACTCACCTCGGACGAGTGCAGCTTCGCGGACGATTTTACGGCGTTCTTCAAGGTGCAGAAGCTCCACCGGTTGCTGGGCCGGCTGGACAAGGAGGTGCCTCATCGCGTCAGGCGGGACCGGAGCCGGAAGAAGCGGTTCTGGCATCTGAGCCGCCCACCGCAGTAAGCCGGTGGCTTCCGGCTTTGCCGCCAGCAGGGCAGATGGGGTTTGCCGTGGACGTGGTCCGCCCGCCCCAGCCGACGAAGTTGCTCGGCTGTTATCTCGCGTCATCTCGCTACGCTTTAAACTAAAAGAGTTATGATCGCAGACGACGGGATGGCGCGACTTTCGACCAGCCATTATCCGCGCATACATTCGCAGTGCGGATTCACACTGCGCAATTGCCGTGGCCCGGGCCGCGCTCTCCTCCCGACGGGCACGTGCAAAAATCTCACGTCACCTTCTACCGCTTGATGATGAACGGGTGCGGTCCAGACGGACGCGACGACGCGACTCTTCCGGCGTTATATATATACGCGTGCATATACCAGTCGGTCTTACCTCCCCGGCATACCTTGAGAGAGAAACCGTTCATTACCGATGTGTATGTTTCATGTGTCAAAGCGTCATCAGCCTTCTAGTTCTCAAGTCCTCAACGAGGTAAGGGTGACGCGAGCTTGGGTCATCAATCCTCGCGCCGGGTCGCTTGGCCCCTCGGGTAAGGAATCTTTTTCTTCTGTCACTCAAACACCGAGTTTCCCGACCCCAAGGGGACAGGCGCGCCGGATTCGTGAAAAAATCTTGTCCCTTTTGTCCCCTCAAAGTTTGTGACGCTTGCACGGCAGGCCGGTAGACCATCCGACATTCTCGGACAGAGGCAAAGGACTTGGATCGGTCGAACCCCGTTTCTCGATCCGTTATTCCGTCAGCCCCATCAGGCTCACCCCGCTGCGAAAGTGGCAATCCGCAAGACTCCATGGCAAGGGCAGCTGGAATCCTTGGCCATGCCTGCACCGCATGATAACGGCCCATTCCAACAGCGAATCCTGACGATGGCCGCGGACTCTCAGCATCAGAGTTTAGTTTCGATACCGCATTCGTTGCATTTCCAATATCGGGAAAAACCGCTGATGAATGTATGCCAAGTCACCTTCCCTTTGCATTTGGAAGTGTTCCGACATGCTCGCTGGCGTTCGGTGCCTGATTTCGTTGGGGGAGCGATATCGCCCTTCTCGGATTTATTGTCATTCATGGTGGCGGTGGAACTGATTTACTGATGCCGCGAAATCTGGCGTCACGCGCGAGGCCTTTTCTACAGCACGATTGGCGGCACTTCCTAAGAAAGACCACAATGACGACTCGCGCAAAAGGATTTGCAACGGCAGGATCGCAAGATGATTGGGGCTGGAGTCCCCGCGAACAACCCAAGAGACAGCACATGAAACTCATCGCCAACGAACACCAAGGCCTTCCTGATATTGATGAAACCGAACCCTTCAGTCCTGAGCGGGACCAGCCCCTGTTCAACGAAATCAAGGAAGTGCTTCGCAGGCACAACGCGCTTCACCGGTTCGGCGTTACTCTGCTGCACAAGCACTTTGATGTCTACGAGGGCGAGAGGATGGTCGAGGTTTGCGATGTGAGGACCCGCACCCTTACATTGCGCCCCACTGCTAACCGGCTAGGTCCAGACGAATCTTATGTCGAAACCAACTGGCGCTTCGACACCGACTCCACACTCGTAAATCAGAGTTGCTTCGCTGATTGCCTCAAGAGCGGGACAACGCACAAGGAAATTCACAAGAAAAAGTAATCGCGACGGGTGCCGCTCTTAAGGCGGGATGCGCGCGGTCTCAGGCAAGGGCCCAAGGATCGCCGCGCCCTCAGGGCCTGATCCATTTGGCGGCTCGCATTCGGCTGCGGTCATTCTCATGGCCTTCGACGATCCGCGTCGCTATCTCAGAAGCGGAACGCCAGCCGATGACTGTCGCCTGCAGCAGCAGTAGAAAAAACCCGAAAGCCCATCGCCCACAGAATATCACGGCGAGCCATGGAAGGTAACGGGCGAGGAGGTAGCGCATGACACGGGCGATTCAAGGGTTGGCCATTGCACTTGGATCACTCCGGGTCAACAACCAAGAACTAAACGCCGGCGCCGCCTCCAAGATTGCCGTGACGAGTTGCACCGACGACATCGATGCCACGCGCGCTTGTCGTAGTCGGCCTCATCGAGGAAGAACACCCGCAGTTTTTCCGCAGCGTGTAGATTTTGCAGGCCTTGCCCATGGCGAAAAGAATCTGCCCGCGGCGCGCACCGTATGGCCGTTGGTCACTGCCTGACCACCGCCCTTCCTCTTGGCCGTTCAAGGTTTCTACGCAGTGACGGACGGGCAGCGCGGGATGTCTTGCAGTGCCACGGTTTCTTCGCTATAGCGCACCATTATGAATGAGGCAGAACAGGGTGGAGCAAACTCAGCGGATGCAATGTCCGCCAGTCAGGCGGCGACGGCGCCGCCGGAGAACGCCGGTGCCGGTGATCCGCCAGCGGCGTCGGGGGTATTGTCGAAATCGGAGCCTTCGAAGTGGAACTTGGAAAGTATCGGGCTCATGGTCGCCGAGCTAGCAGAGAAGATGGAAAACCGAGTTCTGACGTTTGAGCACAAAAACGCGATCATTGATCGGCAGTACGAGGAACTGAAGCAGTACCGGGAAGGGATCGTGCAGCATCTCCTCAAGCCAATTTTTATGGATCTCATCCGGCTGCATGATGATTTCACGTCGCTGTTGCGGGAGCTGTCGCGGAAAGAGACCCAGCAGACTGCTGACGCGGTACTCAAACCGTTTTCCACGATACCTCAAGACATCCTCGATATTCTGAACCGAAATGATGTGGAAAGCTTTGAGGAGCCGGCGGGCACTCTGTTCGACGCTGCGAGACAGAAAGTGATAGGGAAAGTAGTCGCAGACAGTGCCGCGGATGATCGCGCGGTGGCGGAATCCATCCGGCCGGGATTTACCTGGAATGGGAGGGTAATTCGGCCTCAGATGGTGAACGTGCGCGTTTTCAGCGCTCCTGCAGAGCCTCCTGAAAAGCAATCTCCCGGTGGGGATCACGCCCCTACTTGCTGAGATGGATTTACCTCACGACCATTACAATCTATGAGAAAAGACCCACCAGTAGTAGGTATTGATCTCGGCACCACATACTCGTGCGTCGCACGAGTGGACGAGACCGGCAAAGCCGTGGTGATCAAGAATTTCGAAGGGGACAACACCACACCTTCCGTGGTGTTGTTCGAGGACGGAAACGTGGTCGTGGGAAAGACCGCCAAGGAGAGCAGCAAGCTGGACCCTGACAATGTGGTGTCCTTCATCAAGCGGCGCATGGGACGGGACTATACATTTCAGCATGCGGGCAAGTCCTACCGTCCGGAGGAGATTTCTGCGTATATCCTCAAGAAGCTGGCAAGTGACAGTGCTCAGGCGCTTGGCTATGAAGCGATCACGGACGTAGTGATTACCGTGCCGGCCTACTTCGGCATCAGTGAACGCGAGGCGACGCGAGAGGCGGGAAGAATCGCCGGGCTAAACGTGCTGGAGATTATAAATGAACCCACGGCAGCGGCCATATCTTACGGGATGAGTGATCTCACCGGGGAGAAAATCATCCTCGTTTATGATCTCGGGGGCGGCACGTTCGACGTTACGCTTATGAAAGTAAGCCCAGTGAGTTTTGATGTGATCGTAACGGACGGACACAATGAACTGGGCGGGAAAAACTGGGATGACCGCATTGTCCGGCACCTAGTGACGAAGTTTGCAGAGGCGACTGATTCCGCTGAGGATGATCTCTATAACGATCCCCAGACCATGGCGGATCTACAGTATGGCGCCGAATTCAATATTAAGCGGAGGCTGACCGCTCGGGAAAAGGCGGAGGTGGTGGTGCAGCGAGATGGAAACCGCGAGCGGATTGAAGTCACGCGCCAGGGGTTCGACGACCTGACCTCCGACCTCTTGGCGCAAACGATAGACATCACGCGCAAGGCACTGACAGAAGCAAAAAAGAAAGGTTTCGACCGCTTTGACGAGATAATCCTCGTCGGGGGATCGAGCCGCATGCCCCAGGTGCTCCAGCGGGTGGAACAAGAGTTCGGAATGGCACCGCGACTTTTCGATCCGGATGAAGCCGTTGCCCGCGGTGCCGCAATTGTCGCGGAGAACCGCTCGCTGATGAAGCGTATTCACGAGGCGCTGGGACAGGTCCCCACCACCGAAGAGGAAGTCCGGAAGATGGATGCCAGGCAACGCAGTGTGCTGGAGAGTGAAGCTCGGGAGCGCGGTCTAGACGTGAAGGCCCTACTGGGCAGCATGGCTATGACCGATACCGCAGTCTGTGCCAAAAGTTTTGGTATTGTCTCTATGGACGAGGACGGTCGCGAGCAGGTGACGAACCTCATTCTGCGGAACACGACTCTTCCCAGGGAAATGGAGAAACAGTTCGGCACCTTCAGCGAAGGGCAGACCGAAGTTCAAATTCAGATCATGGAGAATGAACTCACGGAAGAGACAGTGGAGGTCGGTATGTGCAAGCAAATCGGCAGCGGTTCCCTGATATTTGGCAGAGCGATGCCTAAGGGAACGCCTATAGACGTGACGTTCACGCTGAAGCGGGATGGCACCCTGGGCATCACCGCTAGAGAGCGGGTGACGGGAAATCATGTGAACGTCACCGTGGAAACCGCAAACGTCATCAGGGGCGCGGAACTCGACGAAGCCATCCGACGGACCGCTGGTGTCACTGTGCTGTCCTGATCACACTATTTTCCCCTCTCACTGTGTCCCATCCTCTCGGCATAGATCTTGGCACAACTTTCTCCGCGGTGGCCCGCGTGGAGGGTGACCGTCCTCACATCCTCAAGAATCCGGAGGGTTCTCCCACCACCCCCTCAGTAATCTATTTTCCGAGTAAAGGACGGCCTCCGGTCGTAGGAGCCGAGGCCAAGTCCATGCAGGAGGCTGGGGAAGCGGACATCGCCAGTTTCTTCAAAAGGCACATGGGAACGCAGTTTCTGGTCGAATACCACGCCCAAGCGTATTCCGCAGTGGATCTTTCCGCCATCGTTCTGCGACATCTCATGAGGGAGACTGTCGGCGCCTCCTCGGAATCAGCGGTCATTACTACTCCGGCTTATTTCGACAACAATATGCGGCAGGATACATTGGATGCCGGTCAGAAGGCCGGAATCGATGTGCTCGGAATCATCAACGAGCCTACTGCCGCCGCAATCGCCTTTGGCATGGACCGAGCGCGCGGTGAAAAGACAGTGATGGTCTATGACCTCGGCGGCGGCACTTTTGATGTCACCATCGTTTTCATCTCGCCCGATGAGATCAAGGTCTTGGGATGCGATGGCGATCATCAGCTTGGGGGCAAGGACTGGGACGACCGGCTGGTGCGCCTCGTTGCTGAGAAATTTCAGGACGAGTATGATTACAATCCTTTGGACGACAGACTGGCCGGTCTTGATCTGACCGTGCGCTGCGAGACAGCGAAGTTGCAGCTCTCCACAAGGCAAAAGGGACGGGTTCCAGTAACGCACCAGGGTTGCCGGGGAAGTTATGAAATAGGACGTGAGGAATTCGAAGCCGTCACGCGCGACCTAGTGGCACGAACCATATTCCTTTCGGAAAAAGCGCTCAAGGACGTAAACAGAGACTGGAGCAGCATAGATGAAATCGTGCCGGTGGGCGGGTCCACCCGGATGCCGATGGTGCTGAACGCCCTTAAAGAAAGATTCAAAGGGACCTTTGCCACAGGAGTCAATCCTGATGAAGCCGTAGCCCTCGGCGCAGCCATAGAGGCTGTGCGGCGCACCGCGAATTCTTCCGGTAAAAAGACATTCCTGGGCAGCAAGATGAAGGTCACGGACGTTACCGCTCACAGTTTAGGCATGGTGGCGGAAAACCGCGACCGCACGGCCTTTATCAATTGCATCATCCTGCCGAAGAATCAGCCGATTCCATCCGCGCTGGTGCGGACTTTTCAGCAACGGACGCGACGCCGGGGGGACAACTTCACGGAAGTGTATATACTGCAAGGAGAGTCCGAGAATCCTTTGGAGTGCTCCATGCTGGGCAAATACACCATCTCCGGCATCGAGCCGGAGGACAGTGGCATCGCCCGCATTGATATCGGTTATCACTATGATGTGGACGGAGTGGTCAAGATAGAAGCCACGCAACAGAGCACCCGAAAGAGTCTGCCTGTGAAGGTGGACCGCGTCCCGGAAGATCTGAGCTGGTTGAGAAAAGCGCCGACGGATATGGATGTAACAGCACCGGAACACCTCTCTGTATTTCTGGCAGTGGACCTTTCAGGAAGCATGTCGGGTACTCCCTTGGAGGAGGCGAAGAGGGCCGCGAAGAAGTTCGTGCAGTGCCTGGACCTGACCAGTAGTTCCGTGGGCCTGCATATCTTTGCAGATTCAAATATGACAGTCACAGATCTCACCCAGTCCGCCAAGGCGCTAGAATTGGGCATAGACAGCTGGAGCATCGGTCAGGTCGGTTTTGGCAATGACAGCCATCCTTTCGATGAGCTGTACCGGAAGCTGCACCACGTCGAGGGCCCGCGGTTTATGGTAGTCCTGACGGATGGCGCGTGGAGTTGCCAGCCGGCGGCGATCGAATCGGCGGCGCGGCTAAAGGCGGAGGGGGTGCAGGTCATCGTGCTGGGTTTCGGCGGTGCGGACCATGCCTTCATAACCCGTTTGGCCAACACCAGCGAAGACGCTCTCCTTACCAGCGAGCGGGACCTCGCCACTCAGTTCGGCAGGATCGCTCAAGTCATCACCGAAGGCCAGGCCGCCGGGCTCTCCGCAAGGAGCGGACAGCAGGGTCTGCGCATTTTCAAATGAGGTTCCGGCCATGGATAATCTGTTCCTCATTCTTGAGTGGGATCCCGGTGATCCCGACAAGGTGCGCATATTGGCGAGGATTGAGGAAAAGCGGCGGGAATGGAGCAAACTGAGCACGGGAGCGGGGCCGGCCGCGCGGCTTTCTCAAGCGAATCTGGACCGCATCCCAGAGATGCAGCGGCAGTTGCAAAATATGGACGCGGCTGCGCTGCAGAAGCTCGCGGAGGAGGCGAAACAACTGAAGAAGCAGAGAAAGGGGGAAGCAGAGAAAAAACTTCGCGAGAAAATGCCTCTCGCTTCAAACAAAGGTTACCTCACGGCGCAGGAATTCCGGAAATTCACGGAGATATTCAAGGACACGCACACGGAGGATGAGATTCGCAGCCATGTGAAAGTTCCCATCAGGACTGGCGATGCCGGGGAGGCGAAGCCGGAGAGCGAAGTAAAATCGATGTCGTCGTCGAAATACAAAGAGATCCGCGAAGACCTCACACTCGTCGGGAAAAATGACCTGTATGATTTCCTTTCCAGTGATGTTGTGCCCTGCTGCAAGCGAACGACGTCGGATGTCCTGTGTAGCCGGGCGCAGGAAATCTGGTCGGTGTCCCAGCGCAATGCCAACAAAACCTCCGTCATTGAAGCCACCACCCGTCTCGCGGGAACGTCAAAAGACATTTTTGAGACGGGAAGAAACGAGCGGCGCCTGTCCTATCAAAAATCACTGGAGGAGGAATGCCTCAAGGTGCTGGACAACGACATTGGCCTGATGCTCGTCCGCCATGAACTCCCTCCGGCGGCATACGATAATCTCGTTAGAGAGGGAGTGAGCACCGGTGCCACCAAGGCGCAGGTGGAAAAGTACATCTGGGATCTTGCGAAACGTAAAAACATCGTGCTGGTGAAGCCCGAAAAGCTCACAGTGGACGAGGAGGAGAGCTGCTTGGTGTGTGCAAAGTTCAATCCGTCCGATGTCCGTTTCTGCAAGCACTGCTCTGCACCGTTCGCCATCGCCTGTCCGAAGTGCGGCCACGGCTCCCGCGCCCGTGATATCGCCTGCGTGAAATGCGGCTTCGCGCTGGGAAACATGATCTTGGCGAAACCACTCGTCCAAGAGGCCTTGGCCCTTGGCGGCCAGAGGAAATTTGCTGCGGCTCTGGAGCAATTGCGCAAGGCGGAAATATACTGGCCTGGATATGGGGATGCAGCCGAGGTCCACAGGAAGATCACTGCCTCTCAGCAAAAGGAATGGAAAGAAGTCGAAGCCGTGCGCGGTCTCCTCGACAGCGGGCGCTTGATGGAAGCCGAAAAGCGCCTGCGGGAAATTGAGGTTCCGGAGGCGGCGGCGGAACTCCGGGCGCGACTGGACCGCCAGCGCGGAGAAACCAAAGATCTCTGCCGCAAAGCCGCAACGCATGCCAGGGCGAGAGAGCTTAAAGCGGCGTTTCAGGTGTTGCAGCAGGCCAGCGCCCTCGGAGGGGACCTTCCGGAAGTGGTGGCTCTGGGCCGGAGCCTTGCTCCGGATGCGCCAGAAAAGGCGGAGGCCGTGTGGGAGGGAACCTGCATCCAAGTTATGTGGTCCGCGGTCGTGTCTCCTGTGCCTGTCACATACAGCATTGGACGCCGGGACCTGACGCGGGGTGAAGCGGGCTTTGAAGTGCTGGAGCAGGAGGTTTCACAGAAACGCTATCTGGATGCCGGAGTTGTGCCCGGTCACGCTTATGAATATGCCGTGACGACGCAGCGTTTGGGCGTGGCTTCGGCGACGCGGGCGACAACTCAAGCAGTACTGGCGGCAGCGGAAGTCGAAAAGCTGCGGGCTGTTCCCGGAGACGGATGCGTGCAGCTTTCCTGGTCTGCTCCTCGTGCGGCCACCGGCATTACTGTAATTCGCAGGGAAAAGCGGTCGCCGGCGGATGCGGCGGATGGTATTTCAGTTAGCGGGAGCAGCCGGCAAGGGCTTACCGACAGCGGGCTGTGTAACGAGGTCACTTATGGTTACCGGGTTTTTGTGACGTACAAAGATCCCGGCGGGCGCATAGTCACCTCCACCGGTGTCACTGTGTCGGCGACACCCCGCCATCCGCCCGAGCCCGTGACGTATCTTGAAGCGAGTTATCAGGCGGGGCAGGTGCAGCTTTCCTGGAATCCTCCCTCCAAGGGATATGCCGGCGTTCTCTTTGTTGACCGGGGTCCACCGCCCGCGGAAGGCAGGCTCATGGCGGCAGCGGACCTGGGCGTCCAAGTATCCGCTATCTCGGCAGGTAAAGCGCTTTTCACCCCGCCGCACGCCGGCCTGCTACATTTCACAGCGTATTCCCAAGTGGCCGACATGGTTCTAATCGGTCCCAGCGCATCGATACTGGTCATCGAAGACTTGCAGGACTGCAGCGTAACGGTAACCGCTACGGAAATCGAACTCGCATGGGCATGGCCCACCGGAGTGACGCAAATTGTGATCGGTTATGACTTCACGCCGCCACCTTCCTGGGAGGCAGCCGGTTTCAAAATCGGGCCGGTTAAGCGTCAGCGTGACGAGAGCCGGGGCAGTTTCCGTTTTCGCCCCACTGAAAAGCGAAATCACTACCTCCGGCTAGCGGTGATGCTCCAGAATAACGGAGGCGAATCTCCGGTCTCCGTAGGAGTGCTTTTGTGCGCCCGGCTGGAGCCGCCTAAAGAGATACGTTTCCGCATCACCCGCCGGCTGTTCTCCAGAAAGATGTTTCTGGAACTCTTCACGGACGCCGCCGGGTTTACCGCGCCGGAACTCTTGGTAATCCAAAATGCTGGAACCGCTCCGCGAAAACAGGGCGACGGGGAAGTGCTGTGCATCATTCCTCCCGTGACATTGCCGGAAAAAGGCTCCATCAACGTCCCGCTCGATTCCAGCTGGCTGAGACCGGGCGCGTACCTCGGAATTGCATTCTCAGATCCCGGAGACGCCTCCGCCTTCCGCATCATGCGACCTGAAATGAAACATCTGCGCCTGCCCGCCAAAGTATAGTGAAAGGACCCTCTTCCGCTTGATTACACTTCTGCAAAATCTCCTCCGAAAATCTCTATCGCCGCTCACCGGTCGGCGTCTCCTAACGTGTCCGTTTTGTCACACCTCATTCAAATTGAAGCTGGGAATATCCGGAAACAGACTCCTCTGTGCCGACTGCAAAGAAGAGCTGCCGGGCTCCGTGGCCGACTACCGTGACGGCCTGAGGCCCGTCACTCTCGCGGTGCTGGGTGCCAAAGAATCCGGGAAAAGCAACTTCATCGCGGTTCTCGTGGAATGGATCAAACAGAGCACCACGGAGTTCGAGTGGTGCATTTGGGGGATGAATGATGATACCGTGGACCGGTACCGCGAGGATTTCTATAAAAGTATCTTTGAGGAAAAAAGACCTGTGGATTTCACCTTGTCAGGCACCACCCACTCTAAAACCAACCGGCCCCTGCTTTTCGCACTTTCACTGAAACGCCAAGGGTGGCGGCCGCCGCGCATGATTTTCCTCACCTTTTATGACGCAGCGGGTGAGGATCTGAGGGCCACGAGCACGATGGCCAAAGTCAACCGTTACATAGCCGGCTGCCGGGGCATCATTTATCTGATGGATCCGCTGCAGCTGCCGGCGGCCCGCGATCTGGTGGACACATCCACCCGCCTTCCCTCCAGGAACGCCAATGTGGAGGATACCATCAGCAAGATCGCGAACTTCATCAAATCGGTCAAAAACCTCCCTGGGGACCAGATCCCGATTCCTTTCGCCGCCGCCTTTACCAAAATGGATGTGCTGTTGCCCTATTTGCCGCCGGACACGGCGCTCCGGCATGCCAGCAAACACACCGGCGGCTTTCACCAAGCGGATTTCGACGATGTGCACGGCGAGATGCGCGCCCTGCTGCATGAGTGGAATGCCCACGCTGTGACCACCCAGGTGGAACGGCGTTTTCCCACACACGGCTATTTCGGAATTTCCGCCCTCGGGTGCAACCCTGGCCCCGGCGATCCTATCAGAGAGGTGAAACCGATCCGGATTTTGGACCCGCTGATCTGGCATCTCAGCCTGCATGGATTTCTCCCCACTCGCGAATAATCAAATGCAGTTCTTATGAGCGCCTCGTGGCTTCCCTTCGTTTATACCTCACTCCCTGGGGTTGGCCTTGATGTTCACAGCGCCTCAAAGGATCTTAGTCGCGTTGAACTCGAGGAGCTGGCCCGATGGGCCGCCTACACTCGCCCGCAAGACCTTCCGCGCGAACCCACGCCGGAACAATTGGCGCTATTTCCCGTAGCGCACGGCTATTTCCGCCTCCCGTCCAGCGGCCGCTGCGTGATATTTAAATCTCAATACATCGGGTTGGATTATTCTGGCAGGCCCGGCAATTACCTCGCTCAGGCATTCGTTCTGGACAGCGGTTTCTTGCCGGCCTGCCCGGCGCTTTTTCTTAATTCCCCTTCTTTCACTCCACTGCCATTTTTTCTTAAGCAACTGACTGCCGGGGGAACCGCAGCGTGGCCGCTGTCCGCCCGCAATGTGCCATTTGCGGATTTCCGCCCGCGCCCGCCCCTTTCCGCGGAGGAATTCGCAGACATCATTGATACCGACAGGCACCTCGCCCGCAGCGGCCTGGCCTGCCTGCGTACGGGAAAGTCTCTGTTGGTGGAGTGCGCCTCCACAGACGACTGGCTGACGGTCTTTGAATGCTGGCAACGGTCCTTCGGACCTCAACTGGGGCATCTTGTCACCGGCAACTCGTATTCCAGCACTCCCGCTGAGTTTTCCCAGTATATGGTTCAGGGACTTGCAGAGCCGTTGTCGGATTACAAAAGGAGGGAGGTGGCAAGCAGGTCTGTCTTTCACGTCCTGAAACAGGAGCAGGACGCCGGGACCGGGGACCGCTATGCGCGTTTCGTCCACGACTGTTCCAGCATCTCCTGGGACAACTCGAAGGAGTTTTTCGCTTTCCTCCAGATGTTTCGTTATGATACCATCAATGAGGAACTGGCGGACGCTGTCCTTCTGTGGCAGCTCCTGCAGACGCCGGATACTCCATGCACGGTGGAGGAATTCTCCGCAGCGTTGCAATTCGGACTGCGTTATGGCAATCCGGAATTCTTTAAGAAGAGTATCTCTGTGCTGTTTTCCGGCAATCGTTTGGATCTGCTTTGCTCCCCTTTGGAAATTGCCAGGGCGCTCTCACTAGCCGCTTTTCTCGCTTCGGAAAATGCATGCACGGCGGACCCGGATCAGCGCACCGGCAAAGTCTTTTTCTGGAAAGTGCTCGGCGCTTTGCTCCAGTCAGGGGATCCTGGCCCGGCTGTCAGGACAGCACAGGCCATGCTCATGGCCAACTCGCGTCTGGCCCCAGCCCTGCTCGCGGACTTGGCTTCCTTCGAGAGTGCAGACTCCCTGCTGCGCAGTCTCGAAAAGCCTGCATCGTGGCCCGCGGTGCTTACGGTGCTGGGAGAAGCCTTTCGGCGCGCAGGACGGGAATTCCACCGGCTGCCGGTCGCTCAACGGCTCATTCAGTCCTTCGCAGCCGTGGCGCATTCCGGCATGGCGCCGTTTCCGGCGGACATGGATGACGCTCACTTCGTATTTGGCGCCTTTGCCATGAGTATAGCGGGGGACCGCAGCCGAGCATTTGAAAGCATCGAACACGCAATCGGCTCCGCTCTCGAAACCAGGGACTCCTCCGCCCGCACCCGCATTCTGCATCTCGTGGAGGACGCCGGCTTGGAAAGAGCCAGCTTCAACCTGCATCTCCGCCTTTATGCCGACGGCTCCCCGGATCAACTGGCCGCAGTTTTTACAAAACTGTTCAAGATGCGCCAGTTCACCGCCGCAGAAAAAAAGGAAATTCTCAATTCCCAGATTCAATCCTTGGACGGGAATTTGCCAGGGCTTGCCCTGCTCGTTGAAAGAACAGGCGCGACCATCGCGAAACTCGATGGCGCCGGTGCGGTGCTGGACGTGGCCGCCACCCGACTGACACCTCCGTGGTCGCCCGCCGACCAAAAAGCTATCGGCACGCTGAAAAAGTTTGCTAGCACTCACGGCATCGCCACGCCTTTGCTCAATTTTGCTGCGTTGCTCGCGGATCCGAAAGTCTTTCCCCCGCCTCTCCATTCCCGCCCCGATCTCAGTGGGGCACTGGCTTTCATGGAGACACTGCCGCCGGATCAATATCTCCCTTATGCAAAATTCTGGCTGGCCTCACTCTGGAGCAAAGTCACGAAACCAATCGAACTGGAGGTCCTGCAGGCGAATGCGCATGCGAGACGCTGCAACGAGTGCGCACGAGCGTTCGCCGACCTTTTGGACGAAGGCCTTCTCAACGGACTGCAGCGCAAAGAGGAGATAGTGTGGTGGGTAGCGTCGTTCGGCCAATATACTTTTCCTCCAAAAAAACGAAAGGAGAACGAACCGTTGGAAGCGGATTCTCCTTGGCACGTTCTCATCCCAGCTTACACCCGCGCATTTACCGCCCTCGGCAAGGCCAGATTTCGAACCAGCATGGATCTCCTTATGAAAAAGAATTATCACCGCTCGTGGCCCTGGAATTTAATCATGGAACACGCGGAATCCGCTCTTAAAGGGCAGCGACCCAAAGGGGTGCTCGGATCTCTGCTGAATAAATTCAAAATCTAAACAGCGCAGTTTATGGCCTCTGATGATTTTGGCGGATGCATAGGTGGTATCATTCTGGTCGCCCTGATCGCAGCCGGTCTTTTTATCCTCGTGGTTTTTGTGATTCCAGCTACGATCGGCGCGGCGGCGCTCCTTGGTGGAGGGAGCGGACTGGCAAATTATGTGACCTCTTTTGTAAATAATATAAGGCCCGAACGGGACGACGACGGAAAAAACGCTAAAACGATTCTGATCAGCTTAGGGGCAGCGCTATTTCTAACTGCTGTCATCGTCATCTGGATCAAGACTAGGTGATTCTATGGCCACACCTATTCAGCCTGCTTACAAAAGCTATTACTTCGGAAAGGGGTACCGCGACCTATGGGCCACTATTCAGGAAAGCTGGGCGCGCAATATTGCCAGCATGGAGAAGTGGTTCAGCCAAGGGGAGCTCTTTTTTAAAAAGGAGGCCGTTCACTGGCTGCAGGGTCTTTTCTGCTATGCGGCGGGGGTCTCTGTCGTCGTCTTCGGATCCCTCCTGTTTGCAGTCGCGAGCTTGGTCCATGTGATCGTACTCGGCGCCACGCTGTTGACTATTTATCTCACCTTTACAGTCTTTTACGGGATCGAACGGGTCGTATCGCTGTATTACCGGATTTTCGTGACCTGCCCGCATTGTCACCTTAAATTCGATATCCCGGTCTACGCGTGCCCGGTGTGCAGTGCTCATCATACCCAATTACGGCCTGGGGTTTACGGGATATTTCTGCGGAGTTGCGAGTGTGACCGAAAAAAACTGGTGACGAGCCTCCTTACCGGGCGCAGTCGGTATGATGCTTTCTGCCCACATTGCGGTCGCTTCATTGAGAATCCGGAGGTGACCCCATTTTGTGTTCCAGTCATCGGCACTCCGAATTCAGGCAAGACCTGCTTTATTTACACCGGCACAGAGGCAGTGGAGCACGATATCGCTCCTCCCAGCGGATGGACCGCTATCCCCGACGGACGCACCAAACCGAATCTAGAATACATCCGTCTCGAAGCTGCCGCCGGACGGCACCCGGATAAGACCGTTGAGCACACCGCGAAGTCATTCAGCCTTCAAGTGGACACCGGTGCCCGGTTTCCGCAAATGCTTCATCTCTATGACTCTGCCGGAGAGGTTTTTACCGGTGGCGACTCACTCGACTCTCACCATTTCTATGGATATAGCCATGGGTTTGTCGTCATCATTGATGCGAATGCCATTCTGCACGGCAAATCGAGCAGCCGCAACGATCCTGAGGACGCTTTTGTGCGTATGATCAACAAATTTAAAGTTCACGGGTTGGACACACAGCCTTCAGTGAATCGTCCAATTGCCGTGGTGTTGAACAAAATAGACACCCCAGACGTGCGCGCGGAATTGGGTGACGCGGTCGACCACCCTGAGGACATTACCTGCGAAGACTGCGTGGACTTTCTAAATCGGCACGGCTTTCAGAATCTGCTCGCAGTGATAAACCTCAAGTTTAGCAACAATCATTTTTTTGCCGCCAGTACACTGCGCCGTGAGGGTAGATCCCTCAAACCCCGTGGCGTGGAACAGATCATGCGCTGGCTCCTTGATGAAATGCGTTTTGGGAAGTAAC
>Ga0190270_10000179_pt1 | contig 28163 bp, 26 predicted proteins | sample Popmic320T_FD_133748 | JGI IMG/M metagenome (GOLD analysis project Ga0190270, IMG submission 133748) | Populus adjacent soil microbial communities from riparian zone of Weber River, Utah, USA - 320 T | ecosystem: Environmental > Terrestrial > Soil > Riparian zone | place: USA: Utah | collected...
GAACCGCCGAAGTAAATGGGGACATTCCTATTTTTCGAATAGACGGAGGCGAAGCTGACGAAGGTGATTTCACCGTCACGAGAAAAATAGGAATGTCCCCGATTACGCCAGCATGTTCTTGGCGGACTCGACGGACTTGGCGCGTTCTTCGGGCGTGGGCGGCGGGGGTACCGCGCGACCCTTCTGCACTGCGGGTCGTGCCCCGACGAGATCCAGCCAGCGCTTGAGGCCAGGCAGACCATCGACGTTCACGCCCGACCATTCGTAGCCCGCCACCCAGCACCACAGCGCGATGTCGGCGATGGAATATTCGCTGCCCGCGATGTACGGCGTGTCCTTGAGCTGGCGTTCCATGACTTCGAACAGGCGGCGCGCCTCGCGCTGGTAACGCTCGATGGCGTACGGAATCTTCTCGGGCGCGTAACGAAAGAACACATTGGCCTGACCCATCATGGGACCCACGCCGCCCATCTGGAACATCAGCCATTGCATGACGCGTGAGCGCGCCTTCGGATCCGCGGGCAGCAACTTGCCGGTCTTCTCGGCGAGATAAATGAGGATCGCGCCAGACTCGAACACCGCGAAATCGCCGTTGTCGTGGTCGACGATCGCCGGAACGCGGCCGTTCGGATTGATCTTGAGGAACCATTCCTCTTTCTGCTCAAGCTTGCCGAGCGACAGGGCGCGTACGGTGTACGGCAGACCCATTTCCTCGAGCGCGACCGAGACCTTCCATCCATTGGGTGTCGCCGCGGTAAAGAGTTCGATCATGTCCGTCCTCACAACTTCATCCCGGGCCGCAAGTACACGACGCACGCCGAACCAAAGTCAACGCGTGCCTCATGAACATTCACTCTGAGACGATAACGATTGCGCTAGATTGCGTCAGTGGAAACTCTCGCAGCCAACTGGCGACTTGCGGCAGTCGCGGCGCTCTTCTTTGCAGGTATCGCCGCGCGCCGCATGGACTGGGCCGGAGAACGACAGGGTCGCGCCTTGCTCGGCTTCGTGTTCAACATCGGGTTGCCGATCCTGATCTTCGGAGCGCTCGCCGGCGTTCCGCTGGCGCGTGAGCATGCCGTGCTGCCGGTGACCGCCATCTGTATTTCCCTGGCCGGGTGGGGTGCTGCGGCATTCGTCGCGCGCCGCTTCGGATTGCCCCGGACGGGCGAAGGCGCCATGGCCCTGTGCGCCATGTCGCTCAACAATTCCATGATCTATCCGTTCGCGGCATTGAGCCTCGGGACCGCTGCATTTTCGCAGCTCGTCATGTTCGACATGGGGCACGCACTGCTGGTGTGGACCGTGACCACCGTCGTGGCCTGCAAATATGGCGGACATGCCGATGACATCCAGGTGCTTTTGCGGCGCACCTTGCTGGCGCCGCCGCTATGGGTGTTGTTCATCGCGCTGGGATTGAATCTCGGCGGTGCCCCGATTCCGCGCGACCTGCTTCACTCGGTGCTGCTCCTCGGCCAGCTGCTGATGCTGCTCGTCCCGCTGGCCATGGGCCTGCTGGTGAGCGCGCGCGGCATGCGCCGTCCGGAAGTCATCACCGCCGTCGCGCTGCGCTCAGCGTTCGGCTTGCTGGTGGGCCTGGCGTTGGTGACCCTGTTTGGACTATCTGGCACCGCCGCGGCCATTGCCCTGATTGGCGCGGCAGCTCCCATCGGCTTCACGGCCGTGGTGCTTTCGGCGCGCGAAGGACTGGATCTCGACCTGGCGGCGAGCGCCGCAGCCATTTCGGTTTTCCTCGGCTCGCTGTGGATCCCGCTGGCCATGATGTTCGTTCCACGTTGAGTCATTGACCGTCGCGGACATTAAAGTAGGGCGCATGTACACCGCGAGCACAGCCATCCTGGAAGCCCTGGTCGAAGCGGGCGTCGAATACCTGTTCGCCAATTTTGGCAGCGATCATCCTGGTCTCATCGAAGCCATTGCGCAGGCTCGCGCGGAGAAACGGCCCTGTCCGAAGGTGATCACGGCGCCCACGGAGATGGTGGCAATGTCGGCCGCGCATGGCTTTGCGCAGGTGCGCGGGCGGGCGCAGGCCGTGCTGGTGCACGTGGACTGCGGCACGCAGGCACTGGGCGGGGCGGTTCACAACGCCGCGAAGGGCCGGGCGCCGGTGCTCATCATCGCCGGCATGTCGCCGGCCACGCAGGAAGGCGAAGCACGTGGCAGCCGCAACGAATTCATCCAGTGGATCCAGGACGTGCCGGACCAGCGTGGCCTGGTGCGCGGCTATGTGCGTTACGAGAATGAAATCCGCGTGGGCGCGAATGCCAAGCAGATCGTGCATCGCGCGCTGCAGTTTGCGCACAGCGCGCCGAATGGTCCGGTCTACGTGACCGCGCCGCGCGAAGTGCTCGAGAGCGAAGTGCCGCGCGTAACCATCGATACGAAGCAATGGCAGCCGGTGGCTCCCAGCGGTCTCAACGCGGACGCCGCGCGCGAAATTGCCGGCGCGCTCGCCGCTGCGGAACACCCGCTCATCGTGACCTCCTACCTGGGTCGTTCGGCGCCCGCCGTGCAGGAACTGGTCGCGTTCGCTGAACAGCTCGGCGTCGGTGTGATCGAGTCCGTTCCCAACCACGTGAATTTCCCCACCACGCATCCGTGTTACCTCGGCGTGCAGTGGAACGAGCGACGGCAGAACGAAGCGCTGGCGCGTGCGGATGTCGTGCTGGTCATCGACAGCGATGTGCCGTGGATCAGTGCCGTGAACCGGCCTGCTGCGGGCGCGTGCATCATTCATATCGATGCCGATCCCCTCAAGCAGCAGATGCCGTTGTGGTACATCGGCGCGACTCTGCAGTGCCAGGCGGAGGCGGCGCTGGCGTTGCCGCAGATCCGCGCAGCCCTCGAGGAATTCGCGACCGATCCGGAAAGGATCGCGCGGCGTCATCAACACCTCGCGGCCGAGCATGACGCCTGGCAGGTTGCCGTCACCACGCGCGAGCAGCCACGCGCCGAGCTCACGGCGGAATACCTCGTGGCCTGCATTCGCGACGCCATCGGCGAAGACGCCATCGTGGTCAGCGAGTCGGTGACCAACTTCCACGTGGTTTCGCAGCACATGCGCCGGACAAAGCCCGGCACCCTGTTCTCCAGCGGTGGCGGTTCGCTGGGCTACAACGGCGGGGCCGCCTTCGGCATCAAGCTCGCGAAACCCGATGCGCTGGTGGTCGCGATCTGCGGAGATGGCTCGTACCTGTTTTCACAGCCGTCCACCGTGCACTGGCTGGCGCGCGCCTACCAGGCGCCGTTCCTGCACGTGGTGCTCAACAATGGGGGCTGGCGCGCGCCGCGGCAGGCCGTGCTGAGCGTGCACCCCGACGGCATCGCGGCGCGGGCACCGAACATCGATATCCATTTTCCCGAACCGCCGGATTATTCGGCAATAGCCGCGGCGGCCGGAGGCGCTCACCCGGAGACGGTGCGCAGTGTTGCAGAGGTCAAGCCCGCACTCGAGCGCGCATTGCGCGCCATTCGCAACGAGCGGCGCGCGGCGGTCATTGACGCGCACGTCCAGTAGCCTCGGCCGGCGTCGCCGCGCTGGGCGCCTGGCGGGCCGGCTGAATCTGCATCACGATGCCTTTCTCCCAGGCATCGGCATCCGTGTCGATGACGGGTCCTACGATGTCGGCGCGCTGTGCTCGAATCTCGTTACTGCGAACTTCGAGGCGCGCATCGCGTTCGGATAACAGGCGCTCGTCGAGCTGACCATCGCGCGTAAAACCCACCATGAGGGCGGGCACGCCAACGGGAAGCGCGTCGCCCTTGCCGGTGTGCCACGTGTGCCATGTCTCGCCATAGGTGCCGATGATCTCCTCCATGAGTTCGTGTTCGGCAATGAGTGGTATGCCCGGGGCAATCAATTGGCCGGATTTCACTTCGTGGACATGACTGTGCCACAGGTGCTTCTCTTCGGCCGGCAGCGAGGCAAACAGCGTTGCGGAGATGATGTATTCGATGCCCACTAGTTTCGCGGAGTCGCCATTGCCGTCGAACAACACGCACTGGATCACGTCCTGGTTGATATGACCACAGAAGTGGTGGGCCTCCATCTGCGAGCCCATGTCGCCGTTTTCGAAGTGAAAACCGTTGAGATAGGCATTGAGCGCGCGCAGTGGCGCCTTTTGCTGCAGCAGATCGGCGCCCGCCTCCAGGGCCTCAGTCTTGCCCGATTCGTCGGCGCCGGGGGCGCGAACCCGGGATGGAGAATCGCGCTCGCAGGCGCCAAGAGCGAGAATGGCCACGGCGACCGCGGCGAGCTGGCTGACTTTCATGCGAGCTCCTTCGCAACCAGTCCCGAACGTCGCATGCCGGGATAAACCGTGGTATCCGTGGACGCGCGATCGGCGGCCGCCGACGTCCTACGCGGGCTGTGCTCACACCGCGATCTTGAAAAGCCGCTCCGCGTTGGTTTGAAAGTACTTCTTCTTGTCAGCCGGTGACATGGGCAACTCGTCGGACACGGTCACCTCTGAAGGCAGGAACTGGTACGGATAATCCATCGCGTACAGCGTGTGATCCGGTCCCATGACCTTGTGGCACAGCATGATGGCCGGTTCCCAGGCCACGCCACTGTTGGTCACGTACACGTTCTCGCGCAGATATTCACCCGGCGTGCGCTTGAGCTTGCGCATGTGCGGATGCCGGTTCGCGCGCGTTGCGGCGGCGTGCATGTAATCGATGCGGTACAGCCAGAAGGGCAGTGCCTCGCCGCAATGGCCGATGACGAACTTGAGTTTCGGAAACTCGTCGAAGGCGCCCGAGACGATGATGCGCAACATGTGCAGGCCGGTCTCGGCCTGGAAGCCGAACACGGCGCCATCGAGGCCCTTTTCGAGGTAGGGCTGGATCATGTCGCGCGGCGGGGAGTTTGGGTGCAGGTAGATAGGAACGTCCAGCGATTCGGCAGCCGCGAAGATGTCCCAGAACTTGGGGTCGTCGAGCCGCTCGCCCATGATGTGTGAATTCATGATCACACCCTTGAGGCCGAGTTTGCGCACGCCGCGCTCGATTTCCTTCGCGGCGGTTTTCGGATCCTGCGGCGCGGCGGCGGCGAGCCCCACGTAGCGGGTGGGATATTTGCGGATGGCCTCCGCCAGTTCGTCGTTGCTGGAGGCGGCGAGCGCATTGGCGGTGGCGGCGTCGAACACCTGCACGCCCGGCGAAGTGAGCGATAGCACCTGCATGTCGATGCCGCTGGCATCCATGTCGGCGATGCGGTTGGGGCCGAGATCCTGCAGCCGGTCGACGATGAAGCGGGCCCGCTCGCTGGTGCTGTTGAGATAGAAGCCCCACAGGCTCAGGAAACCAGGGTCGTCGTAGCCGTTGGCCAGCAACTTGCGAAATTGCGCGACCTGGTCGCGCGTGGCAAAGGCTTCTTCGGTGGCAATGCGCTTGTAGTCTTTCATCGGGAAATCATGGCACAGCCTCGGCGACCCCCAATTGCGCGACCGGTTGATTATTGGTTCGCGAAGCGTCGAGTCGAAGGCTCGCCGCGCGCCCGGCGAGTATAGTCGCGCCATGTCAGCAAATATCAAACCGGCCGCGTCGGCCGCATCCAACTATCCGGAACTGTCACTGTTCATCGACGGCGAATGGCTGGGCGTGCAGGGACGCAAGTCACAGCCGGTGATCAACCCTGCCACCGAAGAAGTGCTGGGACACCTGCCGCATGCCAGCGCGGACGATCTCGATCGGGCGCTCGCCGCCGCGCAACGCGCCTGGGGCGAGTGGCGCGCGCTGCTGCCGGTTCAGCGCGGCAAGATCATCAGGAAGGCTGCGGATCTCATGCGTGCACGCGGTGAGGATATCGCGCGTATCGCCACGCTCGAGATGGGCAAGAGCATTCATGAGACACGCATCGAGCTCGGCGCGTCGGCGGAGATCTTCGACTGGTATGCGGAAGAAGGCCGGCGCGCCTATGGACGCGTGTTGCCGCAGCGTCTGCCCGGGCAGCGCATGAGCATCGTCAAGGAACCCGTGGGACCCGTCGCGGCATTTGCGCCGTGGAATTTTCCCATCGGCAATCCGGCGCGCAAACTCGGCGCGGCGCTGGCCGCCGGGTGCAGCGTCATTCTCAAGCCCGCCGAGGAATCCGCGGGCGCGGCGCTGGCAGTGGCGCGTGCACTGCATGACGCGGGACTGCCAAAGGGCGTGCTGGCCATCGTGTTCGGCGTGCCGCACGAAGTGTCCGCGCATCTCATCGCGTCGCCCATCATTCGCAAGGTGTCGTTCACGGGATCGATCCCCGTGGGCAAGCAACTGGTAAAGCTGGCCGCTGACGGCATGAAGCGCACGACCATGGAGCTGGGTGGTCACGCACCAGTGCTGGTGTTCGACGACGTCGACGTCGAGAAGGTGCTCGACATGTGCGTCACCGCGAAGTATCGCAATGCCGGGCAGGTGTGTGTGTCGCCGACGCGCTTCTACGTGCAGGAATCCATCTACCAGAGGTTCGCAGAAGGATTTGCCGCACGTGCGAAGGCACTGCCCGTGGGCGACGGCATCGACGAGGCAAATCGTATGGGTCCACTGGCGCACGCGCGGCGCCTGCCCGCCGTACAGGGCATCATCGACGAGTCACTGAAGCATGGCGCGCGGCTGCTGGCAGGCGGCAAACGCATCGCGCGCAAGGGCTTTTTCTTCGAGCCCACGGTGCTGGCCGATGTTCCGAACAGCGCGCGCATCATGAATGATGAACCCTTCGGGCCGATCGCCATCCTGAATCCCTTCCGCGATTTCGACGCAGTCATGGCCGAAGCCAACCGCTTGCCCTTCGGTCTGGCGGCGTTTGGCTTCACCAACAACGCGCAGCGCGTGAACCTGCTGGGCGAACGCCTCGAAGCCGGCATGATCGGCCTCAACAGCTTTCAGATCTCGGTGCCCGAGTCACCCTTCGGTGGCATGAAGGAAAGCGGTCACGGCAGCGAGGAGGGCATCGAAGGTCTCGAGGCCTGCCTCGTTACCAAGTTCATCAGCCAGTCGTAGTCCGCGCTTCAGGCATCGCCTGGTGGGTTGCTGCGGAACCAGTGAGCGACTTCCTCCATGTGCGGCTCGAAGGTGCCGGGTGCATAGAAGTTGAGCACGCCTGCGCGCACGTCACCGCGATTCTCGAAGTCATGTTTGATGCCGCCGGGGATGAGTACGAACGAACCGGCCTTCGCATGAATCCATTCTTCGCCGGCCAGCAGACTCATGGTGCCTTCCAGCACGTAGAAGATGTCGTCCTCGGGATGTGAATGCGTGCCAGGTCCCTTGGTGTGCGGCTCGAGCCACCACTCGGAGATCGAATAGCCCTGCGCAGTCTCCTCGCAGTCCGCCTTGAACACCGCGGAAATCCGGCCCATGGGATAGGCACGGCCTTCACCGGGGCCGAGGATCACGGGTTTGCGCGCGGGGGCGTGGCTCATGGGCGGCATGCTATGCGGCGCGGCCGGCGCGCGCCATCGCAACGAGCCTCGTCCCGACAGCGGGACTCGGCAAAAAAAAGCGGGGCCAAAGGGCCCCGCAATCGTCAGGCTAAAAGCGGATCAGGCTGCGACGTCGGCCTTTTCGCGGCGGTATTCGCGCGGCGTGGCACCGAACTTGGCGCGGAACACGCGGCCGAAATGCGTCGGGCTATTGAAGCCGTAATCGAAAGCAATCGCGGTCACCGTGCGGCCGCGTTGCGAAGACGACAGCAGGGCGCGCGAGCAGGCCTCGAGCCGGCGGCGCAGGATGTAACGCGCCACGGTTTCGTCCTGATCGCTGAACAGGTGGTGCAGATAACGCGTGGTCATCTTGCAGGCCTCCGCAATACGCGTCGGCGTCAGCTCCGGATCGTTCAGGTGTGTTTCGATGAAGTTGATGATGCGGATGCGATGCGCCGTTGCCAGCGATGAGCGGTCCGAGCGCGACTGCGGCAGGTCGGCATACGCGGCGGCCACCAGGTCGAGGATGGCGGTGTTGACGCGCGCAGCCGTCGGCATGTCCATCTGCTTCTGGTACTCGAACCAGAAATTGCGCAGGAAGCGCGACAGCAGGGCGCAAACCCCGCTCTGCGCCACCATGGGAATGGCCACCAGGCATTCAGGGCAGGCGATGTGGCGGCGCAGGATGGCGTCGGGAATTCCCAGCACCAGCATGCGATTGGCCCCGCCGAAGGCGATTTCGTAGTGGCGGGTCGAGTCGCACAGCGTGAAGTCACCGGCGCCGAGGCGCGCTTCGCGTCCGTCCTGGCGATTGATGCTTTCGCCTTCCATCTGCAGGTGCAGGAAGAACAGCGACGAGCGTGTGCGGGCCACGTGTGCGCGTGAGTGGCGCACGATCTGGGCGTCGGAATAGACCTCCGCCAGAGACAGGTCGCCAATGGCGGCCCGGGCAATGCTGCCGTTGAAGCTGCGGATGTCTGCCGGATCCGAGACGAGCGGCGAAAAGGTTTCGCAGGCCCGGTCATTCCAGTAGGTCAGCTTGCGGCGCGGATCCAGACCAAAGGTCGAAAATGATTCCACGGATGCCATGATTACCCCCCCTCAAAGGCAAGCAAAACGTGGGCGATAGTTATACGGGATAGTTATGGACCCCAACTAATCGGTAGTTCTGATACGAGCTATATCCGTTACGAGCTATAGCTGAGTAAACGTTCCCTCCGGGTCGAGATGCGCACCGGGCCCCGGACGAGCATTCAGGAAGGGAGGGGACACGGTGGTTCGGACGGCGCCGCTTCAGGAATCAATTGGCTACGCGCTGCGGCGCGCGCAGGGAGCGGTTTACTCCAATCTCAACGACGCGCTGGCACGAATTTCGCTTAGGCCTCTTGAGTTCACGCTGCTGATGATGGTGGCCGGGAATCCGGGCGCCAGTCAGTCCGGTGTCTGCGAGGCACTGGGCATCCAGAAAGCAAATTGCGTGCCGACGATGAGCGAGCTGGAACGCCGCGGCCTGATCATCCGCCGCAAGTCCACCAGCGATGCACGCAGCTATGAGCTGCACATTACCAACAAGGGCAAACGCATCCTGCAACGCGCCGGCGAACTCCAGTCGTCACACGAACAACGACTCATCGACCGCATCGGCGTGGAAGGTCGCGACCAACTCCTGCGACTTCTCGGTAAGCTTACAGACTTCAAATGAACCCCATCGTTCTGACCCAGCGCCACGGTGACATCGTTGTCATCGTGGTCGACAACCCGCCTGTCAACACGATTACCGCGGCAGCGCGCACCGCTATGCGCGAAGCCCTGGAGGCCGTGGCCGCCGACAAATCCGTGCGGGCGGTGATCCTGCGTTGCGCCGGCAACAACTTCTTCACGGGCGCCGACATCGGCGAGTTTTCAGGCCCGCCAAAAGAAGCGGAGTACCGCGCACTCTGGGCCCAGTTCGAGGGCCTCAATGTGCCAATGATCGCGGCCATGCACGGCTCGTCGATCGGGGGCGGTCTCGAGCTGGCACTGGCCTGCCACTACCGCATTGCGCCACCCACGGCGAAGTTCATGCTGCCCGAGGTCACGCTGGGCATCATCCCGGGGGCAGGCGGCACCCAGCGCCTGCCACGGCTCGTGGGTCTCGACAATGCGCTGCGCATGATCCTGGACGCCAAGCCCGTCGATGCCGGCAAGGCCCGTGAGATGGGCCTGATTGACGAGGTCATCAGCGGCGATTTCGTCACCGGTGTACTGCACTACGCGCAGAAGCTCCTCTCACAGGGCGACGGACCGCGCCGTACCTCGGAACGCAGCGTCGATGCGCGCGAGCTGACTCCGGAATTCACCGCCAGGTGGCAGGCCGAAGCCCGGCGGATGTACCCGAACAGAACCGCAGCGCTGACCGCCATCGAAGCCGTGCAGGCCACTGCCAGGCTGCCATTTGCCGAAGGCCTGTTGTTCGAAGAGAAGCTCGCCAACCAGACCAAGGTGACGGTCGAGGCAAGGGCCTCGATCCACGTGTTCTTCGCCGAGCGTGAAAGTCGCAAGGTCGAAGGGCTTGCCGCAGATGTGATCTCACGGCCTCTGAGGCACGCCGGCGTGGTCGGTGCGGGCACCATGGGAGGCGGCATTGCGATTGCGTTCGCGAATGCCGGCATACCGGTCACGATTCTCGACGTGACCCAGGAATCCCTGTCGCACGGGCTTTCGGTGGTCAACTCGACCTTCGAAAGCATGGTGAAACGCGGCCGCATTGATGCGGCCGAGAAGGCGCGCCGCATGGGGCTCATCACCGGCACCGTCAGCTACCACGATTTCGCCACCAGCGACGTCATCATCGAGGCCGTGTTCGAAAGCATGGATCTCAAGAAGCGCGTGTTTGGTGAACTCGATGCGGTTGCCCAACCCGGTGCCATCCTCGCCACCAATACATCCACGCTGGATGTCGATGAAATCGCGGCATCGATCAGGCGGCCGCAGGATGTGGTCGGCCTGCACTTCTTCTCGCCCGCCAACGTGATGCCGCTGCTCGAAGTGGTGCGCGGCAAGCAGAGCTCCGACGAGGCCATCCGGACCGCCATGGAGCTCGCCAAGGTCATTCGCAAGACGCCCGTCCTCGCCCGAGTCTGCTACGGCTTCATCGGCAATCGCATGATGGAGGGGTACGCGCGCGAAGCGCTGCTGTTGACGCTCGAAGGAGAAACTCCGCGCCGCGTGGACACGGTGCTCGAGCAGTTCGGCATGGCGATGGGAATTCTCGCCGTGTTCGACATGGCTGGCATTGATGTAGGCGTCAACGTGCATCGCACGAATGCGCATCGTTACCCGCCGGACCCGACTTACTACCAAGCGGACGCCGCGCTGCATGCCGCCGGACGCCTGGGGCAGAAAACCGGCAGCGGTTTCTATCGCTACGTGAAGGGCGATCGCACGCGCCATGACGATACGGAAGCGAGCGGCATCCTGGCGCGCCGCGCGGCCGAACTCGCCATCGCGCAACGCCCGCACTCCGACGAGGAAATCCTCGAGCGCTGCATTTTCCCGTTGCTCAACGAGGGTATCCGCATTCTCGAAGAGGGCATCGCGCAGCGGGCCAGCGACGTCGACGTGGTGTGGTGCGCGGGTTATGGATTCCCACGTTATCGCGGCGGCCCGATGTTCTACGCGGACACCATCGGTCTGCCGGCGCTGCTTGCGGGCATGCAGAAATATCGCGATCGGTTCGGCCCCATGCACTGGGAGCCTGCGCCGTTGTTGGTGCGCCTGGTACGCGAAGGCCGTACTCTTGCGGACTGGGATACGGAGCGCCGCGGAGTTGCCTCGTGAAAGTTGACCAGTTGATCGCCATCGACGTGCACACGCACGCGGAAGTTTCGTGTCGCCAGGAGCCCGACGAGGCGTCGCAGCCCTACGACGATGCGGCCAGCAAGTACTTCAAGGCCGACAAGCGCAAGACGATTCCGGAAACCGTGGCCTATTACCGCGAGCGCAAGATCGGCCTGGTGATGTTCACGGTCGACACCGAGTTCGAAATGGGCGTGCGCCGCATTCCGAACCAGGAAGTCATCGACGCGGCGCGCGAGAACTCGGACATGATGGTGGCGTTCGCCAGCATCGATCCGCACAAGGGCAAGATGGGCGTGCGCGAGGCGAAGCGCCTCATCGAAGAGGGCGGCATCCGGGGATTCAAGTTTCATCCCACCTGCCAGGGCTTCTTTCCCAACGATCGCTTTGCCTACAAGCTCTACGAAGTGATCGCCGAGCACAAACTACCGGCAATCTTTCACAGTGGACATTCGGGAATCGGCACCGGCATGCCGGGCGGCGGCGGGCTCAAGCTCAAGTATTCGAACCCGATGCACGTCGACGACGTGGCCGCGGACTTTCCCGACATGACCGTGATCATCGCGCACCCCTCGTGGCCGTGGCAGGACGAGGCGCTGTCGGTGTGCCTGCACAAGCCGAATGTCTACATCGATCTCTCGGGATGGTCGCCCAAGTATTTCTCACCCGAGCTGGTGCGTTACGCGAATTCGCAGCTCAAGCACAAGATGCTGTTCGGCTCGGACTTTCCGCTGATCACTCCGGATCGCTGGATGAAGGACTTCGCCGATGCCGGTTTCAAGCCGGAGGTGCAGCCGCTGATCCTCAAGGAAAATGCGATTCGCGCGCTGCAGCTAGGGCCTCGAAGCTGACGTAGCCGCCGCGTCGGGCACAGCCTCCGACGTGCTCGCGAACTTCACGAACAGCAGCGCGATCGCGCCGAACAGCGAGCCGCAGCCCATGACAATGGATACGGACTGCAGCGAAAAGCCCTGCTGGAACAGGTAGCCCGCGAGGATGGGTGCCAGCGCGGCCCCGCCGCGCCCGGCGCCAATGACCACACCGGTGCCGGTGGCGCGCAGGTGCGTGGGGTAAGCGAGCGCCAGCAGGGTGTACAGGCCGACGATGCCGGCGTTGGTGAAGAAGCCGCAGATCCCGACGATGGCCTTGAGCTCGGATAGATTGCCCTGGCCCATCCCGAAGACCGCGATCGAGATCATTCCCAGCACCAGTACGCCACTGGTGAGCCAGATGAGATTCATACGAAGCGCGAGCAGGCCGAGTATCGCGCCTCCACTGGCGCCACCGACGCTGGCCCAGAACAACACGTCGGCGATGACGGAGGGCGTATAACCCAGCTCCGAGACGATTGGAGCCACCCACTTCAGGATGTAATAGAACGACGTGATGTGCGCGAAGTAGGCGAACACCAGCAGCAGCGTCAGGCGCAGGTATTGCGGCTTGAACACATCCGCCAGCGGCGCTTTCGGCGGCGCGGCGCTCAAGGGCGGCAGCGAGTCGATCGTCGCACGTCCCATGCGACGCAGAGTCGTATTGATCTTCTCGAGCGCATTGGCCGGTTGTTTGCGGCAGAGCCAGGACACGGACTCCGGCACACAGAACCAGACCACGGGAATCATCGCCGCGGTGGCGCCCGCGCCCAGTTCGAAGACCACGCGCCAGGTGTGCGTCTTCAGCAGTGGCGAGATGATCAGTGCCGCGAGGATGTTTCCAAGCGGATACCCGATGGTCATCAGCGCTACCCAGAACTTGCGCATGCGATCGTTGGAAAATTCCGCTGCGGCGGCGTTGATCGCCGCCAGCATGCCGCCGATGCCGAGTCCGGTGAAGAAGCGCCACGCGGCGAGTTCTTCGCGACTGCCAGACAGGGAGCAAAAGTACATGCCGACTGCCATGACCACGAGAAAGCTCATGATGGCGCGCCGACGTCCGATGTAGTCGGCGACTCCGCCCAGCAGGAATGAACCGACGGCCATCCCCAGGAGATCCATCGACAGGACGAGTCCCAGGCCCACGTCGGGTGGGATGTGAAATTCCTTCATGATGCCGGGCGTGGCGAAACTGATCGCCAGCAGGTCGAAGCCGTCGAGCGCGTTCAGGAAGACCGTGATGGTGCACACGATGATCTGCACGCTGCTCATCGGCGAGGTCGCGAGCAGGCTTCGCGGATCGTTGTTCGTCATGGCGCTGGCATCCCCCAAACCCTTAGTTCGATTTTCCAGGGCGCGGCGAGAATAGCATCGCGCAACAGGCCCACCGCTCTGCGCGCGCGGCGAGTTCGCTCACGCGCGAAACAGATTGCAGTTCGAGTGGAGTGTGGTCATCGGGCAGGTCCAAGACTTGCGCCGCCAAGAGCCGTCGCTTTGTTCGGCTGCGAGTCAGGAATGTCTCGTAACTTATTGATTTAGGAGTGTCGATGCCCCCTTTGATTCCGTCTCGTGCCGATCATGTCGGCAGCTTTCTCCGTCCCCGATATTTGCTCGAGGCGCGCGAGCAGTTTGCTCGCCAGCAAATTGACGCTGCCGCGCTGCGCGGTGTCGAAGACCGCGCGATTGCCGAAGTGATTCGGATGCAGGAGGAGGTCGGGCTCGAGGCGATCACCGACGGCGAGTTCCGCCGCACCTATTTCCACATCGACTTTCTCAAGCAACTCGACGGAGTGCAGTCGGACGATCCCAGGATCGTGATCAAGGCTGACGGCAGCGAAGAGCTGGCGCCGCCGGTGATGCGCGTGATCGGAAAGGTGCGCCATGCGCGCGAAATTCAGCGCGCCGACTTCGAATTCCTGAGAGCCAATACCAGGCGGACACCGAAGGTGACGATTCCTTCGCCCACCATGCTGCACTTCCGCGGCGGCCGTGCCGGCATCAGCAAGGAGCACTACCCGGACCTCGAGAAGTTCTATGCCGATGTCGCACAGGCGTATGGCGATGAACTGCGTTCACTCGCTGCCGCCGGCTGCACCTACGTCCAGATGGACGACACCAACCTGGCCTATCTCTGCGACATGAAGATGCGCGACGCGGCACGCGCGCGCGGCGACGATCCGAACGAGTTGCCGCATCGCTACGCCGAATTCATCAACCGTGTGGTCGCGCAGAAACCGGCCGGCATGACACTCGCCGTGCACTTGTGTCGCGGCAACTTCAAGAGCGCGCATGCGGCGGAAGGCGGCTACGAGCCGGTGGCGGAGGCGTTGCTTGCAGAAATGAAGGTCGACGCGTACTTCCTCGAATACGACGACGAACGCAGTGGTGACTTCCGCCCGCTGAGATTTCTGCCGAAGGACAAAGTCGTGGTTCTGGGGCTCATCACCACCAAGCTCGGCGCGCTCGAATCGAAGGACGACATCAAGCGGCGCATCGACGAAGCCGCGAAATACGTTCCGCTCGAGCAGTTGGCCCTGTCACCGCAGTGTGGGTTCTCCAGCAGCTTCCACGGCAACGACATCGAGATCAGTCAGCAGACCGCGAAACTGAGACTCGTGGTGGAAGTCGCGCGGGAAGTCTGGGGCTGACCACTCTTCAGAACGGCCATTCCTCCCAGAACATCACGGTTACCGGCTTGCCGTCGCGCGTTGCGGGCTCGACCCGCCATTCGGAGGGCGAGGACGACGAGCGTGAACTTCATGGCCCGACGCTAACCCGTCCGGCGCCGGCAGTCGACGCCGCGGGCGCGTTATGATCCCGTCATGCCCATTACCGAGATGCAGCACTACATGGTCCTGTCCAAGGACCTGGAAAAGACCCGGCACTTCTACTGTGACGTGCTGGGGCTTCGCACCGGCCCGCGTCCGCCGTTCGACTTCGACGGCTACTGGATCTATGTCGGAGAAGTGGCGGTGGTGCACGTGGCGGGCCAGGCGAGTTACGAGGAAACCGGCCGGCTCACTGACGTGGTCGCCGAGCGCCATGGCAGCGGCAGTGTCGATCACATCGCCTTTGCGGCCAACAACTACGACGAACTCATCGCGAGCTTCAACAGGCACGGCGTGAAGTTCCGCGCCACGCAGGTCCCGGCCAGCGACCTGCGCCAGTTGTTCGTGTTCGATCCCGACGGCATTCAGATCGAAATCAATATCCGCGCCAGCGCCTCGGGTTGAGACAGAAACGCCGAGTGATCGGCATCCAGCGTGAAGACCGGTGAGCAGGGCAGCGCCGACTGCATGCGGCGTTGCGCGTCGAGTGACACGGCGCGGTCGCGCGTGGTTTCGATGTAGGCGCGCGGCACCCGACCAAAGCGCCCTGCAGAAATGCTGAGTGGCGCGGCCAGCGCCTTGAGCGGCTCGGGTGAAAGTTGCGCGATCGCATGCGCCGCATCGGCGTCGTCGCACTCACCATAGAACGCTTCGCGTAGCACCTCGGGACGCAGCAGACAGGTGACGCCCCGTCGCGCGGGAATCATGTTGGCGGCAATCAGCGAGGCGGTGTCGCGCCGCGCCTCTGCGGCGACGCTCTCGCCATCGGGAAGCAGGTAGGCCGATAGGTAGACCAGCCGCCGGATCGAATCTGGCACGAGTTCGGCGGCGCGACTGATCACGACGCCGCCGCGACTGTGGCCCACCAGCACGCAGTCCGGAACACGCTCGACGATACCCGCGACGAAGCGCGCCCACGATTCGAGCGACACTTCGGACGCGGGCGTTGGATCCGCGCCCATCGACGGCAGGTCGGGCGCGATCACTCGCATTCCGTGGGATTCGAGCAGCGGTGTGAGCCGATGCCAGCACCAGCCGCCATGCCAGGCTCCGTGAATAAGGATAAGAGTCGCGCGTTCAGCCACGCGCGCGACGATACCGGCGCGCGTGTCGCCGTGCACGCCAGAATCCGGTGGACAGCCTGCTAGTCGCGGAACATGGCGCGCGTCGTGGCAAACGCGCGTGTCGTCAGTTCCTCGAGCGGCCAGGCGCGTTGCGCCTTGTTGAGTGCCTCGATGCCCCAGGGGCCCGAGTACACCTTGCGCAGGGTATCGACGAAACCACGCACGTCGAATTCACCTTCACCACAGAAGGCGCGATGGCAGGTGGTCTCCGTCACCAGGTCCATGCCGGGCGGCGTCTTCAGGTATCCATCATTGAGTTCGATGGACATCAGGTACGGCTTGGGGATTGCGGCGACCGCTTCATACGGAATACCGAGTTTGACCACGTGCCAGAGGTCCACGCAGATACCGCCGTTCGGCTGGGCCGCGCCAGTGGCCAGCTCGATCATCTCGGGCAACGTCTCGATGCGCGAGAACGGCATGAATTCGAACACGATGCGTGTGCCGTGCTCACGGGCTTCGCCGCAGAGCTTTGCGAATTCGTCGATGAGCTTCGACATCGGCGCCGGCGTCTTGAAGAAGTCGCCCACCTTGATGTGCCGCGCCCCGAGTGCAGCGGCGCTTTCGAGCAGCATGCGGCGTGTCACATCCGATGCCTTGCGCCTGTCGCCATCGACGAACCAGTCGATGAGGAACTCGAGCTCCAGGTGCTTGATGCCGTGATCAGCCAGTATCTGTTTCATCTCGGGCAGTGAGTGCCTGCCGCGCAGATGTGCCAGGTCCGAATGCCAGATGCCCAGGCCGGTGAACCCGGCGCGTGATGCCGACGCTGCGCGTTCACGGAGCCCAAACGGGCTGTATTCACGTTCGCTATGCGGCTCCGCCGCGCCGCAAATGGTCCAGTAGGACGCCAGTAATTCGGGTGTGCTCATGGTCAGGCCACGTAGCCGTAGCGCAGGTTGCTGCGATGGCCGGCCCAATGCGTTCGCATGGCGGAGATCGCGTCAACGTCGAGTGCGTTCTGCGCCGTCTTCGGCTCGAGCTTGTAGTGCTTCGCGGCATTGCCCGCGAAGATGGCGCTCTTGACGGGCCCATCCGCCGGTCCGAGCGGCTTGAAGCCGTGCTTCTTCTGCATGTCCTCGGGGATCTCGAGCCTTCGCAGCGCCTCGATCTGCCATTGCGGCGAGCCATACCACACCGAGTCGGTTCCCCAGACCACCTTGTCCTGTCCCAGCCCCTTGATCAGCGTGCCGACCATGGCGGCAGCCAGCCGTGGATGTGTGACGCACGTGTTCGCGAAGCAGGTACCAAGCTCGGCGTGCACGTTCTTCACGCCAAACTTCTGCGGAATCTCGGCCAGGTCCGTCACCCAGTCGATGCGGCCGGTGTCTTCGAATTGCCTGAGTGACGCGTCGGGCAGTTCGATGAAGGGGCGCAGCGCCGAGTGATAGATGATGAAAGTGATCTGCGGCCAGTCCTTCGCGGCCTTGCCGAGATCCCAAACCGTGGCGTGTTTCCACACCTCGGGCCAGCTCTTCTCGTAGTCCGCGGGCAGCAATCCCTTGTGAATGCAGACCGTGGTGATTCCCGACTTGACGCATTTTTCGTAGAAAGGATAGACGCGCTTTTCGTCGTCGAGCCGCCAGTTCGAGCCCTTCTTCGTCAGAAAAATCGGATCGCCGATGGTGTAGCCCTTCCAGCTGTCGGGCTTGAGCGTGTCGATGCAGCGGTCGACCTCGTCCAGCCAGCCATCGCTCATGGGCTGGATGATGGAATGCGCCAGCATGCGGCGGGAGCGCGCAATCGAATTGACGGCGGTGCGCGCCGCGATGATCTGGTCGTTGGTCAGGAACAGGTTGAACGGATCGTCCACCGGTGAGCCTGACAACATCGCGACCTTGGTGTCGCTGTCGACATAGATCTCTTTCACGTAGTTGGCGAACTTCATGCGGTCGAGCGACTTCTCATTCGCGAGCGCCGGGTTCCAGAACTGCTTGGCGAACTGCGCGAGGCCGGTGATTCCCACCTGGCCATAATCGTCACGCACGAAATGAGTCTGGCAATCGAAGATGAACTGGCCCGCAAGCTTTCGTGCGCGATCCTCGGCCATGCCCGGCGTGGCCGCCTCGGCGCGCGAGGCGTTGAAGACGGGACCGAACACGGTGTTCATGGCGAGGAACGCGGCCGACATGCCGGCGCTGCTCGACAGGAACTGGCGCCGATCCATGCCGTGTCGCGGCGCCAGCTCGTCGGCGAGTCGGGCGACCTCGTTTTCCACGCGCTTCTGGTCGGGGGTCTGCGGCAACGGCGTGAATTCGCCGTTGGAAATCATCTGGGTTGGAACTGGAGTATCGAGTGTCGCTGTCTCTGCCGGTGACAGGCTGCGCAGGTCGTCGTCGCTGAGGTATCGCATGGATGGGTTGCCCGAGGCGTGAGCGAGGGCGGAAATAAGGCGCTTGGGGCTCCGCATGCTCTCAACTGAAAGGGGCCTGGGAATGTACCCACAGTGCAATGCGGCCCCCACCATGTCGGCTACGATTCGGCGAGCTTTCCGCCAACAGGAGAACCTCCATGCACGTCAGAACCGCGTTACTGATCCTGGTTGCCGTCGCGCTCGCTGCGCCGGTCAATGCCGGCATCAGCAAGAAGTCGAACGCGCAGAAGGTGGTCGCCTTCATGGACATGGTGTTCAACCAGAAGAAGGTGAAGGAAGGCTTCGACAAGTACGTCGGTGACAAATACATCCAGCACAACCCGATCGCGCCGGACGGCAAGGAAGCGGCGGTTGAAGTGCTGGGCAAGGCGCTGCAGGCGCTGCCGGGCTGGAACTACGAGTTCAAGCACGCCTACGTCGACGGCGACATCGTGATCCTGCATTCACACGTGCGCATGAAGGCCGATGATCGGGGCATGGCGGTGGTCGACATCTTCCGCTTCGAGAAGGGCAAGATCGTCGAGCACTGGGACGTCGTGCAGCCTATCCCCGAGAAATCGGCTAACAACAACACGATGTTCTAGCGGAAATTGGGGACATTCCTATTTTCCGTTTCGGAAAATAGGAATGTCCCCCTTTTCGCTCTAAACGCGGGCGTGCCAGTCGAGCAGGGCACTCGTCACCGCCTCGGGCCGCTCCAGCGTGCACATGTGCCCGCACTCGGGAATGAGTTCGAGTGTCGCGCCGGGAATCTGCGCTGCCATTTCGCGATGGCGCGCGGCCGGTGCCCAGCTATCTTCTTCTCCGCAAAGCACGAGCGCCGGGCAGCGAATGCCGGGCAGCAGTCCGCCGGCATCGGGACGCGACAGCAGGGCGCGGATCTGGGCGGCAAACGTCTCTGCGGTGCTGCGCGCAAACATGTCGATGACGCCATTGACCAGGGCGGTTTCGCCCAGTCGCGGCTTCCACACCATGCCTTGCACCCAACGCGCCGCCATGGCGGCCATGCCTTGCTGGCGCGCGATCTGCAGCAGCTCGTGACGTCCGTCGGCTTCACGTTGTCCGGCTTCACCGGCCGCGAGCGGTTGCACGCCGGTATCGAGCAGTGCAATCGCTGCGACACGTTCGGGCGCACGGCGCAGGACTTCGAGTGCCACTCGGCCGCCCATCGAGTGACCCGCGAGCGCAAATCGTGGCGGCGCTTCGCGCAGGACTTTTTCGGCCATGGCACCGAGTGAATCGAGCGAGTCGTAGTCGGGGATCGTGACGGTGGCGCGTCCGCGGAGCGCTGCGCTGGCCTGCGCCCAGACGCTAGCGTCACAGACCAGGCCCGGCAGCAGGACGACGGGCGTGCCTAGCCCCATCTCGATGGCTCAACTCCCGGAACAAAATGTTGTTCGGGTTTGCCGCTGCGGCTCATCGCGAGCGCGGCGCGCACCGCGGGCCGCGCTGAAATCCGGGCGAGGTATTCGCAGGTGCGCGGCGTCGCGCTTTCATTTACCAGTTCGGGTGTGAGGTCGGGCAACACGCACAACATGGCGTAGGCATCGATGTCCGCGATGGAGTAACGCGGTCCGGCGAGCCAGGGTCCGCTCGCCAGCTGTGCCTCGATTCGCGCCAGCGGAAATTTCAGCCGCTCGCGGGCGGTGGCAAGGATCTGCGGCGTGTAGGTTCCGTCCAGCAAGGCCTGCCAGCTCACCCGGCGCTCCTGGGGCGCGATGGACGCGAGCCTCGCGTCCAGCTTGCCGCGGTCCATGGCGTGGAGTCGCGGCACCAGGTATTTCACGCAGCCCAGGATGGGCACCAGCGAGCCCAGGTGCGCGCCGAGAAATTGGCCTGAGGCATGCGCGCGATAGATGTCGTAGGGCGCTTCCGGCATCAGCCGTTCGCCGGGCAATGCGTCGGCGATGTACTCGATCATGAAGAACGAATTCGAGATCACCGTGTCGTCATGACGCAGCAGCGGGCCCTCACGTTCCAGGTGCAGATGCGCTTCGATGTCGCGCGTCGTGTTGAGCTGGAAATGGTCGAGCTGCTCGGCGTTGAACCAGCGGCTCTCGAATCGCGCCTGCTTCTCGTGCAGCGCCACGAGTGGTTTGAGGAAGAAGGTGTTGGGTTCGGAGTGGTAGAGCTCAAGCATGGGCCGTGCGCTCCAGCATCTTCACGCGTTGTGCCATCGCGGTTCGCCCCAGCGCCCAGATCTTGCGGGTCGCGGGACGTTCGTAGATCCGGCGCAGCCATTCCATGATGTGCGGCGTCTTTGCGTCGTTACAGTTGTCGGGCTGCGACAGCGGCAGGGCATAGCCGAGATTGAAGCCGTTGACGTCGCCGAGCGAGTAAGTCTTGCCGGCGATCCACCGATGCCGCGACAGGTGGTCTTCGAGCACGCCGGTACAGAATTGCACGCGGCGGCGCGACTCGGCGAGTTCCGCCTCGCCGAACTCGTTGAACATGGCCTTGCGCCAGGCGATGCGGCGCGATTCGAGCGGAATGCGTGCAATGGCCGCTTCGAGTTCTTCCTTGGGCCGCTGCCGCACGGCGGGGCCGACGAACACGCTCCAGCCGATCATGCTGAGCGACGGGCCGAAGTAGGCATCGAAGAAGCGCATCCACCAGCGCATGCGCCAGCGCTCCTTCGGGTCCGTGGGTTTGAGTGGCGGACCCTCGAATGCATCGTCGACGTACTCCATCATCGGCGTGGATTCGATGAGCACGCGATCGCCGTGCACCATTGCAGGAATGGTGCCGTCGGGATTGATCTTCAGGTATTCGGGCTGGTGCTGATCGAACTTGAGCAGGTCGATGTAGTGGCTCTCGAACTCGACGCCCTTTTCCGCCAGCGCGAGCATGGGTTTGCCGGAATTGGCGTTCGGCTCCCAGTGATACAAATGCACGGTCATCGAACCCCCTCGCGATTCACTCGTTGTTTCAGAATTCCAGCAGCGCTTGCACCTCGATGCCGGCGTCGCGCAAACGCTTCGCGCCGCCCAGATCCGGGAGGTCGATGACGAAACTGGCGGCCACCATATCGGCGCCCGCCTCTTTGAGCAATTGCGCGGCCGCGGTGGCCGTGCCGCCGGTCGCGATCAGATCATCGATCAGCAGGACCTTTTCGCCCCGGATGATCGCGTCCCTGTGCATCTCCATTTCGTCGACACCGTATTCGAGCGAGTAGGCCACGCGCACCGTCTCGTGCGGCAGCTTGCCTCGCTTGCGGATCGGGACGAATCCTGCCCTGAGGCCATGCGCCACGGCTCCACCCAGAATGAAACCGCGGGCTTCGATGCCGGCGACCTTGTCGATCCCGACATTGCGCCAGGGCGCGATCAACGCCTCGATGGTGGTTTCAAAGGCGCGGCGCTCACGCAACAGCGTCGTGATGTCGCGGAACTGGATGCCCGGTTTGGGGTAGTCCGCGATGGTGCGGATCGACTGACGGAGAAATTCGCGTTGCTGGTCATTCACGGCGGCCGAGTGTAGAGATTTGTGCAAGACTATGTCCACCAAGGAAATTCAGCTCGTTGCTGATGGCAGGGTTCATTAAATGAAGGTGAAGTTGGCCGCGCTGTTAGTCAGCGCCGCCTGCGGGGCGAACGCCACGCAGTACCCGCTCGTGAGTCCCGACGCGCTGATGTTCGGCGATATCGAAACGATCACGACGTTTGGCGAAGACACATTGCCGGACCTCGCGCGCCGCTACAGCCTCGGGTACGAGGAGATCCAGCGCGCCAATCCGGGTGTGGATGTCTGGCTGCCGGGTGAGGGCACGTCCCTGCTGATCCCCGGTCAGCGCCTGCTGCCGCCCGGGCCGCACGAAGGCATCGTCGTCAACCTGCCGGAGCACCGTCTCTACTACTACCCCAAGGTCAAGAAGGGTGAGACGCCGTACGTCATCACCTATCCCGTGAGCATCGGCAAGATGGACTGGAACACGCCGCTCGGGAAAACGCGCATCGTCGACAAGCGCAAGAATCCGCTGTGGTACCCGCCCGAATCGGTGCGCAAGGAACACGCCGAACGCGGCGATCCGTTGCCCACGGTGGTGAAGGCTGGCCCTGACAATCCGCTCGGCGCCTTCGCCATGCGGCTCGACATCAGGCCCGGCGCCTACCTGATACACGGCACCAACAATCCGATCGCCGTGGGTATGGCCATCACGCACGGTTGCATTCGCATGTATCCGGAGGACATCGAGGCGCTGTTCCCGCTGGTGCCGGTGAATACTCCGGTATGGCTGATCAACGAGCCCGTCAAGGTGGCGCGTGTCAACGGCCAGGTCTGGCTCGAAGTGCATCCGCCGGTGGACGCGGAAGGTCAGCGCGCCGCAGTGGATATCGAAGGCTTCTACGCAATCGCCAATGCCGCGCTCGGCGAGACACCCGCGGCAATTCACTGGGATTTCGTGCTCGGCGCGCTGCAGGAGGCCTCGGGCCTTCCGCAGATGGTGGGTCTCGAAGTCGAAGCGGACGCAGTGCCGCCAGCGCCGCCGCCGCCGCTTCACGAAGTCGTGCCCCAGGAAGGCGCGCCGGCCATCGAACCGCCTGCCACGCCCGAGTCGCCGGCGCCTGCAGCGCCCGCGACGCCCGCGGAGCCAGAAGCCCCAACGCCTCCGGCCGCGCCGCAAGCGCCTAACTAATCGGCATCAGTTCGTCGAGCTCCGCCCGCACCTCGGCAATGCGTGCAGCGTCGGCACCCGGCAACTTTTCGGCGTCGCTGAGCACCTGGCGCAGTGAACCGGCGTCATGCCGCAGCGCGTCCCGGGTGATGGCGCCGGCGCGCGCCATGTGGGCCGCCAACCGCGCATAGTTGGACACGGACTCGACCACGATGCCGGCGCGCTGCGCGGCAAAGCCGGCACGGGCACGCATGCCGTACAAGGGCAGAGTCGGGTTCATGATGATCATGCGATCGATCATCGAGATCGACTCGTCACCGAAGCGTCGCACTTGCTCGGGATTGGTTACACGTGTGCGCCAGTTGACGCGCAGCTCGAGCGCCTCTGGATACCAGGCGTCAGTCCAGGGAATTTCCGCGAGGCGCGGATCGGCGAGGGCCACGTCGCGCCACTCACCTTTCGCGGCATGGCGCGTGGCGGCGAGCAGATCGGCCGACGGCCCCTGCAGTGCCGCGGCCACTTCGGCGACATCGGGCGGGGCTTCACCGCGCGCCAGCAGGCCGAAGGAATCGCGCAGGTATTCCTGGCGCAGCGCGACATTGTTCGGGTACTGATCGACCGACAGGCGCAGCAGCTGGTTCGACCGTTCACCCTGGCGCTTCATTCGATAGTAGAACGCGCGTGCGTAATCGCCGTCCGCGGTGTTGCCGAGGATTTGCGCCATGCGCACCAGGCGGTCCGGGAGGCTGGCATCGATGAGCACGAAGATGCCATTGCGGCGGATCAAGTACGGGAAGGAGAGCTGCTCGCGCAGGTTTCCATAGATCAGCGAATCCGGCCGCTGCCACGGATCGTATCCGGCGAGTACGCGGCCGGTGCTCTCACCGGTCATGCCGCGCTCCTTTTCATAGACACTGGAAGTGGCGATTCGGTTGTCGTCATCGGTGATGAGCCGCGCACCGACGGCCAGCCGCTTGGCGCCCTCGGTGTCCAGGACCAGCGCGGTGACAAGGTCCTCGGGATTGTTGATGCCGAACCTGGCGTAGTGCAGCGGCGCGTCGCGCAACGGCAATCCGGTGGCCACCAGCCGGGACTCGAGGTCGAGGGGCGCGTCACTGGCGAGGAATACGACGGTGTTCGGGTCAGGGCGGTACACGCGCACTTCCGGAAACACGCTGAGCAGCGTGGCGGTGAGCGAACGGATCAACTCCTCGTCCATGAAGATCACGTTCATCCACTGGACGAACACACCGCGGGGGTTGAGATGATCGCGGGCCAGTTCCATGAACTCGCGCGTGTACAGATGCGACGCGCCCGCGGTCCATGGATGTGAGGGCTGCGACACGATGGCGTCGTATTTGCGCGATGTCAGGCGCAGCGCGCCGCGCGCATCGTTGAGGATCACATTGATACGCGGATCGTTGAGCGGATCGCGCCGGCGCAAAGCGGCGATATGCTGATTCGCCTCGATGACCTTGGGTTCGAGTTCGATGATGTCGATGTTGCGCACACTGGGCGGCGTGCCCTCGATCACGACGCCACCGCCGAATCCGACGACCAGCATGTCACGCGCTTCCGGGCGCGCGATGACGGCGAGCGGCGAAAGCCAGAACTCGCCGCTGAACCGTGGCGCCGAACCCGGGGTATCCATGAGGGCCTCGGGCAGACCGTTGGTGCGCAACGCGAGTCCGCCGTCCTGCGTGACCATCACCACGCTCGCGCTGCGACCGATGTCGTAATAGAGCACGCGGCCCTTCGTGCCCACGTTCAGCGGCGAGGTCACCAGCAGTTTCATCGGGGCCTGCGGGCGGAACAGCACACAGCCCACGATGGCCACCGCGCTCGCAGTGGCGGCGTAGATGAGATTGGCAGGCACCAGCACCCAGAGTGCCGCGACGCCGAGCGCGGCGCTCGCGGCAACGGCCACGTAAATGGAGCCTTCGTACTTCAGCATTGGAATCAATACGAAGCCGGCTGCCAGGGAACCGACGATGGCGCCGACCGTGTTCCACGCGTAGACGCGAGCGCTGGCAGGCGCCGCATCTTCGGCATCGCGGGCCAGGATGCGCACTGCGAGCGGATAGGTCATGCCGATGGCGATGGTCATCGGCAGCAGCAGCAGGCCGGCGAACAAGGCGTTCATCGGCAGTGTCAGTGGCCCGACGTTCTGCATCTTCATGAGCCCGGCGTCGGCGGGCAGAAAGTCTTCGAGCTTGAGATAGGCAAAGGCGCCGGCTGCGGCCGCCACCAGCAACGCGGCCGCCAGCACCTGCGCCGCGCGCTCGCGATGTTTCGCAAGCGCCGCACCGATGCCGCCACCCAGCGCGATGCCGGTGAGGAAACTCGCGACCATGACGCCAAACGCGTAAATGCTGCTGCCCACAACGTGCGACAACATGCGCGACCAGAGCACTTCCTGGAAAAATGCCACGGCACCTGCCAGCAGCATCAGTGGCAAAACCCAGCCGGGTGCGGGGAATCGTGTGAAGGTCCGTGTCTTCACGCGCACCGGTACCGGTGCGGGCGGCGCGTCCAGGGAATATCCCTTGGGCGTCGGTCTTCCAGCCAACTTCTGACCCAGTGCCGCCGCGAACAGGAACACCAGTCCGTTGATGGCCGCCCCTGCCCAGATGGTGTGTTTCAGCCCGAATTCCGGCAGCAACAGGAAGGCCGTGACGAGCGCGCCGCCAACGGCGCCCGCGGTGTTCATCGCGTACAGCAATCCGATGCGCCGGCCGATCTGTGCTTCTTCCGCCACGGCGTAACGCGCCAGGATGGGCAGCGTCGCTCCCATGAGCGTGGTGGGGAGCGCCAGCGCTGCAAACGCGCTCAAGAGATAAAACGTCGTCGTGCCGACATGATCGCTGTCGGGCGGCGTCGGTTGCCCGCCGAACATCGCGAGCAACCCGGAGTTTGCCAGCGACAGCAGGAACGGAACCGCGAACATGGCACTGCCCGCAATGCCGAGTTCGAGCAACGCGTAGGTGAGCACCGGACGCGTGACGCGCGGCAGAAACCTTTCCACCAGCCAGGCGCCGAAGGCGAGACCACCCATGTAGGCGGCGAGAACCGTGGCCACGGCGAGCTCGGAAGTACCAAACACGATCGCGAATTGGCGCGTCCAGGCAGTCTGATAGATGAGGGCGGCGACGCCACTCAGTACGAAACAAGCGGACAGCAGGAACAGGGATGCGGCAGAGGCGCGTTGCTGATTGACAGCTTGGGGCGATAACGACATGGTCGCGGAGTTTACGGATCGAGGGGTTTCGATGGCAGCTTTTCGCGCCAATGGCATCGTCACGTTGACCACGGATTTCGGACTGCGTGAACCATTTGTCGGCATCATGAAAGGTGTGATGCTGGGTCACGCCTCACAACTGCGCTTCATCGATATGGCGCACGACGTGAGTGCTTTTCAACCGGTGGAAGCCGGCTTCTGGCTGGCCGGTGCCTTGCGCTACTTTCCCTCCGGCACCGTGCACGTTGCCGTCGTGGATCCGGGAGTTGGTACGCCTCGCGCATTGCTGGCCGTATTGGCCAACGAGCAGGTGCTGCTCGCGCCGGACAATGGTCTGCTGGCGGCGCTCGCCATTCGCAGGAAGATCGATCGCATCATTCGCATCGATCTTGCACGCCTGGTGCAATTCGGAGTCAGCGATGTGAGCGCGACATTTCACGGACGCGATGTGTTCGCGCCACTCGCCGCGGCGATCGCGTCCGGCCGCTGCGACCCAATGGACCTGGGCGAAGAAGTGCAAAGCCTGGACCTGTCGGGGTGGCCGGCTACGTCGACGCGCGCTGACGGCGGCATCGCGGGAGTGGTGGTGGCCGTGGATCGGTTCGGCAATCTCATCTCCAACATCGAGGCCACAGCCGTGGTGGCGCTGGCGACCCCCACGGTCCATATCGGGGGCCTGCGCCTGCCCCTGAGGCGCACCTACGGCGATGCCGCGGCGGGGGAGTACCTGGGACTCATCAATTCATTCGAAGTCCTGGAGGTGGCCCGGTCGCGTGGAAACGCCGCCGCAGGCCTCAACCTGGCCGTCGGGGCGCCGATTTCGGCCGTTCCCACCGTCCCCGGTGCCCAATTTCGGCGCAGTTGATAAGTGGCGCGAATCGGCTATAGTTCGCAGCCTCATTGCCCACCCGCCGGGTGTGCAACTCACTGTTTCAACTGGCCTTTCTGGCGAAAAAAGCGATGTCCGAACGGGATAACGAAAGCTTCGATTTAGACGAAGAGTTCCTGGCCGAAGCGGAAGACAACACCGACTACGACCGCATCCTCGACAAAGTCGACCGGCGCGTGCGCACGCAACCGGGAACTCCTAAACGTGGCAAGGCAGCCTGGAGCCGCCTCGAGGAAGTCCTCGCGGACCGTCAGCTCGAAAAAGATCTGAAAGAATCTTTCGAAGACGACGAGCACTAGACGCCTTCAAAGGTTCGATTCCTTCAACAGTGAGTTAGTCGCTCAGAAAGGGCGACGAGGTTAAGCGCATGTCCGCGCGTTCAACGTCGCGCTGGGTTGTCGTCAAGTTCGGCGGCACCAGTGTTTCTTCGCTTGCCAACTGGCGCAACATCGCGCTGGTCGTCAAGCGTCGTATCGAATCCGGCAACCGCGTGCTGGTCGTTCACTCGGCCATCACCAAGATCACCGATGGGCTGGAAAAACTGCTGGCCGCGGCGATCGCTGGCAAACCCGACGAACCACTCAAGGCGATCGAAGATCGGCACCGGCAGCTGACTGACGAACTGGGCGTTTCCGTGAGCTCGCGGCTCCAGGGCTATTTCGACGAGCTGAAGCAGATGGCGAACGGTATCGCGCTGGTGCGCGAGCTGTCGGACCGCACGCGGGCCCGCGTCATGGCCAACGGCGAGCTCATGGCCACCGAAATCGGTGCACGTTTCCTCAACTCGCAGGGTATCGACGTCACCTGGATGGATGCCCGCGACATGTTGTCTGCGGAAGACCGCGGTGCATCGGCGAAGGCCTCGGTGTTGTCGGCCACCTGTTCCTTTGCGCCCGATTCGGCGCTGGAGCAGAAGCTCGACGCATCAACACCCGTGGTCATCACCCAGGGTTTCATCGCGC
>Ga0190270_10000180_pt1 | contig 28026 bp, 15 predicted proteins | sample Popmic320T_FD_133748 | JGI IMG/M metagenome (GOLD analysis project Ga0190270, IMG submission 133748) | Populus adjacent soil microbial communities from riparian zone of Weber River, Utah, USA - 320 T | ecosystem: Environmental > Terrestrial > Soil > Riparian zone | place: USA: Utah | collected...
AAAACCCAAATTCGCGAAATTCAAGTGGGCGAAACGCTGCGTTACACGACGTTTTTTACACTCGCAGTGGTCAATGCCATCAATTTACGCCGGCTTATTCGCCTTGCAGTGGATGCGCGAACCCCGTGCCAATAGTTTTGAGACAGCCTCCTGCGGTCACCGCACTCCATAAAAACGGCGGCTTCGTGCGTCCACGAAGCCGCCGTGTCCTGCCGGTGAGATGGATGGGTGCGGGGTACGAGCCGGCAGGATTCCAGAGGAGTTTCGTTCGTTAGATTTTTCCTCCTTTCACGTTGAATGAGGCGTTTGCGGAGTTGTTCGACTCGTTCGACTCGACGACGCTGTTCGCGTCGTCGGCCGTGACGGCGATGGTGTGCTGGTCCTTGAGGCCGTGCGTGTTCCACTGCACCGTCACTTCGACGGAACCGCCCGGCGCGAGCTGCGGGGTGGCGATCGCGCCGAGGGTGGTCGTGCCGTCGAGCGTGAATCTGGTCTGCGTCGCGGCGGCAGCGGCGTTGCCGTTGTTCCTGATCACCGCGGTGACGGTCACGCGCGCGGAGGCGTTGCCTTTGTTGTTCTGCGCACGGATCGACGAGACCACGAGGTCGGCCTGCTTCGCCGGCGGCGGGGTGTACTCGACTCGCGTCGAGACCACGTTCGACCAGGGGCTCGGCACGCCGGCCGGCGCGGCGCCGTATGCCGTGCGGACGCGGTAGTGATACGTGCCGGTGGTCACGCCGGTGCGGGTGTAGGAGGTGGCGGGCGTCGACCCGAGGTCGTACCAGTTCGCGGACTCGATGCGGATGTCGTCGACGTACCACCCCTGCGGAATCGAGGCGGGACGGTTGTCGATGCCGGCGATGACGCGGAAGCGGATGCGGATGTTCTTCCCCTTGTACGCGGAGAGATTCACCGACTGCGGCGTGAGCGGCTCTTCGAGCAGCGCGAACGCGACTTCTTCCGCCGGGGCGGGGCGCACGCCTTCGTAGACCACGCTCCAGGTGGTGTCATCGTCGGAGACTTCGATCACCACCTTGTCGTCCCCTTCGTTCATGTACCAGTCGGAGAACAGCAGCATCGCGGTGCCGGCGGACGGAATCGTCACCGCCTGCCCGAGGGTGAGCGTGGTGGTGGAGTTGGTCGAGCCTTCCAGCGTGCGGCCCCAGAACGAATAGCTGCCGGAGCTCTGCTTCGTCTCCGAGACTTCCCAGGCGAAGGCGCCGACGCCTTCCGCGGAGGTGGTCCAGTTGCCGAGACCGTTCTCGGCGTCGTCGTTCAGCAGCGTCTCGAGGAGCGTGGCTTCCTGCACTTGATCGAGACCGTTCGCTCCCGCGGGGCGATCCCAGGCCAGATCGATGCTGCCGTCGGTGTCGGGGTCCTGATGGCCCGCGCCGAAACGGAGCACCGGCGGGGCGTTGACGATCGTGCAGTCGGGCTGCACGTCGGCAACGACGGTCGCGACCGCGTTCGTGGTCGAGCCATCCGCGGAGAGGCCGCTCAGGCTGGCCAGCGTGAGCTTCACGCCGTTCGGCAGCTTCCACGTGGCGGCGCCGGCGGGGATGTAGTTGTCGACGTGCGTGCAGCCGTCGAACTGGTCGTCGCCCGGTGAGGCCGTGAACGCGGCGTCGTCGAGGTTGGGGTTCTCGTTGCCCGGCTGCGGCTGCGAGTCGACGATGGTCTGCGCGGGCTGGTCGGCCGTACGCGTGTTGCCGTAGCCGTGGTTTTCGTCGGTGTACAGCACGGCCAGGCCGGGCGCCCACGTCGGCGCACCGCGCTCGCTCTGCCCTTTACCGTCCTTGTCCCAGCTCACGCGGTCGCGGACTTCGACGTAGTACGCGTGGTCGACTTCGATGCCATCGGCGGAGCTGATGCGCGTCCACCCCTCGCCGAAGAGGCGTGTGTGCTCGTCGGTCTCGAAATCGCTGCGGTAGACGTCGCTGCCGTCCGCGGTGACGGCGATGTCGTCGATGAACCAGCCGCGTTTGGTCTCGGCCGGATCGGTAAAGTACGAGAAACGCAGCAGGACGTTCTGACCTTTGAATTCGGTCAGGTCGAACTCATCCTCGATCCATAACGGCTGCGGATACGCCGGCGCGACCGGATTGCGGTTGATGTTGGTCAGCGTGTTCGGTTCGCCCGAGACGCCGGTGATGCCGTTCTGGTACTGCGCGTAGCACTCGTAGTTGTTCGGGTTGTGACCGCTGAGGGTGGTCCCCTTCCTCGACGGGAGCGACTTCCAGGTCCTGCCGCCGTCGGTGGAGGCGAGCACGAAGCCGAAGTCCCAGTCCCATTCGATCTCGTAGAACGACTTGAACTTCAGCGTGACGTTCGACGCATTCGCGTGGTTCTGCAGGTCGGGCAGGAAGACGTCGAGAGTGTGGCCCGGGCAGCCGAACTCGTCGCCCGCGCCGGAATGCCATGCGCGCGTGCCGGACGGCACGCTGTCGATGAGGATCTTCTTCGGCAACTGCACGCGCAGCGCGTCGGCGTTGTGGATCCCTTCGCCGGTGAGCGTGTACGGCGTGCCGTCGGGACGCTTCCACTGGATGGTCTTCGTGTCTTTCTTCGACTCGCGCAGCGTGTGCACGCCGCCGGTCGCCTCGACCGGAACGATCCACCCTAGTTCCTGACGGGTGAAGACGGTCATGAACTGCGCGTGGTCGGAGGCCATCAGCTCCCACGAGCCGAACGTGGAGCGGCTGCCGGTCGAATAGAAATCGGGCAATCCGAGGGAGTGGCCGTACTCGTGCGCGATCACGGACATCAGCTCCACCGCCGACTCCGGATTGACGTTGTACGGACCGACGCGCACGAAGACCGGGATGCCGGTATTCGACGCCGTCATCTTCTTGCGCGTCGAGTCGGCCCAGTACATCAACTGCCCTTCGTGGTTGCGGAGCTGGTCGTTCGAGACGTAGCCCGTTTCCTTGTTGCCGTCTACGAAGTAGTAGCGGAGATCGGACTTGTGCGGCCAGACGTTGTTGAGACCCGTGACCGACGTGCTGCCGTTGCCGCCGTCGCCGGCGAACATGAGGTTGAAAAAGTCGACCACGCCGTCCTTGTCGGTGTCGAAGTCGTTGTAGTCGAGGTCGGGATCGGCCAGCGACGCGGCGTCGTAGACGATCTTGCCGGGAGCGCCGCAGGCGTCGTCGATTCCGAACAGCAGACCCTGCCCCGTCACCGATCCGAGGAGCGCGTGGCCGGTGCGGTCGGCGCCGTACCACCCCTGCGTGCCGGGGAGGACGTACCAGCCGTTCTCGACGCGGTTCGGATAGAGCGGCGTCGCTTTCGCGGGGGCGAGGGTGGTACCGGTACAGAGGCCGCCTTGGTTCTTGGTCGGGTCGATGTTGGTGTAGCTCGAGAATTTGTGCGGATAGGTCGGGTCGAACGCTTTCGTGCTCGAGCCCACTACTGGCCGAACCTGCCCGTCCGGCGAGAGCTGGCCGAACGACATCTCGCTGTAGAGCTGCCAGAGGCTCTTGCCCGAGGTGCGCGAGTTGACGGCCGCGTCGAGCGCCTGCGCGCTATGGTCGCCGGTGCATTCGGGATACGGATCGCCGACGCCTTTGCAGCGCTTGATGTCCTGGTACTGCACCATGACCACCGGGAACGGCCGCTCGCCGTACCGCGCGGTCGTGAGCGTCGTCACCTTCGGACCCATGGTCTTCGCGGTGACCTCAGGTTGCGCGAGGCCGCCGACCGCGGCGGTCAGGCGCGCGGTCGCGGAGATGTCTTTCCAGACGATCTCCGGATCCTCGTCGACGCCGAGCGCGCGGGCGCGGATGAGCAGGCGCCCGGAGGCGTTCGGGGCGAGCAGGCCGAGGTTCCAGGTCAGCGGCGCGCTAACGCTGCCGTTCCCGGAGGCCGGCGCGGGACTCGCGCTGACGAACACTGCCGACGGCGGCAACGTGACTTTGACGGTCGCCGCCGTAGCGCCCGCCGCACCCGCCTGGTACTGCACGAAGAACGGATACGTCTCGCCCGGCTTGACCCAGCCGTAGGCCGAATTGAACTTCGCTGTAAGTTTTACCGCTTGCGCGAACACGGCATTGCCGAAAAGAAGAAGCACTCCCAACCCAAGCACCCGTATGGAGTTACCCCGCGTCGAAGCTTTCATTTGCTGCACCCTTTTCTCTCTTTCTCCTGTCGCGGTAGTGTTACTACCACCGGACAAAGCGGAGGAGAGCAGAGGGTGTGCCAGAAGGTTGGGGTGGCGTGATGTGGATCACTCGTCGCGAGAAGCTCTGAGCGTCATTCCGTCAGTGGCCGACGCTTCTTCTCCGCTTCTTCGCCGGCATTCTCTCGGGCACCGCCGCTGCCGCCGCGGCGTATGCGTTGACGAGACCGTAGCCGTACACCGGATCGCGGCCGGCATCGCCGAGGTCCGTGGCGGTAGATGCGAGGAGGGCGAGGAGCTCATCTGCGCTGAGGCCGGGACGCAGCGCGAGCACGAGCGCGGCGACCGCCGCGACGTGCGGCGCGGATAGCGACGCTCCGTCGGATGCGTCGTAATCGGTGACGTAGGAGTCGACGAGCACGCTCGCGCCGCGCTCGCGGATGATCTGGCCCGTCTGGCGGGATACGCTGACGGCCACCAGCCATGGCGCGTCGTCGGACCCGAGCGATCCGCGCATCGGCATGTCATCGACCGCGGAGTTGATCACGACGAGAGCCGCGGCCTGCGCGGCGACGGCGTTCGTCGCCTTCACCGGAATCGAAGGCGGTCCCTGGCGTAGAACGAGGGCGACGTTCTGCGCGGTCGCGGGCGGGAAATCGGCCGGCTTGCCGCGGGCGCAATCGACAGGCATGCCCACGACCGCTCCCGATTTCGAATCGCTGAATGGGTGCGCCGGGAACGACGTGCCGTCGTCGAGGGTGATGCTGCCGATGTGGCCGCTGCCCGAGACGATCGTGGACACGAGATCGACGCCCGGCGCGACGAAATCGACTTCGGCACCGGTGTTCGAAAACGATGCGATGCGGTGCGTGCGATCGATCGCTCCCACACCGACCACCGATGGATACGCTGCGGGATAGCGAACCCACGACGTGTTGTTGCCGACCGCTGCGATGACGAGCACGTTCGCGCGGCGCGCGCGAGCGAAGGCCTCTTCCTCGAGCTTCGACGGCGTTTCGCCGCCGAAAGAGCAGCTCACGACGTCGAGCTTCTGCGCGATTGCCCACTCGACGGCACGGATCACGTTCGACGTCAACGCCCCGCCGCTCCTCGGGAAGATCTTCAGTGCATACAGCGAGACGCCCGGGGCCGCGCCGATGAGACCGAAGCCGTTGTCCGACGCGGCGATGATGCCGGCCATGCGCGTGCCATGTGCGAAGCCGCCGCCTTCGGCCTCCTCTTCCGGAACGGCGTCGTTGTTCACGAAGTCATATCCGCCGCGATATGCCCCCTGCAGATCGGGATGCCCGAGATCTATTCCGGTGTCGATGATCCCGACGCGGACGCCCTCGCCGCGCGTGAGGAACCATACCCGCGGCGCATGGACGCTGATGACGCCCCAGGGAGTCATCTGCATGACGTCGAGGTGCGGTGAGGGCATCGCGAAGACGAAACGCTCCACATCCGGCTCCACGTACCGGACCCCGCTCGTCGCGGCGAGCACCTTCGCTTCCTCATCCGAGAGGTCGACGGCGTAACCGCCGACACCGGCGAAGGAGATGTGGCTCCTCTTCCCGAGCATTTCCTCGCGAAAGGGCCTCTCCGTTGCGACGAGATACTTCCTGCGCGTTGGTTCCGCGTGCACCGGGCCCGCGATTGAAACGACAGCGACGCAGACGACGATCAGGTTCTTCATGCACCCGTTAGACAGGTGCAGCGCCGGAAATCCTTCGTGCCGGGCGCACTCTCCCAACCTCCGGCGTGACAGGGCGGAGGGCTAACGCTTCCCATGTTTCTCACAGGCCTGTTCTGCGGCCCCGACTCGGGAGAGTGCGCTCGTCGGATGGCTCCCCGCGGCCGGAGTGTATTACCCTTCCAGTCATGACCATGCAGCCGAGCGTCCGGCTCACCGCTCAGGAATACCTGCGCATCGAGCGCAATGCGGAGGAGAAGAGCGAATTCATCAACGGTGAGATGTTCGGCATGGGAGGCGCGTCGTTGCGGCACACTGTCATTGCCGCGAACCTCGTCCGCGAGCTCGGCAACCAGTTACGAAACACACCGTGCATGGTGGCCTCCGCTGACCTGCGTGTGGCGACGGACCGGCATCGCCACTACACCTATCCCGACGTGGTGGTGGTCTGCGATCCGCCGCAATTCGTCGACGGACACCTCGACACCCTGACCAATCCAGCCTTCATCGCGGAAGTCCTCTCCGATTCGACAGAAAAATACGACCGTGGAGCGAAGTCCGAGCACTACCGGGCCATGCCTGCGCTCTCCGAGTACCTGCTCGTTTCCCAGGACCGCATCCACGTCGAGCTCTACACGCGGTCCAACGACGGTTGGTTGCTGCACGAATGGATCGACGCCGGTGCGACCGTCGATCTGGCGTCGCTCCACTGCGGCATCAGAATCGCCGAGATCTACGCGAAGGTGGCCTTCGAGACCTGACCTCGGCGCGACCGCCCAAGGAAATCACATAGTTAGCGAGACACGCCTCGATCACCGGAGAAATCGGACCGGCTCTTCGTACCACGGCAGGGCGAGCGTGGAGAAGGGTCTACCATCGGATTTGCAGAAAAGCAAAGCCCTGCACCCGTTAGACAGGTGCAGCGCGGGAAATCCTTCGTGCTTGGCGCACTCCCTGATTACCGCGCGTCGAGGTGCCAGCCAGGATGGAGCCATCGGCCGTCGCGTTTGACGCACCTCGGTCAGCCGCCCGCGCACCCGCTCTTCCGTGGTGCCGGTGCCGATCGTCACTTCGTAGCTGCCGTAGAAAACGACGGTATCGCCGAAACGCTGGGCGCGGGTTTCCGGAAAAGAAAGCGAGACCAATCGGCCTCCCGATTCCTTGAAAGCGCGTGAGGACGCAATGGTCTTGCCGCGGTCGGAGATCTCCGCGCCTCCCCATCCGATGGCGAGGAAGTCCTCAGGCAGCATGGAGAGCAATGCTGCCTCGTCGCCGGCAAACCAAGCCCGCCACGCCGACTCGCGTAACGCGAGCACCTCGGGATCGATCGGCTCAGCACCATGGAGAGGAACGGAGAGAATTGCCAGAAGGATGAGCAAAGACACGAACACTCGCCGATCACCGGTTCCGAGCCCGATTCTCCCGCGGTGGCCGCTGCCGTCGCCACGTCCCAGTTCTCGCGAATGAGAAACGAGGACCTCAGCGGCCGCCGAGAGGAACGATTCGGTGATGCGATAACTCCCGGGACCGAGCCGACCCATTGAGCTTCAAAACGCGCAGAGGCGTCGTCGGGGGCTGGCGCGACTATTTCGATGAGGGCGACGTCGACTACGCCGTGGCGGTCATGAGCCGATTCCGAATTTCAGTTAACGGACGGTCCGGGCCTACGGCTCAATCCGCGAGATCTTCACCGTGATCTTCCCGACGGCTTCCGTCGGAAACTCAACGGGCTTCTGATTGATGGTCAGGTACAGCGGCCCGGCCACGGTCGCGGTGACGATGGCCAGTGATCCGACGGCGAAGGGGCCTTCCTTCGTCACCGTGGTTGCCGTGCTCCCGCCGAACCTGCCGATCAGCGCGCCGAGGAGTGCGCCCTCGAACGGAGCGGTCGCGGTGGCTTTCGGGTCGCCATCGGGCGCGCACGTCTGCGTCGGGCCGGTCCCGTACTGCCACGAACCGCTGGCCTCCAGCTTCAACACCGTGTCGGCCGACACGTACTCGACGGCCAGCGTCCAGATTCCTGCCGGCCGTGACGGAATGTCCAACTCGGCGATCTTCGTCCATTCTCTCTTGCTCATCGTGCCCTCGCCTGCTTCTGCTACGACGGTGAGTGACAGCTCCTTGCCCAGGCGCGCCGCGACGGCCTGCGGCAGCCGCACCAGCGCGCTGCACGGCGGCGTCGCCGTGCAGCGGACGGCCACGACGCGGCGCTGGATCGCGATTGCTTTTCCGTCGGAAATGACGTCGACGACCGTCTCCGCATCGACGGCGTTCGAAGGAAGACTCGCCGGGATCGGCACCGGAACGGTCGTGAACCCGGCCGAGGTCGATATGTCCGGCTCCGCCAACGTGCCGGGAAGAGCGATGCTTTGGCCCTTCGCGACCTTCGCGCTCAGATACCTTCCCTCGAGCGACACCGCAGGCAGCAGACGCCACTCCTGCGGCGTTCCCTTGATCCCCGGCGGCAGCACGAGATCGGCGGCAACGATCCGGTGATTGCGAGGGAGGTCGCGCGCCGCGATCCAGTCCGGCTGATCGGCGTGCGCGATTCGATAGTTGCGGACGCCGACGAACGCCGTGGCCGCGAGATACACGACGACCGCGGCGATCGCGGCCTTCACTCCTGCCGGCACGCGTTGCGGTTCCGCGCCGGTCATACAACAGCCCCATGGCTGTAGCGCACGCTCGTCTCCTCGCCGTATGCGGTGCGGGTGCTGAGATCCTCCCAGATCTTCCGCTCTTCGACCGGTCCCTCGGGCAGAGGCAGGTGCAGCGCCGTGAGGAGCTTGAACCGGTACAGATCGACCGCGCTCCGCAGCAGGTCGTTGAACCCGCGATAGCTGGTCAGGATCAGCGAATAGAGCATCGCGCAGAGCGCCGGGCCGCCGAGGGAGACGGCGACGAATGACCAGAACGAAGCGGTCCCGCACGCGAGCGCGATCCACCACCCTACGGTCGTCGCCGCGATCAGCCAGAACAGCGCGATCAGCGAGTCCAGCTCCGCCTTCGCGCTCTGGATCGTCGCGTAGTACGGATCGCTCTGCAGCACCTGCTGCAGCCGTGTCCAGAACAGGTCCATGCTGAAGCGGTACCGCCGCCACGCGTAGCTCGACACCGCGTTCACCATGTTGCCGGCGGCGGTCGGCGCGACCGACTGCTCGCCGAAGACCAGGTCGCGGTGCTCGTGCAGCTCGATGAGCTCCATGCTCACGTGCCGTCGCGCGTATTTCGCGAGCTCCTCCAGGTCGGTGACGTCGGCGTCCAGGCGGCGGGCATGATCGGCATTTGCGAAGCCGTTCGGAAGGTCGGCAAAGTTTTCCCTCAGCACCGCCATCAACTCCGCGGCGACGTCCTCCAGATCTTTCGCACCGATTGCAGCGCCCTTCTCCCGCAGCACCCGCAGCGGCTCGAGCGATGCGAGCGAAGCGGGATAGTTGCAGGTAGTCGGATGATCCCTTTTGCCGACCTGCCGCGCCTCGGTGAGCTGGTCCGACAGCTTTTCGGGCAGGGTTCTGAACTGCCGGCGCTCCTTTTTCTTCTGCGCGATCTTCGTGGAGAGGGCGTTCTTCCGGCGGTGCTGGAGAGGGATCGCCAGATTGCCCAGCCAGTCCGGCCAGTGTTTGCCCTCGACGAGCTCGCGCAGGAGCTGCGAGATCGTGGACAGGACAAACGCGGCGACCGCCACGCCGACGGCGACCGCGGTCAAATTGAAGACCGACTCCATGTTCGCTTCCGGCTTCAGGTCCTTCAGCCAGCGCCTGAAGGAAAGCGAGTTGTGAAACAGCAGCACGAGATTGAGAAACGTGGCGATCAGCACCGGATAGACGGAGCTGAGAAGCATGTACTTCGAGAAAATCGTCTCGATCTTGCCCAGTACGGTGCTCAGCATGGCCGCTTAGAAGCACTCCACGGCGGCGCCGTCACGGCGGCAGAATTTCGGAGGCGGCGACGGATAGCCATGCTGGCGCGGTCCCGTGCAGTAACAGTCAAGTGGTTCCGGTCTTTCGCCTTGATCGCCCAACAGCCACGTCAGCTCGTTCGATTTCGCCGCGACAACGACCGTCTCACCGGTGAGCTCGACCACGGCGTATTCGCTGCCGGCGCGACGGAACAGTTTCTCCCGTTCCTGCGGACGCGCATGCGCCGCTGCCTCCACGGCGCGAACGATCTGCCGCTGCTTGTTTTCATGCGGCAGCGACACCTCGATCGACTTCACGTCGGCCAGCGTTCCGGCGTCGTAGCGAACGGCCCGGAGGATGTCCGGCCTGCGCACGAGCCGCGGCCTGGCGTCGCGATCGAAAACGATCGCGCCGGAGCGGTGCGACTCGTTCAGCGTATTGAGCACCTGCCGCAAGGTCATGCCGCTGTCGACGACCGGCAGGTCGATCGTGCCCTTCAGCGGTAGCACTCGATCGTCTCCTGATCTTTGTCACACATGCCGGCATGCGGGTCGTCGTACTCGTGCTGGCGGGGGCCGTTGCAATAGCAATCTTTCGGCGGTATTTCGAGCTGCTGCGCGAATTTTTCGCTCTTCGTCAACACGAGCGCTGAGCCGACGCCGAGCCGCACGAGCGCGTAATCGCCCAGCTTCCCGCCCGCTGCGGTGGACCACGGCGGCGGCAGCGCATCGAACCAGGGGTCACCGGACGGGAGGGCTCGTTTGCCGCACTTCCAGCTCTCACACGAAACCTCGGTCGACTCGAACGAGATGAGCGCTGTGGAGATCGGTGTGCCGGATAGCTCTCCGATCGTCCTACCTGAGCCCTTCTTTAACGCCCGGAGAATGTCGGCGGTACGAATCAAACGAATCTCGTCCCCCGACACCGTCACGACGCCGGAGCGCCTCGACCAATGCATCACGGCCAGGGCCGACCGGAGCGGCGTGTCGTCCGGGAGAGCGGCCAATTCGATCTGGAGCATCTAGAGCCTCCTCATTAGGTGTGACATTTCTGACCGATTCCCTACCCTGCAAGCCGCGAGTGATGGCCGCAGAAAACATGAAAGCCGCCGAAATGGCGGCTGATGATGCTTTAGATTGGCGGGCTCGACGCCGCTCGACGCCGCTTTCGCGATCAGCGCTCGTCCCGGCGAGGTAGTTGCTGCAATTCAGCAGGAACGAGAGGTTGCTTCCGTTCGCGATCTCGCCCAGCGCGGGGTAGCCCGTTCCGGCGTCAGCGAGAGGCCCGAGCGCCCGGCCATGACGGTGGAATGGAATCATGGAAGCGCGCGAGGTCGATTGGGAGCAGCCGCCGGAATCCGAAGGACGTCGAGGCCATCGCGAAGGAGTACGAGGCCTTCAGCGAACTCGAACGCGGTCGCGGTCTCTACGAGATTCGCGTAACCGGTGCCGATGCAGTCGAAGAAGCCGGTGGAGGACAGGCAGGATTGCATGTCCTCCACCGGAACTATCGCAAGCGCAACGTCGGGTCCCCGAACAGGATGAACGTCCTTCGCACGTCCAGGTCGTTGACCGACTGCTTCGCTTTGATGATTGCGTCGCCGATGGGCATGGTGAAGACGTGGCGGTAGAGCTCCGCGTTCATCTGGGTCTGGAGGTGGGGGGCGGTCAGGGCCGAGCTAGCCCAGACGCTGACGGCGCCGCCGTTGGGGTTGCGGAGGAGGGCTTCGCCGAGGGAGTCGGTGTAGAGGTCGTGGAAGTAGCCGTTGAGGCAGTTCATCGCTACGACGAAGGGGAGCTTGGTGCCGTTCGTGAGCGAGGTGGCGCTGTAGGAGCTGAAGAGATTGCTCCAGATCTCGACCGAGCCGTGGCCGGTGTAGTTGACGATCAGCGAGCCGTTGTTGAACGCGCCGAGGATGGCGTTGGCGGCGTTCGGGGTGGAGGCGGCCTTGATGTGCGAAGTCGTGAGTGACGACGGCACCTGCTGCGCGACGTGGGCACTCCCCTGCTCGAAGGACATGCCGCCCGAGGTGTAGTCGCTGACCAACGTGACCGTGCTGTTCGTGGTGCGGGTGGCGGTGAGCTTGGTCACGACGCCGTTGGCGTCGGCGAGGGTGCGCACCGGGATGCGGCCGATGGCGAGCGAGGCGATGCCGTCGTCGTCGAAGTCGGCGAACCAGTCGTCGGAGGCGGTCTTGATGTAGCCGGTGGGGACGAGCTTCGTCGGGACGTAGTCGACGTTGCCGATGCCGTAGTAGTTGCGCGGATCGAAGCTCGAATCGCCGAGGAGGATCGCGTAGCGCGGAGCCCGCTTCCAGCCCTGGGTGCGCTTCAGGAAGTCGCGGATGGGCTGCGGGCCGCGGTGGCCGAACGCGAACTCGTCGTACACGTTCTGCACGTCCACGATGGTGGTGGCGATGCCCTGCGCGTCGCGGGCGGCTTTCAGCGTCTTCGCCGCAACGGTAAGGCTGCTGTGCGTGAGGATCACCAGATCCGCGGCGTTCTTGTTGTCGTTCCAGGTGGAGGGGGCGTTCAGCACTACCTGCGCCGGGGCGGCGATGCGGTTCGCAGCGTAGACGAAGATCGTGCGCACGCCGGTGTCGGGCGCGATGACCGTAGCGGTGCCGTTGCTGAACGTCACGTTGAGGCGGACTGGGTCTTCCGGATTGGTGAGATCGACCGCGGCGACGACATCCGTCGCGGCGAAGCCGGCCACCGGCACTTCCGTCCCGCCGTTGACAGTGAACGCGAGCGCGCCGCCGTCGGCGCGGTAGAGGTGCGGATATGTGAGGCGCACCGCTTCGACGACGCTGACGTCTTCCCACCCGTTCTCCGCCGTGAATTCGAGCGCGTTCGCGCCGTTCACCAGCCACGACGTGGGGATGGAGAGCGTAGTGACGTAACGGGTGAGATCGCGGAAGCGGATCGTGCCGGCCGCGTGACCGTTGAGGGTCACGGAGACGACGTGCTCCATCCGGTCGCTGCCGCCCTGCATGACCAGCTCGAGCTGGGCGTTGCCGCCGGAGGTGGTGGCGAGGTTCTCGACCGCGAGCGGTTCGGAGACCGGCCACGACGTGACGATGGCGCCGAAGAAGTTGTCGTTGTCGCCGTTGTTCACGAGACCGCTGAAGAAGACCGTGCGCTCTTTGCGCCAGTAGCTGTAGTTGAAGCTGGCCGGTGCAGCGGTGCCCTTCTTCGGACCGTTCTGCTGGCGCAGGCGCGCACCGCGGCCCTTGTCGTTGACGATGAAGTAGACGCGTCCGCCGCTGGTGGCGGTGTCGATGCCGGTGCCGAAGAACTCGACCGTGTCGTCGGCGTCGAACTTGCCGTCGCCGCCGTCGCGCACGTCGACCGCGATCTCCTGACCGTCGGTGAAGACGGCCAGCGCGCGGCTGTTGGTGCCGGGATCATAGCCGGCGGCCACGAGGTCGCGCTTCTTCACGCTCACCCAGCCCGCGGTGGTGACCACGACCTTGGCCGCCTTCTGCGCGGCGATCTTCCACTGCTGATTGAGCCGGTCGGTGGCCGGGGCCGCCTTCATGGTCAGCGGCAGGACGCCGATGCCGCGCGGCGACTCGAGAATGCCGCCAACCGAGCCGAGGCCCGGATCGGGATCGGTGCCGCCGCTGCTGCTGTCGTCGTCATTGCCGAGCTTCGGCGTGACCGGACCGTGCATGGTCTTCGTGCCGCGCAGGTCGATGTCCTCGACCCAGTACTGCGCGAGTCCCGCGGGCACCTTCGTGTCCTTGTAGCGGTAGTTGCGGCCGTCCTCGAGGCGCCTGGCGGTAAAGAGGGTGGAGCCGGTGATGATGTGGTTGTTGATCTTCTCCGGCGCGCCGCTGCCGGTGCTGCGGTAGACGTTGAAGCCGAGGTTGTCGGCCTCGAAGCTGGTCTGCCAGCGGACCGTCACGCCGCTCTTCGACTGCGTGGCGTCGAGCGAGAACAGCTCCACTTCCGTCGGCGCGAGCACCGACACCATGGAGCTCGACTCGTTGTTGTCGTAATCCGACTCCACCTCGGTCGTGGTCACGTTGCAGACGTTCGTGAACTGCACCGAGTCGACCGCCACCGTGCCGGGGATCGTGATCGTCGCGATGGCGTCGTTCGTGAGCGAGCCGACAGTACAGGTGACGGTACGGGTGCCGGCGTTGTAGCCGCAGGTGCCCTGCGTCGACGTGGCCGGGTTGGTGGTGTGGTCGTAGTCGAACTGCGCCGGCAGCGTGTCGGTGACGGTGATGTTCGTCCCGAGCGACGGACCGTTGTTCGTGACCACGATGGTGTACGTGAGCGGCGTCGCGGCCGGCGGGTTGCCGGTGTAGAGGAAGCCGTCGCCGTACGGGAGGATGAAGGCGTCGTTGTCTTTTACGACCATCACGTCGACTACGCGGCTGACGAGCGTCTCCGCCGACTTCGTGTTGTTCGCGGGCGACGGATCGACTTCCTGCATCGTGACCGTCGCGACCTCGGTGACGGTGGAGCCGTCCGCCAGCGAGGGGCTGGTGGCGAGGACGAGCGTGAAGTTGCCGCTGGTGGCGTTCGCGGCGAGCGTGTTCGCGTCGGCGGTGCAGGTGATCGCGCCGGTGCCGCCCGGTGCGGGCGTGATGCACGACCAGCCGGCCGGCGGAGTCATGGAGACGAACGTCGTCCCGGCAGGAGTGTTCTGCGAGAACACCGGCGCGGTCGCGGCGACCGGTCCGATGTTCGTGACGCGCTGCGTGTAGGTGATGTTCTCACCTGCCACCACCGGATCGGGCGTGTCGTCGTTGACCGTCACTTCGAGGTCGGGCGTGCACGAGACGGTGAGCAGCGCGGAGTTGGAGGTGATGAGGCAGCCGGGGCCGCGCGTGACGATCACCCGGAAGAGCTTCCCGTTGTCGCCGAGGACGGCGTTGAAGGCGTAGGTGGTGGCCGTGGCGCCGGTGATGTCGGTCCAGAGGCCGCCGCCGTTCGTCGACACCTGCCACTGGTAGGCGGTCGCTTCGTCGGCGACGACGCTGAACGAGGCCAGCGTGCCGGCGCAGACGGTGTCGTTCTGCGGATGCGAGGTGATGGTCGGCGGGCCGACGATGGTGACGGTCTCGAGCGACGTCACTTCGCAGGCGTCGGTGTCGTTGCTGAATTCGCGGGTGACGGTGACGGCGAGGTCGACCGTGCCCATCGCGCCGGCGTCGTAGACGATGCCGGTGCCGAGGACGGCCTGGGCGAAGGCGTCGGCGCCGCTGCCGTTCGGGGTGACGACCACCATCGGGAGCGAGGTATAGCCGCTGCCAGGGTTCGTGACGGTGATGGCGGTGATGACGCCGCCGGTGACGGTCGCGATCGCGGCCGCGCCGCTGCCACCGCCGCCGGTGAAGGAGATGCCCGGTGCGATGGCGTAGCCGCTGCCGCCGTAACCGATCGCGACTTGATGGACCGTACCGGTGGTGGGAGTGGTGATCGTGCCGTTGCCGTTCGTGATCGCCCAGACCACGACCGACGCGGGCTGCGCGAGGATGGAGGCGACGTTGCCGGACGAGCCGCCGCACGCCGGAGGGGCGGAGACGATCGGCGGCGGGACGCAGACCTGCACGTCCTCGTCGGTCGTACCGAGGAAGTCGAAGTAGAGCGAGGGGATGCTGCCGTTGACCGCGATCTCGTTCTGATAGAGACCGGCCGGGACGTTCGCGTCGATGTCGGCATCGAACTCGATGGTGAGCGTGCCGCCCGCCGGGATCGTGAGACCCGACCACTGCGGTGAGGACACCGGATCAGAGACGGACGCGGTCGCAGCAGCAGCGCCGCTGCTGAAAATGACCGTTGGAGCGCTGGTGTAGCCGAAGCCGGGGTTGGTGATGACGATGTTCGTGACCACGCCCGCGGTGAGCACGGCTTTCGCCGCCGCCCCGCTGCCGCCGCCGCCCGAGAAGGAGATCGTCGGGGCGGTCGTGTAGCCGCTGCCGCCGTTCGTGAGCGAGATGCCGGCGACGTACAGGCCGGCGGGATCGGCTGCCGGCGAGCCGTTGATGGTGGTCGAGCCGGGCTGGTAGGTGAAGCCGGCCGACAGCTTGTCGATCACGGCCACGTTCGTGGCGGGCGTCGCCAGCGGGTTGCCGACCGTGATGACGTAGTGGGCGACGTTGGTCGGCGCCTGGTTGATGATCGAGGGGGTGGTCGTCACCTTCCACGGGTCGAGCGCGCCGAAGGTGTTCGTGGCGCTGTCCGACGCGTTGTAGGTATTGAGCGTGGTGCCGTCCTCGATGCGGACGGTGTTCGTGTAGGTGCCGGCCGTGGTCGCCCACGCGACGTATTTGAGGATGCCGGTGCCGCCGTTGGTGAGCGGGCCGATGTTCCACTGCACGGTGCCGTTCGCGCCGATGGCGGGGGCGAACGTGGGCTCCGGATAGTCGTCCTCGGGAGTCGGGGAAGGGGGAATGTTGTTCGGAATGCCGCCGTACACCATGCCCGGCGGCAGGTTGTCGTAGACGATGACGTTCGTGCCGGCGGCGTTGCCGGTGTTCTCGTAGACGATCGTGAACTCGATCGCCTGCAGCACGTTCGTGCCGCTCGGTGCGGTCACTTCCGTGTTGAGGACGATCTGCGTCGCGGTCTTGTCCGTCACTTTCGCGACGGTGTTGCCGATGGCGACGTACGTGCCGATGTCGATGAGGCGCGTCGAGGTGACGGTGACGGTGGTGGAGGCGCTGGCGTTGGCGGAGAGCGTCGCCACCGGCCACGGTTCGAGCGTATCGTCCGGACCCTTGGCGATCGCGTACGCCGGAGCGGCGCCGGTGTTGACGGTGGTGGTCACCGGCGCTGGGGGAGCAGCGTTCGTCGAGGTGGCGCCGCCGTTCGTGGTCAGCGGCGTGACGCCGGCCGGCAGCGAGGAGCCGACGGTGACGGTGTATGTGAGCTGTGTCGACGCGCCCGGCGCGACCGTGACCGGCGACGACGTGACGGTGTTGATGCTGAACGTCCCGCCCGAGGTCCAGTTCGTGTAGTTCGGGATGACGTCGAAGATCGTCACGCCCGTGGCGTCGGCGTTGCCGGTGTTCGTGGCCGTGAGGAGGTAGGTGATCGTGTCGCCGGGGCCGGGTCCGATGGTGGCGGCCGCCGTGGCGCCGCCCGCTCCGGAGCCGCTGAACACGACACTCGGGGCCGACGTGCAGCCGGTGCCGGCGTTCGTGATCGTCACCCCGGTGATCGTGTAGTTGCCCGGCGTGCCGGTAACGCTGACCGTGCCGGTGGCGCCGCTGCAGCCGCCGCCGGTGAAGCTGACGGTCGGAATGGTGGTCCAGGTGCCGCCGGCGGTGACGTTGACGTAGACCACCCGCCGGTCGGACGGCGTGGCCGTCTCGACGAGGGTGAGCACCGGGTTGGCGGTGAGGTTGACGATCGCCGTGGCCACGCGCGGCGTCGTGTTGTAATTGTCAACGACGCTGGCGCTGTTCGTCAGAGGCGTATCGCCCGCCGGGATCCCGGCGGTCTGCACCTGCACGGCGATGGTGAACGACGCCGTGGCCCCGGCCGCGAGCGTCCCTACATTAAAGGTGACGTTCTGTCCGGCCACGCTGACCGCGGCGAGCTGCGAGGTTGCCGCCGCCGCGCCGCTGCTGAACGAGACCGACGGCGCGCTGGTGTAGCCGGTGCCGCCGTTCGTCATCATCACGGCCACGACCGAGCCGCCGGACAGGATGGCCGTTCCGGCCGCCCCCGTCCCGCCGCCTCCGGCGAAGGAGACCGTCGGCGCGGTGACGTAGCCCGCGCCGCCGCTGGTGACGTTCACGGCCGCGACGGTGTTCGTCGCACCGGTGTAGTTCGTGGAGCTGATGTAGCTCGGGAGCGTGTCGGTCATGACCACGCCCGTGGCCGTGGCGTTGCCGGAGTTCACCACGTCGATCGTGTAGCTGAACGACTGGCCGGGCACCACCGCGGTGATGCTGGCGCGCTTGGCGATGCCGACGATCGGCCTGATGAGGTACGTGGTGGCGGAGGCGTTGAGCGCCGCGGTGACGTCGTTCGTCAGCGTGGCGGTGTTCGTCACGAGCGAGGCCGACATGCCGGTGGTGGTGCCGACCACGACGGTGATCGTCCCCGACGCGCCGCCCGCGAGCGTGCCCAGGTTCCAGGTCAGCGTGCCGTTCGTGCCTACCGCCGGCGCCGTGGTCGGCGGGAGCGAGGAGCTCGTGTAGGTCAGCCCGGCAGGGAGGATGTCGGTGATGACCGCGTTCGGGATGTTGCCGGCGCTCGGGTTCGCGTAACGGATGGTGTACGTGATGGAGTCGGTGCCGGGGATCGCGGTCAGCCTGTTGGCCGACTTCGAGATCGACGGTCGGATCGTGGAGAGGCAGACGCGCGCGCCCGACGGCGAGCCGGTGCCGTCGTAGCGGAGGGCGACGTTGTTCGTCTGCGAGGCGTGGTCGCTGCGGTATTCGACCACCCAGAGCAGCTGGTGCCCCGCCGGCAGGACCGTGCCCGCGGTGATGGTGAACGTGGTCACGGTGTCGAGGGCGTTGGTCTTGTTGCCGGTCACGCCGCCCGTCAGGCCGCTCCCGATGAGCGTCGAGGTGGGGCCGACCGGGTTGTAGTCATAGAGGAGGACGCGTCCGGCGATCTGCGGCGCGCCGTCCTTGTCCATGTACAGGCCGGCGATCGGGGTGAGGCTCGTGTTCGTGACGGCCGTGGCGTCGGTCGCCGAGATGACCGGCGTGAAGAAACGGGCGATCTCGGTGTAGGCCGAGCCGATGACGAAGGTCGAGGTCACCTGCGGTACGCCGCTGACGGGGGCGGTCGTGTTGGCGACCTGGCCGGCGTGGAAGTAGTAGGTGGTGTCGGTGCAGGTGTTGTTCGTGACGAGCAGCGAGTAGGTCGTGCTGGCCGACAGGGCGTTGCTGGCGTTCACCGTGGCCGTGTTCACCGAGGGGCTCGGTGCGGCCGTGGAGACGGTGAATCGGAGCGTACGCGTCAGGCTCGCTCCGGCCGTCAGCGGTGCGCTGACGGTGCAGGTGATGGTCGTGCCGGCCTGCGTGCAGCCGGCGGAAGTCGGCGCGCCCGCGACGAGCGTAAAGCCGGTCGGGACGACGTCCGTCATGGTGGTGACGTTGGCCGTGCCGTCGCCGACGTTCGCGAACGTGATGGTGTAGTCGACGGTGGCCGGCGCGGCCACCGAGCCGGCCGTGGCGGTCTTGCTGATGGCCAGGACCGGTCCGGAGACGAAGACGTTGGCCGAGGCGTTGACGGTCGGCGCCTCGTTCGAGGTGAGCGTGGCGGTGTTCGTGAACGAGCCGGCCACGCTGGCCGTGGCGGTAATGGTCCGGGTGAAGGGGCCGGTGTTCGCGGCGATCGCGCCGATGGTCCAGGTGACGGTGCCGTTCGCACCGACTGCCGGAGCGCTCGTCGGCGCCGGGCTGGCGCTCTGGTAGAGGAATCCGGCCGGAAGGATGTCGGTCAACACCGCACCCGTGACGTTCGTCTCGGAGTTGTTCGAGTACGTCATCGTGAACGTGACGGTGTCGCCGCGCTGGACCCTCGTCGACGAGGCGGTCTTGCCGAGGTTCAGCGTGGCCGTGCGCACCGAGACGCCGGTCGAGTCGGCCCCGGTGATCGTGCCGACGCTCGTGATGGCGCTGGCGGTGTTGTAGAACGACCCGTTCGAGGTCCCGGCGTTGACGTTGATGAGGAACGTGCGCGAGGAGGAGCCGGGGACGGTCGTCCCGCCGGGGAACCCGAAGGAGATCGTGCCGCTCGCCCCAACGGCGGGCGACGAGCTCGGCACGCCGAGCGTGCCGCCGGCCACCGACTGGTACGTGAAGCCGGGGGGGAGGGTGTCGCTGATCTGCGAGACCGTGATCGTGGTGCTGGAGGTGTTGGTGATGGTGAGCGTGTACGTCGTACTGCCGTTGCCCTGGACCTGCGCCGGCGAGGCGCTCTTGGTCATCGTCGGCGGCGGCGCGCCGCACGGCGGACCGACCACCACTTTCGTGTAATTCACGCCGGCCGTGTTGCCGAGGCCGTCGTTCGGGAAGTTCGTGTAGATCGAGCCCGGCACCGCATCGGCCTGTTCGATCCAGGTGCGGGTGGTGTGGCCGAACCCGTCCTCCATCTCCAGCGCCACCAGGTACTGGCCGCGGATCAGCGTCGACGTATCCCAGCTCGCCGTGACGGTGGTGCCGGTCATGGTGGTCGGGATGATGTCGGTCCACGTGCCGCCGTCATCGGCCTCGCCGTTGCCGTTCGCGTCGTAGTAGTACTTGAACTGCGCGTCCACGAGCGTGGAGATGGTCTGGCAGTTCGTGACCTGGATCGAGTCGAGGATCTGCGCCTTCAGCGGCACCGCGCTGCACGAGCCGGAGCCTGAGGTGATGGACGTGGCGATGGCCTGCTCGATGATGCCGCTGTTCAGCGTCATCGGGTCGCCGAACGGCGCCGGCGACGTCGGGGGGCAGACGTAGACGCCGTCGAGGACGATGTCTTTCTGGAACGGGTTGTTGAGGCTGTTCGCGGTGGCGAACATGAACGAGAACGGCGTGTCGGGAGTCAGCGCCGGACCGCCGACCGCGGTGGCGTCGAGCATGGCCAGCGGGATCTGGTAGTCGACGTAGTACTCACGGCAGCTGGTGGTGGAAATGTCGGTCGCCCGGGTGGTGCCGTAGTCCCAGACCGTCTCCGAGGAGCCGTTCGGCCACTGCACACTGGTCGGCGCACCGTCGCCGTCGAACTGCAGGATCTGGTTGTTCGTACCGATGAAGGCGGTGTACTGCGACCCGACCACGTGTACGTTCGGGTCATTCTCGTAGTCGAGGGTGTTGGAGAGGGTCGGGCTCCAGATCGCGTTCAGCACGTCGATCGGCGCCGAGGGGCTGCCGGTGGAGCCGTTGAGATGCGCGGCGAAGTCACGGAAGCCATCGCCGTTGAGGTCGAACATCACCGTCCACTGCGCGGAGTTCCACGGATTGGTGCTGCCGAACGACCCGGGGCTCGGGCCGGTGCCGTAGTTGTTCGGACCGTTCTCGACGCGCCAGCGGTAGAAGATCACCTGGCTGCCGGCGTCATAGAAGTAGTAGACCGAGGGGAGATCCTGGTCGTCGCAGCCGGAGGAGACGTTGACGTACGCCTGCGGGCTCGTGCCGCCGTTGGACGGGTCCTGCGTCCGCTGGTCGTTGATCGAGCTGTTGGCGTTCGTGTACGCGACCCACTGCGCCTCCGACGGCCACGGCGCGGGGGTATACGTCACGGCCGGCCCGGTGCCCCCGTTCCAATACGGCGGGGCGGCAGCGTGCACGACCGGCGCGAGCGTGACGACGCTCAGCAACACAAACAGCGACAGTCGGACCGTGGAGGCGGTCGGCGAGCAGTTCTTCACGTAGTTCTCCCTCTAGGACTGGACCCCGTGGACGATGACGGATTCGATTTTGGGGGCGGACCGTGCCTGAGAGCGTCAGGCAGACGTGAAAGGTACGCGAAATGAGCACGTTCGGCAAGAGTTATTAGAGGTTTCGTGACGTCATGCCTGCTACTTTGCCGCAATGCTCGGCAATCCGCGCTTCGCGGCGTCCATCGCGGTGATCTTCTGGGGCATCTCTTTCGTGGCCACGAAGACCGCGCTGCGCGACGTCTCGCCGGTCACGCTGATCACGACGCGCTTCGTGATCGGCGCCGCGGTGCTGCTCCTGATCGTCCGCGAACTGCCACCGCGCGCCGCCTGGAAGCCGCTGGCGCTGATGGGCTTCTGCGGTGTCTTCGTCCACCAGATGCTGCAGGCGTTCGCTCTGACCATGACCACCGCCACCAACACCGGCTGGCTGATCGGGATCACGCCGCTCTGGTCGGCCGCGCTCTCCGCCATCTTCCTGCGCGAGCGTTTCGGAGGGTGGAAGATCGCGGGGCTGGTCGGAGGCTTCGCCGGAACGCTGCTGGTGGTCACGAAAGGCGAATTCAGCGTGCGCGTCCTCGGCACGCCGTCCACGGTCGGCGACCTGCTGATCCTGCTCAGCACCGTCAACTGGGCGATCTACTCGATCCTCGGCCACACCACCATCCGCACCCTCGGCCCCCGCCGCGCGACCTCCGGCGCGATGCTCTTCGGCGCCCTGATGCTTCTGCCGTTCTTCCTCGCCCAGCGCGGCTGGAGGGAGCTGCCGCGCTTGAGCGGTCCTGGCTGGTCGGCCGTGCTCTTCCTCGGCATCGGCTGCTCCGCCCTCGGCTACCTCTTCTGGTACGGCGCGCTGGAGCGCATCGAAGTGTCGCGCGTGGCAGCCCTGCTCTACGCCGAGCCCCTGATCACCTTCGCCGCCGCCACGATCCTCCTCGGCGAACGCGTCACCGGCGTGGTGATCGTGGGCGGGTTGCTGGTGCTGGCGAGCGTGTTCGTCTCGCAATACGCGCCGGAGCCGGGGCGGGCGTGATCGGCGTCCACGGAGACACAGAGGCACAGAGGGGGACGGAGAGGATCGCGTGCGAGTTCAAGCTGAAGGAACATGCGGTCCGGTCGTTCGAGGTGATTTACACGGGCTGGTCGAAAATCGAGGTTGGCAAATTGCCGGCGAAGCTGGTCGAACACAAAACCGCTCTCGCGGAGGCGAGCGCACGTCAATGCAGCCTGTATGGCGGTGGACTGGGAGGGCGCGGGCAGTTCCTGACCCATGAGCAGCGCGTGTGGGCCCCAGGGGAAGTGATCGTCATCAACACGCAGCCGTGGTGGGAGTGAATCACCCCTCGCGCCACCTGTATGGAGTGCGGTAACGACAGTTACCGCTTTGACTGCTTTTGTTCGTCCAGCAATCCGAGGCTGGTAGTCTCGCCGGGTGGCACGAGCGAAGGCTGGACCTGCTCGGATTGCAGGACGAACAACAACAGGAAGAGCGGTAACTGTCGTTACCGCACTCCATAACTCTGCTGGTGCTGGCGAGTGTGTTCGTGTAGCACACGCGCCGGAGCCGGGGCGGGCGAGAACGGTTGCGGGTTGCGGGTCCAGGGAGCATTGACGGCCTGGATCAGCCGCGTCGGTGTCTCCTATCGCGCAGCGCGACAAGACGCGCGCATCTCCTCGTTGAAGATTTCGACGAGCCCGACGTGCGTCCCGTTCGCCCGGCCCTTCGCTCTCGAGTTGTCCGCGGATTACCACCATCTATTCCAAGACTCGAAGGCGCGATTCATCACCGCGCAATTCGGAGTGCTCTTCCGGTAACGACGTGCACGCGCGCACCGCTTCGCCGTCAGGATCGTGGTGAGCGCAACCGCGTTCCTCGTTCCCGCGGCAGCTCACTCGCTTCCAATCACCCATTTCGCCTACGCCTCTCCCGGCAGCGCACACAAAGCGTGAAATCCGAGCGGGCAGGGCACTTCACAATCGCCAAATCATTCCCCTGTGGCGGCGGAGAGCTGAAAGCCGCCGCCGACGCCTGAATGCAGTACAGTAAGCGTCTTCCACAATGGACGACTGGTACGCGTTCGACGACGACTATGTGCGACGTCTCCGCGAGGGTGACCCGTGGACGATCAGGCACTTCTTCCGCTACTTCGACCCGCTCCTCACAATCAAGTTGCGGTCGCGGCTGCGGCCCGATGTCGTCGAAGACGGTAAACAGATCGTGTACGTTCGCGTGCTCGAAGCTGTGAAGGCCGGTAAGATCCGCGACGGCAAGGCCTTCGGCGCCTTCGTCAGCAGGACCGGCGACCACGTCAGCCAGGAGCTCCTCCGGACGAACGGCCGGACCGATCCGCTCGAGGACAAGCACCTCGGCATCCCTTCCCCCCACTCCACCGACGAGCTCCTCATCGATCACGAGACGCAGGAACGCGTCCACAAAACCCTGGCCGAGCTGACGGACCGCGACCGCGACCTCCTCGTGCGGTCCTTCCTCCGGGAAGACACCACCGCCGAGCTGTGCGAGCAGTTCCAGGTGAAACCCGAGTATCTCCGGGTCCTGCTCTTCCGCGCCCGGCAGCGCTTCAGGTCCCACTACGAAACCGGTCCGCCGAAGAAGTTGCCACCGGATGAAATGGAAAAGCCCTGACTGACACTACCCCCTAGAGACACCGAGATGGAAGACCAGCACCAACAGGCAATCCGAACCCTCGCCGCCGAGCGGTACATGCTCGGTCAGATGACCGACGCCGAGCGCGAGACCTTCGAAGAGCACTATTTCGACTGCCGCTTCTGCGTCGAAGACATCAAAGGAATCGACGTCATGAGTCGCGCCGTCCGGCAGCAGCCGAAACAGCAGCCCGTCCGGAAGTGGCGCCCGATGACCGTCGCCCCCTGGGCCGTCGCTGCCAGCCTGGCCGGGGCGCTCGCCCTGCAACCGATCGTCATGCGCACGGCGCCGGTCATCCCACTGGCGGAGGTGGAATACGTTTCTCCTGTTCCCCTGAAGCAGGTAACGCGTTCCGTCGCCGCCCCCACGAAACTCCCGGCCGGTCGACGGATCACTCAGTACCTGGAGATCGTTCACGACCCGCTGTACACGCTGTACCGCTGGGAGCTGCGCGCGGACGAGGCGAAGAGCCTCGGCTCCGGCACGGTGACCCCGGACAAGACCGCGGATCCTATTCCTATAGGGCTCGGCCCATTGCCCGCCGGCCTCTATGAACTGGTGGTCGAGGGTGTCCGCAAGGACGGCAATCGCTCGCCGATCATCATCTATCCCCTGGTCGTCGGAGGTTCTTGACGGTTCACGCACGAAGCGCCCGAGGCGCAAGCAAGGAGAGAGAGCCATGTCTTCAGACCTGATTTACACGTTCAACGCCAGTGCGATTGCGCTGGGTGGGGTCGTCAATAACCCGTCGCGCACGGTGATCCCCAGTCTCGCGTCCATCGCCCTCGCCCCGACCGGCGGTCTGGGCTCGATGGTCGTCACGAGCTACAACCGCGACGGAGTGCTGTTCGACACCGCCTACAGCTCGGTGCGCGGCGAGATGATTGCCGAGGATGTCTACAGCACCGTGGCCGAGGTGGCCATCGACAACCTCACCGTCTTCGACACGCTGCACGTCGACGCCCTGCGGGCCACGGTTCGCTCCCGGCGCGACCTGAACGCGGGTGACGATGCCGAGATCACCTTCCACGCCGAGTACTCGGGTCTCTTCGTCGACGGCTTCGAGATCGCGCCGGAGCTCGACCTGGAGCTCTTCGAGAAGTCGCCTACCTATCAGAAGTTTCTCGATGAAGTGACGGAGGACATCCAGGGTCAGGGCAAGAAAGCCAAAGACCATTACCGGGAGCGCTTCGAGTGGAAGGACGGCGACGTCCCCTCGCCCCAGGATCTGACGGCGAAGCCGCTGCGGGCCTCCGTTGCCAAGCCGCAATGGCCCTTCCGCGGCTACAAGCTCAGCATCCCGAAGTTCGGCAAGATCCGTCTCGGAGAGGTCCTGCTCAAGCCGGGCCGGCGTCGTCTGAGCCTCCTGCAGATCGATTTCAACAAGAAGGAAGGCTTTCCGATCTTCAACATGGCTGACGACGGCTCCACCGGCGAGACCGAGCTGCTCCAGCAGCAGTTTCAGCCCTCCGCTTTCACCGGCAGTACGAGCAACCGCTTCCCCGACAGCGGTACGATGAGCATCGCATCGGTGGAAGGGAATGGCACTCCGATCTGGCCGAGGTCCGGCGGCGGGTAAACGTCACGTCACGCCGCTGCTGCTTCTCATCGCTTTCGTGGCGATGGAAGCGGCGGCGGCGCAGTCCCCGCGCGAGCAGGCCTACCGCGACGCACGGATGATGGTCGAGCGCGCCGATGTGCCCCGGGCACTCGCCGCCGCGGATGCCGTTCTGAAGGCGGCCGGCAATGCGGAGGATGAGTGGACCTGGGCCCTTCGCGTGTTCCGCGCCGAGCTGCTCGCGCAAAGCGGAAAGCCCACAGAGGCGCTAGCGATCCTGACCCCGCCGTTACCGCGGCGATTCGCCACGAGCGAGGCCGCAGTACGACGGGTGCTCACGCTGGCGATGCTCGATGCGATCGGAAGCGACCCCGCCTCCGCGCAAGCCCGCTTCACCACCGCCCTCGATCTCGCCACGGCTCACCACCCCCATCTGGTTCCCGAAGTGCTCATCGTCGCGGGGATGGCCGGAGACGACCGTCAGAAGGAAGCCAATCTTCGCCGTGGCATGGCTCTGGCCAAAAAACACGGGAACACCGCGGCGGAAGTGAAGAACACGGCTGCTCTGCAGTTACTCCTGACGGCTCAGAGCAGATTCTCCGAAGCGATCTTCCTCGGCGAGAAGATTCTCGACCGTGCCGGGCAACTCGGATTCGCGCGGACGGCGACCGGCATCGAAACGAATCTCGGATGGGCCTACATCAGCATCGGCGATCTCGATCGCGCCCTGGAGCTGTTCGTCTCCAGCGAAGCGTCGGCGGCGAAGCAGGGCCGGACGCCGCCGCGGATCGTGGCCCTCACTCAACAAGGGAACGTCTTCTTCATGCGGCGCGACCTGGCCACGGCGGCTGCACGTCACATGAAAGCGCTGGAGCTCGCCCGGGCAACCGCGGATCCGAATATCGGCGACGTCCTGCGAAGCCTCGCCGCGATCGCGCTGGAGCGTAAGGACCATGCCAGGGCCCGTCTGCTCCTGGCGGAAGTACTCCGGCAGAAGATGACGCTTGACGATACCCTTCGGTCCCGCATTCTCGAGGCTCGTATCGCCCTGCCGGCGGCACCTCGCACGGCGGAGAACATCCTCAAAGAGGTGGAACAGCAGGCGACCCAGGCGACCGAGGTGACCCAGTCGACCCGGTGGGAAGCACAGGGCCGGTTGGCCGAGGTCTACGTCGCGTTGCGCGATCCCGTACGGGCGGAGAAGCGGTTTCGCGAAGCGATGGCTACGGCCGTGAAGGCGCGCGAAAGCATCCCGGCGAAACAATTCAACCTCCGTCTCTCGTTCATGGCCGTCTTCGCCGATCTCTTCGCCTCTTACCTCGACTTCCTCGTCGCGGCGAATCGCATCGACGACGCCCTTGCCGCCACGGAGGCTCATCGCGCCCGGACGCTCGAAGAAGGCCTCGGGCTCGACACCTCCACCGCGGTGCTCGACGCCCGTAGCCTTGCCAGGAAGACGAACGCCACCATCCTCTGCTACTGGCTGGGGCCGAAGGTCTCCTATCTCTGGATCGTGCGCCCGGGCGGCGTCGAGTTGAAGAAGCTCCCGCCCGACACGGTCCTCAACGCCGAAGCCGACGCCTACCAGCGTGCACTCCTCGGATCGCCCGGCACACTCGCGGCCACGGCATCGAAGGGACAGAAGCTCTACCAGCTTCTCGTGCAGCCGGCGAACATCCCGAAGAACAGCCGGGTCATCGTCGCTCCTGACGGCCGCCTGCACGCACTCAACTTCGAGACCCTCGTCGTCCCCGGTACGCCGCCGCACTACTGGATCGAGGACGTCACTCTCATGACGGCAGGCTCGCTGCAACTTCTCGGTCGTGCGCCGAAAAAACCCATCACGGCGCCGTCACTGCTTCTCGTGGGCAATCCTCCGCAGCCCGATCCCGCATTCCCGCCCCTGCCGCACGCCGGCGCGGAAGTGGAGAAGGTCGGCCGCCAGTTCGCGAAGAAGACCGTCCTCGAAAAACAGCACGCGACGCCCTCGGCCTACCAGAGCGCGGGACCGGGCGCGTTCGATTACCTCCACTTCGTTGCCCACGGCGTGACGGCGCAGAAGCCGCTCGATTCGGCGATCATCCTCGGCAGCGACGCCTCGAAGAACTACCGCCTCGTGGCCGCGGAGATCATCAAGACCCCGCTCCAGGCGCGCCTCGTCACCATCTCCAGTTGCCACGGCGCCGGCTCGCGCACCTACGTCGGCGAAGGGTTGGTAGGACTGGCCTGGGCGTTCCTCCGTGCGGGCGCCGGCGAGGTCGTGGCCGCGCTCTGGGAAGTGGACGATGCCGCCACTCCCGGCCTCATGGAAGCGATGTACGGCGGCATCCGCAAAGGGCGCGACCCCGCCTCGGCGCTACGCGAGGCGAAGCTCTCCCTCCTCCGCTCGAACAGCATTCACCGCAAGGCCTCGTACTGGGCCCCTTTCATTCTGTATTCGGGAAGATGACCGCGCACGATGATGCTGCTCCGAGTCAGCGCGCGCGCCGGTAGTGCATGGCGACCGCGCCGCTGCGGAGCGGCTTCGCCGAGACCAGCTCGAGCCGTCGCGTGCTGGGCAGCCCGCTCTGGTACAGGGTCGGGCCGTGGCCGGCGATCCTGGGGTGGACGAGGAACTTGTACTCGTCGATCAGATCCAGCCGGTCCAGCTCGGTCGCGAGCTTGCCGCTACCGAGGAGCACGCCGGCCGGGGTCGCGTCCTTGAGCTTCTGCACGCCCGTGCGCAGGTCGCCGGCGATGTGGTGGCTG
>Ga0190270_10000181_pt1 | contig 27886 bp, 27 predicted proteins | sample Popmic320T_FD_133748 | JGI IMG/M metagenome (GOLD analysis project Ga0190270, IMG submission 133748) | Populus adjacent soil microbial communities from riparian zone of Weber River, Utah, USA - 320 T | ecosystem: Environmental > Terrestrial > Soil > Riparian zone | place: USA: Utah | collected...
AGCGGGCACCGTGGCCTACAACACCTATGACCTGTACGGGACCTTCTCGCCAACGGACAAGGTGACCATCCGCGCGGGTGTCTCCAATCTCACGGACGAACTGTCGGTCAGGGTGTCGAGTTCCCAGTGGAGCACGGATCCCGCCCTATATGATCCGACCGGACGCCAGTGGTACCTGGGAATGAACTTCTCATTGTGATTGCGCAGCCGGGGTGGCGGTAAAGGCCGCTGCTCCGGCGAAAAACCAGCGTGAAGCCCACCTCGACGGTGTTCAGCCTGGCGCAAGCACGCGCGCGGTATCGGCAACCAGGAATTCCATCAGCTCGCGCGCACGGCGGTACCTGAGCAGCGGTGCGCCCTGCCCCGACCAGAACGAGCCCAGATCCGTGCGCCCGGCATCGAGCGCCGGCCCGCGCAGGTGCGCCATGAACCAGCCGTGCACGGGATAGGGTGGATAGACAGGTCGCCTCGCGTGCATGGCATCGATGAAGCCATTGTGAATGCTGCGCGCCAGGCGGCCGGTAAACGCGCGGGTCAGGGTCGTGCGGCGTGCGTCGGCACTGAACAGCTTCTCGCGGTGCAGGGTCGGCGCGTTCGATTCCTCGCAGGCCAGAAACGCGGTCCCGATCTGCACGGCGCTCGCACCCAGCCTGAGTGCGGCGGCGATCCCGCGGCCATCGGCAATACCTCCCGCGGCGATCACCGGAACCCTGACCGCGTCGACGACCTGTGGAACCAGCGCCAGCGTGCCGGTGAGGCAGTCTTCCGGTTCCCCCAGGAAAGAGACGCGATGGCCGCCGGCTTCGAAACCGGTGGCGACGACGTTATCTACGCCGGCGTCCGCGAGTAGTTTGGCCTCCGCGGGCGTGGTGGCGGTTCCCACGGTGACGATGCCGGCGCTGCGGCAGCGATCGAGCACGCTGGGGGTGGGCACGCCAAACACGAAGCTGAAAACCGGCGGCTTGATCTCAAGCACCGCCTCCATCTGTTCATCGAATCGCGGACCGAAGCGCGCCGGCCGTGCGGGCAGCGGTACACGCAGTTCCTCGAAATACGGTCGCAACAACTCGCATTCCGCGCGCCACGCCTCGTCGCTCAGTTGCGGATCATCGCTGTCGCCGAGCGGTATCCACAGGTTCAGGGCGAAGGCCCGACTGGTACGTGCGCGAATCTCCGCGGCAACCCTGCGTATACCCGCGCCGTCCAGGTTGTGCGCGCCAAACGATCCGAGACCACCGCCCTCGTTCACAGCCACGACCAGGTCCACTGCCGACAGGCCGCCGCCGAAGGGTCCCTGCACGATGGGCGCGACAAGCCCGAGCCGCTGCGTCACTACCGTATCGTTCCACATGCGGCAGAGCGTAAGCTCGAACGCTCCATCTGATAAGTACGCACCTTTTGGTAACCATCCCATGCCGCCGAAAACCAAGTCGTCCCGGGCAAACCTCTACAACCGCGACTGCCCATCACAGAGCATCCTCGCGCTGATTGGCAGCAAGTGGTCGATCCTGGTGCTGTGTTCGCTGCGCGCCGGGCCGCGCCGCACGCACCAACTCAAGCGCCGGCTGGAGGGGGTGTCTTCCAAGATGCTCACGCAGACACTGCGGGAGCTCGAGCGGCACGGCATCGTTCGTCGCAGGGATTTCGGCGAAGTGCCGCCGCGGATCGAATACGACCTCACTGCGCTCGGACTCTCGCTCGCCGGGCTCGTGATCAATATCGAAGAATGGGTGACTGCCAACTACACCCGCATGACCGGCGTGGTGCGCAGCTACGACGCGACTGTGGACGCGCGCTGAAACTGCAACGACGCCCTCAGGCAGCTGCGATTCGGCGCGTTCCTTCGATCTTCCACGCGATCGGTTCGCCGTTCGGCTCGCGAAGTACCGAAACCGGCGCCAGTTCGCAGATTCTGCGCAGTGGCGCGAGCCAATCTTCGAGTTCCGGCGATGCAACGCAACTCGAATTCAGCGAATCGGCGAGGCAACGCTCCGGCGCGAGCGCGTCTTCCATCGCGTTCCAGATCGCGATCCGTTCCCGTTGCGTGCGGCCCAGTCGCGACGGCAGCGCTCGCGCGAGCTCGGTAATCAGCGAATCATCGGGATGACTCTCGATCAGTGTGGCCATCTGCACATTGAACGAGGCCACATCGCCTGAGCAGAACGCCGCGCCCGTCATCGGTCCGAGAAAGCCGATGAGCGCATTGAGGCGCGATCGATTTGTGGCAACGATGGAGCTCCCGGAATGGTGCACGAGGAATGAAACCCTTGCGCCGGGTGCGAGAACCAGCGCCAGCTCGCGCGTAGCCGCATCGGTGTGGCTGTATTCATAGCCGAACTGGCTGGTGACCGCGCCGAAACATTGCTCACCGAACGGCAGCGATTCCATCGCGGTATCGGACAGCAGTTCGAAATTCGGGTGAATCACCAGGGGGACTCTCGCGAAGTCGATGCCCGTCACCTGCACGTCACCGCGCGCCGCCAGCAACAGCCGCGCGACAGCGCCAGCGCCGCAGCCAAGATCGAGGACGCGGGTGCCGTGCCCGAGTCTTGCGGCGAATGACGCCCAATGGTGGGTCAACATCTGCCAGATGTCGTGCGCAGCCGCCACACACCGGGATTGACCGGGGTCCTGCCAGAACGCCGACCAGGCATCCTTGGCGAGTCCGTAGCCACGCGGCCCCGGATCGATCGTGCGCGACGCGAGCTTCATGCGGCATCATTCTGCGCGACCGCACCGCACGATTGACGTCGCCCCGGCTCGATCGACCGTCAGGGAAACTCCACTGGTCGCATCGGCGAGTGGAGGCGCTTTCAGTTCAGCGCGGTTTAGTGTCCCTATGTCGAGCCGACTCAGGCCAGGAAGTTTGCCGAGGTCTTTGCACGGACGTCGTCAGCGCCTACCCCCGGCGCCAGCTCGAGTAGTTTGAATGGCGATCGGCGGTCGGGCCGCTCGAACACCGCGAGATCGGTGATCAGCATGTCCACGCAATTCGCGCCGGTCAGGGGCAGCTCGCAGCGCGGTTTGAACTTTGGCGAGCCATCCTTGCTGTTGTGCTCCATGACCACCACGACGCGGCGTACGCCGGCCACCAGATCCATGGCGCCGCCCATGCCCTTGACCATCTTGCCCGGCACCATCCAGTTGGCCAGGTCGCCGTTTTCGGCGACTTCGAGCGCGCCGAGCACGGACAGGTTGATGTGGCCGCCGCGGATCATGCCGAAGCTGTCCGAAGACGAGAAAAACGACGAGGTCGTGAGCTCGGTGATGGTTTGCTTGCCGGCATTGATGAGATCCGGGTCTTCCTCACCTTCGTATGGAAACGGCCCCATGCCGAGCATGCCGTTCTCCGACTGCAGCACGACTTTCATGCCGGCCGGAATGTAGTTGGCCACCAGCGTCGGAATGCCGATTCCGAGATTGACGTAATAACCGTCGCGCAACTCCTTGGCGGCGCGTTTAGCCAGGTCTTCGCGCGTCCACGGCATCAGCCCGCACTCCTCTTGCGAACCGTGCGCTGCTCGATGCGCTTTTGATAGTCGCGGCCCTGGATGATCCGCTGCACGAAGATGCCAGGCGTATGAATCTGGTCGGGATCGAAGGTCCCCGGCTCGACCAGCTCTTCGACTTCGGCCACGGTGACCTGTCCGGCCGTGGCCATCATCGGATTGAAATTGCGCGCAGTCTTGCGATAGACGAGGTTGCCCTCGGTGTCACCCTTCCACGCTTTGACGATGGACAGGTCGGCCGTCAGACCGGTTTCGAGCACGAACGTATCGCCGTCGACCTCGCGCGTTTCCTTGCCTTCCGCCACCACGGTGCCCGCGCCGGTGCGCGTATAGAAGCCGTAGATCCCGGCACCACCGGCGCGAATGCGCTCGGCCAGCGTGCCCTGCGGGTTGAACTCGAGCTCGAGTTCCTTCGCGAGGTATTGCCGCTCGAACTCCTTGTTTTCACCGACGTACGACGAAACCATTTTCCTGATCTGCCGCGTTTCGAGCAGCAGTCCCAGGCCGAAGCCGTCGACGCCCGCGTTGTTGGAGATCACGGTGAGATTGCGCGCGCCGGAATCGCGCAGCGCGAGAATGAGATTCTCCGGAATGCCGCACAGGCCAAAGCCCCCGGACATGACCGTCATGCCGTCGCGCGTCAGGCCGTCGAGCGCGGACCTGGCGTCCGCGAACACCTTGCTGCCCGATTTTTCAGTGGGCATCAGGCTGCCTGGACGGATGGGCTGCGGCAAACGCCGACATGCGGTTGCAGTTCTCCCAGAGCAGCGCGAGGCGCGGATACCGCGTGGGGTCGACGCCGAATCGTTCCGCGGCAAACAGCTGCGGCACGAGGCAGCAATCGGCCATGGTCGGCGTGTCGCCGTGGCAGAACTTGCCGGACAGGTGATCGCGCTCGAGGTGCGCACTGAAGGCATCCAGCCCGCGCGTGATCCATTCGCGCAGCCAGGTGGTTGATGCAGCGTCGTCGAGCTTCAACGTTTCCCTGAGGTACTTCATGGTGCTGGTGTTCTGCATCGGCTGGATGTCGCAGGCGATGATCTGCGACAGCATGCGCACGCGCGCACGATCCACGGGATCGCGCGGCAACAGCGCCGGCTGGTGCACGACTTCGTCGAGATACTCGATGATGGCCAGCGACTGTGTGAATCGCTGGCCATCGTGGACCAGTGTCGGCACGCGGGACTGCGGGTTCACGTCGCGATAGAGCTGCTTCCACTGGTCGCCACCCGCGTGCATCAGGTCGACACCGTGATACACGTATGGCAGCGACTTGAGATTCAGCGCGATGCGCACCCGGTACGACGCCGAGCTGCGCCAGTAGCTGTAGAGCTCGAAATTCAAATTACACCTCTGCGAATCTGGTCGAGTTCGATGGATTCGAACAGTGCCTTGAAGTTTCCTTCACCGAAACCCTCGTTGCCCTTGCGCTGGATGATTTCGAAGAAAATCGGGCCGATCACATTGGCGGTAAAGATCTGCAGCAGTATGCCTTCCGCCGTCGCGCCGTTGCCGTCGATGAGAATGCGGCGCCTGCGCAGTTCCTCGACATCCTCACCATGACCGGGGACACGGGCGCCGATGCCTTCGTAGTACGTTTCCGGAGAGTCCTGGAAGGCAACGTCACGGCCCCGCAACACGTCCACGGTGCGATAGATGTCCTCGCTCGCGAGCGCAATGTGCTGGATTCCCTCGCCGCGGTATTCGCGCAGGTATTCCTCGATCTGCGACTTGTCATCCTGCGATTCGTTGATCGGTATGCGGATCTTGCCGCAGGGACTGGTGAGCGCGCGCGAAAACAATCCGGTCTTCTTGCCTTCGATGTCGAAGTAGCGGATCTCGCGGAAATTGAACAGCCGTTCGTAGAACCCGCACCACTTGTCCATGTTGCCGCGATGCACGTTGTGCGTGAGATGGTCGACGTACTGGAGCCCGGCGCGCTCCAGCGGCTGCACTTCCACGGGCTTGAAGTCGACGTCATAAATCGAGCGATCGCCGTAGCGATCCACGAAATAGATCAGTGAGCCGCCGATGCCGACGATCGCCGGGATGTTGAGCTCCATCGGACCCACCTGTGAGCGATGCGGTTCCGCCCCGAGCTGGATGGCACGTTCGAAAGCCGCCGCCGCATCCCTGACGCGGAATGCCATGGCACACACCGACGGCCCATGCGCCTGGGCGAATCGCTGTCCGAAGGAGCCCGGCTCGGCATTGATGACGAAATTGATGTCGCCCTGCGAATGCAGCGTGACGTTCTTGCTGCGATGCCGGGCGACCACCGGGAAGCCGAGGCGTTCGAACAGGCTGCGCAGCAGCTGGGGATCGGGGGCGGTGTATTCGACGAATTCGAATCCATCCGTGCCCATTGGATTTGTCTCAGAATTCTGGGCCATCACTGGCCTCCGGCTCAAAATTGATTTAGTTTCAATTGTAACCAATGGCACGCCCCCCGAAACTGCATCTCGAGAAATTTCTGCCGTACCGACTGTCGGTCCTCTCCAATACCGTCAGTTCGGCGATCGCGGCGGCCTACTTCCTGAACTTCGGGCTTTCGATTCCGGAATGGCGCGTCATGGCCGTCCTGGCTGCAAATCCCGGCCTGTCCGCCGCCGAAGTCACGGCGCGGACTGCCATGGACAAGGTGGCGGTGAGCCGCGCGGTCGCCGCACTGCAATCCGCCGGCCGGCTGCACCGCACAACCGCGCCTTCCGACCGGCGGCGCACACACCTCGAGCTGACGCGGTCGGGAATGCGGGTCTATGCACAGGTCGTTCCCATGGCACTCGAATACGAACGCCACCTGGTGGCGCCGCTCTCGCGACGCGACCTCGCCACACTCGATCGTCTCGTGCGCGTGTTGCTAGGACGCGCCGTGGAGCTCGGACCGGCGCACGTGGTCTGATCCCGTGTGTCCCGCATGTATAATCGCGCGCCCTTCGAGAGAGTAATCGCATGCTCGGCAAGATACCCGCCGCACGACTCGCGCTCATCGAGAAGATAGTCCGGAGCGCTCCGCGCAATCTTCCAAAAGCCGCCGGCACTCTCGCCGGAGACTTCCTGCGAGCCTACTTCCGTGGCGTTGCCGAGGAAGACATGCGTGCCCACCGCAGCGCAGACCTCGCGACCGCGGCGCTCGCCCATCTCGAACTCGGCCGCAACCGCAGCGGCACCCGCGTGTGCGTGGAACTCGCGCCGCCACTCGACCCGGCCACCGCCGCCCAGCGCGCCGTCGTGCGGCTGGTCGCGCCCGACATGCCCTTCCTGGTCGAGTCGGTCGGCATCGTGTTCAGCCAGATGAACGTCGCCGTTCACCTCATCGTGCATCCGGTGCTCAATGTGCGCCGCGACGCGCGCGGACGACTGTTGAAGGTGTGCAGCGATCAACGCGGCACGCAGCCGGAATCCTGGCAACTCGTCGAGATCGACCGGCCACGCGACGATGCGGAGGCACGCGAACTGCTGCGCCACGTCCACACCGCACTGGAAGACGTACGCAAGGCGGTCATGGATTTCCGGCGCATGCTCGAACGCGTCCGCGCCGTGGCGAACGACCTCGAGCGCGCGCGCCTGCCCATGCCGAAATCGCACGCCGACGAGGCGCGCGCCCTGCTGAGCTGGATGCACGACGGCCATTTCGTGTTCCTTGGCTATCGCTACTACCACCTCAAGCGTGGCCGCGCGCGCGACGCGCTGGTGCGCGACGCCGACAGCGGACTCGGCATCCTGCGCACCGCGCCGCGCCGCAAGCCACCCGCCCCCATCGTGCTCACGGGACAAGTGCGAAACCAGGCGCGTGAGCCGGATCTGCTGATCCTCACCAAGGCCAACTCCATCTCGACGGTGCACCGGTCGAGTTATCTCGATTACGTTGGCGTCAAGGCTTTCGACGCGGCCGGCAACGTCGTCGGCGAGCATCGCTTCCTGGGCCTGTGGACTTCGAGCGCCTATCACTCCGCACCCGCCGAGATACCGCTGCTGCGCCGCAAGCTCGAAGCAGTCATCGATCACTTCGGACTGCCGCCGCAGAGCCACGACGCCAAGGCCGTGGTCAATGTCATCGAGACCTTTCCGCGCGACGAACTGTTCCAGACGTCCGCGTCCGAGCTCATCCCGATCGTTCGCGGCATCGTCAATCTCTACGAGCGCCGTCGCGTGCGCCTGTTCGTGCGCCGCGACAGTTACGGGCGTTTCTATTCATGCCTCGTTTACGTGCCGCGCGACCGCTACAACACCGAGGTACGCGAACGCATCGAGCGCATCGTTAAACACCGCTTCGGCGGCACCCACGTCGAAGCCCAGGTGCAGATATCCGATTCCGCCCTGGCGCGCCTGCACATGCTGGTGCGTACGCCCCAGGGCACGCCCGTGGTCGATGACTTCGATGCCATCGAGTCGGAGATCGCAGCCGCAGCCGCAACCTGGGAAGACCGGCTGCAGCAGGCCCTGATCTCGCGCGGCATGGCGCGCGATGCGGCCGAGATTGCGAATCGATATTCAAAGATGTTTCCGGCGGCCTATCGCGCTGAAGTCGAGCCCACGCAGGCCCTCGAAGACATCACTGATCTCGAAGCACTCGTGGCCAATCCCGCCGTGCCGCAGCTCAACCTGCGTCCGAAGGCCGGCGGCCCGACCAACCACGTGGAGCTGCGCATACTACGTGCGGGCGGACTGATCCCGATTTCCGACCTCTTGCCCATGCTCGAGAACTTCGGGCTGCGGGTGCTCGAGGAACACAACTGGACGATCACCGCCAGTGATGCCGGGATCGTGATCCAGAGTTTCGTGCTGGAGGCGCGCGATCTGAAGCGTGCCGATTTCGCCGAACTCGAGCCCCTGTTCCGGGAAGGATTCTTCGCGGCGTGGCGCGGCGAAATCGAGAACGATGGATTCAACCGCCTGTTGCTGTGCGCTTCCCTGAGCGCGCGCGAGATCGTGATGCTGCGCGCCTACTGCCGCTACCTGCTGCAGACCGGCATCCCCTTCAGCCAGGCCTACATGGAACGCGTCGCTGTTTCGCAGGCATCCATCACGCGGCAGCTCGTGAGGCTGTTCGAGACCCAGTTCGCGCTCGGCATGAAGGGGCGCGAACGCGCCGCGGAGCGGATTCGCCAGATCATCCTGCGCGCACTCGACCGGGTGGCCAGTCTCGATGAGGACCGCATCCTTCGTGCCTATCTGACCGTCATTCGCGCGACCCTGCGGACCAACTACTTTCAGACCACGGATGATGGGACCGCAAAGAGCTGGGTGTCGTTCAAGCTCGACCCGCACGCCATCCCGGACCTGCCGCTGCCGCTGCCGAAATTCGAAATTTACGTGTACAGCCCGCGCGTCGAGGGCGTGCACCTGCGCATGGGCTACGTGGCGCGCGGCGGCATCCGCTGGTCGGACCGCCGCGAGGATTTCCGCACCGAAGTCCTCGGCCTCATGAAGGCCCAGAACGTCAAGAACACCGTCATCGTCCCGGTGGGCGCCAAGGGCGGCTTCTATCCGAAGCAATTGCCGGCCGGTGGCACACGCGACGAAGTGCAGAAGGAAGGCATCGCGAGCTACCAGACCTTCATTCGCGGCCTGCTCGACGTCACGGACAACATCGTGCACGGCAGAACCGTCGTGCGTCCCGGGATCGTGCGCCGCGATGGCGATGACCCCTACCTGGTCGTCGCGGCGGACAAGGGCACGGCCACGTTCTCCGACATCGCCAATGCCATTTCCATCGAATACGGCCACTGGCTGGGCGACGCTTTCGCCTCGGGCGGCTCGGCGGGCTACGACCACAAGGGCATGGGCATCACCGCGCGCGGGGCATGGGAGTGCGTGAAGCGCCATTTCCGCGAGATGGGCATCGACGTGCAGTCGCAGGAATTCACCTGCGCCGGCATCGGCGACATGTCCGGCGACGTGTTCGGCAACGGCATGCTGCTGTCGAAACATATCCGGCTGGTGGCGGCGTTCGACCATCGCCACATTTTCATCGACCCGAATCCCGTCGCGGCCGCGAGCTTCCGCGAACGCGAGCGGTTGTTCAAACTACCCCGCTCGAGCTGGGACGACTATTCGCGCAAGCTCATCTCGCGCGGCGGCGGCGTGTGGGCGCGCAGCGCCAAGTCCGTGCCGTTGTCTGCCGAGGTGCGTTCGCTGCTCGGCATCGACGCGAGTTCGACCACGCCGGTCGAAGTGATGCGCGCCATCCTGCGCATGCCGGTGGATCTTCTGTGGAATGGCGGCATCGGCACGTACGTGAAGGCGCACGATGAAACCCATTCCGAGGTGCGCGATCGGGCCAATGACGCCATCCGCGCAGACGGGCGCGAAATACGGGCCAGGGTCATCGGTGAGGGCGGCAATCTCGGCTGCACACAACGCGGCCGCGTCGAATACGCCCGGCTCGGTGGAACCGAAAAGTCGGGCGGCCGCGTCAATACCGACTTCATCGACAATTCCGCCGGCGTCAACACCTCGGACCTCGAGGTGAACATCAAGATCCTGCTGGCCGACGTGATGCGCAAGAAACGGTTGACGCTGGCGGCGCGCAACAAGCTGCTCGCGAGCATGACCGGGGAAGTGGCCTCGCTGGTCCTGCGTAACAACTACCTGCAGAGCCAGGCCGTCTCGGTCATCGAGCAGCGCGCGGCGGAGCGCCTCGCCGAATACCAGGGACTGATCCACGCGCTCGAGCGCGGCGGTTATCTCAATCGCGCGATCGAATTCCTCCCCGCCGACGACGAAATCCTGGAACGGCGCAAGCAGCAGCTCGGTCTTACGCGCCCCGAGATATCCGTGGTGCTCGCTTACAGCAAGATCTGGCTCAGCAATCACCTGCTCCATTCGGATCTGCCGGACGACCCCTACTTCGCCGCTGAGGTGCAACGCTACTTTCCGGCGCCCACGCGCAAGCGATACCCGCGCGCAATCCCGCGCCATCGCCTCAAGCGCGACATCGTCGCCACGGCGACGACCAACAGCCTCGTCAACCGCATGGGCCCGGTGTTCGTGACGCGAGCGCAGGAAGACACCGCGGCCGACCCGGCCGTGATTGCACGCGCGTACACCATCGCTCGCGAGGTTTTCTCGATGCGCACGTTGTGGACGGACATCGAGGCGCTCGACAATCGCGTCCCCGCCCAGGTGCAATACGGCATGTTTTTCCGCTCGACCCGGCTGCTGCGTCATGCCAGCTACTGGCTGCTCCGCAACCGTGACCGGAAACTCCCCATCGACACCGCGGTGCGCGAATTGCGCGCCGGCGTGCAGTCCCTGGAAGGCATCATCGACGGCGGCGCATCTGGCAGTGCCAGCGATCATCGCGATGCGGTTTTCGCTGATCTGACGGCCAGTGGAGTCCCGGAAAAACTTGCACGGCGCATCGCGCACCTGGCGCTCATGGAGCCGGCGCTCGACATCGTGGCCCTGGCGCGCAGCGAACGCGCTCCGGTGGCGGAGGTCGCCCGTGCCTATTTCGAGCTCGGCGTTGCCCTCGGGCTCGACTGGCTGCACATGGAAATCGATCAGCTCTCGGTTGACGGCACGTGGCAGGCGACGGCACGCACCGGCCTGCGTGATTCTGCGATGCGTGCGCACCGCGAGATCACGCAGCAGGTTCTCAATACCCATGGAACCAGGCGCATCAGCGAGCGGCTGGCACGCTGGAGTGTTGCGCGCGGCGAAGCTCTCACCGCCTGGAAGCGCACGCTCGCCGAGATGCGCGCGGTGGGGTCGGCGGACTTCGCAACCCTCACCGTCGGCGTCAACGCCGTACACAGTCTCACCGCGGGCTGACCGGGCACAGGGGTGCGCATCGCGCTCGCGATCACCACGTATGAGCGGCCGGATGCACTCGCCGCCGTGCTCGCCAGCGTCACGCGCCTGCGCGTGGCGCCCGACGAAATCCTGATCGCGGATGACGGCTCGGGCCACGCCACGCAGGAGGTCGTCGGCGCCTTCAGCGCGCGCTCCACGGTTCCCGTACGGCTGGTGTCGCAGCCGCACGCAGGCTTCCGCGCGGCACGCTTGCGCAATCTCGCCATCGCCGCCACATCTCTCGAATACATCGTGTTCGTCGACGGTGACATGCTGTTGCACCCGGAATTCATCGCGGACCATCGTCGGATCGCGCGAATCCGCTGCTACACGCAAGGCGTACGCGTGCTCGTCGACGAACTGCGAACCCGGGAGCTGCTGATGGGCGTCGCACCGGCGCTCAGCCCGTTTTCACGTGGCATCGGGTTGCTCCGCCGGCTGTACCTGGTGCACTCCCCGCGGCTGTCATTGCTCGCCCGGCGGTTCGCCAACCGCTTCATCGCCATCAAGAGTTGCAACCAGGGCTTCTGGCGCGCCGACCTGTTGCGTGTCAACGGTTTCGACGAAGAATTCATCGGCTGGGGCCCGGAGGACAAGGAATTATGTGCGCGCCTCGAGCACGCCGGTATCGGGCGCCAGACATTGCTGTTCGGCGGCATCGCCTGTCACCTGCACCACGAGCCGGCATCGCGCGAAAAATTGCCCTCACTCCTCGCCCGGCTCGAGTCCACGCGCCGCGAACGCCGGATGCGAGCCGAACACGGACTCGACTCGCACTTCTGACCCGGCCCCCATGGCGCGCGAAAACGAAAATATCGCTAACATGGCGACCCCCAAATGTCGGAGGCGCGCATGCCCGGAAAAACCCTTCCCGGAAAGTTGATACTGGTTCGGCACGGCCAGAGCACCTGGAATGTCGAGAATCTCTTTACCGGGTGGCATGACGTAGATCTCTCCGACCAGGGACGCCTCGAAGCGCGTTCCGCCGGCGTCGAGATCCGCAAGGCGGGACTCGTCCCCGACATCGCATTCACGTCAGTGCTGAAGCGCGCCATCCGCACGCTGTGGATCGTGCTCGATGAAATGGATCTCATGTGGCTGCCGGTCGAGCGCAGCTGGCGCCTCAACGAGCGTCACTACGGCGCGCTGCAGGGCCTCGACAAGGCACAAACCGTCGAGAAACATGGCGAGGCGCAGGTGAAGATCTGGCGCCGCAGCTACGATATTCCGCCGCCACCGCTGGCGTTGGACGACAAGCGCCATCCGATCTTTGAACGCCGCTATGCAAACCTGGACCCGCGCGTGTTGCCCGCGAGCGAGTCGCTCAAGGATACGCTGGCGCGCGTGCTGCCGTTCTGGAACGACCGCATCGTGGCCGAACTCAAGGCCGGCAAGAACGTACTCGTGGCGGCGCATGGCAACAGCCTGCGCGCAGTGGTCAAGATGCTCGACAACGTGAGCGAGGCGGACATCACCGAGCTCAACATCCCCACGGGCGTGCCGCTGGTCTACGACCTCGATGCGGATCTCAGGCCCGTCCGGAGCGGCTATCTCGGCGATCCCGAGGCCATCAAGGCCGCGGCCGATGCGGTCAAGAAGCAGACCGAGAAGAAGAAGTAGTTAGGCCGTGAGCGGCATTCGCTGCTAGGCGCGCGGCTCCTGCTGCGCGGCCCAACCGTCGTAGCGGCCCCCGAGCGCGGTGGCGGTGTCGGTAAGTCGCCGGCTCAGGCTCTGCATGTCCGGTACCGTGAGCTGCATGGACTTGCGCGCGTGCAGGCTGTAGCGCAGGTCGCCGTTCTCCGGCGTGTCCTTCATGTCCGCGTCGAATCCTTCTGTTCGGAGTTGCGACGCGAGCTGCTGGGCACTGTCCGGATTCGGAAAGGCGAAGAAGAAATCCACGTCGTACGGCCGGAAGGGATCCGAGCCGCGTTTGCGCAGCTGGTCGATGAGCCGTGCGTCCCAGGAATCGTTCTGTCGCTGCCGCAGCTTCTGCAGGTTCTGGTAGATGCGCCACGCGGCGATCAATCCGCCAATGATGGCGAATACGTACAACCACGTGATGCCGGTGAAGCTCATTCGGTTATTCGACCTCGGGCTATTCATCCTCGGCGATGGTGACCTTGAGCCCCGACAACGCCGCAGTGATTTCGACCTGGCAGGACAGCCGCGAGTTCTCGCGATAGTGGGAAAGCTCGGTCAACAGGTCGCGTTCGTCCGACATCGGAGCGGGCAGTTTGCCGGCCCATTCCGGATCGATGTAGATGTGGCAGGTTGCGCAGGAACACATGCCACCGCAGATCGCCGCGACACCGTAGTCCAGCTCGCGCAGCACTTCCATCACCTTGAGCCCCGGCTTCGCCTCGACCTCGTGAGAAACACCGTCCCGATCGATCACCTGCAACTTCGTCATTCCAGCCAACCATTCCTGCAACCCGGCGCCGATTCGCGGCGCTAGTGTGCCGAGGTTATTCCCCCGGCGCCAGCGCGAGCATGCGCCTTAGGGCGGTCGCTTCGAGTTGCAGATCGGTCGCCGGCACACTGCGGCTCAGGCGCCGCGCGCGATACCAGAGATATGTCAGCAGGTTGAACACACGAGTGAGCTCCGCGAGTGCGGACTCGCCGGCACCGCGTTGGTCCAGGCCCGCGGATTCGATGAGCAAGGCGCTGTGCGCTACCGCGCGCGGGTAATACGACAGCACGCAGGCGAGGTCGAGCAGCGGATCGCCGAGCTGGGCGAATTCCCAGTCGATGAAATAGATGCGCTCGGCGGTCAGCACGTTGGCGTGGTGCAGGTCGCTGTGCACGATGCAGGCGGCGCGTTGCCTCGATCCCGATTTCTCATATGCCTGGTCGCCACGTTCCAGCAATGCGCTGATCCGCTCGGCGTCGGCCGGATCGCTGTGCACGATGGTCTCTGCGTAGCGGCGCGCGGCCAGCATGGGATCGAACCGCGCGACGGCCGGTGGCGCCAGGGCGTGCAGCATGCCAAGCCTCTGTCCGAGCGCACGCAGGTCGCGCATGCGCGTGAAGTAATGCGGCGTCCAGAGCCGTCCCTCGACGTAGTCGGTGATCAGGAAGTTGTGGCTCGGGCAGGCGTAGATGATGTGAGGTGCAATGCCGGCGCCGGCCGCGACCGTGTGAAGTGCGATCTCCCGCGCGCGATCCAGGCCGGGATCCACGGCGGTGTTTTCATTGAGCCGCACCACGAATCGCCCGCGACGTGTGCGCACCAGGAAACTGCGATTCACCTTGCCGCCGCCGAGCAGCTCCTGCGAATACGGCGCATCGCCGTTCTCACAACCAGGGACGTGCTGCAACTGTTCGCCGCTGATCACGCCGGCACCGCCTGCATGGCCTGCGCGCGATAACGACGGCGCCAGGCGACAAAACCACTGACTGCGATTCCCATGAGCAACACGCTGAGCACCGCCATCCCCCACACCTGTTGTGCGTAGAACAGGAAAACCATGACGCCGTTGATGACGATCCAGTAGAGCCAGTTCTCCAGACGTGCTCGTGCGGCGAGCCAGGTGGCGAGCAGGCTGAACCAGGTCGTCAATGAATCGAGCATGGGCCATGCGGCCACGTTGCTGGGCAGCAGCAGGTACGCACTGAGCACGGACGCGGCAACGAGCACCAGCCCGGCAGCCACATGCCAGCGCAGCGGCCAGACACCCACCGTCAATTCACCGTTGCTGCTGCTGCGCGACCAGCTCCACCAGCCATACACCGACATGCCGACGTAGAACACCTGCAGCGCTGCCTGCATCGGCAGCTTGTTGACACCCGACAATATGGCGGCGCACATCGAGCTCACCGCACCGGCGATCCAGCACAGCCGATTGCGGCGCGCTGCGAGCACGGCATAGGCCACGCCCGTGGCCAACGCCAGCAGATTCAGAACTTCCAGTGTTCCGTCGCGGAGTGTCACGGTGAAAGCGGCGCGATCAGCCCAGCGGCCCGAGAACCTTCATGACAAAAATGGCCTTGCCGTCGAGTTCGAAGGTGGGACGCAGCTCGCGCGTCAGCGCCTCCATGACTTCCTCGTATCGGCCAAAGACCTGCGTGCTCATGTCGTTTGTCAGGACCTTGAACCGGCCGTCGGCATTCAGCCGCTCGATGAATCCGCGGATGGGCGGAATGTAATCATTCCGCAGTGGATAGAGGCTGATCTCGACGCCGATGTCCATCGCTTCTCCGTCATCGAAATGTGTACGTCACCGACACGCCCGCGTGACGCGGATCGCCCGCCTGCACGTATCGCGTCGGTTCCCAGTCCGGCGGCTCGTTGGCAAAGAAGAAGCCGCGCTGCGAATAGTACCTGTCGAACAGGTTTCGTACCCAGACTTCCGCGCGCCACTGTTCGCCGGCGAAGCCGGTCTTGAGATGGGTCAGCATTCGCGCCGGCGCGCGTTCGTCGTGCGACACGTCGAAATAGAAATCGTCGAGTCCGGCAAAATCCACGCGCGCATACCAGCCACGCGGGTGGGAGTATTCGAGGCCCAGGTCGTACTGGTACTGCGGCGCGTGCGCCTGTTCGCGACCGTCGAGGTCGCGATCGTTGAAAACGTAGCCGATATACCGGGTCTCGAGCAGCGCAGCACGCAGGTCGAGCAGTAGTGAGGCCGTCGGGCGCCACGCCAGCGTCGCCTCGAGGCCATAGTTCTCGCCGCTCGCGGCATTGTCCGTGTAGAGCACGAAGCTCAGCGGATTGCCGGGCTCGAGCTGTTCGCCGGCCGGAACCTGCTGGTCGTAGCGGCGCATGTAGAAGAGCGCGATGTCGCCCGCGAGCGAGGCATCCTCGTTCGACGCGCGCATCCCGAGCTCGAGATTCTGCAGGCTCTCGGCCACGAAGCTGCGCTTGTCCGCCGGCACCTGCGAACCGATGTTGAAGCCGCCGGCCTTGTAGCCACGTGCGAACTTCACGTAGCCCTGGGTGCGCGCGGAGAAGTCGTGGCGCAGGCTCACGGAGCCGCCGTACATGGTCTCGTCCGGGGAAAACGCCGCGCCGTCGGTATCCTGGTAGTCGGCGCTGCGGTTCTCGCCCCTTATGCCGACAGCGAGCACCGTGGCAGCGGCGACGCGCCATTCCGTTTCCCCGTAGATCGCGAGGTTGGTGGCCTGATAGTCGCTGTCGGTGCGGCTTTCGCCATCACCAAAAGTCTGGTCGCGCCAGGAATTCCGCTCGGTGACGTCCTCGTCGGTACGCATGGCATAGACACCCGCGAGCCACGCGAAGTCCGCGCCGCCGTCCACCGACGCGCGCGACACGAGGCGCAGATCCTCGCTCAGCGTGCGCCGCTCGCGGTCGAAGCGCTGGAAGTAATCGTAAGGAGAATACTGGCCCCAGCTCTCGTCGTTACCCCAGTCGCCATCGAAGGAGTAGACGCTGCGCGAATCACCCAGCGCCGTGCGGCTCACCAGGTCGAAGACTTCCGCGCCACTGTAGTCGAGACGCAATGCGCCGGCGTAGACACGTTGCGTGTCCTGTCCCGGCTTGTCGGAGAGCGTGACCCGCGAATTATCGATGGCGAAGGCGTCGTAACCGTTGTCGAGGTCCATCCACATGGCCGTGGCATCGATACGCAACGCTTCGAGCGGCTGCCCGCTGACGCGCAGTCGCGCGCTGCTTTCGTCATACCCATTGGTGTCGTCGCGGTCCAGATAGGAGTCGCGCCGGAAGCCGTCGCTGCGATAATTGCCGGCGCTGAAACGCCAGGCCGTCTCGCCTGCGCCGAGTCCGCCGCCTAACACGCCGTTGACGCCACGAGTCCCGTAGTCGCCGATCAGCACGCGTGCGTTGGCCTCCGCTTCACGCCGCGGCGCGCGGGTATTCACCGCGATCAGGCCAGCGAGGGCGTTGGCACCGTACGCCGTGCCCTGCGGACCACGCAGCACTTCGATGCGTTCCACGTCGTTCAACGTGGCGGGCATGCCGACTCCCGAGAAATCGATGCCATCGATGAGGAATCCCACCGACGGATTCGGTGCGCCCTGCCATTGCTCGAGCTCGCCGATGCCACGCAACTGGAAGTAGCGTGGTCGCGAGGTGCCCGCCGCCCAGTTGAGATTGGGCACGAGGCCGAGCACGTCCTGGAAATGCTGCACCCCGGCGATTTCGAGCGTGTGCGCATCGAGCACCGAGGCGCTGGCAGGCAGTTGCTGCAGGCTGCGTTCGCGCAGCTCCGCCGTGACTACGACTTCGTCGAGCGACGAGTCGTTCCCGGCTGCGGCCGTGGCCGCAACGACAAACAAAAATGGAATCGCGCCCATGGCGCGTAATGAGAGGTGCATTCCTATCCCTCCGCCGGTACTAGCCGGATCAGGTTCGACGGGTTTGCGGCCTATCCGCATCTCAGGCACCTGCAATAGCAGGGGCCACCCCGAGGTGAGGCGCATCTTATCGGAAATCGCACCTTGAGTGCCGTCGGTTTGCGGGTAGAATTCGCCGCCCGCATGAACCGCCGCATCCGCATATTCCAGGTCGACGCGTTCACCACCGAACGCTTCACGGGCAATCCGGCAGGCGTGGTGCTCGACGCGGATTCGCTCACCGATGCCGAGATGCTCGCCATCGCCCGCGAGCTCAACAACGCCGACACCGCGTTCGTCCTCAAGCCCGATGGCACCGATCACGAGCTGCGCGTGCGCTTCTTCACACCGCGCACCGAAGCCAGCTTCGTCGGCCACGCGACCGTTGCGACTCACTTCGTGTTGTCGCGCGAAGGCGGCCTGCCGACGGGCAAGGCCGGGCGAGTCCGGCAGCGGCAGAAATCCGGCCTGGTCGATGTCGAAGTCCGCGGCGAAGGCGCCACGCGGCGCATCGCGGTGCGTCAGCCGGCGCCCCCGCTCGGCCGCCAGCTGAACGATCGTGAACGTCTCGCCGTGCTCGACGCCCTCGCCCTCTCGACCGGCGACATCGACACGCGTTGCCCGCTGCGCATCGTCGGCGGTGCCGGCACGCGGCTGTTGATCGGCGTGCGCAGCACCGAACAGCTCAGACAACTCAAGCCGGACTTTTCGCGCCTCACGACCCTGTCCGCGCAGCTCGGCGCCGCGGGTTTCTTCGTGTTCACGCTGTCGCATGCCATGGCTGGCTGCCTCACCGAATCGCGCATGTTCTGTCCGGCGCTCGGCATTCCGGAAGATCCGGTCAGCGGCAATGCTCACGGCTTGTTAGGCGCGTACCTCGCCGAGCAGGGATTGCTGCCGCACCCCGGTACCACGGCGCAGTTCACCGGCGCCCAGGGACATCACCTGCACCGCGCCGGACGCGTCGACGTGGAACTCGAGTTCACGGATGGCAAGCTCGACGGCGTGTGGATCGTGGGCCAGGCCGTCGAGATATTCGAAACCTCGATGGTCCTGTAGGAAGACGGGAAAATGGGGACATTCCTATTTTCCGCAGCGGAAAATAGGAATGTCCCCATTTTCCCGTCTTCTCAATGCGGCGCGAACTTCTTCGGATCGACGCCCTCACCCGCGGCGCGGGGCTGCCAGCCGCTGGTGCCGCGAATGATGCTGTCGGGAATCATTGCTTCGTCCCAACCCTGCGATTGAGACGGCGCACCGCCGATCCTCAGGATCGTCAGCCGCAGCGAAGGCACGATCCACAGGCGTTGCTGGTCATGTCCTTCGAGCCACACCACGTCATGCGAGGCGAAAGTGCCATCGACGCGGGTGTAATAGCCACGCGGCGAATCCTTGTGCGCGGGCCTTAGCATGAGATGCACGTAGCGCGGCGGCGTGAACTGGTTGCCCTGGAAGACGCCATCGTGCGCCAGTAGTTCGCCGACGCGCATCCAGTCACCGATACGCGCGCGCACACAGCATCCGGCACTCACGCCGCCCGGTCTCAGCCGGTTGTCAGTCACCTGGAATTTGATCGGGCCGGCCTCCAGGGGCTTCCACAGCCGTTCGACCAGCAGCGTCTGATATTTCTGCGAGGTCACGCGCTCCAGCACGAAAGCCAGGTAATCGGTGGTCTCGCCGACCGACATCCCCGCCGGATCCTGCGCCAGCAACTCGCGCAAGGTAATCGTGCCCTGGGTTCCGCCGCCCTCCGGCAGGTAGTCAGACAGGGGCGCATCGAGACTCATGATGAGCCGGTCATTCAGCGCCGTGCCAACAGCAATTGCCGCCAGCACCGGTGCGAAGCCCGGATCCACCGCGGTGTCGGCGGAGGTGCCGTCCCAGTATTTCTCGAACACGATGTGACCGCCTCGCCCCACGACGAGCGCACGAGTGTTGCGCGTGGCCGCGTAGCTCACCGCCGCTGCGACAGCCTGCGGATTCAGTCCGGCTTCACCCAGCGACACTCGCGGCTGCGATGGGCCGGCCTCCAGTGTCACCACGACGGTTTCCGGGGTTTTGCTGGCGAAGCCCTTCCCGGCAAAGAGATAGACGAACACGCCCGCGAGCGCGAGCGCCAGGGCTGTCAGGATGATTGCGACTCTGCTCATGCGTCCCCCAGAGCATGGCATGCGACGGCACGTCCCTGCTCGAGCTCCAGCACATGCGTGGTATGTGCCGGCCATTCGTCCCGATGATGCGTGGCGATCACGCAGCTTCCGCCCGCTTCGAGCCAGTCATTCAGCCGGCGCGCCAGGTCAGCACGCGTGGTGCGATCGAGTCCTGCGAAGGGTTCATCGAGCAGGGCCAGCACCGGCTCGCGCGCCCATGCCCGCGCGAACAAGACGCGCCGCGCCTGGCCATATGACATTTCCGCGAGGGTGCGCTGGCGCAGGCCGAAGATTCCAAAGCGGCGCAACGCTCGCTCGGCGTGTTTGCGATCGGGGGCGGTGATCGGCTCGTTGAGGCCGATGCTGGCGTAACGGCCCGAGGCAACGGCCTCCATCACCGGCATTTTCGGTTGATGCCAGGTCTGGAGATGCGGCGCCACGTACGCCGTGCGCAGCTTGAATTTTTCGAGCGCCACGCCGGGCACGATGCCCTGGCGCGTGATACTGCCGCTCGACGCCACCGCATGATCCCCATACAGGGTTCGCAGCAGGGTCGACTTTCCCGATCCATTGGCTCCATGAACCACCCAGCATTCGCCGGCTGCCACTTCCAGATCCACTCCGCGCAGGATGTGCACATCGTCGACGAACACGTCGGCGCGGGGCAGCGCGACGATGACGCGGCGGCGCTCAGGCCGCGGCGCGCGCACACGCGCGGCCTTCGCCAGGAATGCCGGGGCTTCCTGCTTGAGCAACTCGCGCGCGCGTGGCGCTCGCATGGCACCGGCGCGCCGGATACGCCCGCGTTCCAGCTCGAGCAGGTGGGTCATTGCATCCGGCACGTCGCCGAGGCGATGCGTCGCAAATACCCACGGCATGGCCGAGCCGGTGGTGCTGGCCAGCCACTTCTGGAATCGCGCGTGGTTACGGGCGTCCAGGCCGTTGGCGACTTCGTCCAGCAACAGCAGCCGGGGCCGGCTGGCCAGCGCGCGGGCAATCAGCACCAGGCGGCGCTCGCCATAGGAAAGCGTCAGAAAGCGACGCTCGGCGAGTTCCGTGATGCCGAGCCGGCCTAACAATCCTGCGACGCGGCGCTCTTCGGCGGGCGTCAGCACCCGCATGGGGATGTCGGTGCGCTGCAGTCCCGTGCCCACGACCTCGCGCGCGAGGAAATTCCACTCGTAGTGCTCGTAGCGGTCCTGGCGTTCCGCGCCTACATAGGCAATTTCGTCGGCGACGCCGGCGGGCGTCTCGAAACTCTCTCCGCGCAACCGATAGCGGCGCAGCCCGCGCGATGTCGGCCGGGGCCACACTGCACCCGAAACGAGCTTCAGGAGCTGGGTCTTGCCGGCGCCATTGCCGCCGATCAGCAACCAGCGCTGTCCGGAGCGGATCTGCCAATCGATGCCGCGCAGCACCGCGCGGCCGCCGCGATCGAGGTCGATCCGGCGGAGGGTGACGGCAAGATGGGATTCGGAGTCGCGGGCGCTCGGCATGCGGGCGCCGCAGCTTACCTCAAGCGAGGCGCCTCATGAGGCGGCCAGTGATGAGATCGGCTGGTCGTCGGGCAGTCGGGCATCCGGCGCGTAGGCCGGCAGATGCGCCTGCGCGAACAGGGATTCGAAATCGGCCTCGAGGACGCTGTCGAACAGCTGTTCGATGTCATCGAGCACGAAGTACGTCTTCTGGTACGCGTCGATCAGGTAGTTCGTGCGCAGCACGCGCTGCAGCTCGAAGGCGATGCGCGCCGGACCATCGGCCTTGGTGGCATAGATGGTCTCGCCGCTCGAGGAAAGAATCCCCGCGCCGTAGGCACGCAGGCCACGTGACGTGGCCACCAGGCCGAATTCCACCGTGTACCAGTACAGCCGGGCGAGCATCTTGAGCGCCGCCGGTTCACGCGCATGTGCGCCGATCGCGCCGTAGGCCTGGATGAAGTTGGCGAACACCGTGTGGGCCAGCATCGGCAGATGCCCGAAGAAATCGTGAAACAGGTCGGGTTCGACGAGGTAGTCGAGTTCCTCGCGACTTCGCATCCAGACCGTCACCGGGAAACGCCGCTCGGCGAGATGTGCGAAGAAATCGGCTTCCGGAATCAGCCCCGGAACCCCAATGACTTCGAAACCCGTGAGCCGCTGCAGCCGCTCACTGGCCTCTGCCAGCACCGGGATACTGTGGGCGTCGGCACCTAACAAGCGCAGGCCCGCCATGAATTCCGGAGCCGCGTGTTCGGCCATCATTGTCGACTGCCGCTGGTAGAGCGTGCGCCAGATGGCGTGCTCTTCCTCGGTATAGCTGTCGTAGTTCTGGGCAACCCGGAAATCGGCCGCTGCGCTGGCGTAGTTACCGCGCAGTTTTACGGCCGTCTGTGCAGGAGCGACGGGGAGTCGTGTCATGGGCGCATCTTCCCCCGTGCGGCTTGACGAAAAATGGCTATTCATGTCAGGGAAAGCCGCATTTGGAGAGTCTTTTCGCTATTTTTGTGGCGTTATGTAGGTAAACTCGCCAATTATGAAGCTGGACAAGACGGATCGACGAATCCTGGATGTGCTCCAGCGCGACGGACGCATCAGCGTGACTGACCTGGCGGAACAGGTGGGTTTGTCACCCACCCCCTGCGCGCGACGCATCCGCCAGCTGGAAACAGCGGGACTGATCCAGGGTTATGCAGCCATCGTCGACCCGAAGCGCGCGGGTCAGACCATCCAGGCCATCGTGCAGATCAAGCTGGAACAACACACCGACGAAATCGTCGAGCGGTTTCGACGCACGCTCATCGATCGGCCGGAGGTCATGGCCTGCTACACCGTCACCGGAGAGATGGACTTCCTGCTGCACGTCATCGTGCGCGACATCGAAGCCTTGTCCGACTTCACCATGCGTCGCCTGCTGCGCGTGCCGGGTGTACGCGACGTGACATCTTCCATCGTGCTCGAGACCGTCAAGCGATCGGCGGTGATTCCGCTCGAGGACCTCGCGCTCGAGTAACGGCGCCGCGTGCGCAGCGGCCGGTCGATCACGTATCCCACCATGTGCGGTGGATGCAGGTTGCCGGCGCGCGGCAGCTGAGTGCTGCGGCCATTCAGGCTGCGGATCGCCACGATCAGCGAGGCAGATGCGCGAGCACGTATTCGACCACGTGATCGCAGCGTTCGGCTCCGAAGTCGAAGATCTCCGAACTCTCGCTCTGCAGGCGGCGCGACAGTTCACCGCGCAGCAGGCGCTGCGCACGGAACAGCCGCGTGCGCACCGTGGAAGCGTTGAGCTCCAGGCACTCCGCGGTCTCGCGTACATCGAGTCCTTCGACCACCCGCAGCACGAACACCATGCGAAAGTTTTCCGGTAACGCATCGATGGCATGTTCGAGCAGCGCGCGCGCATGGGCGGCCTCGACGTACTGATCTGCGGTCTGCGGGTCGTCAGCGGCCGGGTCCGGTGCACTCACGAAATCGTCGCCCATTTCGTCGAGCGACACCGTGTCGCCACGCTCGCGCCGGCGCATCATCAGCGCCTCGTTGAGCGCCACGCGGGTCAGCCAGGCACTGAATCGGCCGGTGGGCTTGTAGCTCGACAGGTGCGTGAAAGCTCGTAGATAGGCCTCCTGCACGGCGTCTTCTGCGGCTTCGACATCGCGCAACACGGAGCGCGCCACCCGGAACAGGCGCCGGTTGTGCCGACGCATGAGCGCCTCGAACGCCAGGAGGTCATGCCCGCGGGCAAGTTCCACCAGCCGGTCGTCCGTCAGATCGCCAAGGGTGCGCCAGGCGCCAGGGCCTCGCGGGATATCGCCACGTACTTCTGCTTCCATGTGCAGAGAATGCACCCACTGGCTGTGATGTTCCCCTAGGCCATGACACATATTGCAGGGTGTCATCGCCGCTTCCTGCGGAACGTGTCAGCGGATACCTGCATAACACGTCGCGCAACCCCGGCGGTTTCCAGGTGTTGCCTCGCTTCATGCTATTCCGATGAGTGATTCCGTATTGCCATTCCTGATGTTCGACGGGCAGGCCGAAGAAGCCATGCGCTTTTACGTGTCGCTGTTTCCCGAGTCCGAGGTGATCGAGATCGCCCGTTACGGCAAGGGCGCGCCCGGGGCCGAAGGCAAGATAAGCCGCGCAAGGTTTTCGGTGGGTGGCCAGACCATCGTGTGCACCGACAGCACCGTCAAACATGCATTCACGTTCACGCCGGCGACCTCGCTGTTCGTGCAATGCAAGTCCAAGGAGCGAATGCGCGTGCTGGTCGAAAAACTCTCTGTCGGCGGAACGGTGTTCATGCCGCTCGACGACTACGGCTTCAGCAAGCTGTTCGCCTGGGTGGCGGACAGGTTCGGCGTGTCGTGGCAGCTGAGCCTGGGGTGATCGGGGGTGATTGGCGCGCCCGGACGGATTCGAACCGCCGACCACTTGGTTCGAAGCCAAGTGCTCTATCCAGCTGAGCTACGGGCGCGTGGGGCGGCATTGTAGCCGCAGTCCGCGCTCCTGAAGGACTTACGTTCTGGCTCAGGCCACCTTCTGGATGGCCAGCGACAGCGTGGGCGTGATCTGCCTGCCGGTGAGCCATTTGATCGACTTGAGCGAGAACCAGATGGAGCGCTTGAGCCACGCGTGGCGTGTCGACAGCGTGCTGAACCACAGGTCGATGCGGTCGCCCACCAGCGGCGATGGAGTCAGCAGCCGGGCGTGTTTCGAGCCGCCGAGAATGTCGAGAATCTCGGGGACGGTTCCGCCGCGAATGCCACGTCGAAGCAATGAGGTCCAGGTTTCATTGGGCTGCACGCGCTTGCAGAATTTTCGTGCGGCCCACAGCGTGACGGAGTCCGGCAGATAGTTGATGAACGGCATGCCACCCGTGGTGTGCACTTCGACCAGCGAATATCGATACGGCGTCTGGTTCAGGAACAACACGCCGCCGGGCCGCAGGTGTTGCCAGACCAGTGGCAGCAACTTGGGTCGCTCGTGCGGCAGCAGATGCTCGAACACCGCGTTGAACATGATGAAGTCGAACTGCCCCAGCTCCGGCGGCAGCGAGTCACCGGAGGGCGACTTCAGCAGGCGCAAAGAGCTGAGACCGAAGTGTTCGGCTCGCAGCCGTGCAACATTGAGGAGCCGCTCTTCGAGCTCGATGCCGACGATCTCGCACGGCGGCAGCACGCGGCTCAGCACCAGGGTCGAGGCGCCCGAGCCGCAGCCGAAATCGAGCACGCGTTTGCCCGCAAACACCTGGGGGTCGAGATAGGTCAGGACCTGGGAGCGCATGGAATGCTCGACGTAGCGCGGGTCCTCCTCGCGCATGATCTCGTCGCAGATGGTCACGTCCTTGGCGGCGTGGATTTTCAGGATCAGCGGCAGCGGGTAGGCGGTCACGCAGCTCTTGCGGGGTACGCTGAAGCCGGACGCCGGCTCCACGGAGACCCTGTGTCGTCCATCGGGCAGGGACTCGACTCGCATCGACCCCTTAATCCCCTGGTACTCCGCAATATTGGCAGACATTGGCACGACTCCCCGGCTAAAGGCACAGGCGACGTTCCACCAGTTCATTTCCCGTCACAGTCGGCCGCATCCCGCGATCCGCGTCGTTCGAGTCTGACGCCAGATGCGGGATACCGGGCGGCGGTTCCTATTGCAGTGCACGAGGATGCGCCGCGTTCCTTCCGGTGAAATGCAGCAGCAGGCCGAGAAAGGCCATGGCCCACACGATGACAGGGCTCGATGGCAAGTCGGTCAGCAGCGACACGCCCAGTCCCACGACGTAACTTCCAACCGCGAGCAGGTAGCCGAGCGAAAGTTGCCTGCCCGGCGCGTGCCGATACGTCGCGACCGCGGGCAGGATCAGCGTGGTGAACACCAGGTACACGCCGACCAGCTGCACGGATGCTGTCACGACGATGGCGAACAGCACGTAGAAACCGATGCGCCCGATGCGCTCGCGCCAGGTGAACCAGACGAAGGCGAACACCGCGGTCAGGATGGCCGTGCGGATGAGTTGCGCATTCGAAACCCACAGGATCTGACCGGCTAACAAGTCCTTGAGGTTTTCACCGCCGTGAGGATCGTTCGCGAGCAGCAGGATCTGCGCCGTGGACGCGAGCACGAACAGGATGCCGATCAGAGCCTCCTGCACCTCGGGCCGCTTGCGTTCGGTCCAGGTGAGCAGCAAAGCGCCGGCGAGCGCCGCGGCGCCCGCCGCGACCTGCGCGCCCCACCCTTCAACCGGCAGATCAAAACTCGACGCGGCGATGACGCCGAGCCCGGCCACCTGGGCGATCGCGAGATCGATGAACACGATGCCGCGTGACAGCACCTGCTGACCGAGCGGCACGTGGGAAATGGCCACCAGGATGCCCGCGACCAGTGCCGGCACCAGGATGCTGAAATCCGTGAGCATGTCGTTCATTTGTTTGCCGCCAGCAGCCGGGTGATCGTGTCGTCGAACAGGCCGAACAGGTCTTTCGCACCCGGGCTGCCCCCCACGGAGAACGGCAACACGATTGCGGGCGCGTGCACGCGTTCCGCCAGCCAGTTGGCCGCCTTGGGATCGTTGTAGGCATTGAGCATGATCAGCTTCGGCGGCTCGGCGGTGAGCTTGCCGACCAGCGAGCCGAGATACGCGGCCGTCGGTGGCACGCCGGGCTTGGGCTCGATGGATGCCACTTCCACGAGGCCCAGCCAGTGGCACAGGTATACCTGGTCGCGATGCATGATCACGACGCGCACTCCCTTGAGCGGTGCGGCTTTCTGTTCCCATGCCGTCATCGCCGCCGACCAGCGGGCGTCGAAGTCCCTGGCGCGGGTCGCGTAGTACGACGCCTGCGCGGGGTCGAGCGCCGTGAGGCGCGCCGTCAATGCCCGTGCGACCAGTGCAATGTTGTGCGGGTCGAGCTGCACGTGCGGATTGCCCTGCGGATGGATGTCGCCCATCGATCGATCGAGCTTCGCCGGCACTTCCAGCAATCGAAGCGCCGATGCGGCCTCGAAATTGCCCGGGGCGCCGCGCTGGATGCGCGCGTTTCCCGACTCCTGGATGAGCACCGGCAGCCAGCCGACCTCGAGCTCGGCGCCAGTCGCAACCACGAGATCCGCGGTGCGCGCGCGAGCCACGAGACTGGGCCTCGCTTCCACGCGATGCACGTCCTGCATGGCGGTGGTCGCGACGTACACGTCGACGCGCTCGCCGCCGAGTTCCTGTGTCAATGCGCCCCAGTCGGGCGTGGTGGCGAGTACTTTGAGCGCGGCGCTGGCGGGCAGGCTCAGCAGCGCGGCCGTCAGCATGAGGACGAGGGTCATTGATCTTTTCATGACCGGATTCCTAGTACTTGTGCGCGCCGTGCGCGCCGAGTCCGTAGACGTATTGCAGGCGGAAGATGCGATCCGGCTCGCCGTCGTCGCGAGCGTCGTCCCAGTCGTACTGGGCGCGCAGGCGCGAGAACTCGCTGGGACTCCAGTCCAGCATCAGCGAGACACGATCGGGATGCAGCGCTGCCAGTGGCGGGCCGAAGTCAATCGGTGGATCGGTGGCCGCGGGTGTGTACAGCGCGTTGCCTGAGTCGAGCGAGTCGTAACGCGCGCCCACGCGCCAGCGCGACGTGAACTGGTAGACACCCTGCAGGTACCAGCCGGATTGCGTATTGCGGTAGTTAGCGAGCGCCGCGAGGCCGGCGGGATCGAATACGTACGACCCGTCGTCGTGGCGGCTCATGTATTCGCCCTGGATCTTGAGCTCGCGGCGCGCTGACGGTTTCCACTTGAACACGCCATCGAACACCCAGGTTTCGCTGTCGCCGGTGAACGAGTCGAATGCCGTGGCTCCCGCTTCGTCCACCGGACCGCCCGCGCGATTCTCGGCCTCCTGCGTGAGCCACGCAGCGCCCGCTCGCCAGCTCGTGGCATCGCCGATATCACCGCCCACGTGCGCAAACAGCGTGGCGCCGTTGAAGCCGTTGCCCTCGAGCCGCGTGGCGGGAAAACCGTCGCCGTTGCCGGTCTCCGTGCCGAACTCCAGGAACAGGTCCGTGGGCGCGAGCCACTTCACCTGCACGCCGTTCTGCCTGAACTGCCCGCCAAACATGGCCTGGTAGATCAGCGGCTGGTCGGTGAAATCCCAGGCATGGGC
>Ga0190270_10000182_pt1 | contig 27870 bp, 22 predicted proteins | sample Popmic320T_FD_133748 | JGI IMG/M metagenome (GOLD analysis project Ga0190270, IMG submission 133748) | Populus adjacent soil microbial communities from riparian zone of Weber River, Utah, USA - 320 T | ecosystem: Environmental > Terrestrial > Soil > Riparian zone | place: USA: Utah | collected...
TGCAAATCGACGGCGAGGTCAAGATCGCCAAGGCTGCCGAGCGGCCGGGCTATCCGGGCTATGCGTTCGGCCTCGACGAAACGCGCGGCGACGACGGGCCGGGAACGGAGAGCATTCCGCTCGCCGATTTGCCCGAGACCGACGCCGCCGGAAAGGCCGAGTTCACGGTCGCGCTCGACAAGCTGCCCGCCTCGACCAAGCCGCTCGAAGCGAATGTCGTGGTGCGGCTCGCCGAGCCGGGCGGCAGGGCGATCGAGCGCAAGCTCACCCTGCCCGTCGTGCCGGACAGCCCGATGATCGGCGTCAAGCCGCTGTTCTCGGGGAAGTCGCTCGGCGACAACGACATCGCCAAGTTCGACGTGGTGATGGTCGCGTCCGACGGCAAGGAAGTGACCGCCACCGGACTGAATTGGCAGCTGCTCAATGTCGAGACGAAATATCAGTGGTATCGGAGCGGCGGCTATTGGAGCTACGAGCCGATCAAGGTGACGCGGCGCGTCGCCGACGGCACGCTCGACGTGGCCGCGGGCGCGCCCGGCAAGATTGCGGTCCCGGTCAGCTGGGGCCGGTACCGGCTGGAAGTGGCAAGCCCCGAACCAACCGGTCCGGAGACCACGCTCGGCTTCGATTCAGGCTGGTACGCGGAAGCGTCCGCCGACACGCCGGATCTGTTGGAGATCGCGCTCGACAAGTCGGCGTACAGAGCGGGCGACACTATGACTGTCGCGGTCACGGCGCGGAGCGCCGGCAAGGTCACGCTCAGCGTGATCGGCGACCGGCTCATCACCCAGACCACCGCCGATGTCGAGCCCGGCCTCGTCAAGCTGCCGCTGACGGTGGGCGAGGATTGGGGCACCGGCGCCTATGTGCTCGCCACTTTGCGCCGTCCGCTCGACCAGGCCGAGAAGCGGATGCCTGGCCGCGCCATCGGCGTGCAATGGTTCAGCGTCGACAAAGGGGCGCACACGATCGGCGTGGCGCTCGACCTGCCGGAGCTGATCCGGCCGGAGACCACGCTGCGCGTGCCGGTCAAGCTGGCCAATCTCGATGCGGGCGAGGAAGCGCGCATCGTCGTTTCCGCCGTTGATGTCGGCATTCTCAATCTCACCAGGTACAAGGTGCCGGCGCCCGACGACTATTATCTCGGGCAGCGCAAGCTCTCGTCCGAGATCCGTGACCTCTACGGCCAACTGATCGACGGCATGCAGGGCACCAAGGGCCAGATTAGGACCGGCGGCGATTCCAGTGAAGGCGCGTTGCAGGGCAGCCCGCCGGTACAGCCGCCACTCGCCTTCTATTCCGGCGTCGTCACCGTGGGCCCGGACGGCACGGCCGAAGTCAGCTTCGACATCCCGGCCTTCTCCGGCACGGTGCGAGTGATGGCCGTGGCCTGGAGCAAGGACAAGGTCGGCCATGCGTCGGGCGACGTGGTAGTGCGCGATCCAGTGGTGGTCACGGCCACCTTGCCGCGCTTCCTGTTCACCGACGACAAGTCGACGCTCAGGCTCGACCTCGACAATGTCGAGGGGGCCACCGGCGACTACAAGATCGCGGTGACCGCCGACGGCCCGCTCAGCATCGAGGACGGCGCGAAATCGCTCACGCTCGACGCCAAGAAGCGCGGCGCCGTCAGCCTCCCGGTCTCCGCCACCGGCGTCGGGCCGGGGCTTGTCGCGGTGGCTGTGTCGGGACCTGGGGGATTTACCCTGGCGCGGTCCTATGCGCTGGCGGTGCGGCCGGCGACGCAGATCCTCGCACGCCGCACGGTGAAGCCGCTCGAGCCAGGCCAGAGCATCACGGTCTCCACCGACGTGTTCGCCGACCTCGTTCCGGGCACCGGCAATGTCGCGCTGTCGGTCACGCCGTCCGCGGCGCTCGACGTGGCGACCTTGATCGGAGCGCTCGACCGCTATCCGCTCGGCTGCACCGAGCAGATCGTGAGCCGGGCGATCGCGCTGCTCTATGTCAACGAGATGGCGCTCGTCGCCCAGCTTGCGGTCGATGGCGCTATCGACGAGCGCATCGCCAAGGCGATCGAGACCGTGCTGGCGCGGCAAGGCTCCGAGGGCGCCTTCGGGCTGTGGTCGCCGGGCGGCGACGATGCGTGGCTCGACGCCTATGTGACGGACTTCCTGACGCGCGCGCGGGCACGCGGTTTCTCCGTCTCCAACTTGCAGTTCAAGCTCGCGCTGGAGCGCTTGCGCAATTACGTGAACACCGCGCCCGATGTCGCGACCGACGGCGGGACCGCGCTCTCTTATGCGCTCTATGTGCTGGCACGGAACGGCATGGCCCCGCTAGGCGACCTTCGCTATATCGCCGACGTCAAGCTCGCCGCCCTTGCTACGCCGACCGCCAAGGCCGAGATCGCCGCCGCGCTCGCCATGCTCGGCGATCGGGTGCGCTCGGAGAAGGCGTTCGACGCGGCGCTCGGGGCGCTCCCCGACGACCCGGCGTTCCAGGTCGGCCGCACCGATTACGGTTCGCCGCTGCGTGACGCCGCGGTGCTCGTCACGCTTGCCGCCGAGGGTGACGCGCCGAAGCCGATCCTGGTGAGCGGCACCAAGCGGATCGAGACGGCGCGCAACAAAGTGAGTCATACCTCGACGCAGGAAGACGCTTGGCTCGTGCTCGCGGCACGCGCGCTCGGCAAGCAAGGCGTCAGTTTGGAGACCAATGAAGGCGAGCAGTTAGGGCCGCTCTATCGCAGCTTCAGCGAAGGCCAGCTCACCGCCAGCCCGATCACCGTGACCAATACCGGCGACACTCCGCTCGACACGGTGATCTCGGTCTCGGGCGCGCCGGTCACGCCGGAGCCCGCCGCCGAGCACGGCTTCACGCTGGAGCGGAATTTCTACACGCTCGACGGCGGGGACGCCGATGTAACCAAGGCGAAGCAGAACGACCGCTTCGTCGTGGTGCTCACCGTCACCGAGCCGCAGCCGCAATTCGCGCGGGTCGCCCTCACCGACTACGTGCCGGCGGGATTCGAGATCGACAATCCGCGGCTGGTGTCGTCCGGCGACACCGGCACGCTCGATTGGATCGATCATGCCGGCGAGCCGGTGCATACCGAGTTCCGTGACGACCGCTTCACCGTGGCGTTCGAGCGGCGCAAGGACGACAAGCCGGTCTATACGGTCGCCTATATCGTGCGGGCAGTCTCGCCGGGCAGCTATGTGCTGCCGCAGGCGGTGGTCGAGGACATGTACCGGCCAGACCGCTTCGGCCGTACCGATACCGGCGCGGTGGAGGTCGCCCCCGCGAAATGAGGACGGAATTGGACGCGGCACGGCCTCAAGCCTCTCCCCAGCGGGGAGAGGCCGGCGCGCATCGGGCGCCGGGTGAAAGGGTGCTTGGTTCGATTGATGGCTCCGAGCCCCCTCAACCCGACCCTCTCCCCAAAGGGGCGAGGGTGTCCAGGCCGAGTCCGTGGCGGCGCCGTGCGATCTATGCCGCGATGGGGGCGGTGTGGCTCGTCGCGGCGATGGCCGGCGCGGTTGTGGGCACGTTCGAGGCATTCGGTCCGCCGCCGCTCGGGCGCGATCTCGAAATGTCGAGATTGGTGCTCGACCGCAACGGCAAGCTGCTCAGGGCTTATCTCACCAGCGAAGGCCGCTGGCGGCTCCCCGCCACGCGCGATCAGGTCGACCCGCGATTTCTCGAGGCGCTGTTCGCTTACGAGGACAAGCGCTTCCTCTCGCATCACGGCATCGATCCGCTCGCTTCCACGCGCGCCGCATATCAGCTCCTCGCCAATGGCCGCGTCGTGTCGGGCGGCTCCACCCTGACCATGCAGGTGGCGCGCCTGCTTGAGCCGCGCGAGCGTCGCTCGCTGGACGCCAAGATCAGGCAGACAGTCCGCGCGCTGCAGCTCGAATGGACGCTCACCAAGGATGAGATCCTTGAGCTCTATCTCACGCTGGCGCCCTATGGCGGCAATCTCGAAGGCGTACGCGCTGCATCGTTCGCCTATTTCGGCAGGGAGCCGCGTAGGCTCACACTGGGCGAAGCCGCGCTCCTGGTGGCGCTGCCCCAGTCGCCGGAATATCGCCGGCCCGACCGCAACCCGGAAGCGGCAAAGCGCGCGCGCGACCGCGTGCTCGACCGCATCGCGGGCCATGGGTTGTTCAGTGCTGCCGAGATCGCGCATGCCAAGCAAGAGACGGTGCCGACCGGGCGCAAGCCGATGCCGCTGATCGCGCCGCATGCCGCCGATCAGGCGCTGTCGCGGATGAAGGGCGAGCATGAGATCAAGCTGACCATCGACGCCTCTTGGCAGCGGACGCTCGAAGCTCTGGCCCGCGAGCGGGCGCTGGCGCTCGGCGCCGACATGTCGGTGGCGCTCGTGGTGGTGGACAACGAAACCGGCGAAGTGCTCGCCAGGGTCGCGTCGCCCGATTATTTCGACGAGCGGCGCGCGGGCCAGGTTGACCTCACGCAGGCGGTGCGCTCGCCGGGCTCGGCGCTCAAACCGTTCATCTACGGGCTCGGCTTCGAGGACGGGCTGATCCATCCCGAGAGCCTGATCGAGGACCGGCCGATCCGCTACGCGGGCTACGCGCCGGAGAATTTCGATCTCACCTTCCAGGGCACCGTCACCGTGCGCCGTGCGCTGCAACTGTCGCTGAACGTGCCGGCAGTCGCCGTACTGGACGCGGTCGGGCCGAGCCGGCTGATCGCCAGGCTTGCCGAAGCTGGCGCGCCGCTGGTGTTGCCGCGGCAGGAAGCGCCGGGGCTCGCGCTCGGGCTTGGCGGCGTGGGCGTGCGGCTCACCGACCTCACCATGCTCTATGCCGGGCTCGCCCGCGGAGGGACCGCGGCGCCGCTCACCGAGCGTTTCGGCACGCCGCAGCCATCCCCGCGGCGACTGCTGGAGCCGGTCGCGGCCTGGTATGTCGCCAATACACTGATTGGCACGCCGCCGCCCGAAAGCGCAGCCGGTGGACGGATCGCCTTCAAGACCGGCACGAGCTACGGCTATCGCGACGCCTGGGCGATCGGCTTCGACGGCAAGCATACGATCGGGGTATGGACCGGGCGCCCCGACGGCGCTCCGGTTGCGGGCCTGGTCGGGCGCCTCAGCGCGGCGCCGATCCTGTTCGACGCCTTCGCCAGGCTCGGCCAGCCGCTACAGCCATTGAAGGCCATGCCGAAGGGCGCGCTGGTGGCCACCACGGCCAAGCTGCCGCCGCCGCTCAAGCGCTTCGCTTCGCGCGCCAGCGCCGGCGAGGCCATGGCGCCGAAGGTGCAGATTGTGTTCCCGCCCAACGGCGCGAGCCTCGAACTTTCGGGCATCGACGGCAAGCTCGACCCGATCGCCGTCAAGGTCGCAGGCGGCACCCCTCCCCTCAACGTGCTCGCCAACGGCTTGCCGCTCCCGGCCAGGAAGTCGGCACGCACGCTGTTTTACGACCCGGACGGGCCGGGCTTCGTGCGGCTCACCGTGACGGATGCGACCGGCGCCGCCGACAGCGTGGTGGTCCGGCTGCAATAAGCGCCGCAACTTCAAGCGCCGCTACTTCTTCTTCGCGACGTGCTCGGGCTTGCCTTCGAGGCGAACTCGTCGAGCTGCTTCTCGGTCATCGACTCGTAAAAGCACCCTTGAGTTCGATCACGCGCGTCTCGCCACGCTTGGCGGCGAGCGCGGCACCCGCAGCCTTTTGCTGCGCGGCAGATTTGGCTGGCATCGTCGTCTCCTGTTCTGATTCACGGCCAGCAACGCTCAACTCCCGCGGGCGTTCCGCTTGGCGCATGCCCGGTTTCGCGCTAACCACCGCCAATGGCCGCTCGCTCCCCGCTTGCAAAGCTTGCCGTCCCGGTCGGCACCCCGCCGATGGAGGCTAAGCTCGTCACCGAACTACCGGAGGAGTCGGGCTGGCAGTTCGAGCCGAAATGGGACGGCTTCCGCTGTCTGGCATTTCGCGCCGGCGACGAAGTCGATCTCCGGGCGAAATCGGGCAAGCCGCTCGCGCGCTATTTTCCGGAGGTCGTTGCCCTGCTCAAGGCGCTGAAGCCCGACAAATTCGTGGTCGATGGCGAACTCGCTATTCCCCTCGACGGAACGCTTTCGTTCGATGCGCTGCAAATGCGCGTGCATCCCGCCGCAAGCCGCATCAAGAAGCTATCGGTGGAAACGCCGGCGACCCTGATCCTGTTCGACATGCTGCTCGACATCAAGGGCAACAGCCTGATCGAGCAGCCGCTGACCAAACGGCGCGCCGCGCTCGAGCGCTTCTTCAAGGCGGCGCGTGGCGGCGCGAGCCTAAAGCTCTCGCCGTTCACGTCCGAGCGCGCGAAAGCAAGGCGCTGGCTCGATAGTGCGCGGGGCGCGCTTGATGGCGTCGTCGCCAAAGAGAGCGATGGACCCTATCTCCCGGGCGAGCGGGCGATGCTGAAAGTGAAGCGGCTCCGTACCGCCGACTGCGTGGTGGGCGGCTTCCGCTACGAGACCGGCGGCAACGAAGTCGGCTCGTTGCTGCTCGGCCTCTACAACAAAGAGGGCAAGCTCGATCATGTGGGCTTCACCGCGACCATCACCGACGCAGAGCGTCCCGCTTTGACCAAGGTGCTGGAAGCGTTGATCTCCCCGCCGGGCTTCACCGGCAACGCGCCGGGAGGACCGAGCCGCTGGAGCACCCAGCGCTCCAGCGAATGGGAGCCGCTAAAGCCGAAACTCGTGGTGGAAGTGCGCTACGATCACGTCACCGGCGACCGGTTCCGCCACGGCACGAAGCTCGTGCGTTTCCGCCCGGACAAGGCGCCGCGGCAATGCACCTTCGCGCAGATCGAGCCGGCGGGTTCGCCGAACAGCATCAAACTTTTGCTCAACTAGGCAAAAACGCCCGCCGGCGTCAAACTCAGGCCGGATTTCGGCGTTTACTTGGGGGATGGAGGGGCGGGGCGATCCGAAGAGGAGAACCTCATGAAGAGAACCCTGCTCGCCGGTACGCTCGCGCTCGCCGCGGCTTTGCCGGTCTTCGCCGCCGAGCAATATTACGTCGCTCTCGACACCTCGCTCAATCAATGCCGGGTGATGAGCACCGAGCCCGACGGCATGAAGATGAAGATGATCGGCTCGGCGTTCCACACTCTGGCCGAGGCGTCCGCGGCAATGCAGACATTGCCGGAATGCAATAGCTGACCCGGACTCAACTCCCGCATCGGGCGTCCGGGCCTAGAAAGGCCGGGCGCCCGTTCATTTCGGGGACGGGTCTCTCCGCTAATCTCCCAAACTGTCGCGCGACGCTAAGTCCTGCGTCAATGGCGCGCGGCGCGCGGTCAAACGCTTGCTGGGGTCGCGGCGTTGGATGGTCGCCTTGAAGAAAGAAGTCTTCAAGGGAGTCATCCAAGGAGAACGGTCATGAAGAAACATCTGATTGCCGGCCTGCTGGTCGCCGGTTTGGTGACGCCAGCCCTCGCCGCCGAGTACTACGTGGCGCAGAACCACTCGACGCATAAATGCTCGGTCGTGTCGCAAAAGCCCGACGGCAAGACGCTGATCATGCTGGGCGCGCAAGGCTTCAAGACCAAGACCGAAGCCGAAAATGCGCTCAAGGACATGAGTGCGTGCAGAGCTTAGCCCCCGTGACGCGGATGTCCGGCGGCTAAGCCGGACATCCCGTCAACTCCCCGCCTCAAAGCCCGCAAGGCTGCGACGCACTCAAGGGCTTTGGGGCGGTCTCTATTCTAGCGGTTTTAAGTTGCCGCCCCGCCGGCCGGGTAGAGCCTGTAGCGGCGCGGGCGAACCCCGATCTCGGTACCGATCTTGAGATCCCGCTCCGCGGGAATCTCGATCTCGATCCGGTTGCCGCCTGAGCCCACTTCGAGGTCGGCGCGGCGCCATCCGGCATGGCGGCGGAGCGCGGAGACGACGCCGGGTATGGCGCCGGCCGTGTCTTCGGTGATCTCGACATCGTCAGGGCGGAAGAACAGCTGGGCCGGACCGTCGGGCACGTCGTCCGGCGCGATGTCGAGCCGATGGTCTTCCAGCCAGACCTTGCCCTTTTCGATCCGCACCGGCAGCGCGCTCGACTCGCCGATGAAGGAGAACACGAAGGGCGAGTTCGGCTCGTCATATATCTCGTCCGGCGTGCCGATCTGCTCGATGCGGCCCTGGCTCATCACCACCACGCGGTCGGCGAGCTCGAGCGCCTCTTCCTGATCGTGGGTGACGAACACCGTGGTGTGACCGGTCTTGTCGTGGATCTCGCGCAGCCAGCGGCGCAGGTCGCGGCGCACCTTGGCGTCGAGCGCGCCGAACGGCTCGTCGAGCAGGAGCACGCGCGGCTCGATGGCAAGCGCACGGGCAAACGCAACGCGCTGACGCTGGCCGCCCGAGAGCTGCGACGGGTAGCGCTTCTCCAATCCGGATAGTTGCACGAGATCGAGCAATTCGACCGCGCGCTTCTTGATGTTCTTGCGGCTCGGCCGGCGCGAGCGCGGCCGCACGCGCAAGCCGAAGCCGATATTGTCGACCACAGTCATGTGCCGGAACAGCGCGTAGTTCTGGAACACCAGACCGACATTGCGCTCCTGCACGGTCAGCTTCAGTGCGTCCTCGCGATCGAACAGCACGCGGCCGGAGGTGGGAATGTCGAGGCCGGCGAGAATACGAAGCAGGGTGGTTTTGCCCGAGCCCGAAGGCCCCAGCAATGCAACCAACTCGCCGGGGTGAATGTCGAGCGACACGCCGTGCAGCGCGGGCGTGACTCCAAACGTCCTCACGACGTTCTCGACAGTAACCTGCATCGGCTTGTCCCAGCCCATTCCCCCCGTGGGCGCTAACGCGCCGGCGGCGGCGTAGTTCACCTCATTTTCGACCCGAGCGTCCATGACTTTCTCTCTTTGACTTTCCGTGTGCTGCTTCGGAAGTTTCTCGGTCAATGCCGGTTCGAGCCAGCGATCTGATCGGCGTAGCGCCACTCCAGGCCGACCTTGAGGACAAGGGTGACGAGCGCGAGCAGCGCGAGCAGCGAGGCGACGGCGAAGGCCGCGGCGAAATTATACTCGTTGTACAGAATCTCGACATGCAACGGCATGGTGTTGGTCTTACCCCTGATATGGCCAGACACCACCGATACGGCGCCGAACTCGCCCATGGCGCGCGCGTTGCAGAGGATCACGCCGTAGAGCAGCGCCCATTTCACGTTGGGCAACGTCACGCGCCAGAAAGTTTGGAAGCCAGACGCGCCGAGCGACAACGCGGCTTCCTCGTCTTGCGTGCCCTGCTCCTGCATCAACGGCACGAGCTCGCGCGCGACGAAAGGGAAGGTGACGAAGATAGTGGCGAGGACGATGCCCGGCACGGCGAAGATGATCTGGATGTCGTGCTTTTGGAGCCAGGCGCCGAAATAGCCTTGCAGCCCGAACAGCAGCACGAAGACCAGGCCGGAGATCACCGGCGAGACCGAGAACGGCAGGTCGATGAGCGTATTGAGGAAACTCTTGCCGGGGAACTCGAACTTGGCGATGGCCCAGGACGCGGCAAGGCCGAAGATCAAATTGGCCGGGACCGCAATCGCCGCCACCAGCAATGTGAGCTTCATCGCGGCAACGGCATCGGGCTCGCTGACTGCTCGCCAGAAGCCGCCGAACCCGGCGCGAAACGCCTCGGAAAATACAGCGAACAGCGGCAACATCAGGAACAAGGTCAAGAACCCGACCGCGATGAGAATCAAGGCGATGCGCACCGGGCGCCGCTCGGTGGTGACGGAGCGGGCGCGATCCTCGGCGATGAAATCGAGACCCAAGGCGACGTCGCTCATGATCCGAATCTCCGCCGCTGCCAGGTTTGAATCAGATTGATCAGAAGGATGACGACGAAGGAGATGAACAGCATGGCCGCGGCAATGGCGGTGGCCTGCGCATAGCTGAACTCTTCTAGTCGGATGACGATGAGAAGCGGCGCGATCTCAGAGACGTAAGGGATGTTGCCGGCGATGAAAATCACCGAACCGTACTCGCCGACCGCGCGCGCGAAGGCGAGCGCAAAACCGGTCAAGATGGCGGGCAGTAGCCCGGGAAGCATGACGCGGAAAACCGTCTGCCGCCGGCTGGCGCCTAGCGAGGCCGCGGCCTCCTCGATCTCACGCTCGAAGTCTTCGAGCACCGGCTGCACCGTGCGCACCACGAACGGCAATCCGATGAACACCAGCGCCACGCCGATGCCCCAAGGGGTGTAGGCGATCTTGAAGCCGAGCGGTTCGAACAGGCTGCCGATCCAGCCATTGCGCGCATAGATCGCCGTCAGTGCGATGCCCGCCACCGCGGTCGGCAGCGCGAAGGGCAGATCGACGATGGCGTCCAGCAGGCGTCTCCCCGGGAAGCGATAGCGGATCAGCACCCAGGCCACGATCACGCCGAAGATGACATTGATGATGGCCGCGACCAGCGAGATAACGAAGCTGACGCGCAACGCCGCGAGCGTGCGCGGCGCTGTCACGATCTCCCAGAAGCCGCTGAAGCCCAGCGATGCCGCATAGAGAATCAGCGCAGCGAGCGGAATAAGGACGATTAGCGACAGATAGGTCAAAGTGAAACCGAGCGCCAACCCGAAACCCGGGATGGCGCTCGGCCGCTTCAAAGCCAGGCCGCGGGCGCCGGCCATTCGCGTTTTCTCCTTTTAGTTGGTGGATTTGGGTTGATAGATCTGGTCGAACAGGGCGCCTTCGGCGAAATGCTTGGCGCGCACTTTGTCCCAACCACCGAACAGCGGATCGTCGATCGTCACCAGCTTCAGCTCAGAAAAGCGCTTGGCGTCTTCCGGATCGGCGAATTCCGGCTTGAACGCCCGATAGTAGTTCTTGGCGATGAGCTTCTGCGCTTCCGGCGTGTAGAGGAAGTTGAGATAGGCCTCGGCCACTTTGCGGGTGCCCTTGGCATCGACGACTTTGTCGACCACCGCGACGGTCGGCTCCGCCCTGATCGAGAGCGGGGGGACGACGATGTCGAACTTGTCGGGACCAAGCTCCTGTATCGCCAGAAAGGCTTCGTTCTCCCACGCCAGCAGCACATCGCCGATGTCGCGCTGAACGAAGGTGCTGGTCGAGCCGCGCGCGCCGGTGTCGAGCACCGGGACGTTCCCGTAGAGCTGCTTCAAGAACTCCTTGTTCTTCTCCTCGTCGTGGCCGTATTTGCCGTCGGCGAAGGCCCAGGCCGCCAGGTAGTTCCACTGCGCGCCGCCGGAGGTCTTCGGGTTCGGGGTGATGACCTCGACGCCCTTCTTCACCAGATCGTCCCAATCCTTGAGGCCCTTGGGATTGCCCTTGCGGACTAGAAAGACGATGGTCGAGGTGTAAGGCGAGCTCTTGTTATCCAGACGCGAGCGCCACTTCGGATCAAGCAGGCCGGCCTTGGCAACCTGATCGATGTCGCCCTGGAGCGCCAAGGTCAGCACATCCGCTTCCAGGCCATCGATCACGGCGCGGGCCTGCTTGCCCGAACCGCCATGGGATTGCTCGATCTTCACGTCTTCGCCGTTCTTCGCCTTCCAATCCTTGATGAAGGCCTCGTTGACGGCTTTGTAGAGTTCCCGCGTCGGGTCGTAGGACACGTTGAGAAGGGTCGTGTCGGCAAGCACGGCGCTTGCCGCTAAGGCTGTGATCAGAGCCGCGCCGGCGGCAAGGGTGCTGCGAAGTCTCATGAACGGATCTCCTCTATCGAACACCCAAACTCTATCTATTCTATAGACATATGTGCAAGGTGGTACCTTACCATATTTTAACGAGGTGCCAATACGCGCTCGCTACGAAACAAGCGGCGCCGAGAAATCGTTTCCACCGGGGGGCGTGCAAAGTCCTTAGTTGGCCGGATGTCGCCGGATTTCCGTGTTTTTTTGGTATCCGGCAGCCGGGAAGGAGGCGTCTGCTTTAGCCAGCGGCTTTCCGCCGCGCCCGGCAGGAAGCGATGGCTTCGGCCGCTTTCCCAGCCTGGCTGACGATTTCCGCCACGGCGGTGATCTCCCAAAGCGAGCCCTGGCAGAGCGGCCCAAGGGCGAACAGCCCGGGGGTGGGCTGACCGCCATCGCCGATGACCTGCCCGTCGGCGAGTACGACCAGGCCGAGGCCGTGGTAATCGCGAAGCACCAATTTATCTCTCAGCAAGGCTTGCAAGAGCGGCGAGTCGAGCTCGGGCCGGTGGCCGGAGCAGTCGAAGGCAAGGTCGGTCTCGATCGTCTGCTCGCGTCCGCGGGAACTGAGGCGCAGCGCGAAGACATCTCCTTTGCGGCTTACATCCCGCACGCGGCCCCTTACGAGTCTGGCGGCGCCGCTCGCGAGTTCGGATTGCAGCCGGGCGTGGATCTCCATGGGCAGACGGTGCCGATGCGCATCCCAATAGGGCCGCATATGGCGCAAGAAACGGGCCTGCTCGTCCGGCGATAATTGCTGCCAGAGAGTCTGGAGCGAGGGACGCAAGCCATTGATCACCGCTTGCCATGGTGTGCCGTGCGCTTCGCTGGTTTCGCAGGCGATGCGTATTCTCGAGGCGAGGAGCGAGACGCGGTTGGAAGGCGGCAGCGTGATCTGGTGCGATCCCACACCCATCGGCGCATGAGGTCCCGGCAGCAGGCCGCGCGGGGAAACGATCGTGGCCGTACCTTCGAAGCCGTTGCGGCGCGCGCTCAGCAGAGCATCGACCATGGTCAAGCCCGAGCCGATCAGAGCGAGCGACTTCGCCGCCACCAGGCGCCCGCTCGAGACCGGCACGAATGCCGGCAGAGCGCCGTGGCCGGACTCTCGCGGCAGGCCGTAAGCCGTCGCAAGGAAAACGATGTCCGCGCCGACCGGCTTCCTGCCCGCGCATTCGATCCTGAATGCCCCACGCTCGGCGACGCAGCGCGAGGCTTCAGCATCGATGATGGTGAGCTCGACATCCTTTCGGCGCGACACGGCCTGGAAGAAGCGCTGCCGCACATACTCGCCGAAAAGCTGGCGCGGAAGGAAGGCGTGCGCCAGCCCCTCATGAAGGCCACCATGCTGCTCGCCTTGATCGAGCTGGCTGAAGGCCCAGTTCAGGAAGTCGCCAGGCTGGCTGGCGCTGATGCTGAGGTCGCGGGCGCGCACATTCAGGAGAAGCAAGGGGTGATGACCGCCGAAGGCGACGCCTCGCCCGAGCTCGCTATTGGGCTCGACGATCGAGAGACGGAACGGCTCGTCGACGGCGTTCAGGAGCGCAATCGCTGCGGCGATTCCGGTGAAGCCGCCGCCAATCACACAGAGTTCGAGCGGCCGATGGCTCGCACCCATTGGAGGCGAGGCATGTCGTGTGCGCACGATGTCCACATCAGGCTCCAAGACTCGGGTTGCCGGCTGAAACGTCATTCTCCATGCAAGCCGCCGCAATTGGCAAGGCAGCACATGGTATTTGCGCGCGACCGGAGGCGACTCGCGGACTAAAGCAGCGCTCAATCTTGGAATTTTATTGCTTGGCCGGGAACGCCGCCGCCCGAAGGACGCTACGGCACCGCCACGCTTTCGGCGGCCATGCGCCCGGGCCTGCCAAGAGAATCGGCAATGGTGGTGCGGTCGAGGACGTCGCGGGCGGAGGTGGCGACCTTGGCGAAGACCCGCCTGATCTCGCACCCCTCCTCGGTGAGGCAGTCGGCACAGCGCCGATAGGCAATTCGAGACAAACAGGGCAACGGCGCGATCGGCCCGTCGATGATGCGCAACACCTGGCCGAAAGTGATCTGAGCGGCAGGCATCAGCAGCCCATAGCCGCCGAACTTGCCGCGCTTGCTCATGACGATGCCGTGGTGCTTCAGCTCGAGCAGGATCTGCTCGAGGAATTTGCGGGGGATGCGCTCTTGCGCCGCGATCTCGCCGATCATCATGGAATCGCCCGCGCGAGCCAGCGCGACCAGGGCGCGAAGGGCGTATTTGGCTTTTTGCGAGATCACCTTGGGAAATCGGTGCCGAAACTCTATCTAATTGATCGGGTAGATAGCTGCTTCGCTCCCCGAAAGCAATGTGCGCCCATGAATAAAACGGCGATGTGTAGCCCTTGACGGCGATAGGGCCCGTGCCCAACAAACGACCTGTGACCGGAGCCCCCAATACGCCTCAGCGCAAGAAGGTCCATATCAAGACCTTCGGCTGCCAGATGAACGCTTACGATTCGGAGCGCATGGCCGAATCGCTCGAGGCCCAGGGCTATGCGCAGACCGAGGACGGCGAGGACGCCGACCTCGTCATTCTGAATACCTGCCACATCCGGGAGAAGGCTGCCGAGAAGGTCTATTCCGAGCTCGGACGGGTGCGGATGGCGAAGGAACGCCGTAAACGGGACGGTCGCGACACGATCGTCGCCGTGGCCGGCTGCGTCGCGCAGGCGGAAGGGCAGGAAATCATCGCCCGCGCGCCCGCGGTCGACATCGTGGTCGGACCGCAAAGCTATCACCGTCTGGCCGAGCTGATTGAAGCGGCCGCCGTGAGCGGAAAGGGCGTGGTCGCCACCGATTTCCCCGCCGAGGAGAAGTTCGCGCATCTCCCCGAACGGCGGGGCAAGGCTCAGCCGTCGGCCTTCGTCACCGTGCAGGAAGGCTGCGACAAGTTCTGCACCTTCTGCGTCGTGCCCTATACGCGCGGCGCCGAATTCTCGCGCTCGGTCGAGGCGATCCTCGCCGAGGTGAAGCGCCTTGCCGCCAACGGAACGCGCGAGATCACGCTGCTCGGGCAAAACGTGAACGCCTATCATGGCGCCGGGCCCAACGGCCGCGACTGGACGCTCGCCGGACTGTTGCGGCTCCTCGCGCAACTGCCCGCGATAGAGCGGCTGCGTTACACCACGAGCCACCCGCTCGAAATGAATGACGAGCTGATCGCACTGTTCGCGGACGAGCCCAAGCTCATGCCCTATCTGCATCTCCCCTTCCAGGCCGGCGCCAACCGCATCCTCAAGGCGATGAACCGGAAGCACAGCGCGGCCGAATACGAGGACGCGATCGGCAAAGTACGCGAGGCGCGGCCCGACATCGCCCTGTCCACAGATATTATTGTCGGCTTTCCCGGCGAGACGGATGAGGACTTCGCGGCCACGTTGGCGCTTGCGGAGCGGATTCGTTTCGCGCAGGCCTTCACCTTCAAATACAGCGCGCGGCCGGGTACGCCAGCCGCCGACCTGGACAGCCAAGTGCCCGAGGATGTCAAACGGGACCGGCTGCATCAGCTGCAACGCCTTATCGACCGCGACCGGCATAATTTCGACCGGGCAACCGTGGGGCGCCGGCTCGATGTTCTGTTCGAGGGCCGGGGGCGGAAACCAGGTCAGATCGCCGGGCGTTCACCTTATCTGCAGGCGGTGCATGCGGAGGGGCCCGAGGGTTTGATTGGCCGGATTGCCGCGGTTGACATCGAGGCCGCAAGCCCGAACAGTCTCAGGGGCGTCATAAAATCGGGATTTGAATGGCACGAGCCAGTTCAGGCGGCCGTGTGACCAGCAAGGCCAGCATTCGCAAGGCATCGATGACGCGCGGGCAGGGAGCGGCGCCGAAGCGTTCGGCTCGCGGCGAGCCCAATGGCGGCGCGGAACCGACCGTCGTCTATTTCGACGACATCAGGCTGGTGCGCGACCTGCTCGGCGACTACGACGCCAATCTCGCCGTGCTCGAAGACCGCCTTGGAGTAGAAGCCGTGGTCAACGGCAATGCGGTGAGCCTGCGCGGACCCGACGCCTCCTGCGCCACCGCCAAGACCGTGCTCGAGCAGCTTTACGGCAGGCTCGCGCAAGGCGAGATGATCGGGGCCGGCGAGGTGGTCGGCGCCATCCGCCATGCGCGCGCGTTCGATCCCAGCGGGAACGAGGAACGCGCGCCCGGCACGCCGGAGGCCCAGCAGATCCGCACGCGCAAGCGCCTGATCACGGCGCGGACGCCGGCGCAAAGCGCCTATCTCGCATCGCTCCAGCGCAACGATCTCGTCTTCGCCACCGGTCCGGCGGGCACCGGCAAGACCTATCTCGCCGTCGCCTTTGCCGCGGTGTGCCTCGAAAGCGGCGGCTGCGACCGGCTGATCCTGTCGCGGCCCGCGGTCGAGGCGGGCGAACGGCTCGGCTTTCTGCCCGGCGACATGCGGGAGAAGGTCGATCCTTATTTGCGGCCGCTCTACGACGCGCTCTACGACATGCTCCCGCCCGAGCGGGTCGAGCGCGGACTTGCCAGTGGCGTGATCGAAATCGCACCGCTTGCCTTCATGCGCGGCCGCACCCTCTCCCATGCCATCGTCATTCTCGACGAGGCGCAGAACTGCACGCCGGTGCAGTTGAAGATGTTCCTCACCCGGCTTGGCGAGGAGAGCAAGATGATCGTGACTGGCGATCCCACCCAGGTCGACCTGCCGCCCGGCAAGGATTCCGGCCTGATCGAGGCGATTGAGCTCCTCAAGGACATCGAGGAGATCGCTCATATCGCCTTCACGCGGGCCGACGTGGTCCGCCGCGAGCTGGTCGGCAAGATCGTCGACGCCTATGAGTCCGCTCCCCGCAAAGGCGAGCGTCATGGCTGATGGTGGCCCTAGTCGCAAGCGCGCCGCCGCCTTGGGCGTGAGGCTCGAGGTCGAGGTGGTGCGCCATGACGAGGCCTGGACGGCCGCCGGGGTGAGCGACGCGTTGCTCGAGCGCGCCGCGCGCGCCGCCGTCGGCACCGCGCCGCCGCTTTGTCCCGGCCTGTATCAAATCGCGCTGGCCCTCACCGGCGACAAAGAGATGCGCAGGCTCAACCGCACCTGGCGCGGCAAGGACGAGAGCACCAACGTCCTCTCCTTCCCCGCCGACGACGCCATCGTCGAGCCAGGATTTATCGGCGACATTGTGCTTGCCTATGAGACCGTGCGGAAGGAAGCGCGCGCACAGAACATCCCACTCGAAGCTCACGCCGAGCATCTCGTCGTGCACGGCGTGCTGCATCTGCTCGGCTTCGATCACGCGGACGATGCGCAAGCGGAGACGATGGAAACTCTGGAGCGGAGGGCGCTCGCCTCGCTCGGCATCGCCGACCCTTACGCCGAGAGCGAAGAGGCGCGCGCCGCGGAGGCCTCACCATGAGCAACACCCCGATCGCCGAGAACGACCTTCCGGCCGATGAGGAGCGAAAGTCCGAAGAAGAGTCGTCGTGGTTTGAGCGCTTGCTCGCCCGGTTCGGCCTCGGCGAGGAGCCGGATCTGCGCGAACTGATCGAGGACGCGCTCGCTCGCAGCACCAGCGATACGCTCAGCGTGCAGGAGCGCAGCATGTTGCGGCGCATTCTTCGCTTCGGCACGCTCACCGTCGAGGACGTCATGGTGCCGCGCGCCGACATTATCGCGGTCGACGAGACAGTGACCATCGACGAGCTGATGCGCGTGTTCCGCCAGGCCGAGCATTCGCGCCTGCCCGTGTTTCACGAGACGCTCGATGAGCCGCGCGGCATGATTCACATTCGCGATTTGATGTCATGGATCACGGCGCAGGCCGAAACCGGCGGAGCGGACGGTCTCGATCTTGCCAAGGTCGATCTCAAACGCACCGTGGCCGGCATGAACATCACGCGCGAGCTGCTTTACGTGCCGGACTCCATGTCGGTTCTCGATCTGCTGCTTAAGATGCAGACCACGCGGCTGCATCTGGCGCTCGTGGTCGATGAGTATGGCGGAACCGACGGGCTCGTCTCGATCGAGGACCTGGTCGAGGAGGTGGTCGGCGACATCGCCGACGAGCACGACGTGGAGGACGAGCCGCCGATCCGCACCGACCCCCGACTCGGCACCGTGGCCGATGCGCGTATGCCGATCGAGGAGCTCGAGCAATATCTCGGGCTGGAGCTCGTTTCGGAGGAGCTCGAGGAGGAAATCGATACGCTGGGCGGGCTCGTCTTCTCCATTGCCGGGCGCATTCCCGCGCGCGGCGAGCTGGTGCGGCATCCGAGCGGCGTGGAGTTCGAAGTGCTCGATGCCGATCCGAGGCGGATCAAGAAGCTCCGCCTTCATATCCCGCAAGTGCCCGCCGAAATCGAGGCCGGCGCCGATCCAGACAACCCAAAGCTTGGATGAGCCACGCCGCGACCTGGGTTGCGGGGCTGAGAGGATGGCGTCGCGCGGGGTTCGCGGCGCTGCTCGGCGCGATCTCCGCGCTGGCCTTCGCGCCGGTCCATGCCTGGCCGGTCCTGTTCCTCACCTTCGGACCGCTGGTCTGGCTGCTCGACGGCTGCCACGCCGCGCATGAAAGCCGCGTCGAGCGGCTGAAATGCGCTGGAATCGTTGGTTTTTGGTTCGGTTTCGGCTTTTTCCTTGCCGGGCTCTATTGGATCGGCGAGGCCTTTCTGGTCGAACCGCTACGCCATGGCTGGCTCCTGCCATTCGTCATGACGGCGCTTCCCGGGGGCATGGCGCTGTTCTTTGCCGCAGCGGCAGCGTTAGCCATGGTGCTGTGGCAGCCAGGGGTGGGCCGGGTGTTCGCGCTCGCCATCGCGTTCGGGCTGGCCGAATTTGCCCGCGGCCATGTGCTAACCGGGCTCCCCTGGAACCTCATTGGCTATAGCGTGCTCGGCCCGCTACCGTTGATGCAGCTCGCTTCGCTGTTCGGGGTCTACGCGCTGAGCCTGCTTGCCGTGATCCTGTTCGCCGCCCCTGCGGCCATCTTCGCTCCGGCAGGCTCCGGACTTGCCGGAGGCAGAGGCGCGGCGGTGCTTTCGCTCCTGTTCGTGCTACTGCTCGGGGCCGGCTATGTGTGGGGCGAGCGCCGCCTCGCCGGAAGCCCGATGGACAACACCGGCATCCGCCTGCGGATCGTGCAGGCCAATGTCGACCAGGCGGAAAAGTGGCGCCCCGAAAACAGCGCCGAGATTTTCAACGACTATCTCGATCTCACCAAGTCGGCCGGGCTCGATCGCGTCAACATCGTGATCTGGCCGGAGACGGCCGTGCCGTTCTTTCTCGATGACGCACCCGACGCGCTGCTCGCCATCGGCGCGGCACTCCCTGACGGAACGTCGCTGCTGGCCGGATCGGCGCGGCTGATCGAGGAGCGCGACGCGCAAGGCGCGCTCGAGGCGCAGCGCGTCTATAATAGTCTTCTCGTTGTCGACGATCAGGGCGGCATCGCCGGCGTCTACGACAAAATCCATCTCGTGCCGTTCGGTGAGTTTCTTCCGTTCCAGGACTTGCTCGAAAGTCTCGGCGTCATGCAGCTCACCGGCGTGCGCGGTGGTTTCGCCGCGGGAGCAAGTTCCGGAATTCTCAGCATCGCGGGCGCGCCGCCGGCGCGCGCGCTGATCTGCTACGAGATTATTTTTCCAGACGAGATCGCGCGGGATGGCGCGCGGCCCGGCTGGCTGCTCAATGTCACCAACGATGCGTGGTTCGGATCGAGCGCCGGCCCTCATCAGCATTTTCATCAGGCACAGGTGCGCGGCGTCGAGCAGGGATTGCCGGTTGCTCGCGCGGCCAATACCGGCATCTCCGCGGTGATCGATCCTTATGGCCGCATTCTCGCCGAGATCGGTCTCGATGAGAGAGGCGTCGCCGATGTCGATTTGCCCAAAGTGGGCCCCAACACTATCTTCGTGCAGTTCGGAACAATTCTCGAAATCTCTGTGTTGATGCTTGCGTTGTTAGGCTGGATCGCCTGCCGCGCGCATCGCTTTACGTGAAGGCGCGGTGAGGAATTCGGGTGCGACCGCAGCAACCTTGACGGGCGCAAACCGTCCCCCTATGAACCATTGGAGTGGGGTTCACTAACAACTTGGCACCATTTTCTTCCAACAATGACAGTCACGAGTGAGCGAATGGCAGGCAAGAAGCCTAATCCGGTCGACGCGCATGTCGGGAGCCGGGTGAGATTGCGCCGAATGTTGCTTGGCATGAGTCAAGAGCGTCTTGGTGAGAGCATGGGCCTGACATTTCAGCAGGTCCAAAAATACGAGAAGGGTGTGAACCGCATCGGCGCGAGCCGGCTGTTCCAGATCTCGACGATCCTCGATGTCCCGGTGCAGTTCTTCTTCGAAGAGGCGCCGCATATTGGCGACGGCAGGCCTGCGCGCGGCATGGCCGAGCCCGACTCCCAAGCTTTCATTCTCGAATTTCTCAATAGCCGCGAAGGGCTCGAACTGAATCGGGCCTTCGTCAAGATCCCCGACGCCAAGGTCCGCAAAAGTGTCGTCGACCTGGTGCGGGCGCTGAGCGCGAGCAGCAGCACTTCCTAAGTCAAGATTGGTTGTTGACCTTCGCCGCAAGGGTTGTAAGAACCGGGCGCTATTCGGGCCGCCCGGCCTCAACTCTTGAACAAGGGGCGCGCAGTGTCGCGGGCAAACTACCTCTTCACCAGCGAGTCGGTCTCCGAAGGTCATCCCGATAAGGTGTGCGACCGCATCTCCGACGCGGTAGTCGACCTCTATCTGGCCGCAGATCCGCTGTCGCGCGTCGCCATCGAGACTTTGGTCACGACCAATCGCATCGTCATGGCCGGCGAAGTGCGCGGGCCGGACAGTGTGACACCGGAAGCGATCGAGCAAGCGGTGCGTCACGCGGTGCGCGAGATCGGCTACGAGCAGCAGGGCTTTCATTGGCAGCATGCCGAGTTCCAGAATTACCTCCACGAGCAATCGGCGGATATTGCCCGTGGCGTCGATGCCGACGCCGCGGCCGACAAGGACGAGGGCGCGGGCGACCAGGGCATCATGTTCGGCTTCGCCTGCCGGGAGACCGAGCCGCTGATGCCGGCGCCGATCTTCTATGCGCATCGCATACTGCACGAGATGGCGAAGGCGCGGCATACCGGGCGAACGCCCGAGCTTGGGCCAGATGCCAAGAGCCAGGTGACGCTCGCCTACGAGGACGGCAAGCCGGTGCGCGTGGATTCGATCGTGGTCTCCACTCAGCACGTCGAGGACGTGAGCCAGGAACGGGTCAAGACAATCGTCCGCGGCTTCGTCGATGAGGTGATGCCCAAAGGCTGGGTGAACGGTTCGACCAAATTCTATGTCAATCCGACGGGGCGCTTCGTGATCGGCGGCCCCGACGGGGACACCGGCGTCACCGGGCGGAAGATCATCGTCGATACCTATGGTGGCGCGGCGCCGCATGGCGGCGGCGCCTTCTCCGGCAAGGACCCGACCAAGGTCGACCGCTCGGCGGCCTATGCCGCCCGCTATCTCGCCAAGAACGTGGTGGCGGCCGGGCTTGCCGACAAATGCACGCTGCAGCTCTCTTACGCTATCGGCGTCTCGCAGCCCCTCTCGGTCTATGTCGATCTGCACGGAACGGGCAGCGTTTCGGAGGCGACCCTGGAAAATGCGCTACGGCAGGTCATGGATTTGAGCCCGCGCGGCATCCGGGAGCACCTCAAGCTCTCCCGGCCGATCTACGAGCGCACCGCCGCCTACGGTCATTTCGGGCGGCAGCCGGACAATGACGGCGGCTTCTCCTGGGAGCGGCTGGACCTGGTCGAGCCGATCCGCGCCGAGCTCAGCTAAACGGTTGGTGCGCCCCGGCCTCACCCATCGAGACGGGCCTTCGGCCCTCCTCGCGGTGAGGAGTAAACTCATGGCGAGGAGCGCCCAAAGGGTGCGTCTCGAACTATGAGGCCTTGACCATGACCGAGACCAGGCCGCTCAGGTCTTATGGCAGGCGCAAGAGCAAGCCCTTGAGCGCGCGCAAGGAGCGCTTGATGGGCGAGCTCCTGCCGCGCCTCCGCCTCGATCTGGTCGATAGGCCGCCGGCGCGGCCGACGTCGCTGTTCGAGACGCCGGTCAAGGAGGTGTGGCTGGAGATCGGGTTCGGCTCGGGTGAGCATCTCTTGTGGCAGGCAGAGCGCCATCCTGAGATTGGCTTCATCGGCTGCGAGCCCTTCATCAATGGCCTGTCGACCTTGTTGGGCGAAGTGGAGGACCGTGGTCTGGCGGCCATCCGCGTGTATGACGGGGACGCGCGCGAGGTGCTCGCTTGGCTGCCGCAAGGCTCGATCGGACGGATTTTCATTCTGTATCCCGATCCCTGGCCGAAAAAGCGCCAATTGAAGCGGCGCCTTTTCTCCGCCGAGACGGTCGGCCAGCTTGCCCGCGTGCTCAAGCCGGGGGGCGAGCTCAGATTTGCCTCCGACGATGCGGATTATGCCGAACAGGCGCGGTTTTTGGCACAGCAGAGCGGCGCCTTCGAAGAGACCACCGACGGGAATGACCTGCCGGCCGATTGGCCGGAGACTCGCTATGAGCGCAAGGCCTTGAGCGACGGCCGTAAATCGGCCTATCTCAGATGGCGCCGTGTCTGAGACCGAGGAGCAATCAACGCGCTTCCATGCTTGCCGTCATGATCCTGCTCTTGTCTGTTGCGCCGCCGGTACAGGCCGATATCGTCGCCGCCTGCCGATTGCGCGGCGGAGACGGATTCTAATCCTGACTTGAAGGCCTGCCTTACTCGCGCGGCGAACAAGGCCGACCGGCTGCTCAACGAGAGCTACAAGACATTGCAAGACGCAATCCGGAAGTCCGCCCAAGAAATGAGCCAGAGCCCCGACGAGGCGCTTGTCGCTCACCACGGTCCAAAACCAATGGCGGCTAGCCTTAGGGAAAGTCTTGCCTTCGGCGGCACAGCGACCGGTGGCAACTATTCGGGCTGCCTCTGCGCGCTGAGTTATGAGCGGATCAACGATTCGACCGCATCAGGGGGCAGGTGATGGGGAGTAGTCCCCTTTTGGTGCAGAGAGGCTGCTGCCCGCGAAGGGCGCTTGAAACGACCGAAAAAGCTCGTATATTAGGCGTCGAACTCATGATTGGTTTGATCAGGAGTGGGCCCTCGCCCGCTCCTTTTTATTAGGCTCATCGCTTCCTCGCTTTTCGGCCGAGGTCACGGCCAACTGTATGTCGAGTCCCACCAACGCAGATCGACGATTCGTCCGCGAGACGGGACCGGCACGCCAGATCGCCGATCTTGCCGAGCCCGTGCTCGAGGAGCTCGGCTTTCGGCTGATCAGGGTCAAGGTCTCGGGCCGCGACGGCGGCACGGTGCAGGTCATGGCCGAGCGGCCGAGCGGCGAGATGACGGTGGAGGATTGCGCGACCATCAGCCGGAGGCTGTCGCCTGTGCTCGACGCTTACGACCCGATACCTGGGCGATACCGGCTCGAAGTCTCCTCGCCCGGCATCGACCGGCCGCTGGTCAGGCCGAGCGACTTCGCGCTATGGGCGGGCCATGAAGCCAAGCTGGAGCTGAAGGAGCTGGTCGACGGCCGTAAGCGTTTTCGGGGTGTGATCGAGGGCGTGGAGCAAGACGAGGTGCGGCTGAGGATGGAGCTGGACGGCAAGGCCGAGCCGATCACGATCGGCCTTCCCTTCTCGCTCATCAGCGAAGCGAAGCTCGTTGCCGATATGGAGAGCTTCAGGACGGATCTCGCGGGCAAGAAGCCCGCACCTTGAGATTTGGTGCGGCGCGCGCCGGGCAAGGCGTGTCCCCGCATGATCGTAACGATTGGAGGAATGACAGATATGGCTCAGGCAGGCGTCAGCGCCAACAGGCTGGAGCTTTTGCAGATCGCCGATGCGGTCGCGCGGGAAAAGGCGATCGACCGCCAGGTGGTGATCGCCGCCATGGAGGATGCGATCCAGAAGGCGGCGAAGTCCCGCTACGGCAGCGAGAACGAGATCAAGGCCGAAGTCGATCCCAAGACCGGCGAAATCTCGCTCGCGCGGCTGCTCGAAGTGGTCGAAGAGGTGACCATGGATGCCACCCAGATCTCGCTGGGGGAGGCGCGGCGCAAGAACCCGGCGGCGCAGGTCGGCGACTTCATCGCCGAGCCCCTGCCCCCGCTCGACTTCGGCCGCGTGGCGGCGCAGAACGCCAAGCAGGTGATCGTGCAGAAGGTGCGCGAGGCCGAGCGCGAGCGCCAATATGACGAGTACAAGGACCGGGTCGGCGAGATCGTCAACGGCATCGTCAAACGGGTTGAGTACGGCAACGTTATCGTCGACCTCGGCCGCGCCGAGGCGATCGTGCGCCGCGACGAGACCTTGCCGCGCGAGAATTTTCGCTATGGCGACCGCATCCGCGCCTTTGTCTACGACGTGCGCCGCGAGCAGCGCGGCCCGCAAATTTTCCTGTCGCGCACGCATCCGGAATTCATGGCGAAGCTGTTCGCCCAGGAAGTGCCGGAAGTCTACGAAGGCATCGTCACCATCAAATCGGTGGCGCGCGATCCCGGCAGCCGCGCCAAGATCGCGGTGGTCTCGCGCGACGCCTCGATCGATCCCGTGGGCGCTTGTGTCGGCATGCGTGGTAGCCGCGTGCAGGCCGTGGTGAACGAGCTGCAGGGCGAGAAGATCGACATCATCCAGTGGTCGCCGGATGCCGCGACCTTCATCGTCAACGGGCTGGCCCCGGCCGAGGTGGTCAAGGTCGTGCTCGACGAGGATGCCGAGCGCATCGAGGTGGTGGTCCCGGACCAGCAGCTATCGCTCGCCATCGGCCGCAAGGGCCAGAACGTGCGGCTCGCCTCGCAGCTCACCGGCTGGGATATCGACATCATGACGGAAGCTTCCGAGTCGGAACGCCGCCAGGCGGAGTTCGCCGAGCGTTCGCAGACCTTCATGGAGGCGCTGGACGTCGACGAGGTCATCGCCCAACTGCTTGCGTCGGAGGGTTTCTCCTCGGTCGAGGAGGTGGCGTTCGTCGAACCGTCGGAGATCGCCTCGATCGAAGGCTTCGACGAGAACACCGCCAACGAGATCCAGACTCGCGCGCGCGAGCATCTGGAGAAGATCGAGGCGGAGCTCGAAGCCAAGCGCAAGGCGCTCGGCGTCGCCGATGAGCTCTCCGAAGTGCCCGGCGTCACCACCGCGATGCTGGTCACGCTCGGCGAGAACAACATCAAGACGGTCGAGGACCTTGCCGATTGCGCCACCGACGATTTGACCGGCTGGAGCGAACGCAAGGACAAAGAGACCATTCGCCATGACGGCATTCTCGACGGCTTCGGGCTTGCCAAGCCCCAAGTCGAAGAGCTGATTCTCGCGGCCCGTATCAAGGCCGGCTGGATCACCGAGGCTGATCTCGCGCCCGAGCCTGAAGAGGTCGAGGGCGAGGATGAGGCCGCCGCCGAAGAGGCGGGCGGCGAGGCCGCGCCAAGCGGCGCGAACGCCTGATGGCCTGGCGAGGAGACCATAGTTGCGGCAAGCGGCAGCTGAGCAGGACCACGGAAGCCAGAGCGCGGGCGACACCGTCCGCGCCTGTGCGCTCAGCCGCGCTCGGAGGCCGAAGGACGAGCTAATCCGCTTCGTCCTGGGCCCGGACGGCACAATCGTCCCGGATCTCAAGGAGAGGCTGCCAGGCCGCGGCGTATGGCTGACGGCGGCGCACGACATTGTCGCCGACGCCGCCAAGCGCGGCGTGTTCACCCGGGCGCTCAAGACGCAAGTCAAGGTTCCCAAAGGACTTGCAGGGCAGGTCGAGCAGCTTCTGGCCGAAGCCGCCTCGCAGGCGCTGGCTCTTGCCAACAAGGCGGGAGAGGTGGTGTTCGGCAACGCCAAGGTGGAGGAGGCGATCGGCAGGGGCCGGGTGCTGGCGCTGATCCATGCCAAGGAAGCCGCCGAAGATGGTTGCCGCAAGCTTGACGGCAAGGCCCGCGGAATGCGGGGCGAAGGCCCGATCCCGGCGATCCGCGTCCTTGGCGCGGATGAATTGGGTTTGGCATCGGGCCGGGCAAATGTGATACATGCTGCCCTCATCCAGGGCGGAGCGGCTCGAAACGTCCTAGCGGCGGCCTCGCGCTTAGAGCGCTACCGCAAGGGCCGAGCCGCATTTGCAAGCCAGAACGGATCGGATACGGACAAAGAATGAGCGAAACCAACGAGACTGAAGGCAAAACCGCTCGCGGAGCGCGCAAGATGACGCTCAACGTGCGCCGGACGGTGGAGTCCGGCCATGTGCGGCAGAGCTTCAGCCACGGGCGCTCGAAGTCCGTTCTGGTCGAGAAGAAGAAGCGCCGATCGATCGGCTCCGCCGGGGCGCAGGCGCCCGAAGAGGTTCAGGCCACGCCTGCCGCGCCAAGCGCCGAGGTAGCTGAGAAAGCCAAGCCCGAGGCGGCCCAGCCGCGGCGGAGTGGCGTCGTGTTGCGGCAGCTTTCCGACGACGAGAAGGACGCCCGCCAGCGCGCTCTGCAGGACGCGCGCGTGCGCGAGGCGGAGGAGCGCGAGAAGGCCAAGCAGACCGCCGCCCTCGATGTCGTGACCGAGGAGCAACGCGACCAGGAGCGCGAGAAGGCCGCCGAGCGCAAGCGCAAGGAGGAGGAGCGGCTCGAGGCCGAGACGAAGGCGCGCAAGGTCGGCGAAGAGACCGTGCGCAAGCATCTCGTCAAGGAGGAGCCGGAGGAGGCCCCGCGCGCCGCCGATGCGCGCCACAAGAAGAGTGTCACGGCCCCCCGCCGCGGCGAAGAGCGCAGGGTCAGGGGACGCCTCACCATCATCAACGCGCTCGACGAGGAGCAGCGTCAGCGCAGCCTAGCCTCGCTGAAGCGCCGCCAGGAGCGCCAAAAGAAGCAGATCACCGGTCCGCAGGCCCAAGCCAAGATTCAACGCGACGTGGTGATCCCCGAAGTTATCACCATCCAGGAACTCGCCAACCGCATGGCCGAGCGCGGCGTCGACGTCATCAAATATCTGATGAAGGACGGCGAGATGCATAAGATCACCGATGTGATCGATGCCGACACGGCCCAGCTCGTCGCCGAGGAGTTCGGGCATACACCGCGGCGCGTCTCGGAGGCCGATGTCGAAGAAGGTTTCATCGGCGCCGACGACCACGCCGAGGATTTGCAGGCGCGCGCCCCGATCGTGACGATCATGGGCCATGTCGACCACGGCAAGACATCGCTGCTCGACGCCATCCGCACGACCAACGTCGTCTCTCAGGAGGCCGGCGGCATCACCCAGCATATCGGCGCCTATCAGGTCGAAACTCCGTCTGGGCAAAAGGTCACCTTCATCGACACGCCCGGGCACGAGGCCTTTACCGCCATGCGCCAGCGCGGCGCGCAGGTGACCGACATCGTGGTGCTGGTGGTGGCCGCCGATGACGGGGTGAAGCCACAGACGGTCGAGGCCATCAATCACGCCAAAGCCGCCGGCGTGCCGATGATCGTGGCCATCAACAAGATCGACATGCCGGGAGCCGACCCGCAGCGGGTGCGCACCGAGCTCCTGAGCCAGGAGATCGTGGTGGAAAGCCTCGGCGGCGATACACTTGAGATCGAGGTCTCGGCCTTGAAGAAGACCGGCCTCGACAGGCTGCTGGAAGCAATCGCGCTACAGGCCGAAGTGCTGGAGCTGACCGCCAATCCCGATCGGCCCGCCGAGGGCGTGATCGTCGAAGCTAAGCTCGAGCGCGGCCGCGGCCCGGTCGGCACCGCGCTGATCCAGCGCGGCACGCTTCACATCGGCGACCTCGTCGTCGCGGGCTCAGCCTATGGCCGCGTGCGGGCGCTGATCAACGAGCTCGGCGAGCAGGTGACGAGCGCTGGACCTTCGGTTCCGGTCGAGGTGCTTGGCTTCGACTCAGCGCCCGAGGCCGGCGATCAGTTCGCCGTGGTCGAGAACGAGGCACGCGCGCGCGAGATTACGGACTATCGCGTGCGCGAGCGGCGCAAGCGGCTGGCGGTGGCGGGCGCCCGCGGCAGCCTCGAGCAGATGATGACCAATCTGAAGACCGCCGGCACCAAGGAGTTCACCCTGCTGGTCAAGGGCGACGTGCAAGGCTCGGTCGAGGCGATCACCACAGCGCTCGCCAAGCTTGACACCGACGAGGTGCGGGCGCGCATCATCCATGCCGGCGTCGGCGGTATTACCGAGTCGGACGTGTCGCTGGCCGCGACCTCCGGAGCGGTGGTGCTCGGGTTCAACGTCCGCGCCAACGCGCA
>Ga0190270_10000183_pt1 | contig 27862 bp, 31 predicted proteins | sample Popmic320T_FD_133748 | JGI IMG/M metagenome (GOLD analysis project Ga0190270, IMG submission 133748) | Populus adjacent soil microbial communities from riparian zone of Weber River, Utah, USA - 320 T | ecosystem: Environmental > Terrestrial > Soil > Riparian zone | place: USA: Utah | collected...
AACTCCCCTGGTCGGACCAGATGCGCCACCGGAACCGGATCTGCGCGTCGCCGTAGATCGGCTCGAGGACGGCGAGGCGGCGCCCGTCCGGGCTCCAGGACCACGCCATCGCCGGCTCGCGCGTCGCCACCACCTCGCCCGATCCGTCGGTGGCGGCGACCCGCACGCCGAGGTCGGTGGCCACGTCCGGGAGCGCGCGATCGAAGAAGTCCTGCTCCTCGGGGCCGCGGCCGTGGAACGCCACCTGGGAACCGTCGGGCGACACCACGAGGTAAGCGACCCCTTCGAGGTCGGCGAGCGGGCGGATCCGCCCCGACCCCTCATCGAGGGCCACGAGCTCGGCACCGCTCCCCCCCGCCGGCCGGACGAACGCGATGCTGCCGTCGGGACCCCAGGACGGCGCCTGGAGCAACGAGGTCGTGCCGAGGTCGGTCACCTCGCCGTCGAGCGCGAGCTCGTCCAGACCCTCGGACCCGACGTGCGTGACCATCCGGTCACCGGTCGGTCCCCACGACAGGTAGAACGGGATGCCCTGCGCGAGCGGCTTCGCGCCCGGATCGCCGCGGCGCTCCACGATGCCCAGGGTGAACGGCTGCTCCCCGCCGAGGAAGGCGACCCGCGACGAGGTCGGGTCCCACGACAGGTAGAACGGCGCGAACGGGATGAGCGACTCACGCCGCCCCGAGCCGTCCGGCGCCGAGACCACCACCCGCGCCTCGGCCCGCCCGTCCGCGACGACGAGCTCGGCCCAGGCGATCCATCGCCCGTCGGGCGACCACGTCGCCTGCTGGACCTGCGCGCCGTCGGCCGCGGCGTCGACCACGGCAACGGGCCGGGTTGCGTCGGGGCGGAGCACGGTCATCCCGCCGGCGTCCGTGCGGATCAACAGCGTTCCGGGGAGGCGGCCGGCCGACCGCGGCGGGTCCACCTCGACCGCGGGGTCGGGCTCGTCCGTCGGTGACGGCACGACGATCGGATCGGTCGGCGACGGGGTCGAGAGCGTCCGTTCCGGGGTCGTGCACGACACGAGCAGGCACGCGACGGCGCCGAGCGCGAGCAGGTGCCGCGTCATCCGAGGCATCGGGACGATCGTACGCGCTTCCGCGTGGAAGATCGCCGCGCGACAGGCTCAGGCGCGGTGGATGACCTGGCCGGCCACCAGGGTGGCCGTCACGTGCGTGTCGAGGATCTCGCGGGGATCGTCGGTCGAGCCCAGATCCCGCGAGAGCACCGCGACGTCGGCCGCGGTCCCCGGCGTCAGCGTCCCCCGCTCCCCCTCGGCCCCGATCGAGTACGCGCTCCCCCAGGTGGAGGCCCGCAGCGCCGCCGCGAGGTCCACGGTCTCGTCCTGGTTCCAGGCCCCCGTCCCGTCGGGCGCGGCGCGCGTGATCGCGGTGTAGAGCCAGAACATCGGGTCCATCTCCGCCACGTTCCAGTCCGAGCTGAACGCGAGGACGCCGCCGGCGGCCTCGATCGAGCGGAACGGCCACGCGTACCGCTCGCGCGCCGCGCCGACGTTGGCGCGCCACCCCTCGACGATGTCGGGCGCGCAGTGGCGAGGTTGCATGCAGGCGACCACGCCGAGGGCGCCGAAACGCCCCACGTCGTCGGGGTGGACGCACTCCACGTGCACCACTTGGTGCCGCGCACCGGCGGGGCCCAACACCTCGCGGGCACGGGCGACCGCGTCGAGCGCCACGCGGATCCCGCGGTCCCCCGTCGCGTGCGTGAAGACCTGCCATCCGCGGCGCTCCAGCTCGACGACGAAGGCCGCGTACGCCTCCGGGTCCCAGAACGTGTCCCCCGCCGTGTCCGGGGCGTTCGCGTAGGGCGCGAGCATCGCCGCCGTGTGCGGTTCGATCACGTCGTCGATGTAGAGCTTGATCGCCTGGACCCGCAGGCGGTCGCCGTCGAACCGCGCGCGGGCCTCGCCGAGGGCGTCGAGACGCTCGTCGGTCGTCCCGGGCAGGCAGAGCATCGCGGCCACGAGTCGCGACCGCAGATCCCCTCCGTCCCGCGCCCGCGCGAACAGCTCGAGGTCGTCCAGGCCGTTCTGCGGCTCCACGATCGTGGTGATCCCGAACCGCGCGGCCATGTCCAGGCTCTCGACCATCCGCGCGTAGCGGGTGTCGACGCCGTAGCCGGGGACGTGCGCCTCGAGCGCCCGCTGCCCGTCTTCGCTGATCCCGAGGACCGCGAAGTCGTGGACGTAGCCGGTCGGCTCGCCGGTCACGCGATCGCGCTCGACGGTCCCCCACGGCAGCCGATCCGTGCCCCCGTCGATCCCGAACGCGCGCATCGCCTCGCGGTTCAGCCACACGGTGTGGACGTCGTAGCTGAACAGGAAGGCCGGGCGACCGCCGGTGACCCCTTCGAGCATCGTGGCGGTCGGCGCGCCGCCCGGGATCGCGCCGTAGTTCCAGCCCTCCCCCTCGATCCACGTGACGTCGGGGTGCGCCACGAGGTGGTCCGCGATCCGTGCGTGGATCTCCCCGAGCGAGGTGGCGCCGAACAGCGACACCGCGCCGGGGTTGGCGCCCAGCCGGACGTGGTTGTGGGCGTCGACGAACCCGGGGAGCACGGTGCCCCCGCCCGCGTCGATGACCTCGGTCGCGGCCCGCGCCCGGTCCCGCGCGTCGTCGTCGGACCCCACCCACGCGATCCGGTCCCCCGCTATCGCGAGCGCCCCGGCCCGCGGGATCGCCGGATCGTTCGTCCGAACCGCCCCGCCGAGGATGACGAGGTCGTCGCCCACGACGTCAGGCGCCGGCGCCCGCGTCCCCGCCGGGAGCGCGGGACCCCAGCTCGCGGTCGAGCAACAGGAGCGAGGGCCCGCTGTCGCCGGCGAGCCGGAGCGTGTCGACGATCTGGCCGACCGTCTTCTCCTCCTCGACCTGCTCGGTGAGGAACCAGTCCAGGAACGCCTGCGTCAGCCGGTCGGACCGCTCGTAGAGCGCCTCGATCGCGCCGGTGACCTCCCGCTCGTGGGCGAGGGAGGCCTCGAACACCGTCAGCGGCGGGCCGAACTCGAGCGGTGGCGCGTCGATGGCGGCGAGCCGGACGCGCCCGCCCCGGTCGTTGATGTGCTCGAAGAACCGCATCGCGTGCTGGTGCTCCTCCTCGGCCTGGGCCCGCATCCAGCCGGCGAACCCCGGGTAGCCCGCGCTCTCGAAGTGCGCGCACATCGCAAGGTACAGGTACGACGAATACGATTCCTTCGTGAGCTGCTCGTTGAGCGCGGACTCCAGATCGGGTGCCAGCATCGGTTCCTCCTAGCCGGTCGGGAAGCGGTTGCGCATCGACTCCGCCGCCATCGTGAAGTAGTCGTCGAACGCGCGCCGGACGTCGGGATCGAGCTCGACCGCATCCAGCGCCGCCGTCATCGCCGTCAGCCAGCGGTCGCGGGCGTCTACGTCGATCGCGAACGGCGCGTGGCGCATCCGCAGCCGAGGGTGGCCGCGCTGCTGGCTGTAGGTGGTCGGTCCGCCCCAGTACTGCCCGAGGAACAGCGCGAGGTGCCGACGCGCGTCGGTCAGATCCTCGGGCGTCGGGTAGATCGCCAGGAGCGAGGGATCGGCGGCGACCGCGTCGTAGAACCGGTCGACGAGGGCATCGAAGAACGCCTGCCCTCCCACGCGGTCGTACACCGTCTCCGCCTGCGCCATGCGCCGAGTCTACGGAACCGGGGTCGGGCCCCTAGGATGGCGCGCGATGCGCCGCCTCTGGTTGCTCCGCCACGCGAAGTCGAGCTGGGACGACCCCGCACTGGACGACCACGAGCGTCCGCTCGCCGCTCGCGGCGAGCGGGACGCGGCGGCGATGGCCACACACCTGCGCCGCGCCGAGGTGCGGCCGGACCTCGTGTTGTGCTCGTCGGCCGTCCGCGCCCGGGACACGTTGACCGGGGTGCTGCCGGGGCTGGGGCCGGACCTGCGGATCGTGGTTGAGCGCGGCCTCTACACGTTCGAGCAGCGGCGCCTGGCCGACGCCGTCGCCGCGGCCACCGACCGCGCGGACGCGATCCTCCTGGTGGGTCACAACCCCGCGATCCAGGGCCTGGCCGAACGTCTCTCCGGCGAGGGCGACGAGCTCGACCGCCTCCGCGCGAAGTACCCGACCTGCGCGCTGGCGACGATCGACCTGGACATCGAGCGGTGGCCGGATCTGGCCGCCGGTTCGGGCGAGCTCGTCGGGTTCGTCACGCCCCGCGATCTGGCCCGGACGTGACGAGGGCGGCCCCGCGGGGCCGCCCTCGACGTGGACCCTCCAGGTCTCAGTTGACCCAGATGTTCGTGGTGGCGTTGCCGGTGCAGTAGAAGGTGTCCTGATCATCCTCCGGGACCCCGTCACCGTCATCGTCCCAAGCACCGGTGATGCCCATGACGTTGACCGAGATGTCGTGATCCGCGCCAGACTTCGCCTTCACGTTGATCTCGACCGTGGCCACCTTGTTCACATCACCACCGCCGACCTTCTTCGCCGTGGCGTACCCCCGCCACGTCAGCGAGCCATAGACAGCGCTGAAGTCCAGACCGCCCCCGGAGCAGTCACCGCTCGCCTCCAGCTCCGACGCGAGGTTCGCATGGTTGTCCATCTGGTCGGGCCCGCCGAACTTGCCGTTCGCGCCCCAGACGCCCTTGCCCACGCCGATGTCATCGGGCGCGGAGGTCCCCACCAGGAAGAACTGGAAGAACTTGTCCGTGTCCGGCACGTACGGGCGGACCGTGAACCGGGCCTTCGTCGACTGTCCGGGTGACAAGCTGCTGTCGAGGATGACGAACCCCGTCAGCGCGAAGCACGAGGACAACACGACCGCCATGATGCCGGCGACGCCGACCACCAGAAGTCGTTTCAAATCGGAACCCCTTTCCCCTCATCCCGGCCTGCGCCGGGCCCCTCCGATCGGACCTGGTGATCCTGGCATCGGCGGCGGCCGTGTTCAACCTTGAATGGGCGAAGCGGTTTCACGCGGGGTTCCGGCGATGAGGGTCCGGGGCCCGAAGACCGAACTACCGCAGCCCTTCCCAGCGCCACTCCACGTAGGCGAACTTCGCACCCGTGTTCGAGTTGCGGCCGACCCGGTAGAGGGGGGTGCTCTCCGCGTTCGGCACCCCGAGCTTCCGGGCGGCGTCACGGGCGGCGGCGAGCTGTTCGTCCTTCGTCGAGATGACGTCCCCCGTGCTCTCACTGAACGAGACGATGTAGCGATGTTCCATCGCCACACGGTACCGGCCGCCACCGACCCCTCCGGGCGGGGCGGCGGCGTCGCCGGCGCGCCCCGCCCGCCCATTCAGCTCAACAGGTCGCAGATCTGGGTCGCGTGCCCGCGGTAGCTCTCGACGATGGCGAAGCCCATGTCGTCCAGCTCCCCGAACGTGATGTGGCCCGTCACGATGGCCCACCCGGTCCCCGCGATGGGCGCGGCCCAGCGGCCGGTGCCCATCGAGGAGCCGTCGGCGAAGTAGAACGTCGGCCCCGCGATCGCGAACGTCCTGGACCCCTCACCGTCCAGCCTCGTCCACGTGACGAACAACTTCCCGAGGGACATCGCGGTCCCGTCGTCGAACTCGATCAGGTGCGTCTTGCCTTGGACCGTCGCCTCCAGCGCGAAGTCGCAGATATCCGGGAACGGGATCACCACCTCGAAGGGTTCTCCGCCGCTCTTCGTCGGCTTCCCGGCGATCGCGGGTGCCGCCGTCATCGCAACCGCCACGGTGACGAGCGCGGCGCATGCCAGTAGGCGCCTCATAAACAATCCCCTCCCTCTCGTCGGTCGAACGACGCGACCGACCGCTCGACCGTATCGTTGCCCGGCAACCAGACGCAAGCCCGTGGAGCGGTCGCGAGGATCGATTTGCGCCGACAGGCGTTACCGGCCAGGATGCCCAAACGTATGAGCATCTACCGATTGATCAGGGCAGAGTTCTCGGTCGACCATGGACGCGAGTGGTGGACGCTCACGTTCGACGATGGCACGGGCAGGGCGATGGTCCGTGCGCCCGAGCCCCCGCCCGAGCCGTTCACGTTGCTCGACCGTCGCAAGCTCTACTCCGAGCGAGAGCTCGACCGGTTGCGCGCCTCGTCCTGAGGCTCCGGCCTCGGGCACGCTGTACGGTCGGTGCATGAGCAAGGTCGTGTACTTCACCGCCTGCACGCTCGATGGGTTCATCGCCGATGAACACAACTCGCTCGACTGGCTCTTCGAGACGCCGCACAGCGATCACGAGTCATCGTGGGACGAGTTCATCGGGGCCGTGGGCCCGATGTGCATGGGCCGCACGACGTACGAGTGGATGCTCGCCCACCATCCCGACCTCCTGACCGGTCCCGAGCGATGGGCGGCGTTCTACGGCGACCGTCCCGCGTGGGTGTTCACCCATCGCACGGACCTGCCGTCGGTCGTGGGCGCGGACATCCGGTTCGTGCAGGGCGATGTCCGTCCGGTGCACGACGAGATGCGGGCACGTCGGGACGGCGACGTGTGGATCATCGGGGGCGGCGACCTCGTGGGGCAGTTCGACGACGCCGGCCTCCTCGATCGCGTGATCCTCGGCGTGTGCCCGGTGACCCTCGGTGCAGGAGCGCCGCTGCTGCCGCGACGGATCACCTCCACGCGGATGCGCGTGACCGACGTACGTCAGGAAGCGCAACAGGTCCGGATCGTGCTGGACCTGGACCGGAGGACCTAGCTAGCTTCAAGCCCGGCCAACCCGCCAGGCCAGCAACCTGACGGAGACCCCCCGATCCCCCGAGGTTGTGGCAGGTGGTCGGGCTCGGGAAAAACGGTAACGCTGCGCGATGTCCCTCGCCTATCGGATGACTCACCTACAGGGAGAGCGGGGAGTCGTGGCCCCGAGTCATATCGCCTGGCTCGTGCGAGACTCCGTCATGGGGCACGCCAGGCCCACAGGTGCGCCCGCGCCTCAGGGTCGCCGATCGACACGACCTCGCCGTCCCGGATGAGGTTGTCGACCTGTTCGACGACGACCACGTCGCCCGCCGCGAACGCCTCACCGGCGATCGGGTACGGGCCGTCCGCTCGAGGCTCCGGCGCTGGTCCGCCCACCGCGTCCTGCCACCCCACGTCCGGGTACCAGGCGTCCGGTCGTCCGCACTGCCAGGCGAAGATCGCTCCTCGCGTCGCGACTCCCTCGACGTAGCACTCGCCGGAGTCGGGGGGTCCGTCGACCTCACGCCAACGGTCCGTGTCGGCCGCGTACTCCGCCCCTCCCCCAACGTAGTCCCACGCGACGATGCGGTCGCCGAGCATGACCACCTCGGTGGACTGCGGGATCAGCGGCGGGTCCTGGAGCACCCGCCACGAATCCGTGGAGGGCGAGTAGGCCTCGGCGACGGCCGTCGGGGTCGTGGCGTGGTTCCCGGGCTGGAGCGCGGCCCCGACCACGATCATCTCCTCGCCCGTCCAGATGCCGTTCGCGAGCGTCAACGGGAGCGGCGCGTCCGCGATCGTCCGCCACGCCCCCGAGACGGGATCCAGCGCAGCCCCTGAGACCGACGAGGGAGATCCTGCGCGGCCGCCGCCGAACACGATCAGCTCACTGCCGGTCCACGTCCAGGTCCCGCCGTAGTCGCTCTGATGCGGGGACGGGGGAAGCCCCGACCACGAACCAGCGGCCGGATCGAAGGTGAGCATGGATCCGAAGTCTCCCTGAGGAACCTGGGTCTCCTGCAGGGCCGCCGTGCTCCCCCAGACGAGGAGCCGGTCACCCGTCCAGATCCCATCAGCCTGGGCGAGTCCATGCGGCGCGATCGGGGTCTCCGACCACCGCCTCGAGACCGGGTCGAACGCGTAGCCGTCAGCGAACGGAGCCTCCGCGTTCCCATCCCGTGGCACCCCGCCCCAATAGATCAGCGAGTCGCCGGTCCAGACGACGGCAGCGCCGTTCCGGAACTCGGGCGGCGGTGGCAACTCCGTCCAGCCCGGCTCGATCGAGGACCACGGCGTGGCCGGAACCACCTCGTCGCTGGTCCGGGACGCGACGGCGATCCAGGCGAGCACCGCCACCGTTCCGAACAGGGCAAGGGCCACGACAGCGGCCGTGACGCGTCGTCCGGTCCGCGGCGGCTCGGGGACGGGTCGCATCGTGGGACCGGAGAGCCGCATCCGGATCTCGTCGGAGAGATCTGTCGTGGGGATGCGATCGAGCTCGCGCATCGTGGGGTCCATCACTCTCGTCCTTCCTCGTCGAGGAGCTGCCGGAGCCGTCGGCGTCCGCGCGACAGGTGGACCCGCACCGTGGCCCGGCCGATGCCGAGCATCTCGGCGATCTCCTCGGTCCGGCAGCCGGCGTAGCCGCGGAGCACGAGCACCGCGCGCTGGTTGGCGGGAAGCGTTCGGAGCGCCCGCAGGAGTCGCTCGGGGTCATCGTCGAGGGGCTGATCGACCGGAAGCTCGGGGAGCTGGTCCGAACGGCTCCGGTCGCGGAGCTCACCGCCGGCGATCCGGAAGGCGGCCGTCCAGACCCAGGCACGCGGGTCGTCGACCACGTCACCCCGCCGGAGACACTGGGCGAACGCCTCCGCGACCGCGTCGTCGGTGATCTCTCGGCTCTGCGTGTAGGCGAAGACCGCTCGCCACAGGCGGGCACCGTCGGTCTCGAAGACGGTGCCGAGATCATGTCCCGTTGCACGTTCGACGCCCTTCGACATACACCAGTAAGGGTCTCTCGAAACGAGAACGCGTACCTGAGCCCGGGATGACCCAGGGCTTCGGGTCGTATCCCCCCGTCGGCACCGCGGTCCCACGAGGGACAGCTCGAGATCGGCGGGCTACGTCGCGGTGTCGGCGTTCGCGATCCCGTAGATCCCTGTCGAGAAGGTCCCGTCACACCGGGAGCGTTCGAAGAGCAGCGTGGTCGAGTCGTCCAACTCCTCGGCGCCGAACGACGAGAACACGTCCCTCCCGTCCGCGATCGTGGCGATGACCTGCTCGCTGCCTCCGAGCGGGAGACGGACCATGCTCACGTCCGTGCCGCAGACCCACTCGTCGGCCTCGCCGCCCCGAGCGAAGTAGACCGTGCCGTCGCTCGTGACGGACGAGCTGTACTGCTGCCCACCCGGGTTGGGGATCGTCGTCGTCGCGTCCGTGCTGATCCGGTAGACGAACACCTCGCAGTGCGTGAACACGCCCTCCACGTAACGGCAGCGCTCCCACGTCGCCCAGTCGCCGCTGACCTGGTTGGTGACCACGTAGTTGGTTCGGCTGCGCCGGCTCGAGAGGACCCGCTGCTCCGAGGTATCGAGGTTGAACAGGACGACCCTTGTCCGGTTCTCCCCTCCACGCCCGGTCCTCATGAAGAACAACCAGTCGCCCGAGAGCGCCGGTTGGGACTCGTCCGCGGCGGTGTTGACCCCGTCGGGGGGCGCGCTCCGCTCGCGCGTCCCGAGGTCGAAGAACCGCAAGTCCGCGCCGTGCCTCCGGAACCGGTCGTAGACGACGTCCGAGCCGTCGATCCCGACCCCCAGGCTCTCACCCGCCCCGTTCAGGTGGATCCTGGGCTCACCGGCCGGCTTGACGAACGCGTCCCATCCCGAGTCAAGGGTGAAGTCGACCCACGCGAAGGCGCCACCCGATGCAGCCGGCCCCTGCTCGGCCACGCCGGGGCGGTTTCGCACGACGACCGGCGTCGCAGCGAAGGCAGCTTCCGCCACCAGGATCAGGCACGCGAACGCGGCGACCGAAGCGAGGCGGGCGCCCGCGGAGCGACGACGAAGGACCATCCGTCCGACTCCTCTCAGCGGGCACCGTCGGGGAGACGCGATGACGCTACCCCAGGATCGCCCCACGGCGCAACCCGGCGTCCACGGAAGCGCGACCCTCGGGTGGGAGATGAGGGGCTCGAACCCCCGCTCCTTGTGAGCGTCGTGAGGCCGGGGACGACGTGTGGATCACTCGTCACGTCGAAGTTGGCGGAGGCAGACCTTCGCTTGCTGGCTGGCTGGTTGGCGCGTGAGTGTCCGACGGTGAAGCAGCGCGTCTCCACATCAGGACGAAGAGGAGAACGGTCGTGATGCCGATGGTGTTGAGGATCGTGATCGACACCGTGACCAACGGGTCGGCTCCGAAGGGGAAGATCATCATCAGGAGCATCGGAGCGATGTTGCGTACCGCCGTGGTCGTCTCGGTCGCATGCCTGATCCCCAGGTCACTGACTCGAAGACCGGAAACGAGAAGGTAGCCACACCCGAGGCCGATGAAGGGTCCGGCGATGGCCGCGATGTAGCTCTCGGTCCCCCAGGTCTGCACGAACAGATCCCAGTACGCAACGAGCGTGAAGTTGAGATTGAAGAGCAGACACAGGATCGCCACGCGCACGGCCCACCGCGCCAATGACGGCGTCAGGTCGGGCCACCAGACCCTGAAGCCGCACCCGAGAACCAGCGGCAAGAGCAAGAAGAGCAGCAGCGGCCACGCAACATCCCAGGCAGAGACCGTGAGTTGCGCATCAACCGCATCGACGGCCAGGGGCAACCCTAGCGGGAGGGCGACGATGGTCGCGACGGTCAAGACCACTAACAGCAGGGTGGATACGCGGACATCCGCTTTGGCTAACCGGGCGAGGAGTGGAGCGAAAGGCATACCGGCGCACAGGGCTGCAACACAGAACCCGACCTTGATCTCTGCAGGGATGGACGAGGCGATCGTCAGCAGATAGCCGATGAACAGGAGCGGGATGAGGACGAAGTTGATCGCCAACGCCCACACGGCGACCTTCCAATGGGCGAAGGCCTGTGCCAGCAGCTTGCCGACCGATAGCCTGAGACCCAACCCGAACGCGTTCAAGATCACGAAGAGCACCCCGAACCCGTTGATCAGGACGGTCTCACTGGACTGATTCATATCCCTCCCGCTTACGTGGGGTGGACCGGGGAAGGCATCCGCTAGTGGTACTGGGGGTGGAGGTCGTGCGAGTGATCCCTCGCCAAGGTGATCGCCTCCTCCTTGGTCAGGTACCACCGTCGGCTCGTCTCGCTGCACGCCGCACACAACCACCGCCAGAGGCCCGCGACACCCTGCTCGGCACGTAGGTGGCTCATCGGACGCCAACGATACCCCGCGAGTTAGAGGTCGGCGCTTCCGCCTAGTGTTCGTGCATGTCGCAGATGGCCGACCTGCTCGAGCGCGATCGCATCCGCTTGGGGTTCACGGTCGGCCAGATCGCCTACCGGCTCGGCATCTCGCCCGCGGAGTACCACTGCCTGATCGCCGGCGCACCGATCACGAGCTACGACACCTGGGAGCGGATCTCCGACCTGTACGGGTGGCCGGTAGCCCGCTAAGTTCCGTTTGATGACCGACAACTTCTCGACCGAGGTCAACGCAACGGACGAGGCCACGGTCATCCACGTCCGCGGCGAGATCGACATGGCGACCGCGGGACGCCTGCGAGACGCCATCGAACCCCACATGGGTCCCAAGCAGACCATCGTCTTGGACCTCTCCGAGGTCGAGTTCATGGACTCTTCGAGCCTGCACGTGCTCGTCCAAGCGCGCGGTCGACTCACCGAGAACGGCGGCTCACTGGTCCTCCGCAACCCTTCGCGCGCCGCGCACCAGGTGCTCACCGTCGGCGGCGCCACCGATCTCCTCGAAACTGACGCCCGGGATCACCCCTCAGATTCAAACTGACCCACTATCTAGGTACCCTTCGCCGGATGAACCCCGCTGCGATCGGGGCCGGCTGGGACCTCGTGAAGCGGCTCGGCCAGACCACGCCCGCACCCTCCTCGCGGTGCTCGAGCTCCCCGACGATGCGCGGTGGGCGTTCACGTCCTCGATGTACCAGCGCGAGGACGGGCTGGCGCTCGCCGAGGTGCTGGCCGACGTGGAGTCTGACCTCACGAGTCTAACCTCACCGGCAAGACGCGGGAGCGGCTGATCGCGGGGCTGCATGCCGCCCTCGACGGCCGTGTCCCGACCAGTTCAGGGCGGAGAAACCGAACCCCGGGATGACCACGGCGCTGTCGGGCGAACGGCCGCCTTGACGCCGGAGCGGGAGAGAGTCACGCCCTAGACATGCGCCGGGAATTGGTGCTGGTGGTTGTCGCGGCCGTCATCTTCGCCGCAGCGATCGGCGTCGCGACCGCGTATCCGAGTCATGCCTACCAGACGGCCACTGAGATGTCTGCGGCGCACACGTACTGCAGTACGGTCCGCTCATTCGAGGGTGTGGAGACCCCTTGGAAGGTTGATCGACGGTGGCCGCTGAGAGCCGGCACCCTTGTGTCCGGGCTGGTGTTGGGGCTGGGGTCCCTCGCGGCGGCCCGTGCGTCGCGAGCACCTGATGCAACGAGCCGGTGGACCTGAGCGGGCCGGGCCGGTGCTCAACGCGAAGGACTCAATCGGCCGCCACGCGCGGCTCGAGGACGACGACCGCCGTTCCCTGTGGGCGTCGCGCGGCGTAGTCGCGGTATGGTGGCGGCCGGGTCGTCGCTGAGGCAGCGGTTCGGTTCGCGCTCTGGTGCGGATCGTTCCACGCGCTGACCAGGCTCCCCCGGCGGTCGGGGGACCCTCCGATCCGCGAGCGATGCAAGGGCCCCGGACGTGCCCCCACCCGGCGAGCCCGGTAGGCTCGCCGGGTGGGACTCAGCCCCGAGGACGCGGCCGCTGCCTACCTGGTCGACGGCCCCCAACACGTGCGCGACGCGGTTGGCGCAGAGCCGCCCGGCCACTACCACGCGTGGTTCACCGACCTCGAAGGCGAGCGGTTCGAGCGCTACCTGACGGAGACGGGGCGGGCGTCGATCCTCGACCGCATCGATCGAGGCGAGCGTTCGTTCACCGCGTTCGAGCTCGAGGAGTGGACGGTAGCGCCACACATCGATGCGCTCCTGGCCCGCTACGACTCGGAGGCCGGCGAAGGCTGACCGCGGCGCGACGATCGCGCGCGACATCGCCGCGACCCTGGCGTCACGCGCGCCATGTCGCAGATGGCCGACCTCCTCGAGCGCGATCGCGAGCGGATGGGGTTCACGGTCGGCCAGGCCGCCTGATAGCGGGACTGCACGCGGCGCTCGACCAGGCGCCGCTAGGGTGACTGGGATGAGCGAAGGGATCGAAGTGGTCGAAGCCACCGTGGACGACTGGGCTCGCGTGAAGGATGTGCGCCTCCGCGCCCTGGCGGATGCGCCCGAAGTGTTCGCGCGGCGGCTGGAGGACGAACGAGAACGGGCGCCCTCGGAGTGGCGGGCTCGGCTGGAGAACCCCGACGCCGCCACCTTCCTCGCGGTGGCCGATGGAGCGACGGTCGGAATGGCCGGTGTGTTCGTCGCAGCGGACGACGATACCTTGCGCAACTCGTCTCGATGTGGGTTGCCTCGGAGTTCCGGCGAAGCGGGACGGGAAGGGCGCTCGGTCAAGCCGTCCTCGATTGGTCACGCGCCCCGGGACCTCCCCGTTGAGTTGTGGGTCACCGAGACGAGCCTGCCCGCACGGAGCCTCTACGAGGGGCTCGGGTTCTCCGCCTCAGGCGAAGAGCAACCGCTTCCCTCCGATCCACGACTGAACGTGGTCCAAATGGTCAGGAGCGGGAGCGGTTGATCGCGGGGTTAGGTGACCGCGCGTAGCATCAACCGGGTGGAGGAGGTCCGAGGCGAGCCCCGGTGGCCGATGACGCTCACCGTCGTGTTCATCATCGTGCTGATCAGCCTGTTGCCCGAGCGCTTGAGCCCCCTGCCGACGTGGGTGTTCCCGGGCATGCTAACGATCCTGCTGATCGCGCTCGTCGCCACCGATCCCGGCAAGATCACGAAGACGGAGCGGGCGCTGCGCTGGCTCTCGATCGCCCTCGTCGTCGTGCTGGCCACGAGCGCGCTCTCCGCGACGGTGCTGCTGATCCGCGATCTGATCGAGGGTTCCCCGATCACGGCGAACGGGACGACGCTGCTCGCGACCGGGATGTCCGTCTGGGCGATCAACATCGTGGCGTTCGCGCTGCTGTATTGGGAGTTCGACTGCGGCGGACCGGCGGTGCGTGCCCATCGGATGCCCCCCTCCCCGGATCTCGCGTTCCCGCAGCAACTGAACCCTGAGGTCGCGCCGCTCGCGTGGCGGCCGCAGTTCGTCGACTATCTGTACGTGGGGATCACGGACGCGGTGGCGTTCAGCCCCACGGACGCGATGCCGCTCGCTCCCTGGGCGAAGGTCGCGATGGCGATCGAAGGAGTGACCTCCCTCGTGATCCTGGGCCTGGTGGTCGCCCGCGCCGTCAACGTCTTCACGTGATGCGCCGCGGGAGCGGCTGATCGCGCGCTGCGAGCCGCGCTCGGATGATGCCCAGTGATGCCGTCGGTCATGAGCGGATCATAGTGTTCACCCGATGAACCGGACGGGGAGAGCGCACGAGGTCGAACCGACGCCCACGGACATCTCAGTCGCCCTCCGCGTGCGCGCGGAGATCGGAGAGTCGCCCGTGTGGAGCGAGTTGACCGAGGAGCTCTACCTCGTCGACATCGCCGGGCAGGCGGTCCATCGGTACCGCCCGTCGGACGGTCGTCATCAACGGTTCGAGCTGCCGGATCAGGTGACCTCCGTCTCGATCCGTGAGCGGGGCGGGCTCGCCCTCTCGCTCCGCAAGACGTTCGCGTTCTTCGATCCGGATACCGGCGACCTGGAGGTCCTCGACGATCCCGAGCCCGACCGCCCGGGGAACCGGTTCAACGATGCCCGGTGCGATCCGCAGGGACGGCTCTGGGCGGGCACGATGAGCGCCGACGACTGGTGGGCACCGACCGGCGCCGTGTACCGGCTCGATGCCGATCGACGGAGCACGCGCATGATCGACGACGTCCGGTGCTCGAACGGGACCGGATGGAGTCCCGACGGTCGCACGATGTACCACACGCAGAGCTTCCGCTACGCGATCGACGCCTACGACTTCGATCCCGAAACCGGCACGATCGCGAACGCGCGACCCTTCGTGACGCTCCCGCCAGAAGGCGGTGGCTTCCCCGACGGCCTGACGGTGGACGAGGAGGGGTTCGTCTGGAGCGCGCAGCCCATCTACGGACGTCTCGTCCGATACGACCCGGAGGGCGGAATCGACCGGATCATCTCGCTCCCAGTCTCTCGCGAGGGACCAGCTGCGCCTTCGGGGGTCCCGACCTCCGCACCCTCTACATCACGACCGCCACCGAGACGCTGACGGCGCCCCAGCTCGCGGAGGAGCCGCTCGCCGGGAGCGTGCTCGCTTGCATGCCGGGGACCCCGGGCATGCCCGCGCCGCTGTTCGCCGGCTGACCGGGACCAGGTAGGTTAGCGACCGACCGCCACCTGGTACTCCTGCAACGAGGCCGCGCACCGGGCGGGGGTCGACGCCTCGTACCTGGAACCACTGGTTGGAGTGGACCTGAGAAGGACTGCGTAGCGAGGAGAATCGCCAATGCCCAAGGTAGTGCTGTACACGCTGATGTCACTAGACGGAGCCGTCGACGATCCGCGGCGCTACTTCCCGGACAGCACACGCATGGTCGCCGGCCCACCGGTGTTCGACCCGGTGATGGCCGACCTGGAGGCGCGGTTGATCGGCAACCAGGATGCGGTGCTGCTGGGTCGTAACACGTTCGACGAGTGGTCGCGCTACTGGCCGACGTCCGACGAGCAGCCGTTCGCCGACTTCATCAACGGCACCAAGAAGTACGTCGTCACGTCGACGCCACTGACGGATCAGTGGGGTCCCGCAGAGGCATTGGCCGGTCCGGTAGCCGACATCGTCGATGGCCTCAAGGCTCGCGTCGGCGGTGACATCGGCATCCACGGCAGCATCACGTTGGCGCAGTCTCTCCTCGCCGCGGGACTCGTCGACGAGTTGCAGCTGGCGGTCGGTCCGGTCCTGGATCCCATGGGCCGACGGCTGTTCGCGGGCCTCGGCGACTCGCGCCAGCTGGACCTGCAGAGTGCGACCCCCACGCCAGGCGGCACCGTCTGGATCACCTACCGCGTCCCGTGACCTTATGCGCCGCCTTGGGCGCATCCGACTAACCGCACCATCGTGCGGGCCCCACACGGCGGCGGTTTCATCTCGTCGATGTACCTCCGCGACGACGGCGAGTGGCTCGCCGAGGTGCTGGCCGACGAGGAGCAGACCTCACCGGAAGACGCGGGAGCGGCTGATCGCGGGGCTGCGGGCGGCGTTGGACTAGGCCCCAGCTTGGGTGGGCCCATCGAAGTGATGCGGACGGAGATCGACCTTGACCTGGGTCGACCGGACGCCATGGCAGTGCAGGCCGAGAAGCACTTCGCTCTCGCCGACGCCTGCGACTCCCCGCTGCTGGTCGATCCGTCCTGGCGGGCCGCGGCGGCGTTCACCGCGACGCCGCTGTGGCCCTCGTCCGCGTCGCTCGGATGATCGAGCGTCGGCAGAAGCGGCACGCCGGCGCCCGGTCCAAGCATTCAGATCTTCCCGACCGCTACCACTGCGTACGCGTCGCGCTGATGGATCACAAGTACGAGGTCCGCTTCGTCAGGGGCGAGCCGGAGACCCCGCCGACCAAGGACGAGCCGATCGCGATCGCCCGCGAGGCCGCCCGCAAGCTGGGCGTCCCGAACGCCGAGAGCGAGCCGCTCTACCGGGTGGGCAGGAACTCCCACACCGGTGAGGTCTGGGCCTACGTGGAGTGGACCTGGGAGGGGCTTCGGTAATCGTCGAACGAGACTACGGGGTGTCGCCGCCTGGGATGTCGATGACCCGGCCTATGCGCAGCCGGCGTCCCCGCCATCCGTTGGCGGTAGCGGTGATGCTCGTCCTCTGCAGGCCCCTCAGCACGTCTTCCATGGAGACCGCCGCGTGGATCTGGACAACCTCGACTTCGTCGTCATCCTGGGGGGTGCCGTCGGGTCCCTGCGGCACCACGTAGGCCGTCGCGACGCCCATCCCCTCGAGGCTCGAGCCCCCGCCCACGTGGAAGGCCACCACGTGGTACTGCCCGTCCGGCAAGCCGAACAGGTCCTCGATGCTGTCCGGGTGGGGTCCGTCGAAGGCGCACGTCCCGATGTAGTCGTTGTACTGAGTCTCGGCGCGTTCCATGTGCCCCGGGGTGTCCATGATGCCTCCTTGCTAACGAGTGCTACGAACTCGCGCATACGAAACGATACGGGGACTTGGCGTCTCAAGGACGATTCTTGCGTGCTCGCGCACCCAGAGCAGGACCTCACCGGGAAGACGCGGAGTGGACCTGGGAGGGGCTCCGCTAACTACCCTCCTCAACGGCCTCACCGGGGTGATGCATCGACAGCCGCCCCTCGCGCTCTGCATCGCGGTCAACGGTGAACCCGAGCCTCTCGTACAGAAGGCGAGCACGAGCGTTGTTGGTGAAGACGTGCAACCGGACCGGCCGACCCCGCCCGACCAGGTCCCGGATGAGAGCAGACCCGATGCCGCGACCCTGTGCTTCGGGCAGGATCTCGATTCGCCCCAGGTAGAGATGGTCGCCTTCGTCGCTCACGTCCAGGACGCCGATCGCCGTACCGTCGTCATCCTCGACGATCGAGAGCCGATCGGGCTCGAACCATCCGGCATGGTGCCTGCGCTGGTGGTCGGCATCCCAGCCGCCGTACATGGACTCCACGTACTCGCGCATCGTCGCTTCATTCAGGTGGAAGCAGAACGCGTCGTCTCCAGCGGTCGCCGGGCGAAGCCTCACCCTTCGGATCGTATCGGAGGCAGCATCCGTCGCTGACGCGGGAGTCCGACCTCCCGGGCCAGACGCGGGAGCGGCTGATCTCTGGGCTGCACGCCGCGCCGGACTGAGGACTGGCACCGAAGCTGGTACCGATCCCGGACCCCCGCGGGGCCGGGTAAACCGAACCCGCAGGTAGATGGGGTGGGCGGTGAGGGGCTCGAACCCCCGACCTTCTCCTTGTAAGGGAGACGCTCTACCAGCTGAGCTAACCGCCCGTCGTGTGGCCGCACGCGCGGCAGACCACCTGACCGAGTTGGACCGACAGGCGGGTCGCGCCGCAGGCGGCGCACCGGTCGAGCTCCGCCGCCCACCCCTCGATGGACTGGCACGAGGGGCAGACGAGGACCTGCCGGCCACCGCGCACCGCCCGCGCCCACGGCACCGACCGCTTGTCGGGGTCGTAGGTGGGGCGCCCGCAGCGGACGCACCCAGGCCGGTCGCCCGGCTCGGAGGCACCGTCGAACGGCCTCACGGGCACAGGATACGCGGGCGGCCGGGGCCGGTCCCTGGTAGCGTTCCGGCCGAGGGTTCCGATCGTCGTATCACGCTTCGAGCAGTTCCCTCACGGACCGGCGGTTGTCTGCCGGCGCCCGACGGGCAGGACGTAAGGCCCCGACGGCGAAGGAAGGAGGGAACGCGATATGGCAACAGGAACCGTGAAGTGGTTCAACCCCGAGAAGGGGTTCGGCTTCATCACCCCGGACGACGGCTCGGCCGACGTCTTCGTGCACTTCAGCGCGATCGCGGGTGAGGGGTACCGCAACCTCGAGGAGAACCAGAAGGTCGAGTTCGACGTCACGCAGGGCCAGAAGGGCCCGCAGGCGGCGAACGTCAAGGGCGTCTGAGTTCACTCACCGCTGTACCGAGGGCGGCGCGCCGACAGGCGCGCCGCCCTCGGCCGTTCCCGGGGCCCAGGCGCAGGACCTAGACTGCGCGGGTCGCCGCACGAGGGAGGACCGATGACCACACCGGAGGGGAGCTTCCCCGCGCACGGCATCTTCGCCGGGCTCGCCACCGAGGACCTCGACGCCCTCGCGAGCGTCGGTGAGCCGGCATCCTTCGAAGCGTCCAGCGCCCTGTTCGAGACCGGCGACGCGGCCGACGCGATGTACGTCATCACCGACGGGGAAGCCAAGGTCACGGTCGGCGGTCGCTTCCACATCCTGAAGGCCGGCGACGTCGTCGGCGAGATGGCGGTGCTCGCACCGGGCAAGCGGATGGCGACGGTCACCGCCGAGACGCCGGTGCGAACCCTCCGCGTCCCCGGCGACACGTTCCAGCGGTTCCTGCTCGACCACCCCGCGGTCGCGCTCTCGATCATGAAGCAGCTCGTGATCCGGCTGCGCGAGGTGGAGCAGCGGATCGACGCCTGGATGGCCTGAGCCCCGGCCGGCTACCGGCTGAAGACCATGACACCGCTCGCGATCGTCGCGAGCGTGCGGGTCGCGTGGATCTCGGTGGCCTCGCCCTCGGACGGATCACGGTCGAGCACGGCGAGATCGGCGCGCATGCCTTCGGCGACCGTTCCCGCGTCGTCGTCATGGTTGAGGTAGGCGGTGCCGGCGGTGAAGGCGCCGAGGGCCGTGGCCAGGTCCACCCGCTGGGTCTCGTCGAGCGCGCCGCGCTCGGGCTCGTCGATCACCTGACGTGTCACCGCGACCTCGATCTCCCGCCACGGGTCGGGCGTCGAGACCGGCCAGTCGCTCCCCATCGCGAGCCGCGCGCCGCTGCGTGCCAGGTCGGCGATCGGGTACAGCCACGACGCGCGGTCCCCCACCCGCGGGCGGGTCAGCCGCTCGATCATCGGGTCGGGCGCCGCCCAGTACGGCTGCACGTTCGCGATCACGTCGAGCTGTGCCAGGCGCGGCACGTCGGCGGGGTCGGGCAGCTGCAGGTGCGCGATGTGGTGCCGGTGGTCGTTCGCGCCGTTCGCCGCACGGGCCGCCGCGATCGCGTCGAGCGCGGTGCGGATCGCCCGGTCGCCGAGCGCGTGCTGGTGGATCTGGAACCCCGCGGCGTCCAGCCGCACCGCGGCCTCGGTGTGGACCTCGCCGTCGATGAACTGGATGCCGGTCCCGTGGCGATCTCCGAACGAGCCCTCGTAGGGACGGAGCATCGAGCCGGTGCACGACTCGGGGCACCCGTCGAGCATGAGCTTCACGGTGTTGGCGTCGACGCGGCCCCCGCTCCCCCACCCGCGGCGCTCGATGAGCCCCTCGAGCTGCTCAGGTCCGCGGTGGCGGTCCCACCAGAGGGACGTCACCACGCGGGCGGTCAGACCGCCCTCGTCGTCGAGCCGTCGGTACGCGCGGAGGAGATCCTCCTCGACCCACGCGTCCTGCCACGCGGTGATGCCGAGCGCGTGGAGCTCGCGCTGGGCCACCTGGATCGAGGCCATCCAGTCCTCGACCGAGTCCGGCGGCACGTGACGGGCCCAGAACGTGTACGCCGTGCCCTCCTGCAGGCAGCCCGTGGGCATGCCGTCGGGCTCGCGCACGTAGTAGCCGTCCCAGGGATCGGGCGTGGCCGCGTCGATCCCCGCCGCGCGCAGCGCCGCCGTGTTCACCCAGGCCGCGTGCGTGTCCGTGTTCATCAGGTAGACGGGTCGGTCGGGCACGACCGCGTCGAGCTCCTGCCGCGTCGGCCCGCCGTCACCGAACAGCGGCCCGTACCACCCGCCTCCCACGATCCAGTCGGCGTCCGGGTGATCGTCCGCGTACGCGCGGATGCGGCCGAGGTAGTCGCCTCGGTCGTGCACGTCGTCGAGGTTCACGTGACGCAGGATCCGGCCGGCGAAGGCGGCGTGGATGTGCGCGTCCTGGATGCCCGGCACGATCGCCGCGCCCCTGACGAGTTCGCCACCGGCACCGACACGTTCGCGGACGTCGTCCTCGGACCCGACAGCCACGATGCGGTCACCCCGCACCGCGACGGCGTCGGCGTCGGTGCCGAGCACCCGGCCGGTGACGATGAGGTCGGCGCCCATGGGCGCGGAAGGTACCACCCGTCGATATGCTCCGCGCGTGCAGCTGAACCCCACCGAGGAGGACCGTCTCCGGGTCTTCGCGGCGGCGCAGCTCGCGCGCGCGACGCTGGCCCGCGGCCTCCCGGTCAACGCCCCCGAGGCGATCGCGCTCGTGTGCGACGAGATGCACCTGGCGGCGCGCGGCGGTGCGTCGTGGGACGAGGTGGCGCGGGTCGGGCGGGCGGTCGGCGCCGAGACGCCGGTGCTCGACGGCGTGGCCGCGATCGCGCCGGAGATCCGGCTCGAGGTCCTGCTCGACGAGGGCACGCGGCTCGTGGTGATCCGCGCGCCTTTCGGTCCGGCCCAGGCGGACGGACCGGGCGCGATCCGCTTCGGCGAGGGCGACGTGCCGCTCGTCCCCGGCCGGGAACGGCGGTCGATCGTGGTGGTGAACGAGGGCGAGGTGCCCGTGCGGGTCTCGTCCCACTTCCCCTTCTGGCAGACGAACCCGGCGCTCGCGTTCGATCGCGACGCGGCCCGCGGGTTCCGGCTCGACCTGCCCGCCGGGGACTCGCTCCGCTGGGCGCCGGGCGAGCGACGTGAGGTCACGCTGGTGGCCTACGCGACGACGGGGGGCGCCGATGCCTGACCGCATCTCCCGGGAGGACCACGCGCTACGGCACGGCCCCACCGCCGGCGACCGGATCCGCGTGGCCGACACCGACCTGTGGCTCCGCGTCGAGGAGGACCTGACCGAGCCCGGCGATCAGGCGCTGTGGGGCTACGCGAAGAACTGGCGCTCCCGGATGACGCAGGCCGACCGCGCGACCACGGCGTCGGAGCTCGACACGGTGATCGGCAGCGTCGTGGTGGTCGATCCCCTGCTCGGGGTCGTGAAGGCCGACCTCGGGATCAAGGACGGCCGCATCGCGGGCATCGGGCGCGCCGGCAACCCCGACATCACGTCGGGCGTAGACCTCACCATCGGTCCGAACACCTGGCCGATCCCCTGCCACGGGCTCATCGCGACGCCGGCGGTGATCGACTCGCACGTCCACCTGCTGTCGCCGCGGCTCGTGCCCGTCGCCCTGGCGGCCGGCGTGACGACGTTGATCACGGCCGGGTTCGAGGAGCCGCCGTCGCGGATGCTCGCGACCCTGCGGGCGTTCGAGGGGCTGCCGGTGAACGTCGGGCTCCAGGCCAGCGCCCGGACGGACGTGCCCGGCGCCCTCGACCCCGTGATCGAGGCGGGGTCGGTGGGCCTCAAGATCCACGAGGACTGGGGCGCGTACCCCGAGATCATCGACGCTACGTTGGCCGCGGCCGACGCGCACGACATCGCGGTGTGCCTGCACTCGGACTCGCTGAACGAGTCGGCGTCGTTCGCGGGCACGGTCGACGCGATCGCGGGGCGGACCGTGCACGCCTACCACGTGGAAGGGTCGGGCGGCGGCCACATCCCTGATGCGATCGGTCTGACGGCGTTCCCGCACGTCCTGTGTTCGTCGACGACGCCGACCGTGCCGTTCGGTCCGGCGACCGCGGCCGAGCAGCTCGACATGAAGCTCATCGTCCACGAGGGGAACCAGGGGCTGGCGGACGACGTCGCCGCGGCGCGAGAGCTGGTCCACCCCTCGACGATGGCGGCCGAGGGGCCGCTCCACGACATGGGCGCGATCCAGATCATCAACTCGGACTCCCAAGGGATGGGCCGGATCGGCGAGACGCTGCGCCGGACGCTCCAGCTGGCCGACGCGATGAAGCGCTGGCGTGCGAGCGAGCCGGGATCCGGGTGGGGCGATCCGCCGCCCGTGGCGCGGCTGCGACCTCCGGTGCCGGCGAGCGACGGTGGAAACGACGACAACGAGCGCGTCCTCTCCTACCTCGCGAAGTGCACCGTCGATCCCGCGATCGTGCACGGCATCGCGCACGAGGTGGGCTCGCTCGCCCCCGGCCGCGCTGCCGACATCGTGCTCTGGTGGGCGAGCCACCTCGGCGTGAAGCCGCTGATGGTCATCAAGGGCGGCGTCGTCGCCTGGTCGGCGATGGGCGAGGGCAACGCGAGCGTGCACGGCGCGGAACCCACCCGCTACGGCCCGGACTGGGGAGCGCTCGGCGCGGCGCCGGCGTCGCTGTCGACCTCCTACGTGTCGCAGGCGGCGCTCGACGCCGGGATCGGCGCCACGCTCGGCACGCGCCGTCGGCTCGCCGCCGTGCGGGGAACGCGCGGGCTGGCGCGCGGGGACCTGATCGCGGGCCGCGCGGCGCCGCCCGTCGCCGTCGCGCCGCGCGACGGGACCGTGACGATCGACGGCCGCGTGGTGGCCGCCGAGCCCACGGCGGTCGTGCCGCTGTCCCGCCGCTACCTGTTGGCCTGAGCGAGGGTCTCGAAGGACGACCCCGGGGCGTGCGTCGCGCGACCGGCGCCGTGCCGGACGTGGACCGCGCCGAGCCCGTGGACCGTCCAGCGCTCGCCGTCGCCGACGATCGCGGTCCGTTCGTCGATGCCGACGAACCAGGCGCCCTCGGGCAGCCGCGAGGACATCCACCAGGCGGCGCCGGGGATGCGCCGGACCTTGTCCCAGTGCACCCCGAATGCGACGTCGGGGACGAGGCCTAGGCCGAAGCGCCACGACGATCCCGCGGTGCCGCCCACGCGGGCGCGGCTCACCACCATCGCGCCGGCGCTGCAGCCCGCCCACACCGCCCCGCGATCCATCGCGCGCTCGATCCCGGCGAGCAACGGCGAGGCGTGCAGCACCTCGGCGAGGTGCGTGGGCTTCCCGCCCGAGAAGTAGATCAGCGACGCCGACGCCGCACGGGTGACCAGGTCCTCGCGCCGGGCGTCGGCGGGCGTCTTGACGGGAAGGACCTCGGCGGACACGCGAGCCTCCGCGAAGTGGTCGAGGCCCATCCGACCCCAGCGGTCGAAGACGTCATCGCCCTCGGTCGCGCTCGCGGTGGGGAGGATGGCGACGGAGCCGTCGCCCACGGCGTCGCGCAGGACGGAAGCCTCGACGTCGTGGGTCCAGGGCTCGAACTCACCCGAGCCGAGCAGCAGGAACGTCCTCGCCATCGGCGGGGAGGCTACCCGGTCCGCCGACGCGGCCGGCGCGGTGCTTGCCTCCCCTGCCGCCCTCCTCCGAGGGCGTGTCGGGCCCGCGCGCGCGCCAGATCGCCACGACCACCGCGCCCCACCCGACGAGCCCCGCGAGCGTCCACCACGCGACGTTCACGAAGGGCACGAGACCGAGCGCCGCCGCGATCGCCCACCCGGCGAACAGCGCCCCGGTCCGCGACCGCGGTTCGCGCACGACGAGTCGGCCGATCGTCCACGTCGTGGCCGCGATCCCGACCATCGCGAACAGCCACCACGCGAGCAGCAGCGCCACGCCGAGCGGCAGGCCGAGGACCGATGCGGTCAGGAGGAGGCCGGCCAGGGCCACGCCGAGCGCCGCGAGCAGCCCCCAGCCGGCCACGGCGAACGGCGCGGTCCGGCCCGCCTGCCCCACCCGTTCCAACCCCCGCGGCGCGACCAGCAGGAGGAAGGCCAGCAGGAGCAGCGTCGACACGGCGAAAGCGGCCGGCGCGAGCAGCGCCCCGATCGTCCCGACGGCCGAGCCGAGGGAGTACCGCACGCCCTGGGTCACGCCGCCGGCCACCTGCGCGCCGGCCTCGACCTCGGCGGTCTCGCCGGCCAGGACGCTGCCACCCACCTGCGCGGTCGGGCGCAGCCGGACCCTGCCCGACACCGACACCACGTCCCCGCGGACCTGGCCGGCCACCGTGATCAAGCCGCGGAGGACGATCACGTCGCCGTCGACGACGCCGTCCACGGTCACGTCGCCGCGCACGACGACCACCTCGCCGGCGACGTCTCCCGCAGGGACGTCGACGTCGCCCACGAGCACCACCTGCGGGTCGGCCTCCCGCGGCGCGTCGGCCTGCCCCCACGCCGCCGTCAGGATCAGCGCGGCGAGACCGAGGACGGTGGGGACGGCGCGGCGCACCGCCGCATCGTACCGGGGCGGCTCCGCGTGTCGGAGGGAGCCGGTAGCGTGGTGGTGCCGTGACGCTCGAGGCGTTCTCCCCCGATACGCGGGCCTGGTTCGAGGCCTCGTTCGCCGTGCCCACCGACGCCCAGTCGGCCGGGTGGCCGCCGATCACCGAGGGGGCCAACACGCTCCTGCTGGCGCCGACCGGGTCGGGCAAGACCCTGGCGGCGTTCCTGTGGGCGATCGACCGGCTGGCGACCACGCCCCCGCCGGACGGGGAGCGCACGAGGGTCCTGTACATCTCGCCCCTGCGCGCGCTCGCCGTCGACATCGAGAAGAACCTGCGGGCACCCCTTGCGGGGATCGCGCACGCGGCCGAGCGGTCGGGTCGGACCCTCGCCCACGTGCCGACGGTCGGGGTCCGCACCGGCGACACCGATGCCCGCGAGCGGCGCCGGCTGCTCGCGCATCCGCCCGACATCTTGATCACGACCCCCGAGTCGCTCTACCTGATGCTCACCTCGTCGGCGCGCGAGACGCTCCGTCACGTCGAGACCGTGATCGTCGACGAGATCCACGCGCTCGCCGCCACGAAGCGGGGGGCGCACCTGATGCTGTCGCTCGAGCGGCTGGCGGCGCTCGGGGAGCGGCCGCCGCAGCGGATCGGGCTCTCCGCCACCCAGCGGCCGCTCGAGGAGATCGCGCGGTTCCTGGGCGGCTACGACGGACCCGGGCGTCCGCGCGAGGTCAGCGTGGTCGACGCCGGGGTCCGCAAGACCCTGGACCTCGAGGTGATCGTGCCGGTCGAGGACATGGGGGCGATCGGCGAGGCCGTCGAGTCTGAGGCTGTCCCAGCGGGCGTCGACCGGCGCTCGATCTGGCCGTCGATCCACCCGGTGCTCCTCGAGCTGATCCGTGCCCACCGCTCCACGATCGTGTTCGTGAACGAGCGCCGCGGCGCCGAACGGCTCGCATCGCGCCTCAACGACCTCGCCGAGGAGGAGCTCGTCCGCGCCCACCACGGATCGATCGCGCGCGAGCAGCGGGTCGAGGTCGAGGACGCCTTGAAGGAAGGGCGCCTGCGCGCGATCGTCGCCACCTCCTCGCTCGAGCTCGGCATCGACATGGGGGCGGTCGACCTCGTCGTCCAGGTGGGCGCGCCGGGCTCGGTCGCGAGCGGCATGCAGCGGATCGGCCGCGCCGGCCACCAGGTGGGCGCGCCGAGCGTGGGCAAGCTGTTCCCGAAGCACCGCGGCGACCTGCTCGAGACCGCCGTGGTCGCCGAGCGGATGCTCGACGCCCGGATCGAGGCCACGCGGTACCCGCGGAGCCCGCTCGACGTCCTCGCCCAGCAGATCGTCGCGATGACCGCCGTCGACGAGTGGGCGGTCGACGAGCTCGCGGCGACGATCCGCCGCGCCGCCAACTTCGCGGACCTCACCGACGGCGTGTTCACCGCCGTCCTCGACCTGCTCGCCGGCCGCTACCCGTCCGACGCCTTCGCCCAGCTCCGGCCGCGCGTGGTCTGGGATCGGGCGGCGGGGACGGTGCGCGCCCGCGAGGGGGCGGGCCGGCTCGCGATCGTGAGCGGCGGGACCATCCCGGACCGCGGGCTGTTCGGCGTGTTCACGGTCGACGGGTCGCGGGTCGGGGAACTCGACGAGGAGTGCGTCTACGAGTCGCGGCGCGGGGAGGTGATGCTCCTGGGCGCCACGTCGTGGCGCATCGAGGACATCACGCGGGACCGCGTCGTCGTCAGCCCCGCCCCGGGTGAGCCCGGGAAGCTCCCGTTCTGGAAGGCCCCGGGCCCCGGGCGACCCGTGGAGCTCGGCCAGGCGATCGGCCGGTTCACGCGCGAGCTCGCGTCGACCGGCCGCGAGGCCGCGGTCGCGCGCCTGCGCGACGAGCTCGGGCTCGACCCGCTCGCCGCCGACAACCTCGTCGCCTACGTCGCCGAGCAGGCCGAGGCCGCGGCGGTCCCCGACGACCGCACGATCGTGATCGAGCGCTTCCGCGACGAGCTCGGCGACTGGCGCGTCTGCATCCTGACGCCGCTCGGGTCGCGGGTGCACGCGCCGTGGGCGCTCGCGATCGAGGCCCGGATCGAGGAACGCTTCGGGCCCGGCGCTCAGATCCTGTGGTCCGACGACGGCATCGTCCTGCGGCTCCCCGAGGCCGTGGATACCATCCCCACCGACGACCTCCTCTTCGACCCCGACGAGGTCGAGGACGCCGTCGTCGGCGTACTGCCGGGGACCGCGCTCTTCTCCTCGGTCTTCCGCGAGGCCGCCGCCCGCGCGCTCCTGCTGCCGCGACGCCGTCCGGGCGAGCGCACGCCGCTGTGGCAGCAGCGGCAGCGGAGCGCCGACCTGCTCGCCGCCGCGTCGAACCATCCGGACTTCCCGATCCTGCTCGAGGCGACCCGCGAGTGCCTCCGCGACCACTTCGACGTGCCGGCGCTCCGCCTGCTGATGACCGACCTGCGCGCCCGCCGCGTCCGGGTCGTGGCGGTCGACACCGACACCGCGTCGCCGTTCGCGCGCTCCCTGCTCTTCGCCTGGGTGGCCGTGTTCATGTACGAGGGCGACGCGCCGCTCGCGGAGCGACGGGCCGCGGCGCTGTCGCTCGACCGCGACCTCCTGCGGGAGCTCCTCGGCGACGAGGACCTGCGCGAGCTGCTCGATCCCGATGCCCTCGACCAGGTCGAGCTCGAGCTGCAGCGCCTCGCCGACGGACGCCACGCGCGCGGCATCGACGGCGTGCACGACCTCTTGCGGGACCTTGGGCCGCTGCGCCCCGACGAGATCGCGGCGCGCACCGACGGCGACGCCGCTGGGTTCGTCCGCGCGCTGCGGCACGACGGCCGGGCCATCGAGGTCCGGATCGACGGGGTCGAGCACCTCGCGGCCGTCGAGGACGCGGGTCGTCTGCGCGACGCCCTCGGCCTGGCGATCCCGCCCGGTCTGCCCGACGCGTTCACGCAGTCCGCGGACCGGCCGCTGGAGGACCTCGTCGCCCGCTACACGCGGACGCACGCGCCGTTCGTGGCCGCCGACGTTGCCGCGCGGCTCGGCGTCGGCGAGGATCGCGTCCGCCACACGCTCGAGACGCTCGCCGCGCGCGGCGACGTGCTGCTGGGCGAGTTCCGTCCCGGCGGCCACGAACGCGAATGGTCGCACCCCGACGTCCTGCGACGGATCCG
>Ga0190270_10000184_pt1 | contig 27711 bp, 26 predicted proteins | sample Popmic320T_FD_133748 | JGI IMG/M metagenome (GOLD analysis project Ga0190270, IMG submission 133748) | Populus adjacent soil microbial communities from riparian zone of Weber River, Utah, USA - 320 T | ecosystem: Environmental > Terrestrial > Soil > Riparian zone | place: USA: Utah | collected...
GCGCCGAGCAGGATCGCCATGGTCGCGCTGCCGGGCACGCCGAACGCGATGGTCGGGACCAGCGCGCCGCCCTCCTTGGCATTGTTCGAGCTCTCCGAGGCGATCACCCCGCGCACGTCGCCCGTGCCGAAGGTCTCTCTCGCGCCTTTCTCGGTCTTGAGCGCGTGGCCGTAGGCGAGCCAGTCGATGACGGACGCACTGATGCCGGGGATCGAGCCTATGCCGCCGCCGATCCAGGAGCAGCGCACGATCAGCCACCAGTTCTCCATGCAGTCCTTCACGCCCTGCCACTGGCCTTTGTAGATGCTGGCCTTGTCGATCGACTTCGAGATGGTGGTGCGTCCGATCAGCAGATCGCACAATTCCGGCAGCGCGAAGATGCCCAGCAGCAGCGGTGTTAGCCGCAAGCCGTCCCACAGATAAAGGCTGTCCATGGTCCAGCGCAGCGTGCCGGTCTGCGGGTCCGAGCCGATCATGGCGATCATCACGCCGAGGCAGGCCGCGGCGACGCCGCGCAGCGGCGCGCTGCCGGACAGCACCGCCACCATGGATATTCCCAATATTGAAAACGCAAGCAGCTCGGGTGAGCCGAGGTAGAGCATGACCGGGCGCAGGATTGGAATCGATACTGCAAGCAGCATCGCGCCAAAGATGCCGCCCATCAGCGAGGACATGTAGGCGGCGCTGAGCGCCCGCCCGGCCTCGCCGCGCTTTGCCATCGGGAAGCCGTCGAGCACGGTGGCCGCGGAGGCGGCACCTCCGGGCACGCCGAACAGGATTGCAGGGATTGGATCGCCGGTGGCCGTGGTGGCGCCGAGGCCGAGCAGCAGCGCGAAGGCGGAGTAGGGGTCCATCGCGAAGGTGAACGGCAGCAGCATCGCCGTGCCGGTCAAGCCGCCGATGCCGGGTACGATGCCGAGCACCAGGCCCATGATGCAGCCCAGCCCCAGGAACATCAGCCGGTGCGGCTCCATCAGCGCGAAGAAGGCCTTGCTGGCCATCGTCGCCATGAATGCCGCTTCTGCGGTAAACGCTTCCATCGCTCAGCCTTCCCCCCGGAACTTTGGCATGGAGACAATCACCGCTGTGGCTTCGCGGTCAACGCCTGCTTGGCCTTCTCGACCACATTCGCGGGTGTGGCGTAGAGCTTGGTGACCAGCGCCTGCATGTCCTCGCCCGACATCGGCTCGACGTCGAAGTTCATCTTCTTGGCTTCGGCCAACAGCCGAGGATCGGCGAACGTGGCCATGAATGCCTTGCGCAGCGCGGCAACACGATCCGCGGGCACGCCGGGCGGCAGCACGAAGGGCCGGCCGAATACGCCCTGGCTGTAGATCAGTTCCATCACGCTCCGCTCGTCGTCGTTGCGGGCAAATTCAAGCGTGGTCGGCACCTTGCGTGAATGCAGATCGCGGTGGCCTTTGATGCTCAGTTGCACGAGCGGCTTGATGGTCCCTTTGGCGAACCATTCCGGGTAAAGGATCTCGATTCCGGTCCAGCCGATCCCGCACACGCCTTGCACTTCGCCGCGCTCCATCGCCAGCGTGATCTCGCGGCTGCCCGGATAGCCCATCACCAGCTTGAACTTCGCGCCCAGCAGATTGTTCAGCATCACAGGAAAGTCCCGCGTCGTGGCGCCGTCGCCGCTCGCGCCGACGATCAGCTCGGTCGACAGCGCGTCCTTGAAGTCCTTCACCGGCGCGTCGGCGCGCACGAAGCAGACATAGACGTCGCTGTTGGCGTTGCCGAGATAAAGAAACTTCGCCGGCTCGTGCTGCACGGGCGTGCCGCCGAGCAGCGGCTGCAGGATCGCGCCGGGAAAGATTGCGCCGGCCACGGTGCCGTCCTTCGGCGCGACGGAATAGATGTACCCGGCGGCGCGGTTCGACCCGGCGCCGCTCATGTTCTGCACCACGACCGCCGGATTGCCGGGGATGTGATCGCCAAGATGGCGCGCCAGAAGGCGCGCGTAGGTGTCGTAGCCCCCGCCGGGCGACGAGCCGACCACGATCTGGACTTGCTTGCCCTTGTAGAATTGCTCGACGGATTCTGAATGCGACTCTTGCGCCGCCGCCAAGCTCGCGGTTGTCAGCACGCAGGCGCCGGCGACGATGGCACGTCGCAAGCATGACCCGATCGACATCGTTTCCTTTCCCGCGACGGGCGGCCGCACGATAGCCGATAGGCATTCCCCCGCTACCGCCCTGTGGCAGCGAGGTTTTCAGGGGCGGTGGGTGGAGTCAACAGCGCCGCATGTGCCACGGGCATTGGCCGGGCAAGGCCGGCCGGGTTAGTCTCCGCCACGCTGCGACACGCGGACGCAGGACGCGATCGGTGCAGGCCATCGGGAGCCGGTGGCGACAACCAACGAGTGGTGAGGAATCAATGATCGACTTCTATGGATTGACCAGCCCGAACGTGCAGAAAATCTTCATCATGCTGGAGGAGTGCGGGCTCAAATACAATTTCAAGCCCGTCGACGTCTGGGCCAGCGCTCAACATTCGCCCGAGTTCGAAAAGCTCAATCCGAACAAGAAAATCCCGGTGATCGTCGATCACGAGGGGCCGGGCGGCAAGCCGTACACCGTGTTCGAGTCAGGTGCGATCCTGATGTATCTCGCCGAGAAGACCGGCAAGTTCATGTCGAAGGACATGAGGAAGAAGTACGACGAGATTCAATGGCTGATGGTTCAGGTTACCGGCATCGGACCGGCTTTCGGAAACTTCACGCACTTCAACCTGTTCGCGCCGAAGCCCGGCAACGAATATTCATTCACCCGCTACAAAAGCGAGATGCTGCGGCTCTATGAGCTGCTCAATATCAGGCTCGGTCAGGCGAAGTATCTCGGCGGCGACGAATACTCGATCGCCGACATCGCGACGTTTCCGTGGACGCGGGCGCACGAGCAGCATGGCGCCAAGATGAACGAGAAGCAGAACCTCAAGCGCTGGTTCGACGAGATCAATGCGCGCCCGGCCGTCAAGGCGATGATCGCCAAGCAAGGCGACATCAAGTCGAGCCGCGAAACGGCGACGGACGACAACAAGGACCGGTTCTTCAACCGCGGCAAATACGCGCGCGCTTGATCGTGCGATGACATCGGCAGCGCGAGCGGCCATCCCGATGCGGATGCCGCTCGCGTTATGCGATGGTGGGCTTGCCGTTTGCCGCACGGCAAGCGGCCGTGCTGAATTGGGAGGGAACATGCAGAAGAACACGGGAAAACCAAAAGCGAAATGCAAGAATTGCGAAGGCAAAGGTCTCCTCAAACAGGGTGACAAGAAGGTGAAGTGTCAGAGGTGTGGCGGGACTGGCTTCAAGCCGTCCTAGCTCCGACCGGCGCAATGGTCAGCTTTGATTGCCGTATCGGTCGGTGACGGCTGCCGCAACGTACCTCTTGCGTCCTTCACGGCCCGGGCTTGTGCCATGGGCCGCGCACCAATCCGGAAATGTGTTCGGATCGATGGGAACGCGTATGACGGCGTGACCGTAGGCCTTGAGTCCGCGCTCCATCTCCTCGGCCATTTTCAGCCACTCGTTCCAGGTGCGTGGCAGCTTGTGGCCGTCGTCGAAAATTTTCAGAAGCGAGGGGTAATCGTCCTCTTTGATCCAATAGACCCCCACCGCTGGAGGCGGTCTGTCCTCGGGGTGGGTCATATTGCTAAGCCGCTGCGACCTCGGCCACGGACTGTTTCCACGCCTGAAGCCGCGGCATCACTTCCTTCGCGAACAGCGTCAGGTTGTCGACCGTGTCCGCGTGATTGAGGTAGCCGGCCTGGCCCATCATGAGCAGGTTGCCCATGCCGCCGCAGTATTCGCAGAACTCGACGATCTGCTTGTAGACTTGGTCGGGCGTGCCGCAGAACAGAATGCCGGCGTCGACCAGGTCCTGCACGCTGCATGTGTAGATGTCGACCGGACGGCCGTCCTTGGCCGTGCCGCGCGGCTGCTTGAAGCCTTTCAGGATTTTCGCGTTGTCTTCGATCGAGAGGTAGCCCGGCGGATTGCGATACGGAATGTGGACGATCGCCGAGGTGCGCAGATAATCGGCGATCAGATCGCCGCGGCGGCGCGCTTCGCTTTCGTCGTGCGCGACAGCTACAAGGCCGAGATAGGCGAAGCGGTCGGCGCCGGGTGCCTTGCGGTGTGTCTTGTAGTAGCCCTGCCGGTAGGCATCGTAGAGCGGACGCGTGCCGTAGCCTGAGCCGAGCGTCGCGATCACGTAACCCTTCTCGCCGAGCGCGTACGCATTATTCTTGCTGTTGGTGGTGCTCCACAGCGGCGGGTGCGGCTGCTGGATCGGGCGCGGCCAGATGTTGACCTGGCGATAGTGGAAGTATTCGCCCTCCCAGTTGAATGGCTCGCCGCGGTGGCTCATCGCCTTCAGGATGAAGTCGTGTGCCTCCCACAGCCGGTCCATCACACCGACCGGATTCTGGTTCGACGCCGGAAATTCGTATGGAACGCCCTTCACGAATCCCATGTCGAGGCGGCCGCCCGAGACAACGTCGATGGTCGAAAGCTCTTCCGCGCAACGCAGCGGGTCGGGCCGGTGGCCAAGCGGGTAGCCGAGCACGAGCAGCCGCGCCTTCTTGGTGATGCGCGCCATGATCGACAGGCCGACAACGACGGTGGACGACAGGCAGGTCGCGGTCTGGTGATGCTCGTTGAGCATGATGTCGAGGCCGATGTCGTCGGCGACCTGCCATTCGTCGTAGTAGCGGTTAAAAAGCTCGCCGGCGGTTGTCGGATCGAGCTTGCTGTTGGGCAGGTTGATGCGCAGCGAGCCCGCGTGGTCCTTCCAGGCCGGGTAGTACGCCTGCTCGGTGAATTGATAGACCCGCATGGATTTTCTCCTACGCGCTCGCCTTCGCCTGCTGCTTCTGCTCGGCGAAGGCGAGGGTGCGCCGCGCGAACTCGTCGGGCTGCTCGATGTGAGGATAGTGCCCGGCGCGCTCGATGGTCTCAAGCCGCGCGCCGGGAATGGCGGCTGCATAGGCGCGCCCATAACCGGAATTGAGGACGATGCGGTCGGCTGTGCCCCACAGGATCAGCACCGGAACGTCGATGCGGCGCAGCCGCGCCAGCAGCTTGGGATTGTGCATGTAGGGCGACCACGCAACGCGCGCCGTCGCTTCGCGGTTGCGCGCGGCGGCGAGCACGTCGGCCTCCGGCAGCGCGTTGTAGTCGCGCTTGGCGATGCTCGGATCGAAATAGGCGAGGGCGTCGATCTCCGGCTGGGTGATCGACCAGATGTCGAAAATGTCGCGGGTCTCGCGATCGCCGACCTTGATGCCGAGCGGATTGCCGAGCACCAGCCGGTCGATCCGCTCGGTGGTCTTGACCGCGATTTCGCAGGCCAGCCAGCCGCCGATGCCGACGCCGACCAGAAGAACGTCGCGCAGGTCGAGTTGCTCCATCAGGTCGAGATAGAAGTAGGACAAATCGTCGATGCTGTTCATTCCCTTCGGCGATTGCGATGCGCCGAAGCCCGGATGCGTCGGCGCGATGACGCGGCCGCCCTTGGCCAGCGCGTCGAGCACCGGCGCTGCCGGCTCGATGCCGATGTTGGGATGCAGGAGCAGGATCGGGCGGGCTCTGGGATTTCCTTGGCCGCGCTCGATGAGCTCGATCTTCACGCCGGCGACCACAAGCGACGAATGCGCGTCGGTGGTCCCTGACATGAACTAAGCCCCTTTGTTTTCCTGCCCTTCCATCCCATTGCACGACCCAAGGCGGTGTTTCAAGATCGGCGCCGCAAAGCGTCAGCGCCGGAGCAGGGATGTCATGAATTACGCCGGGAATCAGAGCGAAATCGAAACGCGCATGGGGCTGACCTACGCCACGCATGACAGCGTTGCACTTGCTGGCGACCTCTACCTCCCCAAGGGTTCCGGGCCGTTTCCCGTCCTGGTCGGTATCCACGGCGGCGGCTGGGTGCAGGGCGCACGCGGTGTTTTCCAGTACTGGGGACCCTGGTTGGCGTCTCGCGGCGTGGCGGTGTTCTCGATCAGCTACCGGCTGGCCAAGACCGGTACCAAGACCTTTCCGCACGCCGTGCAGGATGTTCTTGCTGCGATCCAGTATGTGCGCGCCAACGCCAAGGAGATGCGCATCGCCGACGACCGCATCGGCCTGTTCGGCCATTCGGCCGGCGGCAACATCGGCGCGCTGGCGGCGCTCGCCGGCCGGGGCCCGGTGTTCGCAAACGGCTACCCCAGCGACCCGCACGCCAAGGTGTCGACCGAGGTGAAGCTGTTCGCTGGCATCTACGGCGTCTATGACGTCCTGGAGATGTGGCAGAAGTACCATCTGCGCCATCCCGGGCAGAACAACATCGAAAAGTTCCTCGGTGCCTCGCCGATGGAGAACCGCCAGCTTTACTTCGACGCCTCGCCGATCAATTACGCGACCTTCGCCAACAACAAAATCGCCGTGCATCTCTCGGTCGGCACCGAGGACGATCTGGTCGACCGCAAGGCCAACACCGATGCGTTTGCGCTGGCCCTCAACCAAGCCGGCTTCTTCGTGCGCACCACCATCCTGCAAGGCGCGCCGCACTATTGGGGCAGCGATCCGATCGACGAGCCCAATAGCTTCAGCGGATTTTTGGCGCCAAGGTTGCTGCGCTTCCTCCAAGAAAAATTGTGACAAGCGAAGTTGCGAGTGGCGCGCAAACCGCGCCCGCGGTCGCGCGCAACCGCGATCCGATCCTCGCGGTGCTGCGTCGGGTGCTTCCGGCGCGCGGTCTAGTGCTGGAAATCGCGAGCGGCACTGGCGAGCATGCAGTGCATTTCGCAGCCGGGTTGCCAGGCGTCATTTGGCAGCCGACCGATCCGGACGCCGTCGCGCTTCGCAGCATCGCGGCGTGGCGCGAGACGGCGCGCTTGCCGAATGTGCTCGGCCCAATCCAGCTCGACGTGACCGCGCCGACCTGGCCGGTTCAACAGGCCGACGCGATGGTCTGCATCAACATGATCCATATTTCGCCGTGGCGCGCCGCCGAAGCGCTGATGTCCGGCGCGGAGAGAGTGCTGGCGTCCGGAGGCGTGTTGTTTCTTTACGGCCCGTACAAGGAAGGCGGTGTACATACCGCCTCGTCCAACGAAGCGTTCGACATCAGTCTGCGCGCCCGCAATCCGGAATGGGGCGTGCGGGATTTGGAGGATGTGAAGGCTCTTGCCGCGCGCCAAGGGCTTGAGTTCGTCGAGCGGATCGCGATGCCCGCGAACAATCTCAGCGTGGTGTTTCGGCGGCGCTGATTGGGCTGCGCCGGCGTGCCGGTGTCATCTCAACAGCTTGAGCGGTGCCAGCGTGATGGCCGGGATGTACGTGATCAGCATCAGCATGGCCAGATAGATGAAAAAGAACGGCATGACACCGCGATAGAGCTCGGGCAGCGGCGTCTTGAACAGCGCGTTGGCGGCGAACAAGTTGAGGCCGAACGGCGGCATGAACAAGCCGATCGCGAGATTGACCGTGACGATGATGCCGAAATGGATCGGGTCGACGCCCGCCGCATAGGCAACCGGCGTGAGCAGCGGCGTCAGCAGCAGGATCGCCGCCGGCGGCTCCAGCACGCTGCCGACGAACAGCAGGATGACGTTGATGACGAGCAGCAGCACCCAAAGCTCCAGCTTGAGGCTGGATACGAACGCGATGAGCTGCGCGGGATAGCCGCTGGTCGTGATCAGCCAGCCGAACGCGCCCGCGGCCGATACGATGATGAGGACTTGGGCGCTGAGCAGTGCGGAGTCGGTGGTGATCGCCCAGAGGTCGCGCCAGGTAATTTCCCGGTAAATGAACATCGAAACGACGATGGCGTAGATGCAGGCGACCCCGGCCGCCTCAGTCGGGGTGAACAGCCCGCCGTAGATGCCGCCCAGGATGACGACCGGAGCCATCAGCGCCCAGAGCGAGTCCTTCAGCATTTGCCGGATCGTTGGGCCATCGGGCCGCGCCGTGATCGGGATGCCTTTGCGCCGCGCGTAGAAGTAGACATAGATCGCGAGCGCAATGCCGATCAAAATTCCCGGCACGAATCCGGCGAGAAACAGCAGCGGCACCGACTGCTGCGCGGCGATGCCGTAGATGATCATCGGGATCGACGGCGGGATGATCACGTCGATCACGCCGGTCGCGGTGACGAGACTCACCGAGAAGCGGTCGCCGTAGCCGTTCTTCTTCAGCGACGGAATGGTCAGTTTGCCGATCGCCGCGACACAGGCGACGCTCGAGCCCGACATCACGCCGAACACCTCGCAAGCGGCGATCGTGGCGAGCCCCAGCGAGCCGCGCACGCCGCCGACCGCTGCCAGGATCAGCTCGATCAGCCGCCGCGCGATGCCGCCGCGCGCCATGATGTCGCCGGCGTAGATGAACAGCGGCACGGCCAGCAGTGGAAAGATATCCAGGCTGCCGAACATCGCCGAGTGGATGGCCTGCACCGGGTTTACGCTGATCAGGATGCCGCCGAGCGTGGCCGTCATCAGGACCAGGAAGATCGGTACGCCCATGACGAGCAGCGCGGCCGGGATAATGGCCAGTACAAGCACCGTCACCGCCGGTCCTCCTGCGAGTTCGTGCATTGCAGCAGCGCGAACACGGTGCGCACAGCGATGATGAGCGCGATGACCGACAGGCTGATCGTCAGGAACGATTGCGGGATCCACGCGGGGATATCGAGCGCGTCGCTGCGCTGATCGAGCTGATGCAGCACGCGAAGCAGGTTCGTGCTGGCATAGACGATCGTTGCGATCACCGCGATCGAAATCAGGGCTCCGATCACCAGAGCGGCGCGCCGCGCCGCCGGCGGCATGAGATCGACGAAGGTGTCGATCCGAATGTGAATGTTGCGCCATGTCACGGCGATGGCGCCGGCGAACACGGCGAGAATCATCATGATCAGCATGGCCTCTTCGGCCCAGCTGAACGGCTTGCCAAAGATGTAGCGGGCAGTGACGTTGGCACCGTTGATCGCGACGATGCCGATCAGCGCGATACCTGCGATGGTGAGGCATGCCCGCGTCAGCAATTCGCCGCAGCGGTCGCCCAAAGCTGGCAGCTCTGTCTGTCTGAAGTTTTCGCTGCTCATTCCCGAACCGTGATAGCCGCCGCGCCGATCGGTGGAGCGGCGGCGCCGTTCATGTCACTTCACGGCCGAGGTGATGGCCTTGATCTTCTGGTAGAACTCCTTCGATGGCGGGTTCTTGTCGAGCACGCCCTGGATCGCGGCATCGATCTTCTTCTCGGCTTCAGTCTGCTCGGCCGGCGAAAGCTTGACGATCTTGCCGCCACGGTCCGCCCACGTCTTGTAGTCGTCGGCGATCTTCTTGATCTGCCATTGGTGAATGTCCGCTTCCAGCTTCGATCCGGTCTCCAGCACGGCCTTTTGAAGGTCGGCGGGCAGCTTGTCGAACCAGACCTTGCTGACCATGGCAATGGGAATGAGATGCCAGAACCGGGTGTCGACGACGTTCGGCGCCGCGTCGTTATAGCGGAACGGCACGAACACCCCGATCGGCGCGTTGACGCCGTCGATCGTGCCTTGCTGCAGGGCGGGGACCACCTCAGGCAATGACATCGGCACCGGCGCCGCGCCAAGCGCGCTCACCGACGCCTGCTCACCTTCGGAGGCCAGCACTCGGATGCGCTTGCCGGCGAAGCCGGCGAGATTGGTCACCGGCGCGCGGAACGCGAACATCTGCCCGTCGTAGACATGCAGGCCCATCGTGATCATGCCGCGGCTGGCGGTGAAGTCCGAGATCAGCTTGCGCATCTCCGGCACGTTGAGTGCCTTGCGCGCATGCTCGTTGTCCTTGAACAGGCCGGCGAGGGCGAGCACCTGGAAGCGCCGGTCGGCGCCGAAGAACAATTCCGAGGGACCGATCGCCGCTTCGATGGTGCCGAGCCGCAGGCCTTCCGTCTGCCGCGGTGCGCCGCCGAGTTGACCGGCGGGATAAACCTCAACCTTGATCTTGCCGTCGGTCGCCTTCTCCAGCGCGTCCTTGTAGAGCTTGGCGTACTCATGTTGCATGTCGTTCAGCGTCAGCGTCGCGAACTTCATCGTGATCTGAGCGTCAGCCGGCGTGGTGAAGCACAACACCGCGGCTGCGACGGCACCTGCAAGCAGGCGCACGTGTGGCTTGATTTGAGTCATCTTGCCCCTCCCTGGTTGTTCCGATGCTAGACCGGCGGGATTTCCGAGTTCAATCCACGCAATCGCCTTTTGTAGGCGTCCGGCCCATTCGCGCCGCTGCCCACCTCGTGCATAATCTTGAGGCAGGGAGGCCTTTCGATGCGAAGCGGTGCGGAGTACCTCAAGTCGCTGAACGACGGCCGGCAGGTGTTCGTCGAAGGCGAGCGTGTCAAGGACGTCAGCACCCATCTTGCGTTTCGCGAGGCGGCGCGCTCGGTGGCGCGGCTCTATGACATCGCGGCTGATCCGGTGAACCGCGAGCTGATGACGTTCACGTCGCCCAAGACCGGGAAGCCGGTGTGGCGGGCCTACCAGATCCCGCGCACGCACGCCGACCTGCGGGCGCGCCGCCTGTTCTCAGAGAAATGGGCGGAGGCGAGCTTCGGTTTGATGGGCCGCTCGCCGGATCATGTGGCGGGCTTCTTCACCGGCTATGCGGCCGTACCGAGTGTGTTCGCCGCCGGCGGGCAAAAATTCGCCGACAACGTGGTCGCGTTCTACGAGCGCATGTGCGACGAGCATCTTTATCTGAGCTACGCGATCGTTCCGCCGCAGATCGACCGCAGCAAACCGGCGCATCAACAGAGCGACCCGACGCTGCACGCCGGCGTGGTGAAGGAGCGCGACGACGGCATCGTCATCAAGGGTGCACAGCAGGTGGCGACCGGCGGCGTGCTGTCCGACTGGGTCCATCTCAGTTGCATCCATCCGATGCCGCCTGGCGACGAAAACTACGCCAACTGCGTCGCGATCCCGATCAATGCGCCGGGCGTGAAGCTTTTTCCGCGACGGCCCTATGCGCTGCGCGCGACCAATTCCTTCGACTATCCGCTGTCGACCCGGTTCGACGAGTCGGACAGCTACGTGGTGTTCGACGACGTGTTCGTGCCGTGGGAGCACGTGTTCATCTACCGCAACCTGGAGATCACACGCGACCAGTGGTGGAAGACCCCCTCGCACGTCTACGGCAACCACCAGGCCCAGGTGCGGTACGTCACCAAGCTGCGCTTCATGCTAGGGCTCGCCCAGCGCACCATCGAGATGATCGGCAGCGCCGGCAATCCGCAGGTGCAGATCACAATGGGCGAGATCGCCGCGCTGGCGTCGATCTATGAAGGCTTGCTGCTCGCGCATGAGATCAACGCACCGATCGAGAATGGCGTGCTCTGGCCCTCCAAGATCACGCTCTATGCGGCGATGGCCATGCAGTCGGAGTTCAACGGCCGGATGATCGAGATGATCCGCGAGCTGGTCAGCTCGTCGGTGATCTCGCTGCCGTCGTCGGTCGCCGATCTCGACAATCCCGAGACTGCGCCGTTCATCGAGCGCTACATGCGGTCTGGCTCGATGGACGCGCGCTCGCGCACGGCGCTGGTGCGGATGCTGTGGGATTTTCTCGGCACCGAATTCGGCAGCCGTCACCAGCAATACGAGAAATTCTACGGCGGCTCGTCGTTTTTGGTGAAGCAGAACGTCTATCGCAACTACGACTTCAAGCGCGCCACCGCGCTGGTCGACAAAGCGTTGGCGCTGCCGCCGGTCGAACAATGATTGTCATGCCCGCTCGCGCGGGCGATGACATCCGGCGCAACGGCGAGCTTACTTCTTATCCAGCCCCAATTCTTTCCACCGCGCCTTCACGGCGTCGATGTCGGGCTGGTCGGGCCAGGCCTTGGGCGGGAAGCGGGCTCCGTCGAAATCCGGATCGGGGTCGTAGTCGAGGTTCATGGTGGCGTCGATCAGCACGCGGTTCCATTTCCCGGTGCCGAATAGTGTCGGATTTCGGTCGCGCTTGCGCGTCGAGGGATCGAGGCCGAGCCCGAACGTCGAAGGCATGATGACGATGTCGTCCTCGCCGGCGTTCACGCGATATGCGATGGCCCAGTCGACCGCGCCGTAGTCGTGGATGTCGATGTCGTCATCCACCACAGTGATATGCTTGTAGCGCACGTGCGCGGCCGATGAGCCCCACACCGCATTGGCCGCCTGCTTGGCCTGGTTGCGGTAGCTCTGCTTCATCTGGATCAGCAGGTTGATGCCGGCCTGGACCGGCGGGCACCACACGTCGGTGATGCCGGGCACGCCGGCGCGGTCGAGCACGTTCCATGCCGTCGCCGCGCGCATGATCGACGAGGTGACGGTGTTCTCTGAATAGCTGCCCGGCAGCGCGCCCTCGATGGTGCCGCGCAGGATCGGCGCGTTGCGATGGGTGATGGCGGTGACGCGGATGGTCGGCTTCGGCATCTTGTCGCCGGCGAAATAGCCGGTGAACTCGGCGTAAGGCCCCTCCATCAGATAATCCTTCGGATCGATCTGCAGGAAACCTTCGACCACGATCTCGGCGTTTGCCGGCACGTAGAGGTCGACCGTCTCGCATTTTACCAGTTCGACCGGGGCGCCGCGGATCGAGCCGGCGACGTCGTACTCGCAAATTCCGTTCGGCACCGGCGCGCCGGCGACGAACTCGACCGCCGGCTCGACGCCCATCGCGATCGCGATCGGTACTTCGTTGGCGCCGCCATTCTGCCAGGCGGTGACGTGATGGCCGATGTGCTGGGCGCGCCACATCAGGATCGGCATGTGCGTCTTGTCGGCGACCATGCCGCGATAGACGCCGACGTTCATGATGCCGGTCTCGGGGTCCTTGGTGACGCAGCCCCCGTAGGTCTGCATGTAGCGGCCGCCATCGAGGCGATTCCAGTACGGGGCGGGAAACTCGAACAGGTCAACCGCGTCGCCCTTGATAATGTTCTCCTTGCATGGCCCGGTCGGCACGATCTTCGGCGGGATCGCGCCCCTGAGAATGTTGCGGCCAAGCTTCACCAGCTCGCGCGGGTGCGTGTCAGGAGGCAGCCCCATCATCATCGCGATGCGGCGGTAGTTGGCGAGCGCGCCGGTGAACACCCTTTTGCAGCGGCTCGACGGCTTGTTGTAGTCCTTGATGTTGTTGAACAATACCGACGGGCCGGTGGCCGGGCCCTGCAGCAGCCGCGCAATAGTGCCGAGCTCGATGTTCCAGTCGACCTCGCCGTCGATCGCCTTTACCTCGGCGGCGGCTTCGAGCGCCTTCAGCCAGCCGCGCAGGCCATCGTAGGCAACCGGTTTCCGTTCGGCCGTCATCATTTGTCCTTTGCCGCAAACCGCTCCACCGGCGGCGCGATTTCGGTGACGAGATCGCGCACCAGCTTCTTGTTGGAGAGCGGCTCAAGCCGCATCTCGCGCGGCTCCAGTCGCGCGGTGCAGGCATAGACGGTTTCCCCATCCAACTCCATCATGCATTCCTTGCAGGCGTTGGCGTTGATGCAGGAGAAGCGGATCGCCAGCGTCGGGTCCTTGTGCATCCTGATCCAGCGCAGCCCGTCGAGCACCGACTGGCCGCGCTCGAACGGCACCTGGTGGGTTTCCCAATGCCCGGCGGCCTTGTCGGCGCCGCGCCAGATGCTGAGGGTTGCGGTCTCGGTCATTGCGCGGCCGCCTTGGCGATCGACGCCGGTGCGCGCTCGATGTCGAGCCGCCGCCTATCCTCGAGGCGGATGACCTGATTGACGTTCCACTCCGGCAGCATGCCGGGGAAATCCTCGCGCTGGTGTGCGCCGCGGCTTTCGGTGCGGGCAAGCGCTGCTTGCGCCACGCAACGCGCGACGGTCAGCATGTTGCGGAGATCGAGCCAGTCGAGCCGGACCATGTCGAAGGCCTGCCCGTTGCCGAACGGCCGTTCACCGGTTGCGTGTGAAAGCTCATCGATGCGGACCAGCGCGCGCTTGAGGGATGACTGGCTGCGCAGCGGTCCGACGTCCTCTGCCATGGTCTGCTGGAGAGACTGCAGCATTTCCGCGGTGTTCGGCGGATGGCCCGGGCCGTCCATCGCGAGGAGGTCGAGCGTCTCTTGCGCGGCTTCCGGCCGTGTGGGGACCTTGCCGATGGCCTTCACCCACCCGGCGGCGGTGCGCCCGGCCTGGCGGCCGAACACCAGCGCCTCGGTGATGGCGTTGCCTGAAAGCCGGTTGGCGCCATTGGCGCCACCCACCGCTTCGCCGGCGGCCAGCAGACCAGGGATCTCGGTGGTCATCCGTGCATCGGTCTGCACGCCGCCCATGTGGTAATGCGCGATCGGCGCAACCTCAACGGATTGTTTGGTGAGGTCGATGCCGTTTGCGGCGAGGCGGTCGATCACCGGCCCGAATGCCTCGCGCAGCTTCGGCTCCGGAACGTGCTGAAAGCTCAGGAACACGCCGCCGTGCGGCGAGCCGCGCCCGGCCTCGACCTCTTTCAGGATCGCGTAGGTGCCGACGTCGCGGGTGATGATGTATTTGCCGTCCTCCGCGACGCCATAGTCCTGCGTGAACTCCTCGCCGCGATTGTTGAGCAGCTTGCCGCCGAGCTTGTAGCGGAACGGGTCCCACATGATCGGATCCATGCCGATCAGGCGAGGGGCGAGATGCCCGATCGGAAAGAACTGCACGAACTCCATGTCGATCAGCCGCGCACCCGCGCGGAGACAAAGTGCATACCCATCGCCGCCCATGTTCAGGGAGGCGCTGTTGCGCCGGTAAAGCCGCGTCAGTCCGCCGGTCGCGACAATCGTCGCTTTGGCGAAAATGGTGACCGGCGCGCCGGAGGCGATGTGCCATGCCACCGCGCCCGCAACCTCGCCTTCGGCCTTGATCAAGTCCACCACGTAGAGGTCGCCCTTGCGGGTGATCGATTTGGCTTTGTTGACAACCCCGCGCAACGTGCTCGACACCGCCGGCCCCGTGCGGAGGAAATCGACATAGACGCAGCGCGGCCGGTCGTGGCCCGGTGCGAAAGCGGAGGTAATCTTGCCGTCCTTGCGCGCCCAGCCGACGCCCCAGGCATCCATCTCGCGGATGCAGGCCGGGCCTTCCTCCGTGAGCAGCCGTGCCAGCGCCTCGTTGCAGAGACCGCGCCCGGCGGTCAGCGTGTCCTGATAGTGAAGCGACCAGTGGTCGGGCGCTTCGTCGTCCAGAGCCACGGCGACCGTCATCTGCGCCATCACCGTGGCGCCGCCGCGGCCGATCAGGCTGCGGTCGAGCAGGAACACGTTGCAACCCGCGCGCGCCGCCTCGATCGCGGCGTACATGCCCGCCGCGCCGGAGCCGATCACCAGCACGTCGGTCTCGACTCGCATGGGCTCGGTCATGCAGCAATCCCAGCTGTCATGCCCGCGAAAGCGGGCATCCAGTAAACTCCGGTGGCTACTGGATCGCCCGCTTTCGCGGGCGATGACACCACCGTTGTAGCAGCCTAGCTGCCCTTCCGCTTCTTCGCCGCGAGCTTCACCGCCTCGATCACCTGCGGATAGGTGGCGCAGCGGCACAGATTGCCCGTGAGGTAATGCTTGATCTGCTCGTCATCCGGATCGGGATGTTCGTCGAGCAGTTGCGTCGTCATCAGCACGAAGCCGGGCGTGCAGTAGCCGCACTGGAATGCGCTGGTCTCGATGAAGGCCTCCTGCACCGGGTGCAGCTTCTGCGGCGTGTCGAGTCCTTCGACGGTGGTGACCTCCGTGCCGTCGAGGAACGTCGCGAGATAGAGGCATCCCGACACCGCGCGGCCGTTGACCACGACAGTGCAGCAGCCGCACAGGCCCTGGCCGCAGGTCTCGCGCGCGCCGGTCAGTGAGAACTGCGATTGCAGCACCTCCACCACATTATGATGCGGCTTGACGTCCGCGGTCACCGGCATGCCGTTGAGCTTGAAGCTGATGGTGCGCGCCGCGGTCATCATTCGTCCTCCAGCGGCTTGCCGGCTTTGGCGCGGATCGCGCGATAAACGGACTCCGGATTGAGCGGCAATTCGGTCAGCCGCACGCCGACCGCGTCGTCAATCGCGTTGGCGATGGCCGGCGACACGCAGAACGTCGCGACCTCACCGACGCCCTTGGCGCCGAACGGGCCGTTCGCCTGGTTGGTGTCGACGTGCGAATTGTCCATCACGGTTGGAACATCGTGGAAGCCGGGGATCTTGTAGTCGGCAAGCGAGGCGTTGGTCACCTGGCCGCCGTCGATGTGCATCTTCTCGAACATCGTGAAGCCGAGCTGCATCAGCGCCGCACCGGAAATCTGCGTCTCGACGATCCTCGGATTGATCGCCTTGCCGACGTCGACCACGTTGACCAGCTTGGTGATCTTGACGTGCCCGGTCTCGGTGTCGACCTCGACCTCGGCGCCGGCGCCGGAAACCATCCAGAACGCCGTGACGTTCTCGGACAGGCCCGTTCCCGGAGCGGGCGGGATGTAGTCCGGCTTGAAGATGCCGGTGCCGATCACGTTGCCGGCCTGCATGCCGTACTTTTTCACGAACAGGTCGCGCACCGGAATGTTCGAGCCCTCCGGCTCGCCGACCTCGCGCGCTAGCGCCTTCAGCTTGTCGCGAGCGTCCGCTGCGGCGCGCTGCACCGCATGGCCCATGTGGAACAGCGAACGCGAGCCGAGCGTGCCCATGTCATAGGGCGTCACGTCGGTATCGCGCGGCACCACGCGCACCGTCTCGGTCGGAACGTTGAGCACCTCCCCGACCATCTGCGCCATCGCGGTGTCGGAGCCCTGGCCCATGTCGATGGTGCCGCAATAGAGCGTCACCGAGCCGTCACCGCTGACGTTGACGATCGCGACCGAGGTGGTGGGCGTGATCACCGCCTTGATGGAGATGCCGAAGCCGCGGCCGCGCTTGACGACGCCAGTGCTCTTGTCGAATGGTTTCGACCAGTTCATCCGGTCGAGCACATGGTCCATTACCTTCTCGACCGCGGCGTCCTTGATGATCGTGTTGGTGGCGTGCGGGCGGCCTTCGCGCAGCAGGTTCTTGCGGCGGAACTCGACCGGGTCGAGCTTCAGCGCGCGCGCGATCATGTCGCTGTGGCTCTCGTAGGCCCACACGAGTTGCGGCACGCCGAAGCCGCGTAGCGCGCCCGCCGGCGTCACGTTGGTGTAGAGCGCGTAGGAATCGATCCAGACATTGTCGATTTCGTAGGGGCCTGACGCGGTGAGGCCGGACTTCTGGGTGACGCGCGGGCCGATGTCGGCATAGGCGCCGCCGTTCCAGAACACCTCGCACTTGCGCGCGATGATCTTGCCGTCCTTGTCGATGCCGCTCTTGATGCGGAACGTCGAGGGATGCTTGGTGATCTGATAGAACAGCTCCTCGAAGGTCAGCGCCAGCTTGACCGGCCGCCGCGCGATCATCGACAGCGCCACCACGAGCGCCTCGAGCTTGATGTAGAGCTTCGCGCCGTAGCCCGAGCCGAGATACGGCACCTTGATGCGCACCTTGTTCTCCGGCCAGCCCAGCAGCCGCGCGATCTCGGTGCGCACGAACGAAGGGCCTTGCGATGCGGTGTAGACGGTGACGCCGGTGTCCTTGTAGTCGGCGATGGATGCATGAGGCTCAAAGGGAAGGTGCAGCACCTTCTGCGTCTTGAACTCGTGTTCGAACACGTGCGCCGCCTGCGCGAACGCCTTGTCGACGTCGCCCTTGCGCAGCCGGTAGTCCAGCGCGGTGTTGGTATCCCTGGCGTCCTTCAGGTGCTTGAGGTCGGCGAAGGTGCCAGCCGGCTTCAGCACGTCGTGGACATAGGTCTTGGTGGTCAGCGCGTCGACCTCGTCATAGACGGCGGGCAGCTCCTCGTATTCGGCGACGATGAGCTGCGCGGCTTCTTCCGCGACATGCGGGTCCATCGCAAGCACCGCGGCGACCGGTTCGCCGACGAAGCGCACCTTTTCGTGCGCCAGGATCGGCTGGTCGTGGAAAGCGGGCCCGTAGTAGGGATCGGGGATCACCTTCATCACATCGTCGATGGTGACGACCGCGAACACCCCCGGCACCTTTTTGGCTTCGCTGGTGTCGATCGACTTGATGCGGCCGTGCGCGACGGTGCTGCGGAACAGCTTGCAAGTGAGCATGCCTGGCAGCCGCATGGTGTGGGTGTATTCGGCGCGGCCGGTCACCTTGTCGCGGCCTTCGAGCCGCGGGACGGAGCGCCCGACCTGGCTGCCCGCCTTCGGAGCGTCGTGGGTCATGGTCATTGGGCGCCTCCGTCGAGGGCTTGCCGCACCGCCCGCTTGATATAGACGCGCAGCAATTCGCGCTTGTACGGCACCGAGCCGCGCACGTCGGCGATGAACTCGGCTTCCTCGACCGCCGCGTCGCCCGCCTGCGCCAGCAGCTTATCGTCGACCGTCTTGCCGGCGAGCACGGCCTCCGCCGATTTCACCCGCGTCGCCTTTGTCGTCGCGGCGCTGACCACCACGCGCGCCGATTTTATCGCTTTGCCGTCGCTGTCGAGCACGACCGCGACACCGAGCGCCGGCCAGTCGTCGGCCGAGCCGGTGGTGACCTTCATGTAAGCGGCTCGCTTCGCGCCCTGCGCGGGAATATGCGCCTCGGCGATCAACTCGTTCTTCTCCAGCACGGTCTCGTAGTAGCCGGTGAAGAAATCCTCCAGCGCGACGCTGCGCTCACCGTTGGGCGAGATCACCGTGAGCTTGGCGCCGAGCGCCATCAAAACCGGCGGCAGATCCATGTGCGGATCGCCGTGCGCGAGCGCGCCGCCGACGGTCGCGACGTTCCGCACTCGAACATTGGACAATGTGAGCATGGTGCGCGTGATCAGCGGCGCGAGCTTCTTGACGTCGGCCGAGCGTTCCAGCGCATTCAGTGTGGTCATGGCGCCGACACGCAGCCCGCCGCCGCTGGCGGCAATACCGGAATATTTCGATTCGATGCCGCGCAGGCTGATCAGCTTCGCCGGGCGGAACACGCCGGCCTTCATCATCAGCATCAGCGCGGTGCCGCCGGCGATCGGCCGCACGGTCGGATCGTCCGGGTCGAGCAGCTTCACCGCATCCGCGAGCTTGGTCGGTTCGGCGAGTTCAAACGGCGTCATGCTTCACTCCGCTGCGGCCTGCGCGAAGCGCTCGCGCAGGCGACTGACGAATACTTTTTCAAGGTCTTTGGCTTTGGACCGCATCACGGGCTGGCCCATGCTGCCGAGCTTGCCGGCGAGCGCGGCGTCGACCGAATAGGCAACCTTCGTTTCGTCACCGACTTCCGTGAGGACTGTACTGGTGGTCGCGGTCAGGCGGCCGACGACGCCGAGCGGCGTGCCTTCGATCTTGGCGGCGATTTCGCCGACCTCGAGCTTGGTCACCTCGACAGACACGTTGAACTTGAAATTCAGGTACGCGATCTTGGTTTCGAACACCGCTTGATAATGCGTCGGATCGATCTCCTTGAGATCGCGGATGCCGTCGACCAGTGAAATGAAAGATTTCGGATCGCGGATCGTGTCGAACACGGCCGCGCGCGGCGCCTTGATCGTGAATTCGCCTGATACGTTCATGGGTTACGCCGGCACATCGGAACCGAACAAAAGCGCATGGCAGGCGCGGCGTCAAAGGCTTTTGGCGCATGGCGCCATGCGGCACCGCGCCGCCTATTCGATCACCTCGGTCGCGCGGGCAAGTACGGTCGGCGGCAGGGTAAGGCCAAGCGCTTTGGCAGTGGTCAGGTTGATGACAAGATCAAACCTGGTTGGCTGCTCGACCGGGAGGTCAGCGGGCCTCGCGCCCCGCAGGATCTTGTCGACAATTTCGGCAGCGCGCCGAAACAGGTCCGGGAAATTTGGTCCATAGGACATCAGACCTCCCGCTTCGACATAATCCCGCACAAGGTGCATCGTCGGCAGGCGCGCGGCGAGCGCCAGGGTGTTGATGCGGGTTTGGTTGGAGCTGATGAGCGGGTCGGCGACGATGTAAAGTGCGTCTGCACGGTCCTTGAGCGCTTCGAAGGCGGGTGCAACGTCCTCCGTTCGGCGGATTTCTGATGTGACGACCGCAAGGCCGAGCGTCTCGGCTGTTGCCCGAACGTCATTCATTTCGAGCAGGGCGGCGGGGTAGCCGGCATTGGCCATGATCGCCAACCGGCGCAGACCCGGGACAACCTCGCGCAAAAGTTCGAACCGCTTGCCAGCAGCGTCGGGAGCCTGGAGCGAGAGGCCGGTGACGTTGACGCCTGGTCGCGCCAGGCTCGTGACAAACCCGCTACCAACCGGATCGTTCGCCACCGCGAATACGATCGGGATGACTGATGTCGCCTGCTTTGCTGCGTAGACCCCACCGCCCGCGGTCAGGATGACATCGACCTTCAGCCCGACGAACTCGGCCGCGATCTCGCTGTTGCGCTCGCCGCGGCCCTCCGCCCAGCGATACTCAATCGCGACAGTGCGTCCCTCAGTCCAGCCGAGTTCGCCCAGCCGCTGCGTAAACGCGGGTACGTTGTGCCTCCAGGCCGATGGCGTGGTGCCGAGGAAGCCGATAGTCGGCAGCTTGCGCCGTTGCGCGTGTGCCGCGAACGGCCAAGTCGCCGCCGCGCCGCCGAGCAAGGTGATGAACTCGCGCCGCCTCATTCAATCACCTCGTTGGCGCGCGCGAGCAGCGTCGGTGAGATGGTAAGGCCGAGCGCCTTGGCGGTGGTCAGGTTTATGACCAGATCGAATTTGGTCGGCTGCTCGACCGGCAGGTCAGCGGGCTTTGCCCCTTTTAGAATTTTGTCCACGTAGTCGGCGGCACGCCGGAACAGGTCCAGAAAGTCCGGGCCATAGGACATCAGGCTTCCCGTTTCGACGTGCTCGCGCGAAGCAAACATCGCCGGCAGACGCGCGCCAAGCGCCGAGGTGTTGATGCGAACCCGATTGGTGAGCGTGAGCAGGTCTTGGCACACGTAGAGGGCCTGCGCGCTGCCCTTGATGGCCTCGAAGGCGGGCGCGATATCGTCCACCTTCCGGATTTCGAGCATGACGGTCTGCAGACCGAGCGCACCGGCTGCCGCTCGAAACTCGGCCATCTCCTGCACGATGATGGAATTGCCAGGGTTGCCCAGGATCGCCAAACGGCGGAGGCCCGGGACAACCTCGCGTAACAGTTCGATCCTCTTGCCGGGAAGGTCAACCGCGAGAACCGACAGGCCGGTAACGTTGCCACCAGGTCGTGCCAGGCTTGCGACAAGACCGGTGCCAACCGGGTCCCCCGCCACCGCAAACACGACTGGGATGACCGATGTCGCCTGCATTGCGGCGGCGATAAGGGGGGTTCCCGACGTCACGATGATATCAACCTTGAGCCGGACAAACTCGGCCGCAATCTCGGTGGCGCGCTCCGCGCGCCCCTCCGTCCAGCGCACCTCGATCGCGACGTTTCGACCCTCGACCCGGCCGAGCTCGCGTAGCCGTTGCACAAAAGCGGCCAACCTTTGACTCTCGGCCGCTGGCGTGGCTTGGCCCATATATCCGATGGTCGGCACCTTCTGCTGCGCGCGCGCGGCGAGCGGCAACGTCGCCGCCGCCCCGCCGAGGAAGATAATGAACTGGCGCCGTTTCATGCAGCCAGCCTAGCACCCGGGCGAGTGGCCTCAACAGGCGTGGTGCTCAACTGCGTTCCCGCATTGCCAGCACGCGGTCCACCATCTCGCCCGCCTGGCCCAAGTAGTTCGCCGGATCGCACAGCTTGGCCAGCTCGGCCTTGCTCATGTGCTTGGCGATCTCCTCGTTCTCGCCGAGCAGGTCGGCGAGCGGGCGGCCGGTGGCCACCACCTTGCGGCAGATGTCGTACACCAGATCATGCGCGTACTGCCGGCCGAGCGCCGGGCCGAGGCCCATCATCACGGCCTCCGAGACGATCAGCCCCTTGGTGATGTCGAGGTTGGCGCGCATGCGCTTCTCGTCGACCTGCAGGCCCGACATCATGAATTTTGTCTGCGCCAGGCAGCCGGCGGTGAGCACGAAAATCTCCGGCAGCACGATCCATTCGATCTCCCACTGGCCGGTGGCGCGCTCATGGTCCTGCTCCATGGCGTTGAGCAGCGCGACCACCTGGCTCCGCACCACGCCGGTCTGGGCGGTGATGTAGACGCAGGAGATCGGATTGCGCTTCTGCGGCATGGTGGACGACGAGCCGCGGCCCTCATGGAACGGCTCGAACACCTCCTCCACCTCGGTCTGCATCATCAGCTTCACATCGAACGCGATCTTGCCGCAGATGCCGGTGACAAGGCCGAGGAAGCAGCCGACCTCGGCAATGCGGTCGTGCACGGTGTGCCATGCGATCTCCGGCTGCTTGAGGTCGAGCTCCTTGGCCAGCTCGACCTGGGTGCGCAAGCCGTCTTTGCCCAAAGAGGAGAGGGTGCCTGCCGCGCCGCCAAACTCGAACACCAGCACACGCTCGCGAAGCTGCTTCAGCCGCTCCTTGTGACGCTCGAACGCGGCGAGATAGGTCGCAACTTTGTAGCCGAAGGTGATCGGCACCGCCTGCTGCAGGTTGCTGCGGCCGGCCATCGGCGTGTCGCGGTACTTTTTGGCGAGTGCCGCGAGCGCGTCGGAAATGTCGTTGATGTCTTTCTCGATGATCGCGAGGCTCTCGCGGATCTGCATGATCGTCGCGGTGTCGGTGATGTCCTGCGTGGTGGCGCCCCAGTGGCACCATTCGCCGAGATCGCCCTCACAGAGATCGACGAGCTGTGCCACCACCGGCAGCACCGGGTAGCCGATCCGCTCGGTCTGCTTCTTCAGCTTCTCGATGTCTAACTGATCGAACTTGCAGTGCTTGAGGATTTCCTCGCACGCCTTTTTCGGGATGATGCCGAGCTTGGCCTGCGCGCGGGCGAGCCCCGCCTCGAAATCGAGATACTTCTGGATGCGGTTGCCGTCCGACCACACCTGCCGCATAGCCTCGGTGCCGAAAATGTCGCGGAAGATGGCGGAGTCGATGGTGCCGGTGGGCATGGCGGGCCTTTCGAGGATTTGGTTGAAGGTACATAGCAAGCGGCAATCATCACTGTCATGCCCCGCGAAAGCGGGGCATCCAGTAATCCCCGAGCGTACTGGATCGTCCGCCTTCGCGGACGATGACATCTTGGGTGGGAGCGAGACTACTCCGCCTTGATGCCGGTCTTCGCCACCAGCGCGCGCCACTTCTCAGTCTCGCTCTGGATGCGCTTGGTGACCGCGTCGGGCGGGCCGGGCAGGGGTTCGAAGCCTTGCTTCTGCAGCGCCTCGACCGTGTCGGCGTCGCTCAGGATCGTGCGCATCTCGGCGTTGAGCTTCGCCACGATCTCGTCCGGCGTGCCGGCCGGCATGGCATAGGCGGCCCACAGCGAGACGTCGTAATCCGGCACGCCGGCTTCCATCATGGTCGGCACGTCCGGCAGCGCGGTGACGCGCTTCGTGCCGGTGGAGGCCAGCGCCTTCAGCTTGCCCTCGCGAATGTTGGCGAGCGTGGGCGCGACGGTTGCAAACTGCATGTCGAGCCGGCCGGTGATCATGTCGATCGAGGACTGCGCCGAGCTGCGGTAGGGCACGTGGGTCAGCTCGATGCCGGTCCGTGTGCCGAACAGCGCGCCGGCGAGATGCGCCAGGCTGGCGAGGCCCGCCGAGCCGTAGTTGAACTTGCCAGGGCTCGCCTTGGCGAGCGCCACCAGGTCGGCGACGCTCTTCACCGGAATGCCGGGATAAAGCACCAGCGCGTAGGGCGCGTCGAAGATCATGGAGACCGGCTTGAAATCCTTCACGGTGTCATAAGGCAGCTTGGCGCCAAGCGCGGGCGCCAGCGCGTGCGTGCTCGCCGTAATCAGCCCCATGGTGGTGCCGTCCGGCGTCGCCTTGGCGACGATGTCGACGCCGATCGCGCCGCTGGCGCCGGCGCGGTTCTCCACCACGAACTGCTGGCCGAGCTTGCTTGTGAGCTTCTGCGCCACCAGGCGGCTGACCACGTCGGTCGCGGAGCCCGCCGGAAATGGCACGATCAGCCGCACCGGCCGATCCGGCCATGTGGATTGCGCGGCGGCGGGGGTGCTGAGCGCAGCCAGCGTCAGTAGCAGCGATATGGCACGGATCATTTTACCAACTCCCGCGCGAGCCCGGTGATGAGCTCTTCGAAGTCGTTCAGGCCATTATGGCGCGGCGAGCCCGCCATGCGCGGCGTCAGGATCACATTGTCGAAGCCGAGCAATGGATCGTCGTCAGCGACCGGCTCCTGGTAGTGCACGTCGAGCGCGGCGCCGCCGAGCCGGCCGGCGCGCAGTGCCTCCAGCAGCGCGTCGCGGTTGATTATCGCCGCATTGGCCACGTTGACGATGCAGCCGCCGGGCTTGATTCGCGCGAACTCGTCACGGCCGAGCAGGTCGCGCGTGCTGGGCAAGGTCGGCAGTTGCGGCATGATCCAGTCGCTTTCGGACAGCAGCGTGACCAACGGCACCTGGGTCGCCTTCAGTTCGCGCTCCTCGGCTTCGGGCGCGCGAGTGCGCTGATGATAGAGCACGCGCATGCCGAACGCTCCGGCGCGCAGCGCAATCTCTCGCCCGATCTCGCCCAGGCCAATGATGCCGATGGTCGCACCGCTGAGCGCCCGGGTGCCGCCGACGCGCGGATAGTTGCCGCCCGGCGTGTAGGGCCGGCCGAACGGCCGCAGTTCGAGCCCCGCGGCCTTTGCCCGTGCAGGCGTGACGAGGCCACTGACGGTTTCGAGCTTGCGCGCGAGCATCAGCATCAAGGCTAAGGCATGCTCGGCACAGGAAATGTTGGCGCGGCGGCGGATGGTGAGGACTGTCATGCCCTTCGCGGCACAGGCCGCGGTGTCGATGTTGCGGAGTCCGATGCCGAACTTCTGCACGACCTTGAGCGCAGGGGCTGCGGCGAGGTCGTCCGGCCCGACGTTGAGCGACTCGACCACCAGCGCGCCTGCATCCTTGAGCGCGGCGCGCATCTCCTCCTGCGACGCCACCATCCGCACGTCGGCCGGATAAAGTCCCGGCGACCCGTCGCGCACGCGCTTGATCCAGCCGTCGAAGTCCGGTTCGTCGTGCGCCATGAAATCGGCGAACGCGGCGCGATGCGCGTCCGGCGACTTCGGATCGAGCACGATCGGGATCAGCCGGGTGAATGGATCGTCCTCGACGACGATGACAGGAAGGCCGGCCACCGCGCTCAGCTTTTCTTCGGCTCGAGATCGACCTTGAGCGCGGTGAAGATGCGGTTGTGCATGATGTAGACGCCGCACAACACCGTGAGCTCAACCACCTCGCGCTCGCTGTAGTGCTTGCGCACCGCGTTGAAAACGTCGTCCGGCACGCCGGAGCCGTCGCGGACGGCGTCGACATAGGCGAGCGCCGCGCATTCGGCCTCGCTGAAGAACCTGGAGCCCTGCCAATCCTTCAGCGCCTCGCATTCTTCGAGCGACACGCCGTCGGGCACCGCGATCGCCGGCACATGCTGTTGCAGCGCATAGGCGTAGTTCGCGGCCTGCGCGATACGAACGATGGCAAGCTCGCGAAGCCGCGGCGACAGCTTGGTGCCCCAGCGGATCGCTCCGATGTACTCGAACCAGGTCATGCAGACCTTGGGCGAGTGCAGCAGCAGCTTGTATATGTTGATCAGCGCGCCGCGCCCGCCCTTGATCTTGGCGATTTCGGCGGCGAGCTCCGGGTAGTCCTTTTCCTCGATGTAAGAAACGCGGGCCATGGTTATGCTGCCGTACGTTTGCGGATGGCGGTGTAGTTGTTTTCTTTTTCCGCCTTGGAGAGATCATAGGCCGCTTGCAGGTTGAGCCAGAAGCGGGCGTCCGTGCCCAAATACCGACCGAGGCGGATGGCCGTGTCGGCCGAAACGTCGCGCTCTCCCCGCATGATTTCTGTAATCCTGTTGGCGGGCACGCCAAGAGCCTTAGCGAGCGCGCGCGCGCTCATGCCGAGCGGGTTGAGATACTCCTCCCGCAGAATTTCACCCGGATGGGTGCGCACACGAGCCATGACGGTCTCCTTCAATGGTAGTCCACAATCGTTACGTCCTCCGACCCTTCGGCGGTCCAGCGGAAGCACACCCGCCATTGCCGGTTGATCCGAATGCTATGCTGCCCTGTTCGATCACCCTTTGGCACCTCAAGTCGATTGCCTGGCGGCGACCTCAGATCGTCTAGTCGCGCGGCGGCGTCGAGCATGTCGAGCTTTCGAAGTGCTGCGGCTTCGAAGGAGCGCCATCGGGCAGAGCACTCGCCGTTACGAAACAGTCGTTCAGTTGCCCTGTCCGCAAAGCCTCGGATCATACGATAGTATGCGTTACGGAACGCGTATTAGTCAGGTTTCCGCTGTCAATAGCTAAGCCTCTCCAATCTCCCGCAAAACCTCATCCGTGTGCTCGCCCAGCATCGGCTGGGCGCGGTCGGCGGCGGCGCGGCGGCCGTTGATGGTCATCGGCGAGCGCACGCCGGGAATCGAGCCGCCCTTCGCGTTCGGGTGCGGCAGGTCGATCCGCATGCCGCGCGCGATCACCTGGGGATCGGCGAAGGCGTCGGCGATGGTGTTGATCGGGCCAGCCGGAACGCCGGCCTGCTCGAATTCCGCGGAAAGATGCGCCTTGGTGAACTTGTGAGTCAGCTCGCTGATGCGCGGGATCAAAGTTGCCCGGTTCACAACCCGCGCCGCGTTCGTCGTGTAGCGCTCGTCCTTCGGCATGTCGGGGTCGCCGAGGATCGCCATCATCTTCACGAACTGGCTGTCGTTGCCGCAGGCGATCAGCACGTGCCCGTCGGAACAGGGGAAGGTCTGGTACGGCACCACGGCAGGATGCGCGTTGCCCATGCGCTTCGGCGGCGTGCCGGACACCAGATAGAACAGCGCCTGGTTGGCCAGCACGCCGGTCAGGCTGTCGAGCAGCGCCATGTCGATGAAGGAGCCCTTGCCGGTGTGCTCGCGCTCCTTCAGCGCGGCGGTGATGGCGAGCGCGGAATAGACGCCGGTGAACACGTCGGCGAAGGCAACGCCGAGCCTCATCGGTTCGCCGTCTGCCGGGCCGGTGATGTCCATGATGCCGCTCATGCCCTGCACGAGCAGGTCGTAGCCGGCGCGGTGCGCGTAAGGCCCGTCCTGGCCGAAGCCGGTGATCGAGCAATAGATCAGCCGCGGATTGTCCGGCGCGAGGCTCTGGTAATCGAGGCCGTATTTCTTCAGCCCGCCGAATTTGAAGTTCTCGATCAGCACGTCGGAGCGCGCGGCGAGCTTCTTGACGACGCGCTGGCCCTTCTCGCTCTCGAAGTCGATGGCGACCGAGCGCTTGCCGCGGTTGCAGGCGAGGTTGTAGGCGGAGGACAGCCGGCCGCCGTCCTTGTCCTCCATGAACGGCGGGCCCCAGCCGCGGGTGTCGTCACCTTCGCCCGGACGCTCGACCTTGATCACCTCGGCGCCCAGATCGGCCAGCGTCTGGCCGGCCCAAGGCCCCGCGAGAATGCGCGCCAATTCCAGCACGCGAACGCCGCTCAGCGGCCCCGGCATAAGTTGACTCCCCATATTGCGCAGCCATCCTATATCAATCGTATGCGCGCGCGACCGGGTCAACTTGCCTTATGCCGCTGCGGCGGCAAGTGCTAGCGTGCGCGATCATGATGAAGCGCGAGTCATTCCCGATCGAAGACATCTACGTGCCGATCGCGCGGCGGGCCACGCTCAACCC
>Ga0190270_10000185_pt1 | contig 27495 bp, 27 predicted proteins | sample Popmic320T_FD_133748 | JGI IMG/M metagenome (GOLD analysis project Ga0190270, IMG submission 133748) | Populus adjacent soil microbial communities from riparian zone of Weber River, Utah, USA - 320 T | ecosystem: Environmental > Terrestrial > Soil > Riparian zone | place: USA: Utah | collected...
GATCGCACCGACGCGTCCGGCGAGGGCATCGAAGACCCGGACACTGGGCTCACTGAGCTTGAAGCCGTCGAACACCTGACTGCGTGTGTCGCCGTCGAAGTACCAGTCGAAGAGCATCGCTCCATCTCCGAGCCCTCGCTCGGGACCGGGATCGCGACCGGTGATGTAGCCGTCGACCGAGACTGCCAGACCGCTGATGACCTTGTTCATTTCCGTTACCTTTCGAAGTTCCTTTAAGAGACTCTGTGACCGTAACAGATCGGAGTTCCGTAAGGGAACCCCAATTGCTAGACTGCTTTCATGCAACGCACCAGCTTCGGAGAAATGGCCTGCTCCATCGCGCGCACCCTCGACGTGATCGGTGAGCCATGGTCGCCGTTGATCCTGCGGGACGTGTGGGTCGGGATGAACCGGTTCGACCAACTCCAGGCCGACCTCGGGATATCGCGCAAGGTGTTGACCGAGCGACTCAACCACCTCGTCGACCACGGCGTCCTCGAGCGCCGTCCCTACGACAAGCGTCCACGCTACGAATATCACCTGACAGCGAAGGGCTCCGAACTCGTCGACCTCCTCATCGTCATGACAGGTTGGGGGGACAAGTGGCTCGCCGGGGAGGCCGGCCCGCCGGTGCTCTACCGCCATCGCGCGTGCGGTGAGATCAGCAGCGTCGACCTACGCTGCGCCCACTGTGGGGAGCCGATGCACGGAGGCGACGTCGAGGCGCTGGCAGGGCCGGGCGCAGCCGGGTGATCGAGGTAGCGCTCTGCTGTGAGCAGATTGCCTTGGTTCGCGCCTGTAGGGAGCCGGAGGATCGACGGCATGACGACCGCCGTAGCCGAACCCTCGTACGCGACACTCGATGACCAACTGGCGACCCGGCTGCTCCACCAGCGCATCATCGTCTTGGGCACGGAGGTCGACGACCCGGTCGCCAACCGGCTGTGCGCCCAACTCCTGCTGCTGTCCGCCGAGGACCCGCGCACCGACATCAGCCTCTACATCAACTCGCCCGGCGGCTCGGTCAGCGCCGGCCTCGCGATCTACGACACGATGCAGCTGATCCCCAACGACGTCAGCACCCTCGCGATGGGGCTGGCCGCCAGCATGGGTCAGTTCCTTCTCTGCGCCGGCACTCCCGGCAAGCGCTACAGCCTGCCGCACGCCCAAGTCCTGCTGCACCAGGGCTCGGCCGGCTTCGGTGGCTCGGCGGCCGACATCGAGATCTACGCCCAGCAGCTGGAGCGGACCAGCGCGCTGATGACGCGACTGACGGCCGACCTCATCGGACAGCCGGTCGACAAGGTCGAGCAGGACAGCCTGCGGGACCGCTGGTTCGACGCGGAGGCGGCCCTCGAGTACGGCTTCATCGACCACATCGTGGAGCGGGTCACCGACGTACGCCCCGCAGCCATCGATCGGAAGGCAGGGATCTGACGATGTCGCAATACACCATCCCCACCGTCGTCGAGCAGACCACGAGAGGCGAACGCGCGTACGACATCTTCTCCCAGATGCTGTCGGAGCGGATCGTCTTTATCGGCACCGAGATCGACGACGGAGTGGCCAACGTCGTGATGGCGCAACTGCTCCACCTCGAGTACGCAGCCCCCGACCGGGAGATCGGCCTCTACATCAACTCCCCCGGCGGCTCGTTCAGCGCGATGACGACGATCTACGACACGATGCAGTTCGTCCGACCGGACGTCGCCACGATCTGCATGGGACAGGCCGCGTCCGCGGCGGCGGTCTTGCTCGCGGCCGGTGCGCCGGGCAAGCGCTCGGTGCTCCCGCACGCGAAGGTCGTGCTGCAACAGCCGTCGAGCCAGGCGCGCGGGGCGCTCCCGGATCTGGCCGTCCAGGCCCGCGAAGTGAGCCGGATCCGGACCGCGATGGAGGAGATCCTCAGCGAGCACACTGGACACTCGACCGCGAAGATCCGCAATGACACCGACCGGGACCTGACGCTCACGGCGCAGGAAGCCGTCGATTACGGCCTGGCCGACCGGGTGCTGGCTCGCCGCGAGGCAATGGCGCTCGAATCGGTCAGCGCCTGATCGTCGGTCATCCCCACGTCGTACTGCTCGCGCTGGAGCCGGGGCACATCGGCATGCGGCAGGACGAACGGATGCAGATGTCTCGAATGCTGCTCCTGGACGTCGGACGTCCGCTCGGTCACGCGGCCAGGCAGACCGGGTCGCCCGAGCCGCCGGGCATGCCGGACCCGCGCCGACGGGACGTGACCCGGATCGACTCCAGCCGTACGACGGGCGCACGGTCGCGACCCTCGACGGCGGGGCGGCGGACGTCGGCCAGCAGGTCAGCGAGGTCGACGTCGAGGGCGTCGCAGAGCGCGTCGAGGATCTCGGACGAGGCCTCCTTGCGGCCACGCTCGAGCTCGGACAGGTATTGCATCGACACGCGGGCGGCGGCAGCCACGTCGGCCAGCGTCCGGCCCTGCTCGAGCCGGGTCCGGCGGAGCCCGTCGCCGAGCACCCTCCGCAGCAGCGGCCGCGGTGGCCGACGACGTTTGCCCGGGTCGATCGTGGGTGGCTGCGCCATATCCCGACAGTACGGTCGCCGCCGATGCCACCGGAAGCGAGTTTCGCCCCCAGCGTAAGAAGTTGTCAGGCGGCTCCCTCGAGCCCCGCGAGTGGCGCAACGTCGTCGCGAATCCGGCCCTACAGCGACGACCGTGCGCCACTCGGCGAAGGGGTCGGCGGTCCGGCGAAGGGGTCGGCCGTCAGGCGAAGGGGTCGGCGGTCCGGCGAAGGGGTCGGCCGTCAGGCGAAGGGGTCGGCGGCCTCGGCCTTCTCGACCAGGAGGGCCGGCGGCTCGAAGCGGTCGCCGTAGGCTGCCGCGAGTTCACGGGCCCGCGCGACGAAGCCGGCCGGGCCGCCCTCGTACCCGTTGATGTGCTGCAGCGCGCCCCCGAAGCACGGCGGGAACCCGATGCCGAAGATCGACCCGATGTTGGCGTCCGGCACCGAGCGGAGTACGCCTTCGGCCAGACATCGCACGGTCTCGATCGACATGATGAACGTCAGCCGCTCCTGCATGTCGACGAACGACAGCGGCCCCTCACCTGTCACCGGATCCGACCTGTCGCCAGCAAAGTGCTCCCATAGCCACGGCCACAATTGCTTCGGCTGGCCCTCCGGGTAGTCGTAGAAGCCGGCGCCCGCGGCCTTGCCGGTGCGCTCGAACTCGTCGACCATCCGATCGACGACCGCCATGCCCGGATGCTCGGTGTGAGTCACGCCGTCCGACTCGGCCGCCGCCTTTGCCTCCTTGGCGATCTTGCGCGGCAGCGTCAGGGTCACCTCGTCGATCATCGCGAGCGGCGGCGCCGGGAAGCCAGTCGTCACGGCGGCCTTCTCGATCGACGCCGGATTGACGCCCTCGCCGAGCATCGCCGCGCCCTCCATGACCAGCGAGCCGAACACTCGCGAGGTGAAGAAGCCGCGTGAGTCGTTGACGACGATCGGAGTCTTCTTGATCTGCTGGACGTAGTCGTAGGCCTTCGCCAGCGCGACATCCGACGTCTTCCCACCCACGATGATCTCGACCAGCGGCATCTTGTCGACCGGCGAGAAGAAGTGGATGCCGATGAAGTCGTCCTGCCGCTGCACGCCGGTAGCGAGCTCGGTGATCGGCAGCGTCGACGTGTTGGAGCCGAGCAGCGCGTCCGACTCCACGCGGTCTTCGATCTCGCCAAACACCCGGTGCTTGAGTGCCACATCTTCGAAGACAGCCTCGATGACCATGTCGCAGCCGGCGAGGTCGGCGTTGTCGGCCGTCGGGTGGATCCGACCCAGGATCTCGTCGCGCTTGTCGGGCGTCGAGCGGCCCTTGTCGACCTGCTTGTCGAGAATCTTCTGCGAGTACGCCTTGCCCTTCTCGGCCGCCTCGATGCTGACGTCCTTGAGTACGACGTCGATGTCCGCCTTGGCCGACACGTACGCGATGCCGGCGCCCATCATCCCGGCGCCGAGGACCGCGACCTTCGTGGCCTTCCACCTCGGGGGCTCCGACGGCCGCGAGCCGCCGGCGTTGATGTGATTGAGGTCGAACCAGAACGCCTGCGCCATGTTCTTGAACGTCTGCCCCACGATCAGGTCGACGAGATAGCGCGACTCGATCCGGGTCGCGGTCTCGAAGTCGACCTGCGCACCCTCGACCGCGGCCGACATGATGTTGCGCGGCGCGGGGTACGGCGCGCCCTTGGTCTGCTTGCGGAGATTGCCGGGGAACGCGGGGAGGAACTGCGCCAGCTTCGGGTTGCTCGGCTTGCCGCCGGGCATCCGGTAGCCGTCTCGATCCCACGGCTGAGTCGCCGCGTCGGCGTCGTCCTTGTGGTCGGCGATCCAGGCCTTCGCGGCTGGCATCAGGTCGTCGAGGCTCGCGACCAGCTCGTCGACCAGACCGGTGTCCTTGGCCCGAGCCGGCTTCATGCGAGGCCCCTGCAACAGCACGTCCATGAGGGCCTTCTGCAGGCCGAACATCCGGACCGTACGGGTGACGCCACCGCCGCCGGGCAGCAGGCCCAGCGTGACCTCGGGCACTCCGAACTCGCTGCGCCCGTCGTCGACCGCGATCCTCCGGTGGCACGCCAGCGCGATCTCGAGGCCGCCGCCGAGCGCAGTGCCGTTGAGCGCAGCCACCACCGGCTTGCCGAGCGTTTCGAGCGTACGTAGCTGCGCCTTGATCTCCTCGACCTCCTCGAAGATGCGAGGTGCGTCGGCCTTGGTCGCCCGCATCATCAGGCCCAGGTCGCCGCCGGCGAAGAAGGTCTTCTTGGCGCTGGTCACGATGACGCCGGTGATGTCGTCACGCTCGGCGACCAGGCGGTCGACGGCGACCCGCATGCCACGCGTGTAGCGCTCGTTCATCGTGTTGGCGCTCTGCTCCGGGTCGTCGAGCACCAAGGTGACGATGCCGCCGTCGCCGCGCTCGTACCGAACGGCTTCAGTCATGTGTAGTCCTTCCCATCTGTCGCGCCGAGATTGCGCCAATGTCCCGCCGCCGTCTGCCCATCTGCACGTTCGTGTGGTCTGGGCGGGACACTGGCGCAATCTCGGCGCAAAGGAGTGGTCACAGTGCCTCCACGACCGTCGCGCAGCCCATGCCACCGCCGACGCAGAGCGTGGCCAGCCCGTATCGCAGATCGCGGCGGTGCAGCTCGTCGATGAGCGAGCCGAGGATCATCGCGCCGGTCGCACCGAGCGGGTGACCCATCGCGATCGCGCCGCCGTTGACGTTGACGATGTCGTGCGGCACCGAGAGGTCTTTCATGAACCGAAGCACGACCGCGGCGAACGCCTCGTTCATCTCGATCAGGTCGAGGTCGGAGACTTCCAACCCCGCCTTGGCGAGCGCCTTGCGACTGGCCGGCGCCGGCCCGGTCAGCATGATGGTCGGCTCCGAGCCGCTCACGGCCGTGGCGAGGATCCGAGCCCGCGGCGTCAGTCCGTTGCGTCGGCCGGCCTCCTCGCTCCCCACCATGACCAGGCTGGCGCCGTCGACGATGCCGGAGGAGTTGCCGGCATGATGGACGTGGTCGATCTTTTCGACCCAGTGGTACTTCTCGAGCGCCACCGAGTCGAAGCCGCCGTGCTCACCGACGGCGGCGAACGACGGCGGGAGGCCGGCCAGCGACTCGACGGTGGTGTCCGGCCGGATGAACTCGTCGTGGTCGAGGACGGCGATCCCGTTGCGGTCGACGACCGGCACCAGCGACTCGCCGAACCAGCCGTTCGCGGTCGCCTTGGCGGCCCTGGCCTGCGACTCCGCCGCAAAGGCGTCAACCGCCGTCCGGTCGTAGCCCTCCATCGTCGCGATCAGGTCGGCGCTGATGCCCTGGGGGATGAAGTCGGTCTGAAATGCCGTCTCCGGGTCGGTGTACCAAGCGCCGCCGTCCGACGCCATCGGCACCCGGCTCATCGACTCGACTCCACCGGCGAAGATCAGGTCCTCCCAGCCCGACCGCACCCTGGCGGCGGCCTGGTTGACCGCCTCGAGGCCCGACGAGCAGAACCGGTTGAGCTGCACGCCGGCCACGGTGTAGGGCAGGCCGGCCGCGAGCGCAGCGGTCTTGGCGATGTCGCCGCCCTGGTCGCCGATCGGCGACACCACTCCGAGGACGACGTCTTCGACCTGCGCCGGATCGAGCCCGGGATTGCGGCGCTGAATCTCCTCGATCAGCCCGGTGATCAGCGTGATCGGCTTGACCTCGTGCAGCGAGCCGGACTTCTTACCGCGCCCGCGCGGGGTCCGAATCGCGTCGTAGACGTACGCCTCGGTCATGGAAGGGTCCTCTACCGTCGGTTGTCGCTCGGCCGTCGGGTTGTTACTGGACAGTAAACCCGCATATCGATTCTGACACCGGTGCTGTCACGGTGGAAGGGAACGGCCTGTGGCATCCGTCATGTCGGCGGCCGACCGTAGCGCCGATACGTGACGTATGCACCACCGACCGGGGTCGCGTGGTGCATGCGTCACGTTCGCTAGGCCGCGTACGCAGCCTCCTCGGCGGGTCCGGCCCGGGCCGGGGGACCACGTCGCGCAGGAAGCCGTCGTACCTGTCCGGCCAGGACGACGTGTCCGCCGAACGTCGGGGCGACAAGCGACGGTCGAGTCGACGGTGTGACGGCCACCGGCGTCAGCGAGCGGCGCACCACACGGATGCCTCGGCCGCCGACGCGGGTCCACGTCCGGACCGCATACTCGGCACCGATCAGGAGGACACCGGCGACGGCGGCGTCGGTCCAGTAGTGGTTGCCGGTGGCGACGATGACCAGCAGCGTGATCATCGGGTGCGCGATCCAGAGCCAGCGCCAACGTGAGCGGCTGACCCGGATGATGCCCATCGCGACCACGACGGCCCAACCGAAGTGCAGGCTCGGCATCGCGGCGAACTGGTTCGCGACGCTGTCGGCGTTCGGCGCCGAGCTGTAGACGTTCGGTCCGTACATCGCAGCCGTGTCGACAAAGCCGAAGCCGTGCAGCATCCGGGCCGGCGCCAGCGGGAAGGCAGCGTGAACCATCAGCGCCATCGCGGTCAGCAACGCCATCGACGTCCGGATCCGGCGGTAGTCGTCGCGAGACCGGACGAACAGCCATACAAGGAACAGCGCCGTCAACGGGAAGTGCACCGTGGCGTAGTAGATGTTGGCCAGTCGCGTGACGGTCTCGCTCGACAGCATGAGCTGCTGCAGACCGAGCTCGCTCGGCAGGCCGACCGCATGCTCCCAGCCGATCAGCTCGGAAGCGTGATCAAGCGCCTCCGCGCTCGAGTGGCCGACCAGGAGCCGGCCGAAGCGATACGCGAGGAACAACGAAACGACGACCAACAGCTCGAGGGCGATCGAGCGCGCGAGTGCCACTCGCCGCTCTCGCCTTGTCGCTGTCATGATCGTCCTCTCGAAGTGTCTGTGTTCGGTTGGTTTCCAGCCTGGTGATCCGGACCTGCCTGCGATATGGGGTTAGACCCCAAACGCACCGGGGCCTAGCCCCACTCCCTCGTGGGGATCACCTAGCCCGAATGGGGGAGGTCGGCGCGGCCGTCGATCTCGCGCCGCCGGCGCGCTGACGTTGTCAGGAGATCGACAGGTCGCCGCCGATACGTCAGCCGGGCGATCGCGTACGGCGTGTAGCTCGACATCATCGGCGTCTCCCATCGGAATGAGATCTGATGTGTCGAGACTCCTACCCTGAGGATGACGCTCCCATCGGAATAACGCCTTATCTTTTTCGGAGCCCGCCGCGCAGACCCTTAGATAAGGCCTCATGAGGCCCCTCACCGCGACGCTCATCTCGGCCTCCCGTCTCGTCCTTTGTTTACCCTTTCGACCGAGCACGCCGCACGACACGGGGATGGGCCCCGAAAGACCCTGGGCCCACCCCCACCTCGCCTCAGGGATCGGGGCTCAGCGAGACCGCGACGGCGACCAGAACCGGTCGCCGATGTCCAGGGCCAGCGCCGGTACGAGCAGCGAACGGACCACGAACGTGTCGAGCAGCACACCGAGCGCCACGACGACGCCGAGCCCGATCATGAACACGATCGGCATGACGGCCAACACCGAAAACGTCGCGGCCAGCACCAGTCCCGCGCTGGTGATCACGCCTCCGGTGGCGATCAGGCCGCGGGCCACACCCAGTCGGTGGCCGACGTGTCCGACCTCCTCTCGCACCCGTGACATCAGGAAGATCGTGTAGTCGACGCCGAGCGCAACCAGGAAGACGAACGCCAGCAGTGGCAGCGAGACGTCGACCGCGTCGAACCCCATGGCACGCATCAGCAACCCACCGGCGCCGAGCGCTGCCGCGTACGACAACAGCACCGTGCCGAGCAGCACCAGGGGTCCGACGACGGACCGCAGCAGCGCCATCAGGACCAGCACCACCACGATCAGGACGAACGGAATGACCAGCCACGCGTCGCGCGAGGCGGCCGTCGCGAGGTCCATCGCCTCGGCAGTGGGTCCGCCGACGACGGCATCCGACGCGCCGATGTCGTCGAGCTTGTGCCGGAGCGCTTCGACGGTCGCCTCCGCCTCGGGCGAGTCGGAGGCGTCGGTGAGTACGGCCTCGAAACGGACCCGGCTGCCGTCTGTCGACGGCTGCGGCGAGGAGACCCGTTCGACGCCGTCCACGTCGGCAATCGCCGCTCGCACGTCGGTCGCGGTCGCCGCGTCGGCGAGTACCTCGGCGGGTGCCGAGCTGCCCGCCGGAAAGTGCTGCGACAGAATCCGCTGACCCGTGACCGAGTCGGGTGTCGTCGCGAACTTCTGCTCATCGGTGGTCCCGATGTTGAGTCCGATCGTCGACAGGGCCAGCACGGCGAGGCCGACGGCGGTCAGCCGCCACACGGTGCGCGGCGAGCGTGCGACGACGGCCGCGATCCGGGACCAGGCGCCGTGCCAGCGGCTGGTGTCGTCGTCGGTCGCCGCGTCCGGGTCGACTCGCGGCACGAACGGCCAAAACACCCAGCGACCCAGCAGCGTGAGGACCATCGGAAGCACCGTCAGCATCGCGATCGCCGCGAAGCCGACGCCGATCGCACACACCGCGCCGAGGCTGCGGGTCGAGTTGATGTCGGCCAGCATCAGGCAGCTCAGGCCCAAGACGACCGTGGCCGACGAGGCGAGGATCGCCGGTCCGGCCCGCCGGATTGCCTGCCGCATCGCCGCGTGTCGGTCGGACTGCCGGTGCAACTCCTCCCGATAGCGCGCGATCAGCAGCAGGGCGTAGTCGGTGCCGACACCGAAGACCAAGATCGGCAGGATGCCACCGCTCTGACCGTCGACGGGCAGACCGGCGTGCTTGCCGAGGAGGTAGATCGCGACCTCCGCCAGCATCATCGCCACGCCGATGCTGACCAACGGGACCAACCACAGCACCGGACTGCGGTAGATGAGCAGCAGCAGGAGCGCAACGACCAGGACCGAGGCACCGAGGATCCGGCCGTCGACGCCATCGAAAGCACCGATGACGTCGTAGCGTGTCGCCGCCGGCCCTGTGACCGTGGCGTCGAGGCCGTCCGGCGCCTGATCGTCGACGATCGCCCGGATCTCCTCGAAGCGCGTCCGATCTCCATCGGCCAGAGTATCGATGCCGAAGGCGAGCGACGCCGCCTCGCCGTCGTCGGAGAATCGCGACGGCGACACCCGGCCGTCCGCGGCATACGCAGCCAGCTCGGTCCGGGCCGTTGCGACGGCGTCGCGGTCGGCGGCGGTCAGGCCACCGTCACGTACGTAGACCACCGTGGCGGACACGACACCATCGGCGTCGAAGGAAGGCAGCTCCTCCTCGACCCGGGTCGACTCCGCACCCCGGGGCAACTGGGCCGTAGGGCCGTTGTCCTCGACGTCGCCGACCTTGCCGGCGAGCGGCCCGACGAGGAACAGGACGCCGATTGTGCCGAGCAGGAACGCGAACTTGGCACGGGGACCACTGCTGATCGACGCGATGCTGTGGAAACGGCGAGATCGTCGTGTGTGACGGTCGCTGCGCGACCTCAACCTCGTGGACATGGGTATGGTCCTTTCGGCGATACGTACAGAAGCTGGCGGGGCACGTCAGTCGAGTTCGGTCGCTGGTGGGTCGCCGAGTTGCCGCTCGGCGACCCACACCTTTGTGGGGCCGGTTACTCGACCTCGCGGAGCAGGGTCTCGATGGCGTCGAGCCGCTCGCGGATCGTCGTGAGCTCGGAGCCGGTGACCTTCTGGTGCTCGGCCGACTGATCGGCGAGCGACTCGTACTTGCTGATCAAGGTCCGGTCCTCCGCCTGCTCGCGGCGGGCGACGCGAGCGCGGGCGAAGGCGCCCCACTGATGCAGGATCACCAGCAGGATGATCGTGACGAGCACCAAGAAGCCGAACCCGAAGATCAGTCCGTACCAGTCCTCGGGGGACCAGTCACTCGCGGCGTTGTCCATGACTACTTTCCTTTCGTGCGTCCGGTGGGCTCGGACTGCGTGAGCGTCTGCGTTGCCTCGGCGATGGCGGCAGCGTTGAGGCCGAACGCGAAGTCGGTAACCGCGTAGTAGCGCATCGCCTTCCCGTCGTCGGAGACTTCGATGTGGCCCTCGACCAGGCCGGCCGCTTCCAGTCGCTGCAGATGCATGTGCAACAACGGACGACTGATCTGAAGGTCGCGGGCGAGCTGGCTGACGTAGTTGGTGCCGCCGGCCAGGACAGCGATGATGCGCAACCGATGCGGGTTGGCGAGCGCACTCAGGGCCAGCAGCAGCTGGTCACCGTCGAGGGGCTCCCGTCCCGCCATTGCCCACTTCCCTTGACCTGTCGGCTCGTACTTTGATGTGTCAGTAAATTCTTACAGGTGACAGTACGAGCTGTCAACGTGGTCGAGGCAGACTGAAGCGACGGGACTCCGGTCAGTCGACGACTTCGGAGCGCTCCAAGAGCTGCGGCGTTCGGTCCTGAGCGATGACCAGCAGGCCAGCCGGTCCGACATCGACCGGCGTCAGGTCGTAAGGAAGCTGGATCGGCCGGCCGCTGCGGCCGTCGAAGACCTGTGAGTCGCCAGCGGAGTTCATACACACCGTCATGCCGTCGCCGGCGAGCAGCCGCCGGCTGTCACTGCAGCGCCGCGTCCACAGCAGCGAGGAGCAGCATCGGGCCAGCTAATGCCACACAGGTGCGCCACGACGGTTTGCCCGCTCGCGATCGACTCATCGCCATATCTCATTGGTGTGGTGGTTTGCGTCGACCCCAACTTCATCACACCGACGGTTCATGGATTGCCTCGACGACAGAGCGAGGCCCCGATGCCTTTGGCGGCCTTACCCTCGACGCATGACGGACAGCCCTGCCGACGACACCACTCCGCCGCCGACCGACGACGAGGACCTAAGCGTCGACGACCTGGCCCGGCGGGTGGGCATGTCGGTGCGCACGGTCCGCTTCTACGCGGGTCGCGGGCTGATCCCACCGCCGCGGCGGGCCGGCCGCAACGGCTACTACGGCCCACATCACATCGCGAGGCTCGAGCTCGTCCGCGAGCTGCAGGCCCATGGATTCACGCTCTCGGCCATCGAGGGCTATCTCGATCGGATCCCCGCCAGCGCGTCGCCGCAAGACATCGCCCTGCACCGCACCCTGCTCGCGCCGTGGATGCCCGACCTCCCCGAGACAGTGACCCGCGACGCACTCGACGACCGCTGCGGGCGCACCCTGTCCGACGACGACCTCGAGACCCTGATCGCCTTGCGGCTGGTAGAGCCGACCCCCGACGATGACGTGTTTCGGGTCGCGTCGGCGTTGCTGGGCCTCGGCATGGAGCTGCTCGATCTCGGTCTGCCACGCGACGTCGCGGTGGCGGCGCAGCGCATCTTCCACGAGCACGGCACGGCGATCGCCGAGGAGCTGACCGACCTGTTCCGTACGCAGGTCTGGCCGCACTACAAGGAGGCCGGCGTATCGCCGGAGCGGCTGCAGGCGATGGTGGAGCGGTTCAAGCCCGTGACGGTGCAGGCGCTGGTCGCGTCGTACGAGACCGCCGTCAACGAGACGCAGCGCGAGACCGTACGCTGGCGCCGCTGACCGAGTTGTCAGGCGCATTTGGAGCCCCAACTCCATATCTGCCTGACAACTCGGTCAGAGCCCCATCGTGCGGCCGATGATCTCCTTCATGACCTCGGTGGTGCCGCCGTAGATCGTCTGGACTCTGGTGTCGAGGTAGGCCTTCGAGATCGGGTATTCGCTCATGTAGCCGTAGCCGCCGTGCAGTTGCAGGCACTGGTCGACGACCCGCTTCTGCAACTCGGTCGTCCACCACTTCGCCATCGCGGCGTCAGAGACCGTCAGGTTGCCCGCCGCGAGTTCCTCGATGCAGCGGTCGACGTAGACCCGAGCGATCTGGGTCTCGGTTGCCATCTCCGCGATCACGAACCGCGAGTTTTGGAATGAGCCGACCGGCCGGCCGAAGGCGGTCCGCGACTTCACGTACTCGGTCGTGAGCTCCAGCACCTTCTCGCAAGCGGCCGCGGCGACGACCGCGATCGCCAACCGCTCCTGCGGGAGTCGCTCCATGAGAAAGACGAAGCCCTGGCCCTCCTCGCCGAGCAGGTTCGTCGCCGGCACGCGCACGTTGTCGAAGAACAGCTCGGCGGTGTCTTGGGCCTTGAGCCCGATCTTGTCGAGGTTGCGACCGCGCTCGAATCCCGCCATGCCGCGCTCGACGACCAGCAGCGAGATGCCTTGGTAGCCCAGGTCGGGCGCGGTCTTCGCGACGATGATGACGAGGTCGGACAGGATGCCGTTGCTGATGAACGTCTTGGCGCCGTTGAGAACGTAGTCGTCGCCGTCGCGGACCGCCGTCGTCGTGATGCCCTGCAGGTCGGACCCGGCGCCCGGCTCGGTCATCGCGATTGCCGTGATGAGCTCGCCACTCGCGAAGCCGGGCAGCCAACGGGCCTTCTGCTCGTCGGTCGCGAGGTCGAGCAGGTACGCCGAGTTGATGTCGGTGTGCACTCCAAACCCGGGGCCGCTCGCGCCGCATCGCGTGATCTCCTCGATGAGTACGGCGTTGAACCGGAAGTCGCGCTGCCCACCCCCGCCGTACTCCTCCGGCACCATGAACCCGAGGAAGCCCTGCTTGCCGGCTTCGAGCCACAGCTCCCTCGGGACGATCCCGGCGGCTTCCCACTCCTTGTGGTGCGGCACGATCTCCTTGTCGCAGAACGCCCGCACCGACTCGCGGAACGCGTCGTGCTCGGCCTCGAAGATGGTGCGCCGCATGGTCACTCCTTCGGTTCGCCGGTCGTGGACGCTTGGATGACGACGCCGGCTTCGACAAGTGCGTCGACGTCGCCGATACCCCAACGCCGCAAGGCTTCTGCGCTGTCGGCGCCGGGGTGGGTCGGTGGTGTCGACAGCGTTGCGGGAGTACGCGAGAAGCGTGGAGCCGGCGCCGGTTGGGTCACGCCCGCGTGGTCGACGTACGTGCCGCGCGCGGCGAGATGCGGTTGGGCCGCCGCCTCAGTCATCGACAGCACCGGCGTCACGCAGGCGTCGCTGCCGTCGAAGACTCCGACCCACTCGTCTCGGGTCCGAGTCGCGAAGGTCTCGGCCAGCCGTTTGCGTAGCAATGGCCAGGTGCTCAAGTCGTTGCGGTCCGGCAGCTCGTCGACATCGACATCGATGCTGGCCAACCGATCGAGGAAGGCTTGCCAAAACTGCGGCTCCAGCGCCCCGAGGGCGATGTGTCCACCGTCGGCCGTCTCGTAGACGTCGTAGAACGGCGCACCACCGTCGAGCAGGTTGACCCCTCGCTCGTCGCGCCAGACGCCGCCCGCGACCAGACCCGCGATCATCGTCGCGAGATGAGCACTGCCGTCGACGATCGCGGCGTCGACGACCTGGCCCTGGCCCGACGCACGGGACTCGACGAGCGCCGCGAGTACACCGACGACGAGGTACAGGCCGCCGCCACCGAAGTCGCCGAGGAGATTCGTGGGGATCTGCGGCGGCCCACCGGCCCGGCCGATCCCGTGGAGTACGCCGGACAGTGCGATGTAGTCGATGTCGTGCCCTGCCCTCTGGGCCAGCGGGCCGTCCTGACCCCATCCGGTCATCCGGCCGTAGACCAGTCGGGGGTTGACCGCGTGGCAGTCGTCGGGCCCGAGGCCGAGGCGCTCGGCGACGCCGGGGCGGAAGCCCTCGAGGAGTACGTCCGCGGCACCGACAAGATCAAGGACCGCGCGTACTCCCTCCGGCCGCTTGAGGTCGATCGCCACGCTCGGTCGACCCCGGGCGAGCAGGTTGTAGTCCGGTGGCGCCGGTTGCAGCCCGCCGCCGGGCCGATCGATCCGGATCACGTCGGCGCCGAGGTCCGCCAGCAGCATCGCGGCGAACGGCGCCGGACCGATGCCGGCCAGCTCGACGACGCGTACGCCGTGCAGGGGTCCGGAGCTCATACTCCGATTGTGACAGCACCACTGTCACGATCGTCAACCGCTCGCGAAACCCATGTTTGGCGTGAGATTCGACTCGGCCGGCCCTCAAAGCTGAATCTCACGCCAAAACTCGGGGTCTAACAGGGGAGGTGAGACGGCAGCCATGCGGAACATCGGCGCGGCTGGCTAGGTTGGCGTTGACGACGGCACCGATCCATGGAGGCCGAGGACGGCATGAGCGTGGAAGTCCGCGTGGACACGCTGCTGCGCGTCGTCGCCGATTGCGACGAGGACCGCGTACCGGCCAACGAGCCACACCTCCGCGCCCGGCTGCACGATCCCGCGGTGGCGGCGACCGCGCAGACCGCGGCCGAGGCAGGCCTGCTCACCTCGACGCCAGCGGGCTGGGCTCTGACCTCGGAGGGCCGGGAGCGGGCGACTTCGGCGGTACGCCGGCACCGAACGATCGAGGCGTTCCTGGCCCAAGTACTCGGCGTCGCCTGGGCCGACGTGCACGCCGAGGCCTGCCGTTGGGAGCGGGTCGCCGGCGACATCGTCGTGGCCAAGATGACGCGACAGCTGGGCGACGGCGTCACGTCGCCCTATGGCGGGCCGATCCCACCGTCGGGCGAGGAATCACAACCCGATACGGCGGCCGGCGCGATGTCGCTCGCCGAGGCGGCCGGGCCTACGCCGCGCCCGGTCCGGTTGCTGCGGATCGGCGAGGTCTTGCAGGACGACCCCGAGCAGTTGCCTCGGCTGGCGTCGATCGGCTGCTTCCCCGGCATCGAGATCGTCGCCGCCACGGACGGCTCCGACGTCGTCGTCGAGGCACCCGGCGGCACGATCCGGCTGACCCGTCAGGACGCCAGCGCATTGTTCGTCGAGCCGATCGGATAACGTCGCAGCGTCCACAGTCGGGAGGAGCCGATGTCACCGCGGGAACTCGCCGAGGGCGATCCCCTCGCCGGCAAGACCAGCTTCGACGACATCTACGACCGCGACGACCCGCGGGCCTACTACGCGGCGCTGCGCCCGTACGACTACCAGATCCCGCATCATGCCCAGGGCGCGATCCGAGCCATGCTCGCGGTACGGCGGCGACGCGAGACGATCGTCGACCTGTGCTGCTCATACGGGGTCAACGCCGCCCTGCTCGCCCATGACGTGTCGCTGGTCGACCTATACGACCACTACGCCGCCGAGCCCGACTCGGCTACGGCGACCGATCTGATCGCGCACGACCGCTCGTACTTCGCGGCCCGCCAGCTGCCCGGCGCCCCTCGCATGGTCGGTCATGACCTCGCGGCACCGGCGGTCCGCTATGCCGCCCGGGTCGGCCTGCTCGACGAGGCCTTCGCCGAAAACCTCGAGGCCGACGAGCCGAGCCCGGCGTTTCGGTCCGCGGTGTCGGACGCGACGATGATCACCGTCAGCGGCGGCGTCGGATACATCGGCCATCTGACGTTCGAGCGTGTGCTCGGCGCCGTCGCGGAGCCGCCTTGGGTCGTGGCACTGGTGCTTCGCGAGGTGTCGTACGGCCCGATCGCGTCGGCGCTGGCCGGCTTCGGCCTGGTCACCGAGAAACTCGCCACCCGGACCTTCCCGCAACGGCGCTTCACCGACGCCGAAGAACAGCAGGCGGCACTGAAGCGGATCGACATGCTGGGCCTGTCGGCGGCCGGCAAGGAAGACACCGGCTACTACCACGCCGAGTTGTTCGTCTCGCGTCCAGCCGCCGAGGCCGACGTGCCGATCGCTGAGCTCATTCCAGTCCCGCCGGGCTTGGATACGGTTATGTGACACCATGACTGTCACATAGCCCACGTGGGGGACGTCGACTCGGAGGTACCCATGGGCATCGACATTCGCTACCTGCGTACCGGTGCAGGCGAACGACTGCTGTTGATCCACGGCATCGGGCATCGGCGCCAGGCCTGGGATCCGGTCATCCCGCTGCTGGCCGAGGAGCACGAGGTCATCGCCGTCGACCTGCCGGGCTTCGGCGAGTCGCCCGGGCTGCCCGAGGACATGACCTACGACATGCCGACGACGATCACCAACTTCGGCGCGTTCATCGACGACCTCGGCATCGAGACGCCGCACATCGCGGGCAACTCGCTGGGCGGCGCGATCGCCCTCGAGCTCGGAGCCGCCGGTCTCGCTCGCAGCGTGACCACACTCTCCCCCGCCGGCTTTTGGACCGCGGCGGAGCGCCGGTACGCCGTTGCGCTCCTGAGCTCGCTGCGGATGTCGACCCGCATCCCCGAGTCGATGCTGCGCCGGATCGCGGCCAACCCCCGGCTGCGCCGCGAGAGCGTACGCACGATCTACTCTCGCCCGGATCGGATCGACGAAGTACGTTTCCTCGGCGACGCGATGGCGATGCGCGACTCGGTCGCGTTCAAGCCGACCGCCGCAGCAGGCAAGGCCTACCACTGCCGGGCGGTCCCATCGGTCCCGACGACCATCGCCTGGGGCGACCGCGATCGCGTCTTGTTTCCACGCCAGGCCGACATCGCCCGACGCCGGTTGCCGAATGCCGTCCACATCTCGCTGCCTGGCTGCGGACACGTACCGATGGGCGACAACCCCGAGCTGATCGCCGAGGTCATCTTGCGCGCAAGCGCCGAGGCTAGGTCCGACGCGGCCTGACAGACGCCCACTGCAGACTCGCCGGCGGCGCCACCGTCGGATCGAAGCCGTAGGGCAGCTCCAGTCGGTGCGCCCGCAGCAACTCCTCGTCGGTGAGCATCTCCGCCGTCGGTCGATCGGCCGCGATGACGCCCTCGTCGAGCAACACGGACCGAGGGCACAACTGCCAGGCGTACGGCAGGTCGTGGGTCACGATGAGCGTCGGCAGCGACAGGGTCTCGAGGATGTCGGCCAGCTCGCGGCGGCTGGCCGGATCGAGGTTGCTGGTCGGCTCGTCGAGAACCAGCAGCTCCGGCCGCATCGCCAACACCGTAGCGACCGCGACGCGGCGACGCTGGCCGAAGGACAGATGGTGCGGCGCCCGATCGGCATGGTCGGACATGCCGACTGCCGCCAATGCCTCGGACACACGTTCGGCCACCGCCTCGCGATCCAGACCCAGATTGGTCGGGCCGAACCCCACGTCCTCGGCGACGGTGGGCATAAAGAGCTGGTCGTCAGGGTCCTGGAACACGATGCCGACGCGACGCCGGATCTCCTGCAGGTGTTGGCGTTCGACCGGCAGACCGGCGACGGTGACCGACCCATGGCCGGCGGTCAGGATGCCGTTGAGATGCAGGACCAGCGTGGTCTTGCCGGCTCCGTTGGGGCCGAGGAGCGCCACCCGTTCGCCCGCGTGCATCGTGAGGCTGACGCCGTACAGCACCTGTCGACCGTCCGGATAGGCATAGGCGAGGTCGCGTACCTCCAACGCCGGTGTCGTCACCACGCCGCCTCCTCCGTCTCCGCATGAGCGCCGGTCATGACGCACCGACCCGAGCTGCGACCGCGATCGCGACGCCGCAAGCGGGGAGCAGCGCGGCCGTGAACCAGTCGCGCCGGGTCGCCGCCCGGTCGGCCGACAACACGAGTCGACCGGCATAACCGCGGCTCAACATGGCCAGATGCACCCGCTCGCCTCTCTCGTAGGACCGTACGAACAACGCGCCCGCCGACGTTGCAAGCACCTTCCAGTGCCGCGGCCCTCGGGCGCTGAACGCGCGGGACTCGCGGGCGATCCGCATCCGTCGCAGGTCATCGGTGACCACGTCGAGGTAGCGGACCATGAACGACAGCGTCTCGACCAACAGCCCCGGCAGCCGCAGCCGCTGCAAGCCCGCGACGAGCTCCTGTGGCCGGGTCGTCGAGGCGAGCAGCATCGACGTCCAGACACCGAGCGTGGCCTTGGCGAGCAGCGTGCCGGCATCGACGAGCCCGTCGTGGCTGAGCGACAGGCCGAGCACGTCGACCTGCTGGCCGCGGGCGATGAACGGCAGCAGAGCTGCGAAGACGACGAACGGTGTCTCGACGACGAGCCCACGGGCGAGGAAGCGTACGGCGACGCCGGAGGCAGCCGTCACGGTCGCCAAGAGCCCGGCGTACGCCACGAATGCCGCGACCACCTGCCCCGGCGTCGACACGACCGCGATGACGAACACCAGCACGGCGAGCACCTTGGCGTGTGCCGGCAGCCGATGGATCCGGCTGTCACCGGGTCGATAGAGGCCGTCAGAGCCGCTTGCGGTCACGGACGGTGCACTTCGGCCGCAGCCGGGTCGTCGGAAGCCTCGGAAGATTGACCGCGGCGGCGGACGAGCAGCGTCAGCCCACCAGCGACGACGAACGTGACCCCGACTCCGATCACACCCGCCATGCCGCCGGACAGCCGGTCGTTGTCGACGTCCTTGGTGCTGTAGTCGGCCAGCGGCGAGTCGCCGAGCCGATGGTCCTTCTCCGACTGCGCGAAGCCTTCGTCCTCCGACACCTTGCTGAGCCCGTCCGGATCGGAGCTGGCATAGAAGCTGACGATGCCGGCCAGGACGACGGCCACCAGCAGGCCTCCGAGGACGAACAGCTGAGTGCGACGGGACGGGCCGGATGCCGTGGGTTCGGTCGTCGCGGCTGTGTCCATCGTTGACTCGCTGCGCTCACTCATGAGCTCGCCTCCGGCGAGGACCGACGCAGCTCGAGTTGTTGCTTGGGCAACAGGTCGCGCGCGCCATAGACCAGGTCCGGCCGGACCGCGAGCACGCTGCCCACGGTGAGTGCCGTGATGACGCCCTCGCCGACACCGATCAAAACGTGGACGCCGATCATCGCCGAGGCGACCGCGCCGATGCTGACGTCGCTGGTGCCACCGATCGCGTAGAAACCGACGAACGCCGCAGCCGCGACCGGCACCGAGACGAACGCCGCGATGCCAGCGGCCAGCGGGACCGACGTGATCCGGCGCGGCATGACCCGCATCAGAAGCCGGAAGCTGGTGTAGCCCACGAGGACCGTGATCAGAGCCATCAGGATGATGTTGATGCCGAGCGCACTGAGCCCGCCATCGGCGAACAGCAGTGCCTGGACACCGAGGACAACGGAGACCGCCAGTGCGCCGGTCCACGGTCCGATGAGGACGGCGGCCAGCGCTCCTCCCATCAGGTGACCACTCGTGCCGGCGCCGACCGGGAAGTTGAGCATCTGGACCGAGAAGACGAACGCTGCCACCAACCCCGCGAGTGGCGCCGTCCGCTCGTCGAGCTCGCGCCGCGCCCCGCGCAGACATGCTGCGACCCCGACCAGTGCGACGCCGCCGGCAGCCACCGACGTCGGAGCGTCGATGAATCCATCAGGTACGTGCACGCGCCACCTCCCGGTCGGCCCGACGACGCCATGCCTCGGCGCCGGTTTCGTACCCTCATTCTTAGTCGTTCTTGCAAACGATTCGCAAGAACGATCTCATCGCAGCTTGCAGAACCGTGGCATAGCCGGCATGTCGAGCGGTTTGACCGGCGACCTTGCCGAACTGCGCATCAGATCTGATGCGCGGGCAACAGATCTGATGCGCAGATCGAAAGGGTTCGGGGGACGAATCCGCCCTAGGCCTCGATGATGTCGCGGCGACGGAAACCGACCAGGCCGACTGCCACGAGCCCGGCCGCAATGGCTGTGAGCACGATCAGGGGCGTCGCGGTGAAGTCGGCGACCGGCAGGTCCGGGATGCGATCAACCGGGGAGAGGTCGTAGGCCCAGTCGGGCAGCTGGAGCAGCGGGCCGAGGAAACCGACGAAGGCCACCAGCCCCAGCAATGCCCAGGTCGCACCGACCGCCCGCGGCAGCAGTCCGACGAGTGCGGCTGCGATCCCGACGAAGACCCACAGCGCGGGTGAGTACGCGAGCGACGCCCCGACCAAACGCGGCACCTGGCCCGCGTCGCCCGTGCTGATCGCGCGGGTGATCCCGAGCCCGAGGCCGTACGAGAACAGCAAAATCACGCTGCCGCCGAGCGCCATCGCCAGATGACTCGCAAGCCACCGCCAGCGACTGACGGCCGCCGCGAGGATCGGCTCGACACGGCGGGCCGCTTCCTCGCCGCGCGATCGCGACGCCGACTGCACCGCATAGCCCATCGCGATCAGGGCCGAGATCGACAGCGTGATCGCCAGGTATTGGTCGGCCGGGTCGGCGGCACCGATCCGCGTCAGGTAGTCGTCGAGGGTGTCGACGTCCTCGTAGAGCTCGGCCGCCTGATCGGCGACGCCACCGTAGACCAGGCCGAGGCCGAACAGCGACACGCTCCACCAAAACAGGCTGGCCCGCTGCAGCCGGAAGGCGAGACCCAGCGGGCTGGACAGCAGCCGCGACCCGACCGGCGAACCCGGCCGATCGGCGATCAGCGCACCGCCCACGTCACGTCGGGCGCTGACCTGTACGGCAGCCGCGACCAACGCGATCGTGACGACGCCCGACAGCAACAGCGGCCACCAACGCACGTCGACGTAGGCCCGCATCTCGGTCGCCCATCCGAACGGCGAGATCCAGGCCAGGCCAGTCCCGGTCATGTCACCGAGCGCTCGGACCAAGTAGGTCGCGGCGAGCACGACCGATGAGATGCCGATCGCCGTCCGCGCGTTGACGGTGAGCTGGCCGACGAACACGGCGACACCGGCGAAGACGAGGCCAACACCGGCGAGGCCCGCGGCGAAGGCCAACGAGCCGGAGGTCGACAGGTCGGGAAGGCTGGCCGGCAGTCCGAAGGTGAGCAACACCGCCAACAGGAGTTGCGCTCCGCCGACGACGGCCAGGGTCGCGGCCGTCGACGCGTGCCGGCCGACGGCGCCCGCGCGGATGAGCTCGGCCCGGCCATCCTCCTCTTCGGCGCGGGTGTGCCGCACGACGAGGAAGATGCTCATCAGGGCGACGACGATCGCGGTGAACGGCAGCAACTCGTTGGCCGTCATCGCGCCGTAGGTGTAGTGGTCCAGGCCGTAGCCCGGCCCCGTGAAGAGCTGCGCCATCGCGGTGTCGAGAACGTCGGCCCGCTTCTGGCGGTCGGCGGCGGTCGGGTAGGTGTCGGCGAAGCTCGCGACCGATCCCATCATCGACAGGGTGATCGCGACGATCCAGACCGGCAGCCGGACCCGGTCGCGACGGAGGATGAACCAGATCAGCGTGCCGGTCCCGGTCAGGGTGCTCATGACTGGTCTCCCGCCGGCTCGCCGGCCTCGGCGCCGACGCTGTTGGCCGCGAGCTCGTCGCCGTAGTGGCGCAAGAACAGCTCCTCGAGCGTCGGCGGCTGACTGGTGAGGCTGCGTACACCAGACTCGGTGAGGCGCCGCAGCACACCGTCGAGCTGCGGCGTATCCACGTCGAGGCGAGCCCGACGTCCCTCGACACGCACGTCATGGACGCCCGGCAGGCCGTCGAGGCCCGTGACGGGACGCTCGGTCTCGACCGCGATCGACGTCCGGGTCAGGTGTCGCAGGTCGGCGAGCGTGCCGGTCTCGACGGTCTTGCCGAGCCGGATGATGCTTACCCGGTCACACAGCGCCTCGACCTCGGCGAGGATGTGGCTCGAGAGCAGGACGGTGCGCCCCTCGTCCTTCCACTCGTCGATGCAGTCCTGGAACGCCGCCTCCATCAGGGGGTCGAGACCGGACGTCGGCTCGTCGAGGATCAGCAACTCGACGTCGGAGGCGAGCGCCGCGACCAGGGCGACCTTCTGCCGATTGCCCTTGGAGTAGGTGCGGGCCTTCTTGGCCGGGTCGAGGTCGAACCGGTCGAGCAGGTCCTGGCGCCGCTTCGGGTCGATGCCGCCGCGGAGTCGGCCGAGCAGGTCGATCGCCTCGCCGCCGGTGAGGTTTGGCCACAGGTTGACGTCACCGGGGACGTAGGCGAGTCGGTGATGCAGGGCGACCGCGTCCGCCCACGGGTCGCCGTCCAGCAGCGACACCTCGCCGGCGTCGGCGCGCAGCAGCCCCAGCAGCACGCGGATCGTTGTCGTCTTGCCCGAGCCGTTGGGCCCGAGGAAGCCGTGCACCTCGCCGGTCGCCACGGACAGGTCGAGGCCATCGAGGGCTCGGGTCTGGCCGAAAGTCTTCACCAGGCCCGAGACCGAGATCGCAGAAGTGGTCATACTCGGGAGAGTACACAGCGTTCACAACTTTGTGAAATCTCTAAACTCAGCCTGTCGCCCGGCCGTAGTCCGTCGAGCTCGTCGTCGTCCTCGCGACCGGATTGTCCAGGATCACCAGCGAGTCCCCCGGTTCGGCCTGAGGTCGACCGTGCGTCGTCACCGGAGCGAGCCGGCGGTCCTCGCGTATCACGAAGAGCGCGGACTCTCCGTCGGGCAATGGTCGCTCACCGGACACGATCCGGATCCGCGCCCCTTCGTCGTAGAGGCGGCTCAGCGCGGACCGGGTCAACGCCTCGTCGAACAGCACTTCGCCGCCGGTATACGGCGCCACGACACCGTGACTGTGATGGGGCGCCGCCACCCGATAGACCGGCCCGGCCAGACTGCCCGGCAGCACGGCCGAGGCCAGGGCGTTGAAGTCGTCCTCCGCGGTCAGGAGGAGCACCTGGCTGATGCCCTCGAGTTGGGCGCGGCGGCCGGTGGCAGCGGCGAGCAGCTCGCCCGGCGCCACCGATAGGCCGGCTCGTCGGATGGCGTCGCGCTGGTCGTCCATGCCGGCCCACATGAGGACGTCCATCCCGGCGTCCTTCAGCGCCCGCCCCATGTCGATCGCCCATGGATCACCGCCGACGACCAAAGGCCGAGCGTGGGATGGGCGCAGTACGCCGAGCGCTCTGGCCACCGGCCCGGCGGTGAGGCCGTACAGGGTCACGGTCATCACGATCGTCAGGAACGTCGCCGGCAGGATGTCCTCGGCACCGGGGATGTCCTCACTGACGAGGGTGGCGCCGAAGGCGGATGCGGTGGACGCAGCGACGATGCCCCTGGGCGCCATCCAGCCGATGAATGCTCGCTCGCCGCGTGCCAACCCGGTGCGCCAGGTCGACACCCAGGCCACCAGCGGCCGGGCCACGAACACCAGGACGGCGACCAGGCCGAGAGTCGGAAGCAAAACGTCGGCAACCGACGATGGAGTCACGGATGCTGAGATCGAGATGAAGAGAACGCCGATGATCAGCTGAACGACAGTCTCGAAGAACGGTCGCTGCGCGGCGACGTCGAAACCCTTGACGTTGGACACCACGAGCCCCATGAAGACCGCAGCGATCAGGCCGGTGTCGTCACGCACCGCGTCGCTCAGCGCCGCCACGGCGACCACGGTCGCGATCATCCCGTTGGTGCCCAGGACCTCGGGTAGATCCAGCGTGCGGAGTAGGAACCAAAGCACGGCAGCGCCGACCGCACCGGCGGCGAGCCCGATCGCCACGCTTCCGAGGAACCGCGCCACGTGGAAGTCGTCGTCGGTGATCCCGCCGGCCACGATTCCGTGGAAGATGAGCGCCCCGATGATGCCGCCGATCGGGTCGATGAGCGTCCCTTCCCAGATCAGCGGGTGCCGGACCGTGTCGTTTGGGCGCACGTGTGCGAGCAACGGCCCGACGACGGTCGGACCGGACACGACCAGGATCGCCCCGATCATGATTGACGCCGCCTCCGACATATCGAGGAACACGGCCGCCGAGACACCGGCCAGCACCCAGGTGATCGGCACGCCGAAGGCCAGCAACCGGATCACAACGGTGCGCGTACCGCCCTTGAGCTTGCGCAGGTCGAGGCCGAGGCCGCTCTCGAACAGGATGATCGCGACCGACAGCGAGACCAGCGGCTCGAACAGCGAACCCAGCAACTGGTCGGGATGGACGCTGTCGGTGAGCGCGCCGGCGCAGAAGCCGACCGGCAGCAAGACAACGAGCGCCGGGGCACGTAGCTGGCGGGCCAGGATCTGGCACCCGACGGCGAGGGCCACCGTGAGCGCCAGGCCGTAGAGGATCTCGTCGGAAGTCATGCGTCCTCCTGGCGGCATCGGATATCCGTCAGCGACAGGGTGCCGGCGCCGCCGCAAACCCGTCACCACCCGTGCCGGGTGGAAGGGCAGTGTTTTCACATTTTTGTGAAACCTCTAAACTGTGCGGAAGGCGGAGCACCGGTTGGGAGGTCGCGGTGGCAGCAGCCGACGGAGATGGCCACGACGACGCGGTCCTGCGCTTCGTCGAGAAGTTCGCGATGATCCTCGTCGAGTCCGGTATGCCGCGGATGCCGGCGCGGGTGTTCGCGTACGTCCTCGCCGACGACGCCGAGCGCTATACGGCGCGTGAGCTGGCGACCGGGCTGCGGGTCAGTCCGGCCGCGATCTCCGGCGCAGTTCGCTATCTCCTGCAGACCGGACTGGTGATCAAGGAACGCGAGCCCGGAGCGCGCAGCGACCACTACCGGATCTACGACGACGACATTTGGTACGCGATCGCGCAGCAGCGCCTGCCGTTGCTCAAGCGGTACGAGGACATCCTCACCGAGGGGGTCGGGATGCTCGACCAGGCCCGACCCGGCGGCCGACGGGTCCGGGAGACGCTCGAGTACATGCGGTTCACCCGGGCCGAGATGGCCGACATGGCCGAGCGCTGGCGCGAGCACAAGCAGAAGGTGCTCGACGAAGACTGACGACGGTTTTCAGCAAACTCCCAGCCTTTGTCGGGGCGTTTTTGGGGTTCGCGTGCTCCTCTTGGAATCGACACCCAGCGAGTGAGTGCTCAGCACAATCCTTTCCCGGGAATGTGTGCCTCTGCCGACCGGCGGCCCTCGGAGTCGGTCGTTCGACTTGTCGAGCTCGCTGGGTGTCGCACGTTCCGAGGAGCGGTACGAAGGGCTGATCCGAGTCGATCCGCTGTCGTAGGTTGGTCGCATGGAATACCGCAGGCTCGGTCGACTCGACCATCAGAGTTCGGTGTTGATCTACGGAGCGGCCGCCGTCGGAAATGTGACGCAAGACGTCGCGGACGCATCGTTCGACGAAGCGCTCGCGGCCGGCATCAATCACTTCGACGTCGCGGCCGACTACGGCGATGCGGAGCTACGGCTCGGCGCCGCGATGGACCGCCTCCGCGACCGGATCTTCCTGGCAACCAAGACCGGCCTGCGGGGTCGCGAAGACGCTTGGCGCCAGATCAACGAGTCCTTGGAGCGGCTGCAAACCGATCGGGTCGATCTGCTCCAGCTCCATGCTGTAGGTGACCTCGGCGAGCTGGATCGCGCGACCGCGCTCGACGGCGCGCTGCAGTCGGCGATCCGGGCCGAGGACGAGGGCCTGGTCGGCGCGGTCGGGATCACCGGTCACGGCCACGATGCGCCGGCGACCCACCTCGAGGCACTGCGCCGGCATCCGTTCGCCACGGTGTTGACGCCGATCAACCCGGTGCTCGCCCGCGACTCGGTCTATCTCGCGGCGTACGAAGCGCTGGTGACCGAGGTACGACGCCAGGACGCCGGCCTCATGATCATCAAGTCGGCGTCGATGCGGAACTGGCCCGACGGCGCTGACCAGACGTACACGACCTGGTACGAGCCGTTCGACGACCAGGACCGCATCACGGCGGCGGTCACCTGGGTCCTTTCGCACGACGAGGTGACCGGCCTCGCCACGCCCAGCGACGTGCGGCTGCTGCCGCTGATGATCCGCGCCGAGGAAGCCCGCCACGAGCTCGATCGGGCCGCCGCCGAGGCGGCGCTCCGCGACGAGCCGGCGTACTCTTCACCCTTCATCGACATGCCCATCTGACGGGGGCTCTCATGAAACACCGGGCCACGAAAGAAACCGACGAATCGACCGGCCGGCCCAACCGCTGGTCGTTGTGGTCGCGCAACTCGATGCTGTCGATCGCGTCGACCGGATCAGTGCTGTCGATCGGGAGCATCGGCTCCTGTGCGTCCGTCGGCAGCGTCGGCTCGTTTGCGTCGGCGTTTTCCGTCGGATCGTCCGCGTCGATGGGTTCGGCGCTGTCGTCGCAGTCGCAATGGTCGATCATGTCGAGGCAGTCGAGCCACTCGATCATGTCGCACCAGTCGAGCGGCGCGACGCTCAAGTCGCGCAGCGACGGCAAGCTGCCGTCCTGGGGACCGCCGGCCATCGTTGCCGCGATCGCGGCGATAGCAGGCGCCGGCTACCTGGCGTCGCGGGCCCGCGGTCGCGGGCGGAGCTAGCCGGAGAAGTCGAACCCGCCGGGCCGGTCGCGCCGGTCGGCGATGAGCCCGGCAAGCGTCGCGACGGCGATCTCGGGCGGCGTCTTGGACCCGATGTTGAGCCCGATCGGTCGATGGACCCGGGCGATTTCGCCCTCGGCCACACCCAGGTCGCACAACAGCTCGATGTGCGGCGCGACGTGTCGCGGACTGCCCATGACACCGATCCAACGGGCCGGGGTCTGCAGCGCATCACGAACCAGCGGACCGAGGTCGTCGCGGTGGTGGTCGGTGACGACGACGTCGGCGGTGTCGTCCAGCTCGGCCGCGTCGAATGATTCGTAGACGGCGTCGGCGTACCCACGTACGCCGGCCTCGTCGAGGTCTTGCCGCGGCTCGACCAACGCCGTACGGAAGCCGGTGTGCCGAGCAAAATGCAGCAGCCACGACGCGACTGGTGACGCGAACACAGCGACCAGAGTGCCGAGGTCTTCACGAGCTTCGTCATCGTGCGCCGCAGCGCACGCGGGATCGGTAGCGTGCTCGACCGTCATGGCTCCAGCGTGCCACTGTCATGGCATGACAGCCAGTGACCAGCTCACCATCCTCGACGCGATCGAACGGGCCGCGGCCGCGGCGGAGGCCGAGGTCTTTGCCCACGTGATCGACGTCGACTCGGACCGCCAGTTCGGCGTTCGTGCCGACGAGCCGGTCGTGTCGGCGTCCACCTTCAAGGTTCCGGTGCTCACCGAGTACGTCCGTCAGGTCGCTGCCGGCGAACTCGATCCGGCGACCCGGATCAAAATCGCGGCCGGCAGCGGAACAACCGGCCCGACCGGGCTCAGCGTGTTCGTCGACGATGCCGAGTGGTCGCTGCGGGACGTGGCGACGTCGATGATCACCGTGAGCGACAACGCCGCGACCGACATCGTCATGCGCCTGGTCGGCATCGACAGTGTCA
>Ga0190270_10000186_pt1 | contig 27366 bp, 22 predicted proteins | sample Popmic320T_FD_133748 | JGI IMG/M metagenome (GOLD analysis project Ga0190270, IMG submission 133748) | Populus adjacent soil microbial communities from riparian zone of Weber River, Utah, USA - 320 T | ecosystem: Environmental > Terrestrial > Soil > Riparian zone | place: USA: Utah | collected...
CGCCGCGACGACCTGGGTCGCGGGCCTGTTCGTCAGCGGCGTCAGCCATGGTGTCGCCGGGCGAGGCTCCCATGCGAAACCTTCCCGGAGCGATCCCCGCAAGGTCGATGCCGCAGTGACTGCGCCAGTCCCGGCATTCCTCAAGGACGATCCGGAAACTCAGTGAAGCGGGCCGGCCGGCCGCCGGATCGCTGTCCAGCCATGCCCGCATCTGACCGGCCGGGTCCAGTTGCTGGAAATGGATCTGATGCCCGACTCCGTGAGCGCCTTCGACGTGCATGGCACCCATGCCGGCTTTGTCGCCCTGATGGATCGGCGCGTGAATATGCACATTGCCGCCCTCGCCTTTAAGGCGCCGCACCTCCGCCGGCAGCGGAGTGCCGGCCAGCGTCAGCCGCAAGTGACTGCCTAACGAGAAGACTACCTGCACTTCCGCGGACTTGTCAGTGACTCTAACAGGCAGCAGCGATTCTTCGACCGAGTGACCGCTCAGCCGTTTCAGCAAACCGAGACGGCGGCGCTGCATCCCTTCGTCGCCGAGTGCCCGCCAACTGATACGCACTTCCGCTTCGTCCAGATCGGCCATGCCGCGGTTGTGCAGGACGAGTTTCAGCGTGCGTTCCTCTCCTGCCTCCCAGCGGGAAGGCATCATCGCTTCAGCAGTGAGGATGGAGTCGAAGACGGAGGCTGGCGAAGTCATTTGTGGGCCGGGAGGGATGGCATCATGCTTGCCTCAAGTGCGCGCCGCCTGCGAGCAAAATTCAAGTGCAGTGCGGCAGGCACAGCCGGTTCGCGTGCATCACGCGGTCACTTCACCAGTTTCTGCGCCGCTTCCAGCGCGTCATGCACGGCGCCTTTGGCGGCGGAGGTCGCGCGGGCCACCGGATTCCGGGGGCCGTAGTGCAGGTAGAGCGACTGACGAAGAGCGTAATGACGACAATTAGGATGGTTTTCATAAGGCGGAATGGATTGATGGGTTGGTTCACGGAAAAGACCGGGCCGTCTCCCTTTTCCGGAACACGAGGAAAATTTCTCAGCCCTGACTAACCCGCGGGCAGTTGGACTATGGAAGAACCACGAAAGGACTCGAATAGACACGAATTTGCCCGGCAATGAAGGGTAGAGCCCGCACGGGGAGGGCCGCAGCAGCATCCATTCGTGGCTATTCGTGTCGATTCGTGGGTGTCCGAAATCTCCGCATCATCTCACCGGAACAGTATCGCGTGCCGGTCTTTCCGGGGCATGAAGATCACTCCCGGAATTCGGACCATGCAAAGCGGTCAGCCCGCGCATGTCCGGCCCATTTGTTTTGACCGCCTTCCGCACCTGACGTAAACGAAAGTGCGTTGCGCTTCTTCCTGCCATGCCCCGCGACCTGAATCTCCAAGGACACACCGACGCTGATGCGGCGCAGGGGGTCTATCGTTTCAAGCCAGGGCAGCGCTTGTTCAAGAATCAGTATGAACTCGTCCGCGAAATCGGAGCGGGCGGCATGGGGGTGGTGTGGCTGGCGCGGGATTTGGTGGAGGGCGAGGCCTGCGCGCTGAAATTCGTGCATTCGCTCATCGTCCGGCAGGAGAAGGAAATGGAGCGGCTGCGGGAGGAGGTGAAGGCGGGCAAGAGCCTGCGCCATCCGCGACTGGTAGCCACTTACGGGCTGGAGATCGAGGACAGCATCGCCGCGGTCGTGATGGAATATGTCGAGGGCGAAACGCTGAAGGAAAAACTGGAGAAACACCCGCGCGGGTTTTTCGAGCCGGAGGAAATCGAAGGCTGGGTGCGGGACATTGCGGATGGCCTGACATATTTGCACGAGGAAGCGAAGCGCGTGCATCGCGACCTGAAACCGGCGAATGTGATGACCGGAACCGACGGTCGGGCCCGACTCATGGATTTCGGGATCAGTCACCGATTGAAGGAAAGCCTCTCACAGCACTCGCTGACCACGCAGGAAGTGGTGGATGCCGGAAGCAGCAGCACGCTGGCTTACGCTAGTCCACAACAAATCGCCGGCCGCTCCGCCACGGCGGCGGATGACATCTATGGATTCGGCGCGTTGATGTATGAACTCCTTACCGGCACCCCGCCGTTCTTCCGAGGAGCCGCCGCCGTGGTGGCTGTGCAGATCCAGACACAGCCGGTGCCGCCGCTGATGGAACGGCGGCGGGAACTGGTGGAGGACAGGAAATATGCCGATGTCGGCGCTGACATCCCCGGCGGATGGGAGCACGCGGTGCAGTGGTGTCTGGCAAAAGAACGCGCTGACCGCTGTCCCTCCGCCGCAGAGGTGCTGAAACGGATCGCGAAGCTGTACTTCGCCCCGTCAACCCAAGCCCCCGGGAGCGCCGCCGTCCCCGGGCGGCCCCATCAACCCAAGCCAACTCAACTCAAGCCCGCGTCGGAAAGAGAAGTGCGGCTGACGCCGGTTGTGGTAGAGCCGCTCGAGACGGCAGCGCTCCCGGGAGGCCGCCGCAGCAAAGCCCCAGCTGTCATTCTGTGCCTGCTGATAGCAGGTCTCCTGGGCGGCTGGGGCCTGTGGAAGAAATGGCAGCCGGAGCAGACTTCCGCATCCGATCAGGCGCGGCAACTCGAAGCGGCCAAAACCAAAACCGATGCCGCGGAGGATATCATTGCCCGGAAAAACGCTGAGGAAAAAGAGCGGGCGGCGCAGCCTCAGCCCTCACCCAGGCCGCCCTCCTCCCCGGCAGCCGTCAACCCCTTCGATTCCGGCGCCGTCGGCAGCATCGTCACGGCGACCCTGCCAGGTTCCGTCGAGCTAAAACTATGCTACTGCCCTCCGGGGAACTTCACGATGGGCAGCCCGCCGGGCGAAAGGGGTCGGGAGGAGGACGAGAAGCAGGTGAGTGTCACCCTGACGAAAGGCTTTTGGCTGGCGCAGACGGAATTCACGCAGGTGCAGTGGGAGAGCGTGATGGGCGGCAACCCGAGCCCTCGGAAAATTTCCACCCATCCCGCCGTGTCGGTCACATGGGACAACGTGCAGACTTTTCTCAAAAAACTGAATGGCCTGAATCTGCTCCCGCCCGGCTGGCAGTGGGCTTTGCCCACCGAGGCGCAGTGGGAGTATGCCTGCCGCGCTGGCACCACCACGCCGTTTAGTTTTGGAGAAGTGTTGACGGCGGAGTTGGCGAACTTTGGAAACAGCCTCTACGGCACGGCGACCGAGGGGCCGAATCCGAGGCGGACCTCGCCGGCAGGCAGCTACCAGCCGAACGCCTGGGGTTTCTTTGACATGCATGGCAATGTCTATGAATGGTGCCAGGATTGGCACGCGGATGGGCTGAGCGGCGGAACGGATCCTCCAGGCGCTGCATCTGGCTCCGTCCGCGTGATCCGCGGGGGCGCTTATTACTGCGTCGGCGAGCGCTGCCGCTCTGCGTCCCGCTTCTATTTCACCCCGGGGGCCGCGGCCGACTACTTGGGTTTCCGCCCTGCCGCAGTTCCAACGGCGCGGTAGCCATGCGGAGCAATGCAAGCAGCCGAATCTCCTACTACCGTTTCAGGGTGAATAGAGGCCACTCCGCGCCGGAAAATTCCCCACCCCAGGTCTTCTCCGGGACATGAAGACCATTTTCCAAATTTTCCGACGCCTCGCTGTGGTGCTGTGCGTTCTGGTTCTCGCGGCGGTGCTGGCGGGTCGCGAGAGGATGGAGCGCCTGGCGATGCGGGTGGCTGCGCATTTCGCTGACCGTGCGGCGGCAGGCCGGGTTTTTGAGAAGGCGGAGGATGTTCCTGCGGCGGAAGTGGGCATCGTTCCGGGAGCGTCCATTCGCAGTCCACATCTCAAGGCCCGGGCTGAGATGGCGGCGGCACTCTATCAGAGCGGCAAGGTGCAGCGGCTGCTTCTCAGCGGCGATGGTCGCGAAGCCTCTTACGATGAACCCGCGGCCCTCCGCCGCATGCTGGTCGAACTCGGTGTGCCGGACAGTGCTCTAACCGAAGACAAGGCCGGGCTTTCCACATGGGAAACGCTGGAGCGCGCGCGGTCGGTGCATGGCATCCGCCGCGCGGTGGTGATCACTCAGGAGTTTCACAGCAGCCGCGTGGTGTTGCTGGGCCGGCATTTCGATCTGGACGTCACGGTCTGCTGCGCGGCCAGCCCGGCCGACACCCGTCGCGATGAAGCCCGCGAGTCCCGCGCCCGGGTCCGGGCGTTGATGGACATGGCCGGCCTTCGCAACTGGACGGCCACCTGTGAATCCGACCGCAGTGTGTCCATCGGGCGGCTGGAGCTGGCGAAGTGGTAGGCATTCGTGGTGCCGGAGGATCGGCAATTGACCGCACAGCAATCAGCGATAGCCGTCCCGTTGTTATGAGTCCCGCTGTAATGCACCTGAATCTATCCGCTCCCGGCACTAACAGCCTCAGAACAGACTTTCTCCGGCGGCTTTCGCGGCGGCTGTTTTCGGCTGTGGCCGCGTTCGTTCTGGTGACTTCGACTTCGGCCTTTGGACAGGTGAAATGGGCACCTGGGGAACAGGCGATTTACGCTGAGGCGCAGAAGCTGATGGCCGCCGGCCGGGCAGCTGAGGCGATCCCGCTCGGCGAGAAGAGGCTGGCGCTGTCCGAAAAGCACTTTGGCAAAGGAACAGACAGTGCGAATGCCGCACTGGAGGCCCTCGGCAATTACTGTCTTGAAGCCGACGACCTGAAGCGTGCCAGGGAGTGCTTCACCGGCGCCATGGCTGCCGCCCGCAAGCTGCACGGCAAAGGGGACATGTGGATTCCTCATTCCCTCAGGGGATTGGGCCGCGTCGAGGCCGCGGAGGGCAACTACGCCACCGCACTGTCCCTGCTGCAGCGGGGACTGAAGGAGATCGAGATCATGTTCGGGCGTGAGGACATCCTGACAGCCCTCTTTCTCGACGATCTCGCACAGACCTATACGAGGAAGCAGGATTACAAGGCCGCTATGCCGCTCTACGACAGGTCGCTCAAAGTGCGCCGGAAGCTTCTGGGTGAAGATCACCCGGGCGTGGCGAACGTGCTCATAAATCTTTCGTGGTGTCAACGCGGCCTTGGTCGGATCGGCGATGCAGAATCTTCCCTGACACGCGCTCTGGCGATTCATGAAAAGAGCCTGGGACCGGACCATCCGTTCACAGCCGGAGCGCTCGATGCGCTCGGGCAACTCTATTTGGAACTCAACGACAGAACCCGGGCGGCCGAGTGCATGGAACGATCGCTGGCAATTCAGGAGAAAGTATATGGAGTTGGAAGCGTGGGAACCATCCTCGGTCTGCACAATCTGGCTGAAGTTAGGGACTCGCAGCGGCAATTCGACAAGGCAGAATCATTGTTCCGGCGGGCGCTGGCGGCAGCGGAGAAAAGTCTGGGACCGAACAACGCCCAGACTCTCAGGATCAAAGTTTCGCTCGGAGGGATGCTCGCCGATCACGGCGACCGTGAGGGCGGGATCACGCTCCAGCGCGAGGCCCTCGCCGGGCTCGAAAAAATACTGGGCCCGGATAGTCCCGAACTCGTCGTGACGATCAATAACCTCGCCCTTGCAATAAAGGAGTCCGGCAAGGCCGGGGAAGCGGAGCCCCTATTTCGCCGGGCCCTCGTGATTGCAGAGAAACACTTCGGTGCTGACAGCGTGCAGACCAAGGCGGCTGTGAGCAACCTCGTCTGGTGCCTCCATGTCATGGGTCGCAATGAGGAAGCCCTCACGATGGCAGTTCGCAGCTTCGAGTTGTCCTGCCGGGAGTGGGAGGAGCTGCTCACTTTTGGTTCTGAAGAACAACTCGAAATCGCAGGACGTGCGATTCGACCGTCCGTGGGCGCTTCCCTTGGTGATGCGAAACTGGCGGCGACAGAGGTGCTCCGGCTTAAGGATTCTCTGGCCGCCAGCCTGCTGGAGAACCGGCTTCGGACCCGTGCCGCGGGCAGCGCCAGCGCGGCGGCGAAACTGGCGTCCGCTTCCGAACGGGCCCGTCTGAAATTGCGCGATCTGATTCAGCAGAGCGCACCGAAGACTGAAGTGGAAGCAGCACGCAAGGCCGCGGCCGGGGCGGAAAAAGCGCTCGCGAAAAAAACCAGCGCGCTGGGGACCTCCCGGCGCGCGCTGCACGTGACGCCGGAGGAAGTCGCCGCCGTGATTCCGCCGGACACCGTGCTGGTCGAATTCTCCTCACACACCGTCCATGGCGGGAAGCCGGATGAGCCGGTGAAGGGTGCCTACACGGCGATCATCCTCGCGCCCGGGCACGGACCGAAGATGGTGAACCTGGGCGAAAACATCGGGATTGAGGAGAAAATCGAGGCAGCCGTAAAGCTGATCAAAGAACCACCCGACGGATTGGATAGCGCTGCGCTGGATGCGGCTGCGGAAAAAACAATGAAGGACCTGCACAGCACTCTTCTGGCTCCCGTGGAAGCCCTGCTGCCTGCCGGAACTCAGGGTCTCGTTCTCAGCCCGGATGCCGATATGCACTGCGTTCCCTTCGCCGCTCTCATGGGACCAGACGGAAAACTCGCCGGGGAAAAGTACCTGATCCGCTATGTCAGCAGCGGCCGCGATCTGCTCACCCCGCCCGTCGCGTTTCCCAAAGCTCCTGCGGCAGTCCTGGCAGGAAATCCCTCCTACGAAAAAGCGACAGGATCGACGGTTCCCGCCACGAACCCGAATCTGTCCGAAGTGGCCAAAGCGCTTAGCTTCGCGCCGCTGCCCGGCACGGCGGCGGAAGTGGAGGCGCTCAGTGCGGTCTTTCGCGCGGCCCAATGGAAGGTCATCAGCCTGACGGGCGATGCTGCCACCGAGCTTGCGCTGGCAGGCAGCCCGTCGCCGGCCGTTCTCCACCTCGCCACTCACGGATTTTTTCTCAATCCCGTTTTTAACCGGGAAGTGCTGGGCGGCCGGGAGGGGTCCATCTTCAGCCTTGGCATGGCCAACAGTGGCCTTGCCCTTGCCGGAGCGGAAACCACCGCACGGCAGTGGTCGCAGGGACGCGTTCCCGCGCCGTCGTCCGACGGAATCGTGACCGCCGATGAAGCGGTTAGTCTCCCGCTGAACGGCACCGCGCTCGTCACTCTCAGCGCCTGTGAAACCGCTCTTGGCATAACCATGCCGGGCAGCGGTGTCGCCGGCCTGAAACGCGCCCTCCAGTTCGCCGGCGCAAAGAATCTCCTAACCACTCTCTGGCCGGTCGCGGATGACGAGACCTCCGCCGTTATGCAGGCTTTTTACGGCGCATTCCTGAAAGGCGACAACCCCGGAACCGCTCTTTCCCTGACACAACGGGATTTCCTCGTCCGCTGGCGCGCCGAACACGGCCTCTGGTTCGCTCTCAACCGCGCGGCGCCCTTTGTTCTCACCGCCACGACCCGGTGGCAAAAATGAGCGTCGGCGAAACGACGGGGACAACCAGCAACTTGTTCCCGTCAATGCCCTGTCAGATCACGTCGGTGACGCCCGCCGGCAAGGCCACGGATGGCAAAACCGGCGGAAGGGTGAGAAGCGATTTCCAGGGAAGTTCAGGCATCAACGAGAAATGCCCGGAAAACGAAAGCCGTCCGGTCTTCTGACGATGGAACCAATCCATCCATGAAGACCACCTCACCTATCCGTTCGTATTTCTCCCTCTCCGCTCTGCTTGCCATCAACCTTGCGGCGGTGCCACTCGCCGCTGCGGAGTCCCATCTCGTCCGCAAGGGCGACAACATCACGAGCATTGCGCGCGAGCACGGCTGCACGGCAGGCGAACTGCGCAGCGTCAATCAATTGAAGGGTGATCTCATCAAACCGGGCGAGCGCCTGACGCTGCCCGCGAAGGTCAAAAAGGACAGCACACCGGACGGAGTGAAGAAGCCCGCCCCTGACAAAGTTAAACTCTCCGCCACGGAGAAAAAGAAGCCGCAGCCAAAGAAGGCCATCGAGCCTGAACCGAAGAAGGAAATCAAACTCCTGCCGAAACCCGATGCCAAATCGAAGCCCGGCAGCCCATTGAGCGCGACCATTGCCGGACTGAGTGGCGACGACCGCTGGCGTGTGCAGATTTTCCTCGATCAAAGTGGTTTTCCGCCCGGGAAGGTGGACGGTTTGCCGGGAGAGTTCACGCTGAAGGCGGCGCAGCGCTGGATGGCCGCCGGGGAAGGCCGCACGCCGGAATCGCTTCTCGCGGCGGCGCGGGAAAAGGTGGTCGAAATTCACATCCGGGTAGCGATTCCGCAAATTGCTGCGGAATTTGTCGGGGCGCTTCCGGTATCGCACGAAGCGCAAGCGAAGGCGAGGCGCCTGCCCTATCGCACGCTGGCCGAAATGATGGCCGAGCGGTTTCACACCGATGAATCGGCGCTCCGCCGGCTCAATCCGGGGCTCACTCCCGGGACGCTGCGCATTGGGCAGTCACTAACGGTACCTGCCGTAGTGCCGTTCCGCATCGAAGACCGGAAAAAGGCCCTGACTTCTCCCGGCAGTGAAGCCGCGGGCGCAGTCGTCCGCATTCTCCATTCCGAAAACATGCTGGAAGTGGCGCGCGCCGACGGTTCACTGGCAGCCTCGTTTCCCATCACTGTGGGCCGCAAGCCTGAGCACGTCCGCACGGGCACATGGAAGATCGTGTCGCGCCACATGGACCCCACGTTTCTCTACGACAAGGAAATGCTCGCTCACGGGAAGTCCGGAAAAGTGCAGCACCTGCTGCCGCCCGGCCCGAACAATCCTGTGGGCATCCTCTGGATGGAATTGGAGCCCGTGAAGGGCCCCGAGGCCCATATCGGCATCCACGGCACGGACTCCTCGGCCCGCATCGGACGGAATCAAAGCTCCGGCTGCATCCGGCTCGCCAACTGGGACATCGTCCGCCTCGCCCGCCTGACCCGGGCGGGAACGCGCGTGGTGTGGGGAAGGCCGGCAACTCGCGGGGCGGATTCCGCGTCCGCCAAGTCTAATCTTGCAGCGAACGCGCCGCAGTAAATCGCGGGAAAATTCTTCATCCCGGGCCGGAAAACGGGCAGGCGCGGGTCTTGTCAGGTTACCTCAATCCGTCAGAACCATGAAACGCCACCTGCCCCTCATCGCCGCCCTGACTTGTGTCCTCGCCGCTGTCGTCTTTGCCGCGCCGCGGTTGCTCAACGGCGGCCCGATCCCGCCGCCGGCTGCAGCGGAGCTTGCCGGGCGTCCGGTCAGCGTGGTGCCGCCCTCAAAGCCCGCGGCCGCTGTCCCGGGGCACAGTCATCATGGCAGCTATACCCTTACATTCGATGACGGCCCGCACCCGGTGCACACCCCGGCCCTTCTCGACTGGCTCAAGGAACATCAGATCAAGGCCACGTTCTTCGTCCTTGGACAAAATGCGAAGCGCTACCCGGAACTGGTGAAGCGCATCGCCGCAGAGGGCCACGAGATCGGCAATCACACATGGAGCCATGTGAAACTCACCACCGCCAAACCGGAAGTGCTGCGCAGCGAAATCAAGCGGACCCATGACCTCATCGTGTCCCTCACGGGCAAGCCCCCGGTTTCCTTCCGCCCGCCCTACGGAGCCCTAACCATCGCCCAGCGCCGGGTCGTCGAGAAGGAATTCGGCTACCACATCGTCCGGTGGACCGCCGACAGCTTCGACTGGAAACCCCGCAGTTCCGATGCCGTCGTGAAGCGACTCCGTCTGTCCGTGAAACCCGGCGCCATCATCCTCGCCCACGACATTCACCCCCGCATCCTCCCGGCGCTCGAAACTCTGTATGCCGAATGGACCCGCCGCGGCCTCAAAGCCGTCCCGCTCTCCAACATGTCTCCGCCTCCTGTGAAAGAGACCACGCTGCTAACGAAAGCGGCGGCGGTGAAATAAGCGCGCAACGGTGTGGTGCGGCTGTCTCAGCCGCATCGTCCATACTCCGCTCGAATGCAGACACCGCCCCATCGGAATAGAATGGAAAAACCGTTTGGTGCCGCCGGGCAACCCGCGCCACACTCCGCCCGGTCGCGGCTTGCCTCCGCCTTCTGCTTCCCTGGCTGAAATCATGCGCTTCATCACGTTCCTCATTCTAATTTTGTTCGCCGGGTCGGAGCGCTGCCCGGCCTATGACTGGACGATCGTAAACAAGCATGGGCGGGACTATCTTCCCCTTGAGGACATCAAAGGGTTTTACGGGTTCCCTGAAATGGAACTGGAGGGAAAAAGAATCCTGCTGCGCTCCCCGAAATTGCGAGCGGAGTTCGAGGCCGGGACCGGCAAGCTGATCGTCAACAATGTGCTCAACCACCTCTGCTTCCCTCTCGAATCTCACGAAGGAAAACACTACGTGTCGAGAATGGATTTATCCAAGGTGATTCATCCTGTGTTCAAACCAAGCCATGTGCAAATTCCCTTACCCAAAACCATCATCCTGGATGCACTGCACGGGACTGACAGCGCCCTTACTCAAAAGACCATGCAGCGCATCACCGAGCATGCGAAACGGGCGGGTTGGGGTGTCGTCTCAATCATAAGAGACAAGACAACAACAGACGCCGACGTGCTTAAACGGTGCGCAGAGGTTGCGAATGCCATCTACATCGGGCTCCAATGCGTGGATGGAGTGCGGGCTGAGGAAACATTACTTCTGGCTCCGCAGGGAATACCAGCCACTGGGCAAAAGTTCAGGGAGTCGGATACGAAAGCCATGCCCGGAAACGCCTTCGATGGGGCCAACAGGGCTCTGGCTACCGCCGTCCATAATACCCTCTTCCTCGACCGCCGGCCTGATGGCGGGGTAAAGACATCGCGGGACACGATGCTTCGGGGACTTACCTGCCCGGCGACCATTAAACGATTGCCTGGGAACCTGAAAGACCCGCGCCCATTTGTCGATCTTTGGGCTGCTGTCACATGGAGCGGCGTGATGAACTACTACAGGTCGATCCTCGCAGGAGCCAGGGCTCCCGGCGTCGAAATCACCAGTATCACTGCACCAGGATACCAATCGGTTCCGGCCGCCGCGACGTCAATTGCCGTTCGTTACATGGCCAAAGGATGGGCGAAGGATCTCCGGATCCGCATCACCCTTGATGGAGTCACAGTGAAGGAGCAGCCCACCGTGCCCAAAGCCGCTGGCGAGGAGGCGACCACGGTGTTGGCGATCGGGCCCAAGTCCTCCGTGATACAAGTCATGGCGGTGAGGGATGCAGGAGAGGGGCTGCCGGAAAATTTTGCGATCGTCCGGGAGGGCGCACCGGCGATTGCCGCCGGAGGCGTGGAACTGAAGCCGACTCTTCGCATGGTGGTGGCCGGCGTGTCGGATTACCTGAAGAACGATCAGTTATCCGATCTATCCTATGCCGCCAAGGATGCCCGGGATTTTGCGGCGGTCTGGCAGTCGCAGAAGGGCACACTTTACTCAGACGTAGCTGTGAAGCTCCTCGCCGGAGATGATGCCACTGCGGCCAACATTCTGGATGCGCTCGATTGGCTAAAAAGGGAAACCACCACCAAAGATGTCGCGATTATTTTTCTCGCCGGTCACGGCGAGAATGACGCTGAACTCCGCTATTATTTCTGCCCCCGCGACTACGACCAGAGCAGCCGGCTCCGGACGGGCGTGAGCTTTGATGTAATTCGTCAGACGATTCAGTCGCTCGCCGGCAAGGTGGTCGTATTTGTGGATACCTGTCATGCGGGGAACGCCCTTGGAAAACTCACGGCCGCCCGTGGTCCGGTCGCCGATTTCAAAAAGCTGGCCGCGGAACTCGCCAGCGAAGAGAGCGGAGCCGTCGTATTCGCATCCTCCACGGGACGACAAGTTTCGGTGGAGTCGGATGAACTGAAAAACGGCGTATTCACCCATGCTCTCGTCGAAGGGTTATCCGGAAAGGCCGCGGCGCCCTCGTCAGGAAAAGTCACCGTCGCCACGCTGGAGCACTATGTGGCGGAGCGCGTGAAAGCCCTAACCAGTGGAGCCCAGACGCCCACCGTGGCCAAACCGCAGACAGTTTCCGACTTCCTCATCGCCGTCCCGCCCGCCCGCGATACGGGCCCGACTGAACCGGCGGAGGGAAAGTGAGCTCCGGACCTGTTTGAGTCCGTCCTTTCCGGCCCGGATTATTTCGGATCTCTCCCGGAACTCCGGCCGCGCGGAATCTTCTTTACGGTACTGCCGGATGACTTGCCGCAGCCCAATACTGCGGAGGTCCGGCAGCATTTGGTTCTGGAATGCCCTCCTGATCCTGCGTACCACTGTTGCCACATCCAATTCCCAAATCCATGCCAGCAGCCATCACCATCAAGCGCCTCACCGGTGCTGCGAAAAACAAAGAGGAACAGTTCACTGTATCCGAATTGAGTTTTGGCAGCAGTCCCAACAGCACCGTCCGCTTTGACCCGACATGGGATCGCGGGATTTCTCCATCCCATGCGAGGGCCTACTGTGATGAACGGGGATACTGGTGGCTGGAGGATGCCGGCAGCAACAGCGGCACATGGGTCCACGGACGCCGCATCACCGCGAAGCATCCGGTCAGCGGGTCCACCGTGATCGAACTCGGCAAAGGCGGCGCCAAAGTCGAACTGGTTCCGGCTGCCGGTGCGCCGGAGTACGCCCGGCACGATTCCGGCCGGCGGAAGTCGAAAGTGAAAGTGCTGCTCGTGCTGCTTCTCGTCATGGGCGGTGCAGCGTTTGGAATTTTTCGCCTCTGGCAGGGATCGCGTCCTGACAGCGACGAACTCCTGAAGCAGGCTGCGGAAACCAATGCCAGTGCCGTGGGGGTCGTGATGGCCGTCACGCCCGAAGGCCCCCGGCCGTTCGCCACCGCATGGGCGGTGAAAGACAATATCTTCGCGACCAATGCCCACGTTGTCGCCGGCGTTTCCAGGGCCGTCGCGGCGGGCGCGGAAATTTACATCACTATCAACCGGCAGCCTCAGTTGCGCTTCCGCGTCATCAAAGCCGATGTGCACCCGCGCGCCTTCAGCAATCAACTCAATGTGCAGGGCAAATCTCCCGCTGTGCCACCGTGGGATGTGGGACTGCTCTACGTCGAAGGAAAAGCCCCCGCCATCATGCGCCTTGCCGGTCCTGACAAACTCAAAGCGCTGGGCTCCGGCACCCGGGTGGCCTACCTCGGATTCCCCATGGAGGGCATGATCAGCGGCGGCGTCAACACCTCCGAGCCCGTCGCCAACATGCAGTCCGGCATCGTCACCAGCGTCAGCGATTTCTGGCTCGGCGCCGCCGCGCCGGAGCAGTGCCTCCTCGTCTCCCACAACCTCGGCGCCGCCGGCGGCGCCAGCGGCAGCCCCGTCTTCGATGCCGACGGCGAAGTCGTCGCCGTCCTCTCCGCCGGCAACATCACCATGTCCGTCGAAATGGAAGGCAACGTCCCCAAAGTAAAACGCGTCCCCTCCGCCGTTATGATCAACTTCGCCCAGCGCGCCGATATTCTGGCGGAGTTGCTGGAAAAGGCCGCGAGCAATTAGCCGCGCCTCATCTGATCAAGCAACCAATCGCCCATCAAACTGATGAAATCATTCGTTTGCTCAACTGCCGTCGTAATCTGCGCGGCATTGTTCCCACCCTTCAACGTGCACGGTGCCGAACGCGTGGCCCTTGTCATCGGCAATGATAAATACCCGGCGGCCCCGCTGAGCACAGCCTGCACGGATGCCAATGCCATCGCAGAGATGCTCTCCACCCGGCTCGGTTTCGATCACGTCATTGGCGGCAAGATGCCGGGTCTTGGCGAGCCCGCCAACAATCTCGACAAAGCCGCCTTTTCCAAAAAGCTGGAAGAGTTCATCACCGCCTCGGCTGGTGCTAAATTGATGCTCTTCTACTACGCCGGCCACGGCATGGAGAATTCATCGGGTTCGGACAACTTCATGCTTCCGACTGACACAAAGGTAAACGAATTGCTGGGGGATGAGCCGCTGGCACAACAAGGACTGTCGCTGTCTCAATTGCTTCAAAAGACTGAGAAACTGCCCGCCGCGAAAGTGTTTATCCTCGACGCCTGCCGCAACCGTCCCGAGGGTGCCAAACTCACGCCCGGATTCGCCAAAATCGTGGACGATCAACTCACGGACGACTCCCTCGTCATGCTCGCCGCGGCTCCCAGGCGCCTCGCGCTCGATGCCGGCCCCGGCATCGGCCACAGCCCGCTCGCCGGCGCCCTGCTCAATGAAATGCCGGTCCCCAATTCCAACATCCTCATGACCCTGCTGTCGGCGAGTGACCGCGCCATCGAATACTCCGCCGGCGCGCAAACCCCGTGGGTCAAGTTCTCCGGCAACGGCCGCTACTTCAGGGACAATTCACTGGCCACCGTCACCGACCTGCTGAAATCCTCCCGGCAGCAGCCGTTCGTGAACGAGCTGGGTATGAAATTCATTCCGTATGTACAATACCAGGGAGACGGGGAAACGACACTCTACATGTGTATGCACGAGACCAGAATGCGGGACTACTTTGCCTATATCGCAGCGACGCCAGCGCGACATAAGGCACAGCCTCGTTTTTGGAGTGATCCAAAGGTTACTCCGAATCATCCCATCAATTGTGTGACTATGGACGAGGCGTTGAGCTTTTGCCATTGGCTCACGATCACTTACGGACGGAGAGCGGGGCTGATTTATCGTCTGCCTGACGTAGAAGAGTGGATGGCTGCCACTGGGTGTAGTGCCGAGTTCAATACCATTCAGGATCAGAAACTCGAGGTCAAGTATGCATGGGGAAAGCAATGGCCGCCACCATCCGGCATCGAGAATTTTGCAGGAGAAGAATTGCTTGGAACCACAGCGTGGCCTGATGCGGTGCTAAAAGGCTACCGCGATGACTCAATCGGTGAAGCTCCCGTCATGATGTATAAACCAAACGCGCAGGGGTTCTACGATATGGGGGGTAATGTGTCCGAGTTCTGTCTCGGCGGGATGGGAGAAGCCAAAACGGGCAATGTTTTCCAGATGGGGCTGGGTGCGCTTTCATTTCATAGTGAGAAATCTCTTAGGCTTGGTGCATACGGCCAAACGGAAAGCTTCACTTCCGGTCCAGGACTTGGGTTTCGAGTTTTTGTAGAGTCTGCGGCAGGGATTCCAACCGAACGACTGGGTAGAATTCACAGTCTCCTCTATGAATTGCAGAAGGAACTGGAGCATGAGCCGTCCAGTTCGCCATCCTCCTCTCAGGTTGCGGGGAAGCCGGCAAGTTTTGCTCGCCCGACTGACATTCCCGACTTTCTCAAAGCCTTCATCGCCGCAGGCGAAAGCGGCAGTTCAGTGAATGAGATAGATTTTTTCGCCGAGAGGGTGGATCGTTATTTCGATCAGAAATCGCCCACAAGGGAGTCGATTCTCAAAGAGATGGCTGCATATAACAAGCAGTGGCCGCAGCGAGACTATCAGATACAGGGCAGGGGAATCCCGATAGGGAATCAGATTGGAGAGGACACATGGGAGGTAAAGCCCCTGGAGATTTACTTCTCCGTCACCAATGGTGCCAAGCACCGGGAGGGCATCACGAAGACACGCATGGTGATCAAGCTGATCAACGGCAAACTTGCCATCACGAGTGTCGAGGCCATCAAGCAGAAATGACTTCCATTGTTTTGATTCGACCTGATTTGATTATGAAACACCGCCACACGCACCGTCCATTTACTTTGGATGGCGACATGCGGTTTCGCTGGTGAGCGCTACGTGCTGTTGCCCGGCAACGCTGCCTGCAAGGACGCAGATCAGCTGGCGAATCCTTTCAACGACGCGTCGACCCTGGCTGGACGGCTGAAGGCGGCGGTGGAAGACGGCGTGATCAACCGGGCCGTCGCCAGAGCGGAACGTCGGGGCCGTGGTTGGTGAGGGCGGATGTGCCTGTCGGCAGGTGCTGGACTGGAATAAGGGTTTCAGCATGCTCCCGCGGTGACATGACGGGCGGAGGGGCCTGACGCCGGGATTTGGTTGATTGCTTTGCCGCGAAATCCCCGGCCTGCTTCTCCTTCTGAACGCGCGGGGCAAAAATGTGCGAGTGTTCGGGAATCGGGGCTCTGTCATTCCGCAGGCCGGCAACACCGACGAGGAGACTCCCCACAGCGACTGGCAGAGCCCAGATATTTGCCCATGCGGCGGCCATGACAGGGATACGGGATCGTTTCCGCGGAGCAGCGCTCGTTTTCATAGCGGATCGGGAGCACGGGATATTGGCGAAGACAATCGCTCCGTGGTCCGCGTTTGGTGTTCGGAAATGAAAACGGCAGTCACGGTGACGCGGGGACACCATGACTGCCGGGCTGGCCGCCGGACGGATTGCTTACGGATGTGTCAGGCGGAAGAATCCGCGCTGCGTCCCGGGAAGCAGCACCCGGCAAAGTGTCAGGGTGATTTTGACAGGGCCGCCGTGAGAGAGCCAGGATGCGGGAGACAGCGACGAATTCTTTTGCAACTGCCAGAGCGGCACGCCGCCGGTTTGATACCAGCGGACGAGGATGCCGGTGCGGGCATGGCGGATGCTGAGGACGGGATCGGCGGCGGTCGGTTTGGGTAGTTTCCCGTTGGGTACGACTTCGACAAAAACCATCTCCGTCCAGGCTTCGCCGCCCGCATTGCTGACTTTTGCCTGGAAGTCATAGAGCGCCGGAAGCAGACCGGTAAGCGGGAGCCGGTGCCGCCCTGCACCGGACTCCCGTTGCAATACCACTGCCATGCGAGTCCTTCGCCAGCGGCCGAAGCTGTCAGGGCAAACGGTTTGCCAAATTCCTCGACGATGTCCGGCGGTTGCAGAGTGATCTGTGGCGCGTCCGGCACCACCGTGATGGCGGCCGTGCTGCTGGTCACCGAACCGCCGGAATTCCACACCGTGACCCGAACGGATGAGCCGTTATGAAATTCCGCCGGAGCGAGCGTGAGCGTGCTGCCGGCGGAGCGGGGCACACCGTCCACGGACCAAACGTAGCTTAGATCCTGGCCTGTCACTTCCACTGTGAACACAGCACTCTGCCCGGACCGGAGTGCCAGAGAGTCCGGCTGATTGGTAATGACCGGAGGTCTGCGATTCACGATCAGCCGGGCGGTGGACCGCGCCGGCCCACGACTGTTGGTGGCTGTGACGGTGACGGTCCCTGCATTCTCAACTGCGGCATTGGGAACGGTGATGGAAACCGGACCCGGACCCGTGTGGGTGGAAGCGAACACCATGTTAGGAACGCTCCATGCGACCGTCTGTGCGTTGCCGGTATAATTCACCGTGAACGTTGCCGGTTGGCCTTCCGTCACCGTTACATCGCGCAGCGGTTCCGTGATCACGACCGGGCGTTCGAGAACGGTGAGGGCGGCACAGGATAACGCAGGTCCGCGGCTGTTGGTGACGGTGACGCACACAGGCCCGGTGTTCTCAAGGGTGAGATCGGGAATCGTAATACAGGCCGGCCCGGGACCGCTGTGAACGGAGATAATGATGCGGCCTCGCACCTGCCATGAGACCGTTTCGGCCAGTCCCGTGTAGTTTACACAAAAAGTGGCGCTGCCGCCTTCTTCCGCGGTGACCGATACAAGGCCGCCGCCGGTGATTGAAACCGGCCGCGGCAGGACTGTGAGCGTGGCTGCGAATGAATCTACGCTTCCGGAGGGATTCGATACCTTGACCGAAACTTTCGAAATGGTGGGGCTGACCGGGAAGGAGCCTGCGGGCAGCGAGAGGGCCGTACTGTTGCCACCCACCGGGCTGCTGTTGAGAGACCACGAATAGCTGAGGTTTTCGCCGGTGGCGGCAACGCTGAAGTTTGCGGGCTGCCATTCCTCCACCGTTAGGGATGCCGGGTGCGAGGTGATTACCGGAGCCGGCATTGGCCCCGTGTTGAACCGCACGGACAGCCACGGATCGTCATCGGCGGTATAGTTCCTGACCCGAATGCGGTACCAGTGGCTCGCCTTGAGTCCACTGTAGCTGAGTTCCGGTGTGGCTGCCTGGCTGCGGCTGACGATGACGGCGCCGGTGGCGGTGTCGATCAACTCGGCCTCGCTGAGTTGCGAGCCACCGGTTTCCGTCCATGTGAATTTGCCGGAGCGGGGGATGCCGTAGATACCGTCCACCATGGCGGTGCCATTCGAATGTTTAAGATTTCTCGGCGGAACGCCTTCGTCGGCACAGGCTGGCTGAAGCAGTGAAGCGAAGACGGAGAGAAGCATGGTGACAGCCCGCCATGCGTTGGCTTTTGATGATATGGTTGTTTTCATACGCACGGAGAAAGACCAGGGCAGATCACTTTTCCGGCATTTTCCGGAAAACTCTTCGCCAGTCCGGCCCGGGGGCATCCAGCGCCGTTCGCCTGCGGCGGGACCGGTCCTGTCATGGAATCATCCGGCGAAGTGGAGAGAATCGATGGCATCGCCGGAAAAACTTTTTGCTCCCGTCTTCTCTCCGGCGTGCTAAGTGCAATTGAACGCCGATGAATCCAACTCCATGGGACCGCCTTTCCCCCGATGCCCTCCCGGGTGATGCGGTTCCGTTCCTCGCGCTGATCGTGTGCCGCGCCAATCTCAAAGCCGGAGAAAGGGTGCGCCTTCGGGCATCCCTGACGAATACCTCCGGGAGGGAACACCGGGATTGCCGCCTGCGCATCGTGATCGGAGAAAGCACCCGCGGCCCGGGAAGAAACGACTTCCGCATGGCGGAACTCAAGGAGAAGCAGACGATGGATTGCGATGCCACCGGTTCACTCAGCGAGGCCGGCGACACCCGGGTGCGAGTCAGTCTGGAAACAGGCGGCCCGGGACCGCGCCGGCGATTTGACGGCGAAGTCTGGCTCCATGTATCCGGCCCCGCCGCGCCGAAATCGACGCATGTTTCCATCAACGCCAACAATCAAACTGGAGGCGATTCACGTGCCGCGGCAAACATTTTCCGGGGCGGAATCAATGTGCAGCTTCCAGCGGACGGCGCTCAGGACGCCAGAGCGACGGTGTCTTATCCCGTGCCGCTGCGCGAGGACGGAATCCGAAAGCAGCCGGTGCCCGGCAGTTCGCTGTGGTGGATCCGGAGCGTCTTCGCGCCGGGCCGGCGAACCGGCGGCGCCATGATTCCGGTTGCTCCATCGACGGATTCTACCGCGGCTCCGGAAATTCCCACTCCGCCGGAAGGCGAGTTCGCGGCGAGCGCGGACCGGAAGCTCCGGGTGAGCAAACCTGCTGCTGTTCTCCTCGCAGTCGCCGGGGTTCTTGCGATTGGCGCTCTTATGCTCTGGGCCGTAAACCTGAGCGGAGGAGACTCCGCCGGCGGTCGGAACCCCGAAAAAACCACCGATTCCCCTGAACTTGCCACCCGCTTCCTTCCGTTCCGGAATGCCCTTGGGATGCTGTTCGTTCCGGTGGATACCCATGGCAATCCCAACGCCCCGTTCTCACGCGTTCTTGCCGCCGTAACCGAAACGACCGTCGGCTCCTATCGACCGTTTGTGGAGTGGAGCCGCGCCAACCAGCGCCTTCTTGCGCCATCGCTGGATGCCCGTCCGGATGGCGGAAAGGCCCCCGCGGCATGGGACGATCCCGGATATTCCCAAACTGACGGCCATCCGGTCTCCTGTGTCTCTAAAATCGACGCCGCCAAGTATTGCGTGTGGCTTACTGAGCGGGACCGCATCGAGTGGCCCCGGGGAAAATGGTATTACCGCCTCCCCGATAATCATGAGTGGGACTGCCTCGCCGGATTGGTGAATTCCGGCATCAGTGCCGCCCCCGCCCCTGACAAATCGGCCGCCAACACACTCCTCCATCCAGCGGCGGCACCGGTGATCGCCTCTCTGGCACCTCCTAACACACTTGGTATCAAAGGCGCCGGCGGAAACCTGCGAGAGTGGACCTCGTCAATTCCGCTTGGGGGGGACGGCAGGGCTATGGTACGGGATTACGGGTGGACTCTCCCGCCATTCAGTATAGAAACCACGACCGTCGCGGACTCCCCGCCGGACATTTCCGTCCATGATAATCTTCCCGACCATATGGGATATCTCAATGTAGGCTTTAGAATCGTTCTTGAACTTGTCGATTAATATCCAATATGAAATTTGCGCTTATGAATTTTCCCTTTGCCCTAATTGCGCTTGTCGCTCTCGCCGGAACTTCCTGCTCGCCCGATTCGGTGTCCGCGGGCTCTCCGGACAAGGATTCCACTGCGCCGGTTCTACCAGCATCATCTCCCGCTCCGGCAGCGCCTGTCATCACGGGTCCGGTGGCGGCCGCAACAGCTTCCGCCCTCGCTGCAACTGCGGACACTGCGGTTCCATCATCAGCTCGAACGCCAGCGCCGGCCACACCGGCAGCAGCGTTCGCGGCCCCGCCCGCGTCCGCGGCCATGGAATATCCGCCGACCGTACTAAGCTCCGAAATTCCTTTTGCTTATGTAAAAGGGGACCAGGGCGGCGTCGGCACCGCTACCGTACGCATCCTCGATTTCAGCAAATACGAAAAGCTGATCCCCGATGACAAAAAGCATGTGGGGATTGCCGTGATGGAGGAATTCGTAAACGGCACCGGTGAACTTTGGCAAACCTCGGCGTGGATCGCAGCCTTTGTGGCCACCAGCACGCTGAACCGGAACCTCCTCAATTACGAAATGCTGGTCAAAGTTCCGGGCTTTGTGGACGGCCCCTCTGCGGGAATGCTCACCACCGTCACCCTCATGGCCCTCCTCAACGGCGACCCCATCCTCCCCGGCCGGTGTATTTCCGGCGCCATCAATCTCGACGGCTCGATCGGCCCGGTCGGCGGTCTCTTGCAAAAACTGGACGGATGTAAGAAGTACGGCATCACTCATTTCGGCATCCCCTTCGGTTCACAGTCCGAGAAAGGCACCAACGTCATTCAGGCCGCGAGAAACCGATATCAAATTGACGCAAAGGCCCTCACCACCGTTTTCGATGCCTACGAATTTATGACGGGTAAGCAGTTGAAGGAGCAGAACGATGAACTGATCGACGAAACGGAACTCGAGTTGAACCAGTCCACCAAAGAGCGCGTTCACGGTATCGTGCTGGACAGCATCTCCCGGCTCAAAGAGCAGGTTGCTGCCTGTGCCACACGGATGCGGAAGGCGCCCATGGAGAAGGATTTCGCGGAGTTTAACAAAAAGGATATGGGAATGAAGGAAGTCCAGGACGCCTGCAAAGAGCGTTTCGCCGAAGGTCGAAGCGAAGTCGACAGACTAATCGATGAAGGTGAGAAGGCCGAAGGCGGCGGAAACTATGTGCTGGCCTATAACCGGACGGTAATGGCCCAGCGCTGGGTGCAAATTCTGAACGGATGCCTGCTTTGCGAAGATTATCGCGTTCTCCGGCCGGGGCATACCGAAGAACAATTGCTCGGGATCCTCAGCGAGTTGCTGGCTAAACTCCACTCACGAAATTCCGCCCTGACCGATCGGATGAAGGGACTGTCCAGAAAGGTGGAAACGGCTCTCTCCAGACGTTTTCTGTCCGGTCAGATCGATGCCATCCTGTGCAGCTTTTATTTTGCCCAGACCCAGGCGGCTTTCGAATCCGGTCGCCGGTTTCATCGGGGATACGAACTGGATTTGGCGAAGTGGATTAGGCTCTTTAAGGCGTCGTCCAGCGAGGAACCTCCAAATCTGGGAGACTTGCTCGGAGCTTTCGAGGAGGCCAACCAGGCTTATGCTGTCGCGAGAGTGAATGCTGATACGGTGACTGACTGGATCGGGTGCATCGTTGACGGTGGAATGGTATGCGATCCGCCAAGCCTTCAGGGGACCATTGAACAACTCGCCCGCGTTTACGCCGCAGGGTCGTCGGCGGCGCTGGGAGCGTACGATGGCGTCGTCAATGCCAGGGCTGCCGAACGTGCCGACAAGCTCTATGCCGCTAACGGCACTCCTCCCAGTGACATTGAAAAAATACTCGCCCAAGTCGAACTTAAAAACCGAAACGAGGGCCAGAACCCCATGATCAAAGTTTACCGGCAGGCTAGTCAGCGGGCGGCTTTTGCAGACACTGAAACACTCGACCTGGCCCCCCATTTTGATTCTGTGCTCCGGTGTGCTTCCGGTGCGACTGCCCTCCTTGGAGGCACCAAGCTGATTGCGCAGCACTACACTATCGGTTTCGAAATTGACGCTAAGGGAAACCTCACTCTCGATAGTCTCGGTGTGCTCGGCAGCATTCTTGAAAACGCCCGCAAGGAGGTCCGCCGGAAGGCTGCCCGCCTCAAAAAGGCCATCAGCATAGTCCCGGAAGGCGTCCGTCTGGATTACCAACTAGCCAAGGATCTCCAGTATGGAAAAGATGACGCAGACAAGCTCCTGGCACTCGACCATTACTGGCGAGCTGGCCAGATATGCAGCATCGCCGAACTCTGTGCCAAAGCTGCCATACGTAACAAATGACTTTCATACATTTTTTCCAATTCTATCCAATCCAACCATGAAACCATCGATCATCAAAGACCTTCCGCACCCTCCACGAATCTTCCGCCGCGTCGCTCAAGGCATCACCGCCGCCGCACTCATGATTTCTTTATCGTCGTGCCAACAGGTGGAGAAGGGGATGGCTGCGACTGGTCGAATCATTGGGAGTGCGGCCAAAGCGATTGGTGACGGCTATCAGAACGGAACGTCCCCGGACCAGCGCTCGACGCGTCCGAATCAATCATCGGGGCTTGGAGTCTTCTCGGCCCTGTTCCCCGGCGATCTGGGGACAATTCTCGACGTGGTTGTAGCAGCCAACTACGGGGCTTCGGCTGATCAAAGGGAGCAAGCCACACGGAAAGCGGGTAACTTCCGCCAGAGTTCGACCAACAACAAGAAACTCGCTGCCGCGAGGAAGAGCAAGGGTGTGAAGTACATAGCAGTAGAGGTGAAGAAAGACTCCTCCAAGTCCAGTGAATCAGGCAAACACATGATGATGGTTAATGCTGAGACCCTGAAACCGAAAAACGACAAAGTCTTTATCGCCAAGAACGTGAAGCCCGGCAGCATCATTAAAGTCGGCTCAGACAAGGCGGTGGTCGGCGGCTAAGCCCTCCGGATCCGGAAGGCACAGCATTACTCTGGCAGCCCCGCCGCCGTGGACGCGCGTACCTGCCGGCGTTGTCGAGGTTGCAGCAGCGTCCGTCCGCTGCAACGGCAGGGGATGCCGCATTTTATTGGAGCCTGCGGCTCATGGGATTTCCCGATCAAGTTGTTTACCCATAGCTGCAGATCCGGAAGTGCAGTCTGCTGAAGGCGGGGCGGGCAGATCATATGGGCGACGTGCCCGGTGGACGCAGCCATCCTCAGGGCGATTGCACCTTCCCTGTGAATTGCAGCGACTCGATGAGCCATGAGGCGCCGGACTTGCGCAGCACCATCTTGCACGGGCCGCGCCCGGTGCGGCGTTCAGACGGGCTGATGGACTCAAATTCGAGAAGGCAGGTCAGCGCCATTCTCCCGTCGCTCAATGCGGAGAGCTTAACGGCAGCCGGATTGGTGGAATAGACGGACTGAGGGAACTTTCGGAAAGACGCCTGAATGTCGGCGCGGATGGTGGCCCGCGTCATTTGTTTGCCGAAGTACTGCGCCGGTGCCGCAAAGAGATCGGACGTATTACCGTTCGGGTCGCTGCCGGAGGCTTTGAGGAAGGCACTGCAGTTGGTTGTTCCAGAGCCCCAATTTCGTAAGGTTAACCAGCCCGCCTATATCAGGTGGCAGGCTTGCCAGCTTATTTCCACGAAGATTCAGTGCTGTGAGATTACTGAGTTTCCATGCCTCCGCGGGAAGACTGCAAAGGCCTAACCCGCATTTCTCACACCCGGGACAATATGTTAGTCAATCTCCGGGACCCCACCGGCCTCGCGCCGGTGGTGAAAACGATTGGCAGCCAGATGCGGTCGCTCATCACGAACAACCCCGCCCGTCCGCGCTGCCGGCGCGGTGGCGCCGGCAGCGCGGACGGGCGGGGTAAGCAGTGAAGGTCTGTTTCTGTCTGGCTGTCAATTTTCTTCACCATCCGGGCAAGCTGGATGGAGTCGATGATCTGTTAAACAAGGGATTCGGGAAACAAGCTGCCGCCACCGGCTTCGGAGTGTGAGAAATGCGGGCTAACTCTGAAAGATCAAGTTCAGCACTTTGCTGGGCCTTCGCCTCAGCTACTCTTCACCGTGCCTCTATTACGTTTCCATCCAGGCATATCTGTAAGGTAACTTTATTGTCTTTTGTACACCGCTACTCATGGCGCCTCCGGTCGTTTCCAGAGCGGCTTGTCCGGCCCGTTCTTTTCGAGGGGCGAAGTTCCTGGCGGGATGTCGGTGCGGAGGGGAATACCTTCGGGGGTTTCGGAAGGTGGAGGGGATTCGGATTCGGCGGCGGCGAGGGCGGAGCGGGAGGCGGGGTCGGTTTCTTCAATGACGAGACCGAAGGGGCGGGTTTCGGTTTCGACTTTGGGCTGGTCGTCGTGGCGCCAGATTTTGGTGCTGTTGGTTTCGGTGGAGGTGGGAAGCCGGACGGTTTGGGTTTTGGTGATTTCGTTGGCGGCCTTGAGGTTTTCGGTGAGGCGGGAAGCGTAGGATTTGGCATCGCGCTGGGTAACGGCGGCGGGGCGGTCGTGACCCGGCGAAGGTGAGGGCGCGTTAGGGGTGGCGGCGGGTTGAGCGGCGATTTCGGTTTGTTTTACGAGGTCCTTCGTTTGCGAAACGATGCCGGTGCGTTTCGAGCGGGGCTTTTTGAAGGCGGGGCGCGCGGTTGCGGCGGCGATTGTTGGGGCCAGTGCCGGAGGGTTTGGAGTGCCCGGCCTCGCTGTTAGTGGTGGCGGTTCTCCGGGCGGTTTTTTCCCGGATGCGGCGGTGGCGCTGACTCCTGACTCCTGATCCCTGATCGCCTCCGGCTCTCCGGAGGACTTTTTTTCCGGCGGCCCGGCCGCGGCGACGGTCGGAGGATTGGACACAGGCCCGGCAGCCGGATGGCCTGTGGCTGCCTGCGTTTTCTCTGCTGGGTCCGATCCGGCCGGCGCTTGCGGCCGTTCGGCAGGACCGGACGTTTTTCCCGGAGTGTCTGCCTTCACGATGCCGGTTGATTCCATCCCCGGGGCTGGAGGGCCGGGGTTTCCGGGACCCGGGAGCGGCTCGCCGTCGATGGCGGGGTCGGGCCAATCAACCAACTCCCCGTCAGGGAAGGGAGTCTTGTTCTCGACGATGATTTCCTCACCTGTTTTGCGTTCCGGGGGGCGGGGAGGTTTGGCTCCGCCTCCGATGATCAGGGCGGCAACCGTGGCTACGGCGAGGAGTCCGGCGGCGGACAGGATGAGGCGGCGTTTGCCGGTGGCGGTGCTGCGCGGGCCGGGATCAAGGTCCCGGGGGTCGAATTCGGTGTTGGACATGGCAATTGAGAATACGGGTTACCAAAGAGAAGACGGCGCGGCGACAAAATTCCGGGGTTCAGCACTGGGAACTTGTAAGCGTGGGAGCGTCCGGGTAATGCTCGCCGGAATTCCGCCTTTCACCCAGCCATGCTATGACCCCGCCCGAGCGCATCGAACACGTCAAGTACTGGCTGGAACTCAAACAGGCATGGGATCGCTGGAAAGAGGGCCAGCCGATGCCGCCGCTCTCGGATGCGGCCCGCGGTTATTTCGAGCGGCTCGCCGGATCGGCGGTGAGTACATGGGTGAAGGCCCATCCCGGCGAGTTTGAGCACACGGCGCCGCCGTCGTCCGACCGGGAATGCTGGGCGATTCTGCTGGAGTATCTTTTGAGAAAGCGTCCGAAGGCCAAAGGTCCGCTTCTCGACCACATCATCGAGTCTGGAATCCGCAAGGCGGCGGAGACGCTGAAGGGCAAACTGGAAGGGCCGGTGGGCTTTGAGCATGCCATCAACTGGATTATCAACCGCTTCAAGACCCAGGTGGTCCTCAGTGCGATGCCCGATTTCGTGCGCCAGCACAAACCGCCGCCCGTGGAGGATGGCATCCGGGTCACTGTTGTTTCTACAGACGCGCCGGTGGGGGGAGAGGGATCCACCACCCTGGGCAATTCTCTGACGGATCCTGACGACGGGCGCTGGTGGGAAACCGAAACCGAGCGGGAGGAAGTGGAGGCACTGAGCCGGCAGATTGCGGCGGACCACTTCGGGACGATTCGTCCGGCTTTCCGGCTGAGCCTTGCCATGCGCAGCCTCCGCCATTCCCGCGGCGTGACCATTTCCTGCGATGACGGCCGCGTGCTGGCGGTTGCCGGTGTGGGCCGGGCGGTGTTTGCCGACGGTATCAGAAAGTCCGTCGAGACGCTGGCGGCAAAGCTGCTGGAAAACCCCGCCATTTCCGAACTGGACCCGCTGGCGCGCCTGCACGCCGCGCAGACGACGCAGGCCGCGGTTTCAGAGATGGCGGAGGACTGGCTCTTCAACGGGCTTTGGATCGATGACTGCCACGGCGAACGGAAGCCGGCGATGCCTGACGGCTTCAGCCGCGACTTTCAGGAAATGGCGCACGCCCTTGCGGTGCTGCTGCGGGACCGCTTGCGGGACGCCGGAAAGAATTTGGCGGAAAACGAGCTGGCGCCGGTCTTTAACAGACTGGCGAGACCAATTGAAAACCCCTGACCGCCCCGTTCCTCTCCCGAACCAATGAAATCCTATCGAATATGAATTCCCCGCATCACTTGCGCCAATGGGCCGCTGAATGGGAGAATCACCGCAGTGTCGCGGCTGACGAACCGCTGTTTGAAGTCCCTGTTCCCGCCGCAGCCCCGCCGTCTGAGGAGGACAATCCCTACACCGTGGGCACCGGCATCGATGTCGCCGGCCTGCTGCTCGATCAATTGCGCGGAAGTGTCAGGCCTGACATGGCGACCGATGCGTTGCGCAGCGCGAGGTTTACCGTATCGGCCGCCGCTCCATCACTGCCGGCGGACCTTCTCAAGCCGGGACAGATCATTCAGTTGAAACCGGGAACGCTCCCCCGGGTTTCGCGGCCGCTTTATGTTTTGATAGAGAAAACGAATCCGGAAAAGCGGGATGTTCTCGCGGTGCCCTTCAGCCCGGTCAGCATTCCGGCGATTCAGTCGGAATTGAGCACGGGTCTTGGGGACACGGCGCTGGCGGTGCTGTGTTTGTGGAATGCGCAGTGGCTTCCGCTGGAAACAGCCGCGCGATGCTGGGAAATCATGGAGGCTCCGGAGCCGCTTCTCGCGGACATCGCCCGCCTGCGGGGCCGCCTTGCAAGGAGGGAAGGCGTACCGCCGGAACTTGCGGATCGCACCGGACCTCCCCTGACACTGCCGGATGATCCGCGGCAGGAGTACATCACTGCGCAGGAGGAAATCTGGTCGGTGGAATGAAGAGGCAGGCTGGGGGCCATTCGCACAGCTCCGTATGTTTTCCCTATCCCTTCTCTATTTCATTCCGGCCGGCGTCCTGCTGGTGATCAGCGTCCTGTGGACGCTGCGCGGCCGCCTTCCAAAGACGCTC
>Ga0190270_10000187_pt1 | contig 27341 bp, 28 predicted proteins | sample Popmic320T_FD_133748 | JGI IMG/M metagenome (GOLD analysis project Ga0190270, IMG submission 133748) | Populus adjacent soil microbial communities from riparian zone of Weber River, Utah, USA - 320 T | ecosystem: Environmental > Terrestrial > Soil > Riparian zone | place: USA: Utah | collected...
AGTTCGTCCGCCCGACCGACGCGGGGTTCCGAGTCGGGGTCCATCGCTTCGTCGGCGCTCCGCAGGACTACGCGGCGGGCCGTCCGATGTTCACGTTCGTCTGACGCCCCTTTTGTCACTGCTCCCTCCACTTTCCATAGTTTCTTGTCCGCTTTAACCGCTTTGCGGCACAACAAGTGGAGGGAAGCGAGCACATACCTGCATGAAAGGATTCAGTTCATCGGAAATCGATGATATTTCTTGCGTGATCATCCGGATCCGCCGGCAACTGGGCGCACCAGATCCTCGGCTCGGACCAGTACCCGGAGGTCCGCGACTGCGACACTTGCCCGGTCTACCTCCCGTACGCCGAAGCCACCACCAGCCTGCCGCTGGAGCTCGGTGTCGACGTCGACGAGATCGCCGACCCGTTCGAGGCCGACCTGGAGGCGGTCGACTCGATCGAGGTGCCCGAGGTGACGATGCCCGAGGCTCCGGCCGAGGGTGGCGCGTACCTGATCCGGCCGGAGTCCTACGGCACGATCCGGATCGTGTCGGCGCTGCAGGCCGACAACGCCCCGACCTTCCGGGTCGCCGAGGAGTTCGCCGACGCCGGCGTGACCTACCCAGCCGGGACGTACGTCGTGCCCGCCACGGCGCAGGCCCGCGGCACGCTGGAGCAGGCCTCGACCGAGGTCGGTCTGCCGGTCGCGGCGACGGACACCCCGCCGGCGGCGCCGGGCCTGCAGCTCAAGCCGGGCACCCGGGTCGGGCTGCTGCGCGGCATCGGCAGCGTGCCGGGCGGTTGGGACATGTGGCTGTTCGACCAGTACGGGATCAACTACAAGGTGGTCCGCGCGCAGGACTACGAGCACAAGTCGCTCAACCAGCTCTACGACACCATCGTGATCTCCAGCGGCGTCGACAAGGAGGACATCGTCGAAGGTCTCGACCCGAAGGAGTACTCCGAGAAGTACTCCTGGGCGTACGGCGTCGGCAACGAGGGCTGGGCCAAGCTGCGCCAGTTCGTCAACCGGGGCGGCACGCTGCTCGCGGTCGGCGATTCGAGTGAGACCGCACAGCAGTTGCTCGACCTGCCGATCACCAACGTGTTGCCCGGCGACGAGGAAGAGTTCGTCTCGGCGGGTTCGCTGCTGCGCAACGAGTTCGACACGTCGAACCCGGTGGCATGGGGCCAGCCCGACGAGTGGCCGGTGTGGTTCTACGACACCGGCGCCTTCGAGGTGAGCGACCCGAATGCCGACATCGTGGCGAGCTACCCGGACTCGAACGTCCTGGCGAGCGGCTACCTGAACGGTGAGGAGCACATCGCCCGTACTGCCAATGTCGTGTCGTTCGACATCGGGGAGGGCCAGGCCGTCGTCTACGGCAGCGAGGTCACGTTCCGAACGCTGCCGCGTGAGCAGTTCACGCTTCTCTACAACGCCATCTAAAACGGACCAGCCGAGGGGGTCGACGCCGCGCAGCTGCGCCAGTTGCGGTCGCAGTTCGACCGCAACTGACCTTCGAGGTCCGAGTTGCGGTGGTGTCACCGCGTTCACACCACCGCAACTCGGACCTCACGCGGAGGACGGAGGCCTTCGTTCACGTCCTGGCCGACTGGCGGCCACATGACGTTCGACACGCCGACGGAAACTAGGTACCTAGGCCGCGTGGCGTGTCACGTTGGTAGGTGATTGCCCCTCGCCGCCGATAGGGGGCGCCGATGCCACCAACGATCGAAGCGGCTGGCGGCGTGCTCTGGCGTCCGGCCAACGGACGCGTCGACACCGAGATCGCCCTAGTGCACCGGCCGGCGCAAGACGACTGGTCGCTCCCGAAGGGCAAGCTCGTCGTCGGCGAGCACGCCCTGCTCGGCGCGCTGCGCGAGGTCGCCGAGGAGACCGGCTACCGATCGGCGGCCGGCATCCCGCTCGGTTGCACGCGCTATCACAAGGACAGCGCCCCGAAGCGCGTACGCTACTGGGCCCTTCGAGCTCGGCATGGTCGCTTCGCGCCGACCAAGGAGGTCGACGACCTGGTCTGGCTGCCGCCGGACGCCGCCGCCCGGCTGGCCCGCGGCCGCGATCGGCCGATCATCGACGCGTTCCAGAAGCGGCGACCGCATCACGTCTGGCCCCTCCTGCTCGTACGGCACGCTCGCGCCCTGAGCCCCGGCGCCTGGACCGGCCCTGATCAAGAGCGGCCATTGGACGGCCGCGGTCGGCTCCAGGCGGCCGCGCTGGCGCAGCTGCTCGACGCGTACGCCGTCCGGCGGGTCCTGGCGGCCGACCTACGACGTTGCCGCCAGACCCTCACGCCCCTCGCGGCCGAGCGTCACATCGCCCTCGAGAGCGAGCCTCGATTCACCAAGCGCGCGGTGAGCGCAGACCTGGACGCCGCCGTACGGCGGTTGGTCGACCTGGCGTTGGCCGGCGTCCCGACGGTCGTCTGCGCCCAGCGGTCGGTCGTGCAGCGACTGCGGCGGGGCATGGCGGCGGAGTTCGGCGATCGACGCAAGTCGGGGACCGGCGTCGGCAAGGGCGGGTTCTACGCCGTACACCTACGCGACGAAGGCCCGACCCGGCTGTCGACGGTCGAGCGGGTCGCGACCAGCGCCTGACGACCTCCCGCCACACCTGGCGGTACGCCTCCGATGCCGCATCGCTCGGCGATGCCGAGGTGTCGCCCGGATCGTCGGGCACTATGGGGGCATGAGGGTGCGAGGCGCTGTGGTCGTCGGACTGCTCCTCCTGGCCACCGGCTGTTCGGGCGATTCCGACGAGCCGGCCGCTCCCCCGACGTCGTCTGAGCCGTCGAGCCCGACCGAGTCGACCCGGACCCCGACCGAGCGATCCGCCCCTCCACCACCTCCCGATCCGGTGTCACTGCCGGCGCTGATGGCGAAGACGTACGACGGCCATGGCCTGCGGGTGCACGACGAACTGCTGCGGACCGACGCGTACACCCGCCATGCCGTCACCTACCGCAGTGGTGACCTCCGAATCTCCGGGATCATGAACATTCCGAACGGGCGTGGGCCGTTCCCGGCGCTGGTCTTGAACCACGGCTACATCGACCCCTCGTACTACGTCACCGGACAGGGCCTGGCCCGTGAACAGGACTACCTCGCCCGCGCCGGCTACGTCGTGCTGCACACCGACTACCGCGACCATGCCGGATCGGACTCGGCGCCGGGCTCCGAGCGGCGGCTCCGGCTCGGCTACACCGAGGACGTGATCAACGCGGTGCTCGCACTCAAGCGCTACGGGCGGCCCACCGTCGACGCTGACCGGATCGGTCTCCTCGGCCGGTCGATGGGCGGCGGCGTCACCTACAACGCGCTGGTGGTCCGGCCCGGGTTGGTCGATGCCGCCGTGGTATACGCGTCGGTGAGCTCGCACACGGCCGACAACTTCAACCGCTGGATCCGCGGCGAGCGGACCGAGCTCGCCCGCTGGATCATCGACGAGTACGGCTCGCCGGAACGCAGCCCGAAGTTCTGGCGCGGCGTCAGCCCGTACACCTACTTCGACCGGATCACCGAGCCGATCCTGGTGCATCACGGCAAGATCGACGACACGTGTCCACTGCGATGGACCCACCGGACGGTCGACGAGTTGCGTCGGCTCGGAAAGGACGTCCGGCTTCGGCTCTACGAGGGCGAGGGCCACACCTTCTACGCCGACTGGACGCAGTCGATGCGGCGGACGGTGCGGTTCCTGGACAGTCAGCTGGCCTGACGAGGACACACAGCGACCAGGAACCGCCTCCCGGATTCGTCCGACACGCCGGGCGAAACTGGGAAGGACAGCGCCAGCGACTGGCACCTTGGTCGTCGTGGCACCTTGCGGATATTTCGGGCTGTATGTCGAGCTGCCGCCGCGCCGACGCTCGGTCGCGTGCACCGGCATCCGCCGGGCCGGCGCAAACACCGGTCCGACGCGCTGGTGCATGATGCCGCGACGGCGGCCCTGGCGCTACCGGCGGCCGCGCTGAGCCGCTGTCGATTCAGCCGAGCTGCTTGAGGATCGTGTCGCAGAAGGCGTCGAGATCGCCTGGGGTCCGCGACGTGATCAGCGGTCCGTCGACGACAACCTCCTGGTCGACCCAGTCGGCACCGGCGTTGGTGAGGTCGGTCTTGATCGAGTGAAACGACGTGACCGTCCGGCCGCGCACGATGTCGGCCTCGGCCAGCACCCAGCCGGCGTGGCAGATCGCGGCGACCGGCTTGCCCGCCTCCGCGGCTGCGCGCGTCAGGGCGACGAGCTCCGGCTGCGTCCGTACCTTGTCCGGCGAGTAGCCGCCCGGCACGACCACGGCGTCGAAGGCGTCGGGATCGGCCGCTTCCGGCCCGGACTCGATGATGAAGCGGTCGTCACCCTTCTTGCCGTTGACCGCCTTGCCTTTCTCCAGGCCGAGGACCGCGACGTCGTGTCCGGCCTCGCGGAGCCGGTCGTAGGGCACCCGGAACTCGGAGTCTTCGTAGTTGTCGTCGAGGAGGAATGCGATACGTGCCATGGGTTCCTGCCTACTCCTCATGGCATGCGGAGACAAGATGTCCGATGCGAGCGGGTCATTACGGCGGCCCACGACCGACACGATGCGGGCATGGTCGGTGCCGGCCGGCAGACTGGCGCCGTGGGAGCCGATCCGACCGAGGTGCTGCGCCAGCTGGCGTCGTCGTCACGCGGCGACCGGCTGGCGCATCTGGCGGCGCTGCCGGACCGGCCGGCTCGTCTGGCGGCGTGGCCTTCGTGGGTGCCTGACGTCGTCCGCGATGCACTGGTCGATCGCGGCGTACACCAGCTTTGGTCGCACCAGGCTGCCGCGGCCGACCATGCGTACGCCGGCCGACATGTCGTCGTCGCCACCGGGACTGCATCGGGCAAGTCGCTGGCCTATCTGCTACCCGCACTCACCACCTTGGTCGAGGCTGCGGACGAGGGTGGTCGGCGAGATCGGCGGCCCACGGTCTTGTACCTGTCGCCGACCAAGGCACTGGCTCGCGACCAACTCGCGTCGCTCCAGGCCCTGACCGGCGACCGGCTTCCCGGCGTCCGCGCGGCGGCCGTCGACGGCGACAACGACCGGGACGAGCGTGCGTGGGCACGCGACCACGCGACATGGGTGCTCGCCAACCCGGACATCTGCCATCGCACGTTGATGCTGGGGCACGAGCGCTGGGCACGATTTTTCAGTGGCCTCCGCTATGTCGTCGTCGACGAGTGCCATCACTATCGCGGCGTCTTCGGCTCGCACGTGGCGCACGTGCTCCGACGGTTGCGCCGACTGGCCGCGCACTACGGCGCCGACCCGACCTTCGTCTTCGCGTCAGCGACGGTGTCGGAGCCAGACCAGACTGCCGGCCGGCTGTTGGGGCATCCGGTGGTGCCGGTGACCGACGACGGCTCGCCACGCGCCGGTGCGCATGTGGCGTTGTGGGAGCCCCCGATCGTCGCCGGGCGAGGCGAGCACGGGGGCGAGACGCGTCGGGCGGCGACGAGCGAGGCGGCGGACCTGCTCACCGACTTGGTCACGGCCGGTGTCCGGACGCTGGTCTTCGTCCGCTCTCGAAGAGCGGCCGAGACCGTGGCAGCGGCAGCCGCCCGATTGCTCGGCGAGGTCGACCCGACGCTGGCCGACCGGGTGGCTGCGTACCGAGGCGGCTACCTGCCGGAGGACAGGCGGGCCCTCGAGCAGGCGCTGGCCTCCGGTGAACTCGTCGGAGTCGCCGCGACGAACGCCCTCGAGCTCGGGATCGACATCACCGGGTTGGACGCCGTGATCACGACCGGCTTTCCGGGGACCCGAGCCGCCTTGTGGCAGCAATTCGGTCGGGCCGGCCGCGACCGCCGCGACGCGCTGGGAGTGTTCGTCGCCCGCGACGACCCGCTCGACCGCTACCTGATCGGTCATCCGGAGGCCCTGCTGGGACGCCCCGTCGAGGCCACCGTGATCGACCCGGACAACCCGTACGTGTTGGGTCCACATCTGGCCGCGGCCGCCGCGGAGCTGCCGTTGACCGACACCGATCTCGACCTCTTCGGGCCGCTCGCGGCCGAAGGAGTGGCAGCGCTCAGCGAAGCGGGAATGCTCCGACGCCGTTCGCGCGGCTGGTATTGGACCGCGCGGGAGCGCGCCAGCGATCTCGCCGACATCCGCTCCAGCGGGGGGCGACCGGTGCAGATCGTGCACGGCGCGACCGGCCGTTTGCTCGGCACGGTCGACGCCGCGACCGCACCGGCGACGGTGCACGAGGGCGCTGTCTATCTGCACCAGGGCGACACCTGGCTGGTCGAGGCCCTCGACCTCGACGACGCGGTTGCGGTCGTACGGGAGGACGACCCGGACTACACGACGACGGCGCGGAGCCTGACAGACATCGAGGTGCGCGGCGTGGACCGGCAGGCGGCATGGGGCCCGGCCGGCCTGTGCTTGGGCACCGTCGCTGTCACCCACCATGTGGTGTCGTACCTGCGCCGACGAGTCGGATCCGGTGACGTTCTCGGCGACGAGCCGCTCGATCTGCCGCCCCGCACCCTCGAGACCAAGGCGGTGTGGTGGACGGTGACCGACGAACAGTTGGTCGACAGCGGGCTCGCCCGGGCCGACCTGCCGGGAGCGGCGCATGCGGCCGAGCACGCGTCGATCGGGCTGCTGCCGCTGTTCGCGACGTGCGACCGATGGGACATCGGCGGCGTCTCGACGGCACGTCATCCCGACACCGATCAGCTGACCGTCTTCGTCTATGACGGGCATCCCGGCGGCGCCGGCTTTGCCGAACGCGGCTTCCACGTCGCTCGCGACTGGCTGACCGCCACGCGGGAGACGATCCTGGGCTGCGGTTGTCACGACGGCTGTCCCTCGTGCGTGCAGTCACCGAAGTGCGGCAACCAGAACCACCCGCTCGACAAGCCCGGTGCGATCCGCCTGCTGTCCGTATTGTTAGATAACGCCCCTGCCGTCCGGGAGGAGTGAGGACCTCGATGATCGCGTTCGGTCTGTTCATGCTGCTGGCGGTGGGGATCATCGGGGGATTCACCGTGGCGGCCGGCAACGATCCCGCCGTCGTCAACCTGCTCGGCTTCGACCTCGAGACCACCGAACGCTGGCAGTTCGCCACCGGCGCCTTGTGTGCGCTCGGCGCCGTGGTCGCTCTCCGGATCATCGCGATCGGCTGGCGGCGAAGCCGACGGCGTCGTCGCGAGCTTCGCGAACTCCGGGAGACAGTGTCCACGTCGACATCCGATCGCCGCCATGACCGCGACGACCAAACGGTCCAGTCGGATCGAGATGACTGGGACGAGCGCGACCACTTCGACTCGACGCCCCACGACTGACGGGTCGACTTGGACGGTGGGGCATCGACGTGTCATGGGGTCGACCCCGCGGGTCCGGCGCGGGCGCGCCCGCTGAGCGTCCAGGCGTGGCCGAGCAACTGCGGCGACTCGACCTCGACCCGGACCTCGACGATGTCACCGTCGACGGCACATCGCACCAACCGACCGCCGTTGGCGACGGCGACCCGACCGGCCACTTGGCACGGGTCGCCATCGCCGTCGGCTACCGACTGCGCGCCGGCGAGCGCGGCCAGATCGGCGGCGGTCTCGGCCTGGTGTCGCGCTCCGACCAGGCTGACGACCCCGGCTGAAACCGCCGCGAACAACACCAGGATCCCGATGATCGCCAGACCCCACAGCGTGGCGATGCCCGACTCGGATCGGTGTCTACGACGCATCGACATCTTCGGCGGTCGTCGTGGCATCGGCGCGCAGGGTGACGGCTGGAAGGTGATCCAGCAGCGGCACGTCGGGCACCACCGCCGCCTCGACGGAGACGGTCACGTGATCGCCCGACTCGTCGACGGTCGCGTGGGCAGCGGCCGGCCCGGCCCGCTGCACGGCCGCCGTCACAACGCCAGCCGGCTCGCCTCGAGCCGCGAGCCGAGCGCCCTCGCGCGCGGCGTCGACGCAACGGACCTGGGCGATCCCGAGCGTCACCAGCCAGGCCAGCGCGACCGTGACGAGAAGCAGAACGGGGATCACCATCGCCGCCTCGGCGGTCACCATGCCCGACTCGCGGCGGCGGCTCAGAATGGCAGCTCTCCGGCGATGCCCTCGAAGATGTCCTGGAGCCGACCGGTGAACCAGTCGCTGTGCGCCAACTGGTAGAGGATCGCGGCGATGCTGCAAGCGCCGACAGTGCCCACGGCGTATTCCGAGGTCGTCATGCCGTCGTCGCTCCGACGCCGGCTCTTGTGTCGTGTCATGACTTTCTCCTTCGTCCCCGGCGACGCCGTCGACATGGCGTCACCTGTGTCGCCCCAACTCTGTGTTTGGGCGAAGGGCGAGGACGGCGTCCGCGACGATCTGGGGATAACCCGCCCGAGGAGACCGGTGTGGACAACGACCAAGCGGGCGCGACGTCGACGTAGGTTGGCCGGTCCTCGCCAGATCGACCTGCTGCGGGCGCTGCGCAGCTTGCGACGCGCGAACGACGACGGATGCGCTAGCCGGCGAGTGCGCCGAAGGCGCCGACGACCGTGGGCACGACCCCGATCAGCAGGAACGCGGGGAGAAAGCAGGCCCCCAAGGGCGCGGCCGCGCGGACGCCGACGCTCCTCGCGACGGTCTCGGCCCGAGCCCGGCGTTGCCGACGCAGGTCATCGGCGCAGCGTGAAAGGGCCTTGGTGATCGACGCGCCGGTACGGGCGGATCGGGCCAGCGTTTGGCCCAACGGCGCGAGCGTGGGATCGGTGGCAAGGTCTCGCCACACCGTCTCGGGATCGGCGCCGAGCGCCAGGCGCGCCGCGGTCGTCCGCAGCCGGTCGCCAAGCGGGCCCGGTAGGGCATCGGCGATCGCGCCGAGCGCCGCCGTCGGTGCTTGCCCGGCCGACACGCAGGCCACGAGGAGGTCGACGGCGAGTGGAAGGTCGCGCTCGAGCTCGGCGCGCCGACGGCGTTCGGAAGCGGGCTCGGCGGCAGCCACCCACCGTCGGACACCGACCGCGACAGCGCCGCCGACCAGCAGGCCCAGCAGGCCGCCCACGAGCTGAGCGGCGGCGAATCCCCCGAGCCCGGCCGCCAGCCACGGTGACGTCGGCCATCCAGGGCCGGCGAGTCGACGCGCCGAAACTGGTCGGCCCGGCGAATTCGGCGATCGAGGCCACCGGGGCGCGGGCGTCACCGCGAGGGCAGCGGCCACCGCAGCCGCCACGATCGCGAGAATCAGCATGTCTCGGCGCGATCAGCGATCCGGTCGATCCACAACAGGCCGCCGACAGCGAGCGCGGCACCAGCCGCAAGAGACAGCGAGCCGAAGGTGGTGCCCAGCAGGACGGCGAGCGGGTCGGCGCCCATCGAATATCCGAGGCCGAGCCCGAAGACCGGGAGGATCGCGAGCAGCCGCCCCGTCGCCCGGGTCGGACCGAGCGATGCCGAGACCTCGCGTCGAACGTCGTCATCGTCACGCAGCGCACGCGACAACCGGTCGAGGACGTCGGAGAGCCGGGCGCCGGAGCGATGCGCGACGTCCCACCCGACGGCGATCTGGCCGACCGGCTCGACGCCTGGAAGCTGTGCGGCCTGGCGCAGGGCGGCCGGAACGTCTCCGCCCAGCCGGGCCACGGCGCTCGCCGCTTCGAGGTCGGGCCACGATCTGGCCACCCAGGCCAATGCTTGGCCTGGCGGTTGACCGGCGTGCAGTTCGGCGACCAGCGCGTCGCACATGTCGACAACGCGCCGGCGGGCGACCGCCCGGCTGGCTCGTCGACGGCCGCGCCGTAGGAGGACGGCCCCGACGCCGACGACCCCTGCAGCGGTGGCGGCTACGACGACGTGGTGCGGCGCCGGCCGGACCGCCGGGAGCAGGGCGGCGGCTCCGACGACGGCGAGGAGGAGAAAGACCCATTGTGGCCACCGGCCGATCGGCGCCTGTCCGGTCAGCCGCGCGACCGCGGCCCGACCGTCGTCGGGCACGAGGAGCATGGCGGCGATGCTGGCCGCGACCGTCGGCACGGCGACGTCCATCAGATGCCGCCCAGGATCGCGTCGAGTCGGGCGGCGCCGGCGCCATGTCGCGTCGAGCCGTCCGGTGTGAAGACGACGGCCGACTCGGCGTGGACGAGTCCGTCGGGCCCGGGTCGCAGGACTGCCAGCTCGCGAACGTAGCGGATGCCTTCGCGCCGCCGTACGAGATGGACGACCACGTCGACGGCGGCGGCGAGCTGGCTGTGCAACGCGGCGCGGCTCAGGCCGGCCGCGACGCCGAGCGCCTCCATCCGGGCCGGTAGCTCGGCGGCGGAGTTGGCGTGGACGGTGCCGCAGCCGCCCTCGTGTCCGGTGTTGAGGGCTGCGAGTAGGTCGACGACCTCGGCGCCCCTGACCTCGCCGACGACGAGCCGGTCGGGACGCATCCGGAGGGCCTGGCGTACGAGGTCGCGCAGAGTCACGGTGCCGCTGCCTTCGACGTTGGCGGGCCTGCCCTCGAGTCCGACGACGTGCGGATGGTCGGGGCAGAGCTCGCCGGAGTCTTCGACCAAGACGATCCGCTCGGTCGGGGCGACGAGGCTGAGCAGGCTCGCCAACAGCGTGGTCTTGCCGCTCCCGGTGCCACCGGTGACGAGGAAGGCTGCCCGACTGTCCACAAGGGCTCGAAGCAACTGGGCGCCGCCATCGCTGACGGCGGCGCGGCCGACGAGCTCGTCGAGGGTGAACGCGCGACGAGCCGGGACGCGAAGCGAGAGGGCAGTGCCGGGTCGTGCGATCGGGGCTAGGACGGCATGACAACGGGTGCCGTCGCGCAACCTGACGTCGACGTAGGGGCAGGCGTCGTCGAGCCGGCGGCCTCCGGCGGCGGCGAGGCGCTGGGCGAGCCGGCGTACCGCTTCGTCGTCGGGAAATGTGATGTCGACGGGCTCGAGACCGTCGCCGCGGTCGATGTGAACCGACTCGGGTCCGTTGACGACGATGTCGGTCACGTCAGGGTCGCGGAGCAGGAGGTCGAGTGGACCAGCGCCAAGGGTGTCGCGGCGGAGGGTGTCGACGATGTCGAGGACGGCCGCATGATCGAGGAGCTCGCCTTCAGCGCGGAGCGCATCGGCGACCTGCGTGGGGGTCGGCTGGCGCCCGTCGGCGGCGAGTGTCTGACGCAGGCGCTCGAGGAGATCGGGGGCAGCCACGATCAGGCCGCCCGATCGAGCAGGCCAAACGCGGCCAGCACGGCGCCGCAGCTGGCCACCAGCGGACCACGACGGCGGCGGAGCGGGCCGAGACCCCGGTCGAGGTCTTCGGCGAGTCGACGATCTGGCCGCATCGTCGCGACCAGCGGCAGCCCAAGCATGTCGGCCACGAGATCGCCTGGAATGCCGGTCGCGCTGCGGACCGTGACGACGCTGATCGTCTCCGCGACGGCACCGATCAGTTGTCGAGTCGTGGTGGCGGCGGCCACTCCGGCGATGTCGCCTCGCACCAGGAGCACGGTGTGGTCGGCGCGCGACAGAACCTCCTCCGCTATCGAATCGAGTCGACGCGGCAGGTCGATGACGACGACGTCGTGTCCGCGCCGCCCGGCGGTGAGGACCGAGCGCATCGCGTCGGCCGTCGGGCGTCTTGGCCGGTCGCGATCCCAGGACAGCAGGGCGACCTCGCGTACTCGCGGCAGCGCCTCGCGCAGGGCCGGCGCCGCGAGTCGGCCGGTGGCGGTGGCGAGGTCGGGCCAGCGCATGCCGTCGAGCTCGTCGGCGCCGAGGTGGAGATCGAGTCCGGAGCCGAGCGGGTCGGCGTCGACGAGCAACGTGGCCATGCCGTGGTCGCCGGCCGCGAGGGCGAGGGCGGCGGCGAATGTCGAGGCGCCGCATCCCCCGGAGCCGCCGACGACCGCGACGGTCGTGGCCCGCCGTACGCCGTCGAGGCAGGCGCCGAACCGGTCGATCAGCTCCGCCTCGCCGGCCGGCAACCAGACGACGTCTTCTGCCCCGACGGCGACTGCATGAGACCACACCGAGGCCGCGGCGGCCGGCGCCGACGAGTCGTCGTCGGGAGTGGCCGACGACTCGTCCCCCGTTGTGGCTCGACCCGGGGCGCGGCCCGCGCGGTCGGCACGTCCCACGACGACAACGCCGTCGCGGCGGGGTGGGCGTGCCGTCGCGAGCGCCGCGGCGAGATCGTCGCCGAGGACGACGATCCCGGCCGTCGACCACGCTCGTCGGACCGATCCGGCGTCAGCGATGACCTCGGGAGTAGTGCCCGCGGCTGCGGCCAGCCGCAGCAGGTCATCGAGCAGCGCGTCATCGGCGGTGGCGACGAGTGGTCGTGCGACGCGGTCCTCGGTGTGGCTCATGACCCAAGCTTTGGTCCGGCGGTGCGCCGGATCGAGGCGTTCGACGCCGATTGTGGATAACCGCGGCAGTCCTGATGGTGTGGACAACTATGCTCCGGACCGTGAGCGACGCGGAGTCGGCTGAGGAGTCCACCGCCACCCCCACCCCAACGGGTGGGGTGCGTCCCCCTGCGCCCGCGACCCCGACACCGACACCGACACCGACACCGACACCGACACCGATCGTCGCCCCCGGCCGCCCCGCCGCCGCGTTCTTCGATCTCGACAAGACGATCATCGCCAAGTCGAGCACTCTGGCGTTCAGCCGACCGTTTCACGCCGGTGGTCTGATCAATCGGCGTTCGGTGCTGCGCAGTGCGTACGCCCAGTTCGTCTTCGCGCTGCAAGGCGCCGACCACGACCAGATGGAGAAGATGCGGGCGTACCTGTCGGCGATGTGCGCCGGCTGGTCGGTGCAGACCGTCCGCGACATCGTCGCCGAGACGCTGCACTCGATCGTCGAGCCGCTGGTCTACGACGAGGCGGTGCAGCTGATCCGAGACCACCAGGCCGCCGGTCGCGACGTGATCATCGTGTCGTCGTCCGGAGCGGAGGTGGTCGAGCCGATCGGCGAGCTCCTCGGCGCCGACCATGTGATCGCGACCCAGATGGTCGTCGAGAACGGCCTCTACACCGGCGAGATCGCCTTCTATGCCTATGCCGAAGGTAAGGCCGACGCGATCCGCAGTCTGGCGTCGGAATGCGGCTACGACCTCGCCGCGTCCTACGCCTATAGCGACTCCGACACCGACCGGCCCCTGTTGGAGACGGTCGGCCATCCCCATGCCGTCAACCCCGATCGGGCGCTGGGCCGAGTCGCCGACGATCGCGGCTGGCCGATCCTGCGGTTCAACCGTCCGGTCGGACTGCATCGCCGGGTCGACCTCGACACGACGGGCAAGACCGCGGTCGCGATGGCTGTCGTCGCCGCGGCCGGCGCCGCCGGCATCGTGGCCTGGCGGCTACGTCGGAACCGGGTACGGGCGTAACCGAGACCGCACGTTCGCCGCGTACTCGGCGACGAGCGTTACTGACAGTCGCCGGTAATTCGGTTGAATCCGCTCGGGTCTCTTCCCTCCGGAGCAACGGCGGCGTACAAAGGATTTAAGAACTCCACAGCACACACAACGGCCAGGCACCCACGCGGCGACCTACCCTTCCTACAGGGCAATCGGGACAGGGGCTCGACCCCGCCGACGATCCGGTGCACGCTTGGTAACCGGGTTCGTTGTGTTGGCGAACGACGTCACTCCCGTGGTGACGTCGTTCGCGTGTTAGGGCCGCAGAGTTCAAGCCCTGTTGGGTTTTCGGCGTCGAGTACGCAAAGTCAGCGAACCAGATCGGCGGCCGCCTCCGCCCCGCCGGCGTATGCCCGGATCGCCTGCAACAGCCACGAGTGCATGCCGTCTCGACCGCGCGTGCGATAGCCCTCGAGCGACGATCGATAGGCGCCGCCCGATGCGAGATGCCCGACCTCCGGCACGGTGACCGACGCCCGGTCGACGCCGGTGGCGACGAGCGTCAGTCGCTCGGCGGCACGCGCGACCAACCCGTTGTGCGACGCGAACGCGCCAGCGGCGACGACCTCGGCGTGCACGATCGCGGCAACGACCATGCCCGGCGCCTCGGTCGGCGCCGCCAGTGTGCGGGCCAGCGTCGCGAGCCGATCGGCGCCGACGCCGACGACCGGACGGCCGAGCTCCGAATCGTCGACCGTGCCGGCGGCGGCGATCGCGTGCAGCCGGGCCAGGCCCTGCAAGGGCGCCGACTGCCAGGCCGGCAAGACGCCGAGGAGCTCGGTCGACAGGCGGACGGCTGCACGCGCGATCGGGTCGCCCTCGCCCGCCCGTACGGTCGCGTCGTCGGACGCACTGCCCTCGAGCCGAGCCGACGCGATCGCGCCACGCAGCAACGACTCCGACGTCACTTCCGGCCCGATCGGACGATGACCGCGATCGCGCAACACGGCGTCGACGGCGTCGCGAGCCGCTCGCACCGCGGACGGGACACCCTCGAGCCCAGCGACGGCGGCGAACGGATCGTGCGACACCGCATTGTCTGGCATTTGGGCAGCGTACGGGCCTATCCGGCGCGTCGCGTTGGTAGCCTGCACGCGATGGACGAGAGCCAACGCCGCAAGTTCGGGCGGAGCTACGGCACGGTGGCCGACATCTACGACCGTACTCGGCCGGACTACCCCATCGAGGCGGTCGACTGGCTGGTCGGCCGCGGACAGCGCCGGATCCTCGAGCTCGGCGCGGGCACCGGCAAGCTGACCCGCGCACTGTTGTCGCGCGGGCATGGCGTGTGCGCCACCGATCCGCTCGGCCCGATGCTGCAGCACCTGACGCGCAACGTCGACGGCCCGGTCGCGGTGCAGGCGGTTGCGGAGGGTCTGCCGTTTCGAGACATGTCGTTCGACGTCGTGGTCGTCGCGCAGGCGTTTCACTGGTTCGACCACGAGAAGGCGATCCCGGAGATCGCACGCGTACTGCGGCCACGCGGAACGCTCGCAATGGTGTGGAACGAACGCGACGACTCGGTGCCGTGGGTGCGGCGACTGAGCCGACTGCTCGGCGAGATCCGCGAGGACTACGACGTCCGCGACGACGCGGTGAAGGTCCCGGAGCTCGGTCCGTTCGCACCGGTCGAAGAAGAGACGTTCCGGTTCTGGCAGCTCGTCGACAAGGAGCGGCTGCTCGGCGACGTGTCGTCACGGTCGTACGTCGCGGTGATGGAGCCGGCCGATCGCGACCCGTTGCTCGAACGCGTCGGTGCGCTCTACGACGAGTACGGCCGCGGCGCCGACGGGATGCGGATGCCCTACCTCACGCGATGCTTCCGCACCGAGCGGTTGGGCGAGTCGCCGAAGCGGGCCGAGCCGCCCGGCGGCGGCAACCTGCTGTTCGACTTCCGCTGAGAACCGAGCGATGGTCCGGGGTGGCCCTGGTCCAATAGGTTCGTACCGGGGCCACCCCGGGCCAAAAAACGTCGCCGCACCCCGGATCCCCGTAGGTTTGGCCCGTGGATGCCTGGGCTCCGCTGGTCGCCGTCACCGTCGGGCTGCTGCTCGTCGCGCTCGCCGCCTGGCTGGTCCGGCACCGACGTGACCTGGGCTCGTCGACCGACCGCGCGACGTTTCAAACCCTCCACACCGTCTCGCTCGCGTCGCGGCAGCTGCGTCTCGGCCTCAACTTGACGAGCGCCGAGCGAGCGATCCGGCACCTTCGCACCCTGCTGGGCGCACCCGCCGTCGCTCTCACCGACACCGTGGATCTCTTGGCATGGGACGGCGGGGGCGTGCAGCATCGGCCGCAGGCCATGGCCCTGGCCGAGCCGGTCCTCGCCGACGGGGCGACCGAGGTCTATGGCCCCGGCGCGGTTCACTGCGAGCTGATCGACTGCCCCCTGGAGGCTGCGGTCGCCGCTCCCCTGGCGATCGACGATCGCGTCGTCGGGGCGTTGGTCGTCTTGACCACCTCGAAATCAGCGGGGTTGGTCCGCGCGACGAGTGAGGTGGCCCGCTGGGTGTCGAGTCAGCTGGAGCTGGCCGAGCTCGACAAGTCGCGGACGGCTCTGATGGAGTCGGAGGTTCGGGCGCTGCGGGCGCAGATCTCGCCGCATTTCATCTACAACTCCCTGACCGCGATCGGGTCGTTCGTCCGGACCGACCCGGAGCGGGCTCGCGAGCTGCTCGCGGAGTTTGCCGACTTCACCCGCTACTCCTTCCGACGCCACGGTGATTTCACGACGCTGGCCGAGGAACTGCGGTCGATCGAGCGCTATCTGATGCTGGAGAAGGCCCGCTTCGCGGATCGGCTGCAGGTGACCGTGCGAGTCGCGCCGGAGGTGCTGCCGGTCAAGGTGCCGTTCTTGTCGATCCAGCCGCTGGTCGAAAACGCAGTACGCCACGGCATCGAGCGCAAGGACGGCCCCGGCACCATCACGCTGCTGGCCGAGGACGCCCAGACGGAGGCGCTGATCACGATCGAGGACGACGGCGTCGGCGTCGATCCGGACCAGGTCCGGCGGGCCCTTGCTGGGTCGACGGAGTCCGTGGGGCTCGGCAACGTCGATGAGCGGCTGCGGGCGGTGTTCGGCGACGAGTACGGGCTGGTCGTGGAGACCGCCGTCGGAGCCGGCACGAAGGTGACCGTACGCGTGCCGAAGTTTGCCCCCGGAGTCGGCGGCTAATCGCGTTGCCGCTCCCAGAGACGTTCGGGGTAGGGCTGAACCGTGAGCAGTGCGAGGTAGAGCGACCGGCCGTCGGTGTCACCGGCGTGGACTCGCCCACGGCCGTGATCGGACCACTTCTTCAGCACGGCGAACACCTCTGACGCTGCCTGTCGCGCCTCATCCTTGGTGAGCTGCATCGGCACGTCGTCGGCGGCCCGTACCGTGCCTTCGTCACTGGCATCCGGGGTCGAATAGAACGCATCGACCATCTCGTGCACCCAGGCCGACGCATGCCGCCGCCAGGCCTGCATTGCCTCGGGCCCTCCCGGCTGGTCTTCGATCTCCTTCGACGACCACGACAGCCCTTCGCCGGCCGGTCGCCACACTCGGTCGCGACGATCGCGCGCCTCCTCCGGCGCCTCCTCGATCAAGCCGTACTGTTCCTGAACCCGATCGGCAACGCCGGCGTCAGCTCCTATCGGATCTGGATGACGCCGGACGCACTGCAGGGTCGAGCGCACACAGCGATGTAGTTCCTGGCGACACTCGCCATGCCGCTGGGCGCCCCGCTCGGTGGCCTCCTCATGACGGCATTCGGCGGCCAATCCGCGATGGCGGTCATCCTCGGCCTGACCGCCGTCGGTGCCGTGATGCTGACGGTCAGCCGCTCGATCCGCTCGGTGCCACGACCGTCGGATTGGCGAGAGCCCCACGCGGCGCATCGGCCGACGGTCGAAGCAGCGTCCGAACCGACGTGACGACCGCACTCACCGCGCCAGCCGCGCCACCGACCCCTCGGGACCGGACGCCCAGCACGCACCGTCATGGGTACAGACGACCGCGTCGTACGCGGTTTCGTCGAACGCCGTCCAGCTCCGGCCGCCGTCGTACGTGATGTCCGACCCGGTCGGCCCGACGGCGATCGCGGTCGCCGGCCCCCGGTTGAGCCAGTCGACGCCGGAGCGGTATCCGGCCAGGTCGCCGCCGCCGGTCCATGAGGCGCCGCCGTCACGCGTACGGCTGGACGCGTCCACGCCGTTGTCGGGCATCTCGAAGTCGCCGCCGACGGCGATCCCCTGACGCGGGTTGCGGAAGGCGAGGGAGAAGACGCCGCCGGCCGGAGTGGCGGGGATCGTCGACTCCGACACGGTCCAGGTGAGCCCACCGTCTGCGGAGTGGAACACCCGAGCCGCCCCACCGCCCGACGCGATCCAGGCGTTGTGTCCGCTGATCACCAGGCACGTGCCCGACGCCGCGAAGCCGAACTCGCCCTCGACCGCTGCCGGCATGCCGTCGTCGGACAGCACCTTCCACGTGTGGCCGCCGTCCCGGGTCGCGAGGATCCGGAACTTGCCGTCGACCGGGTCGCTCATCGCGAGGCCGCGGCGTCCGCCCGGATAGAAGTCCATGCAGTCGTAAAACGCCGCCGGGTCGTCGTTGACGAAGGCGAGATCCCAGGTCTTCCCGCCGTTGGCGGTCGTGTAGATGCGGGACGCTTCTCCCTCGCCGATCGCGAGGACGCTCGCATGCCGCGCGTCGCGGGCCTCGACGTCACGGAAGAGCAGGCCCGTGGTGTCGTCGGGTGAGACGTCCTTCCAGGTCGCGCCGCCGTCGGTCGTCCGGAGCACCTCACCGTCGCTGCCGCCGACCCACGCGACGTGGCGGTTGACGCCGTCGAGGCCGCGGTATTGCTGGTCCGATCCGGTGTTGACCGGGACCCAATGTGGGTCGAGATGATGCGGCCTGGCGGCAGCCGGGGCAGTCGCGGACGCGGCGGTCGCGGCCGGCGCGGCGGTGCCGATCAGCGCGGCGACAGCCAGCACGAGGAGGGGGCGTCGAATCGTCATGGCGTCTGCCTATCGCATACCCGCGCGCCCCCGCTAGTTCGGGACGCCCGGCTCGCCCCGATTTGCGACCGCCTCCCTCCCGTACGCGTGGTGTCGCGGGCCGTTATGTCCCAGTTTGCGGCGCACGAACGGGAGGGAGGCGGTGAAGCGAAGCGGCTCGACCGCCGGCGAACCTACCGACGACATTGCCGGCATCGTCGCGGCAGAAGCGCCCTGGCCCTCCAGGTACGCTGGCGCAACGTGCGGTTCCTTCACGACGCGACACCCGCGACCGACCTGACGTACGACGACGTCTTCATGCTCCCGACCCGCTCGTCGGTCGCGTCGCGCTTCGACGTCGACCTGACGACTCCGGACGGCGTCGGCACGACGATGCCGATCGCGGTCGCCAACATGACGGCGGTGTCCGGGCGCCGGATGGCCGAGACCGTGGCCCGCCGTGGCGGCATCGCGGCGATCCCGCAAGACATCCCGATCGACGTCGTCGGTCGTGCGGTCCGGCGGGTCAAGGCGGCGCATCCGGTCTACGAAACGCCCATCACGGTGACGCCCGACACTACTGTCGGCGAGGCGCTCGCGCTGATCCCGAAGCGCTCACACGGCGCCGTGGTCGTCGTCGACGACGGCAAGCCGCTGGGAGTCATGACCGAGACCGACGGCGTCGGCGTCGACCGGTTCGCCCAGGTGCACCAGGTCATGACGGTCGACGTGCTGACCGTGCCGGCCGACCAGACACCCGAGGAGATGTTCGATGCGCTCGCGGAGCGGCACCTCGACATGGCGCCTGTGATCGACAGCGGCATCCTGTCCGGGGTCGTCACCCGCACCGGCGCCCTGCGCTCCACGATCTATCGGCCGGCCCTCGACGCCGACGGCCGCTTGATGGTCGCCGCCGCGGTCGGGATCAACGGCGACGTGCCCGGCAAGGCCGAGGCTCTGCTCAGCCACGGCATCGACCTGCTCGTCGTCGACACCGCGCACGGCCACCAAGACAAGATGATCGAGACGCTGCCGGCCGTCGCCGCCACCCGCGACGCAGCCGCCGACGCGGCCGGACGACGCGTGCCGATCGTCGCGGGCAACGTCGTGTCGGCCGAAGGCACCCGCGACCTCATCGACGCCGGCGCCGACATCGTCAAGGTCGGCGTCGGACCGGGAGCGATGTGCACGACGCGCATGATGACCGGCGTCGGACGACCGCAGTTTTCGGCCGTCCTCGAATGCGCGGCGGCAGCCGCCGAGTCGGGTCACCACGTGTGGGCCGACGGCGGCGTACGCCATCCCCGCGACGTCGCGCTCGCCATCGCGGCCGGCGCGTCGAGCGTCATGATCGGGTCGTGGTTCGCCGGCACGTACGAGTCACCAGGCGACCTGATCCGCGACCCCGACGGCCGTGCCTACAAGGAATCCTTCGGCATGGCCTCGGCCCGCGCCGTCGCCAACCGCACCCGCGACGCGTCCGGCTTCGAGCGGGCTCGCATGGCGCTCTATGAGGAGGGCATCTCGCACGCCCGGATGTACCTCGACCCCGACCGACCCAGCGTCGAGGATCTCATCGACGCCATCATCGCCGGTCTGCGCAGCAGCGCGACGTACGCGGGAGCGCGAACGCTGACCGACTTTCACGAGCGTGCCGTCGTCGGCATCCAGAGCCGGGCCGGCTACGACGAGGGTCAGGCCCTGCACGCGAGCTGGTAGGCCCGTCGGTTCAGCCCGGCACCACCAACGCGATCGGCCGGACCGTGATCGAGCGGATCAGCCCCGCCTGCGCGTACGGGTCCTCCTCGTGCACCATCGCGTACGCCTCGTGCACCGAATCGGCTCGTACGACCAGCCAACCGGTGTCGACGGGATCGGTCAGCGCACCCGCCAGGACCATCGACCCCTTTTCGGCCGCTGATCGCAAGAACGCGAGATGGCCATCGCGATGCGGCGTGCGGCGCGACTCCATGTCGGGGACGTAGTCATAACGCACGGCGAACGTCTGGGAGGCCATGGCACAAGACTCTCGCACGGGGCAACTGGGGCACATCGCCGGGTCAGGCCTTGCCCCTCACGGTGGAGGGCGTCAGGCTGAGGCCTGACCACACCGCGCCCACAAGCTGGTGACCGATGACGGATCTGCTGGATGCGCTCGTCGTCGATGACGAGCGGCCCGTGCTCGACGAGCTCGACTTCCTGCTCCGACGCGACCCTCGGATCGGCGCCGTGCATACCGCGGCGTCCGGGGCGGCGGCGCTGCGACTGCTCGAGGCGCACCGACCCGACGTGGTCTTTCTCGACGTCGTGATGCCGACGCTGTCCGGACTCGACCTGGCGCATGTGCTGACCCGGTTCAGGGACCCGCCCAAGATCGTCTTCGTCACTGCGCACGATGCGCACGCGGTCGACGCGTTCGAGCTCAACGCGGTCGACTACCTCCTCAAGCCGGTACGTGAGGAGCGCCTGCGCGAGGCAATCCGTCGCGTCGTCGAATCACGCGCCGACACCGAGCCGAGCGACGACGAGACCATCCCGGTCGAGCGGGGCGGCGTCACGCGGTTCATCCGGCGTGCCGAGGTGCGTTATGTCGAGGCACACGGCGACTACGCCCGACTCCACACCGGCGCCGGCAGCCATCTGATCCGGGTGCCGCTGACCACCCTCGAGGAGGAGTGGGCCGAAGCGGGTTTCGTTCGGATCCATCGCAGCCTGCTCGTGTCGACGCACCACCTGCTCGAGGTGCGCAACGACAGCGGCAGCTGCAGCGTCGTCGTCGAGCTCAGCGACGGCGAGTCGGCGACGTTACGGGTCGCGCGGCGCCACACCCGCGAGCTGCGCGACCTTCTCGTACGCCAGGCTCATCCCCGCCATCGGACCGCGTCGCCGTGACTCAGGAAGCCTCCAAGCGGATCCGGATCACGAGCCCTCGTACGACTGCAGGACGGCCGCGACGGGTGGTCGTCACCGAGGAGATCGACGCGCAGACCGCCCTCGGCGAGGTCTACCTGCGCTCGCTGATGCGGTCGCAGCTGCGACTCGCCGTCGGCATCCTCGGCCTCGTCGGGATCGCGTTGGGCGGGTTGCCGCTGCTGTTCGCGACGGCACCGGAGTCGAGGCGTTGGGAGCTGCTCGGGATCCCGTTTCCGTGGCTGGCGCTCGGCGTCCTCGTCTATCCGACACTGATCGGGGCCGGCTGGCTGTACGTCCGGCAGGCCGAGCGTACGGAGTCCCGGTTCGCCGAGATGGCCGGCGAATGAATCCAACCTACGGCAGTGTCGCGGTCATCGTCGTAGCCGTCGCCACGATCGCGATCGGTGCCTTCGGTCTGCGGATCAGCCGGACCACATCGGACTTCTACGTCGCGTCGCGGTCGGTCGGCCCAATGCTCAATGCGTCGGCGATCGGCGGCGAATACTTGTCGGCGGCCTCATACCTCGGCGCCGCGGGCCTGATCCTCGCGTTCGGCGCCGACATGCTCTGGTACCCGGTCGGTTGGACCGCCGGCTATCTCGTACTCCTCGTCCTCATCGCGGCACCGCTGCGTCGGTCCGGCGCGTACACGATCCCCGACTTCGCCGAGATCCGACTCGAGTCGACGCAGGTGCGCCAGTCGGCCACGGTGCTCGTCGTCCTCATCGGATGGCTCTATCTCCTGCCTCAGATCCAGGGCGCCGGCCTCACTCTCCGCACGGTGACCGGCGCCCCCCTGTGGGTCGGCGAGGTCGGCGTCGCGGTGGTCGTGTTGGTCAACGTCGTGTCCGGCGGCATGCGCAGCATCACCTTCGTCCAGGCGTTTCAGTACTGGCTGAAGCTCACGGCCTTGCTCGTGCCGGTGGCGTTCCTCCTGATCGCGTGGCACGGCGACGGATCGCCGACACCGACCGGCGAATGGGCCCTGCCACTCAGCGGGGCGACCGAGCACGACCTCTATCGCACGTACTCACTCATCCTGGCGACGTTCCTCGGGACGATGGGCCTGCCGCATGTCTTGGTGCGCTTCTACACCAACCCCGACGGCCGCGCCGCCCGACGCACGACGCTGCTGGTGCTCTGTCTGCTCGGAATCTTCTACGTGCTCCCCGCGGCCTACGGAGTGCTCGGCCGGGTGTACGCGTCGGACCTGATCGGCCAGGATCGCACCGACGCCGTCGTCCTCGAGCTCCCCGAGCGAATCCTCGGCGGCACGTCGGGCGACCTGCTCGGGGCGCTGCTGGCGGCCGGGGCCTTCGCGGCGTTCATGTCGACGTCGTCCGGGCTGACCGTCTCGGTTGCGGGGGTCATCAGCCAGGACGTGATCGGCCGCCGACTGCCCGGCGTGGTGAGCTTCCGAATCGCGACGGTCGTCGCCGTCACGGTGCCGTTGATGCTCGCCCTCGCGGCGCAGCGACTGCCGGTCGCCAACTCCGTCGCGCTGGCCTTCGCGGTCGCGGCGTCGACTTTCTGTCCGTTGCTCGTGCTCGGCATCTGGTGGCAGCGATTGACCGATGCCGGCGCGATCGCTGGCATGCTGGCCGGCGGTCTCGCTTCGGGTACTGCGGTGGCCGCCACCATCGTCGACAGCGATCGCGCCGGTTGGGTCGGTGCGCTACTCAGTCAGCCGGCGGCATGGACCGTGCCGATCGGGTTCGTGGTCATGATCATCGTGTCGCTGGCGACGCCGCATCGGATGGCGCCGGGCGTCGTCCGCACGATGGTCCGACTGCACACGCCCGAGCAGCTCGACCTCGACCGCGGACCGTGGCGCCCCCAGCGCTCCCGCTAACCCCGCCGATCCGCGAGTCCCGACCCGCCCATCCGCGAGTCCCGACCCGCCGATCCGTAACGTGGCCTAGGGCGCGGTCGCGACGCAAAACTCGTTGCCGGCCGGATCCTGAAGCGTCGTCCAGGTGAAGCCGCTCGGCACCGACTGCTCGCCCACGACCGTGGCGCCGGCCGCCGTCAGACGCTCGACAGCCGCCTCCCGATCGTCGACCGAGAAGTCGACGTGCACCCGGTTCTTACCGACCTTGTCTTCGGGCACTTTCTGGAAGCCGAGGCTGATCGGCTCGGCCTGCAAGATCGCGAACCACCCTGGATAGACGGTCTGCACCGTGCCGCCGACGGCGTCGGCCCACCAGGCCGACAGAGCATCCGGATCCGAGCAGTCGAGCGTCACCATGCGGAGCGTCATTGGCATGCGGTCACTGTATCCGCCGTACTCCGCATGGATCTTGACGCTTTGCACGGGTTCGACCCTCTGCAGAGTTCCGTCATACCGCGCAAACGTAATAACGCGACGCCCGAACGCTTGCTCGCCGGCGCCAACCGCTGAACGCACCGAAGCGACCGTTCGTCTCACCGTCCAGCGACCGCGAACGGTCGCCGGCAGACCGGCAACGCAAACCCTCTCCCGCGTCCTCGGCCCGGTCCGTACCGTGACCGGCGCCACATCTCCTGAGATGGGAGTGCCCGCCATGGTCGAAGAAACGTCAGCCCAGCAGCATGATGCCTACGAAAGAATCCACGCCAGCGACGAGTTCGCCGAGCTGAAGCGACGCTACATCGGGTTCGCCTTCCCGTGGACGGTCGCGTTCATGGTCTGGTACCTGCTCTATGTCGTCGCGTCCAACTGGGCGACCGACTTCATGGACACCCAGGTCGTCGGCAACATCAACGTCGCGTTGGTGTTCGGGCTCGGGCAGTTCGTGTCCACGTTCCTGATCGCCTGGCTCTACGCCCGTCACGCCAACCGCTCGCTCGATCCGATCTCCGCCAAGCTGCGAGCCGAGTACGACGAGGAGGTCAACCGATGAGCGCCTCGACAACCCTGATCCAGGCCGCCGACACCTCGCATCGACCGCTGACGACGTCACTGTTCATCCTCGTCGTCCTCGTGACGATCGGCATCACGATCTGGGCCAGCCGGCAGACCAAGACCGCGACCGACTACTACGCCGGCGGCCGTTCGTTCACCGGCGTGCAGAACGGCTTCGCCGTCGCGGGCGACTACATGTCGGCGGCGTCGTTCCTCGGCATCTCGGGCGCCATCGCGCTGACCGGGTACGACGGCTTCCTCTACTCCATCGGCTTCCTGGTCGCCTGGCTCGTCGCGCTGCTCCTCGTCGCCGAACTGCTGCGTAACTCGGGCCGCTACACGATGGCCGACCAACTCGCGTTCCGGATGCGGCAGCGTCCGGTCCGTACCGCCGCGTCGGTCTCGACCGTCGTCGTCTCGATCTTCTACCTCTTGGCGCAGATGGTCGGCGCCGGACTATTGGTGTCGCTGCTGCTCGAGGTGGACAGCGACGCGGCCAAGAACCTCACGATCGTCGCGGTCGGCGCCCTGATGATCTTCTACGTCACCGTCGGCGGCATGAAGGGCACCACCTGGGTGCAGATCGTGAAGGCCGTCCTGCTGATGGGCGGCACGATCCTGATCACGATCCTCGTGCTGGCGCAGTTCGACTTCAACATCTCCGCCATGCTCGGCGGCGCCGCCGACAACTCCGGCGCGGGCCAAGCGTTCCTCGAACCTGGGTTGAAATACGGCGTCGACACGACGACGAAGATCGACTTCCTCTCGCTCGGTCTCGCGCTCGTGCTCGGCACCGCCGGCCTCCCGCACATCCTGATCCGCTTCTACACGGTGCCGACCGCCAAACAGGCGCGCTCGTCGGTGTTGTGGGCGATCTCGCTGATCGGCGCGTTCTATCTCATGACGCTGGTGCTCGGCTTCGGCGCGGCCGCGCTGCTGTCCGAAGGCGCATACGGACAGGTGGCCGACAGTGCCGGCAACCTGGCGTCGCCGCTACTCGCCGAGGAAGTCGGAGGTGGTCCCGGATCCAACGGCGGGGCGATATTGCTGGCGTTGATCGCGGCGGTCGCGTTCGCGACGATCCTCGCGGTGGTAGCCGGCCTGACGCTGACGTCCGCGTCCTCGGTGGCGCACGACATCTATGCCAACGTCATCCGCAGGGGCAAGGCGACCGAGCGCGACGAGGTCAAGGTGGCGCGAGGCGCGGCGATCGCCATCGGGGCGGTCGCGATCGCGTTGTCGATCCCGGCCAAGAACCTCAATATCGCGTTCCTCGTCGCCTTGGCGTTCGCCGTGGCTGCGTCCGCGAACGTGCCGGCGCTCGTCTACAACCTGTTCTGGAAGCGGTTCAACACCCGCGGAGCGCTCTGGAGCATCTACGGCGGGCTGACGTCGGCGGTCGTCTTGGTGTTCTTCTCGCCAGTGGTGTCCGGCGGAGGCGTCGACGCCAACGGCAAGAACCTGTCGCTGTTCCCGACCGACGTCGACTTCCACTGGTTCCCGCTCGACAACCCGGGCATCGTCTCGATCCCGCTCGGCTTCCTGCTCGGCTTCATCGGCACGATCACCGTGCGCGACCGCACCGCCGAGGAGAAGTACGACGAGCTCGACGTGCGCGCGCTCACCGGCGCCGGTGCCGAAAAGGCCACCAGCCACTAGAACGGGGCCCGTAAGAGTTCCGAGTTGTGGTCGGTCTAATCCCTCCAGCACCGACCACAACTCGGAATTCGAGCATGACGCCGCCAGTGACGGGTCGTCGCAGGCCGCGATACCTTGACGCCGACCCGGAGCCGGCGAGGTGATCTGCGATGGATGCGCTGATTCCGCTGTGGCACACCGAGGGATGGATCAAGTACCTCTCGGTACCGATCTTCACCGGGGTGATCGGGTGGGTGACCAACTGGACCGGCGTCTTGATGCTCTTCTACCCGATCCGGTTTCGCGGCGTCCGGGTCCCGGGCCTGAAGACGCTGTCGCACCTGTTCCCCCGCCGCGTGCTCGAAGTGCCGCTCGGCCTCAGTCTCGGCCGAATCGGCTGGCAGGGGATTATCCCGTCCCGCGCGGCCAAGATGGGCAGCATCGCGATCGACAAGGGCCTCACCAAACTCGGCACCCAGTCGGAGTTTTACGAACAGCTCGACCCCACCGCGATCTCGGAGCACCTGCTCACCAGCTCGCGCGACGAGGTCCACGCGATGGTCGACCGGATCATGCGACAGCACTATCCGGCGACCTGGGCCAACCTGCCCGAGCCGCTCCGCCATGCCATCCATGCCCGCGTCGAGTCTCGGCCGCCGGCGATCGTGAACGACGTGACCAACAGGATCGGCGCCAACATCGACCAGCTCCTCGACGTCAAGCTGATGGTGATCGGCTACATGGAGGACGACCCGACGCTGGCCAACACGATCTTCCAGGAGATCGGGCGTCGCGAGCTCCGACTGATCATTCACTTCGGCTTCCTCTTCGGATTCATACTCGGACTTCCGTTGCTCTTGCTGACCGTGGCGTACCCGGTTTGGTGGCTGGTCCCCCTGTGCGGCGCGATCATCGGGTACATCACCAACTGGCTCGCCATCACGGTCATCTTCGAGCCGGCGAATCCGGTACGGATCGGGCCGCTCACGATGCAGGGCCTGTTCATCCGACGCCAGGACGGAGCCGCCGACGTGTGGGCGGGGATCGTCGCCGACCGCATCATCACGCTGCAAAACATCGGACGCGAGCTGTTTCAAGGACCGCGCAGCGACCGCACCCGGAAGATGATCGAGACACACCTGCGTCCGGCGGTCGACCAGGCAGTTGGTGTCGCGCGACGGCCGGTGCGAGCGGCGATGGGCACCGAGACCTACGACACGATCGCCCAGTCGATGGCGTCCGAGGCGACCAACCTGACCAGTGCCAAGCTGCTCGACGAAGACTTCAACCGTCGGCAGTCGGCCAACATTCAGACAGTTGATCGCCGACCGTACGCGCAAGCTGTCTCCGCCGGATTTCGCCGAGATGCTGCGATCGGCGATCAAGGAAGACGAGTGGCTGCTGATCCTGCACGGCGCCGTGCTCGGCATCGTTGCTGGTCTTGCGCACCTGGTCATCTTCGGGGCATAGAGTCGAGACGATGACGCATCGCACGCAGGACGCGGACGAGCCTGGCCAAGGGCAGGTCGATGCCGCCAAGGAGC
>Ga0190270_10000188_pt1 | contig 27304 bp, 24 predicted proteins | sample Popmic320T_FD_133748 | JGI IMG/M metagenome (GOLD analysis project Ga0190270, IMG submission 133748) | Populus adjacent soil microbial communities from riparian zone of Weber River, Utah, USA - 320 T | ecosystem: Environmental > Terrestrial > Soil > Riparian zone | place: USA: Utah | collected...
AAAGTCAAATGTGGCATTGATCGCCGCCAGCCACAGCCCCCGATAACCTGCCTTAAAGCCGAGCTTCCAAAAATAGTAGTAGCCAAAAACCGCGGGAGGGCGCAGCACAACTTGCGACCAGCGGAAGCGCTTCCCGCGCTTCTTCAATTCGTCGGCCTGATAGCGCGAGTAACGATCCATGTTGCCTAACTGCTTGCTCAGCGAAGTCATGCCAAAGTGCATAATGTGGTTCTCGAGAGTCTTGACTTCACCCGTCACGCGCACGTGCGCATGGACTTCTTTGTCTTCGAAGAGACCTCTATCGCGGCGAAACAAACGCAGATGATATTCGGGATACAACCCACAAACTCGCACCCACCGGCCGAGCACCTGGTGCTTGAAAGGAATATTAAAACCGGCCAACTCAGCCGGGGGTTCCTCGAGCACAGCTTCAATTTCTTCGCGTAACCCGGGCTCTAATACCTCGTCACTGTCTATCTGCAGCACCCACTCGTGAGTGCATTGCGGAATCGCCCAGTTCTTTTGCCTCGCTGACTGGATGTATTCGAGCTGAATAGTGCGCGCCCCATATTCGCGGCAGATGTCGAGCGTGTTGTCGGTGCTGAAGGAATCCACCACCAGAATCTCATCCACCCAACGAATCGATTCGAGAGTAGGTCGTATTATCGCCGCGTTGTTGAACGTGGGCAGCAGGACGCTGAGTTTTTGTCGCATGCTCTTTGATTCGCAATCGCAGGCAAAACGCCGTGGCCACAGGTTTACAGAAACTCCTGGGCGGCTGTTTCCTCTACCGCTCGGATCTGTTTTTATCTGGCTCTATCGGTGACTGGGGCGGCTTTCCGTTCGGTTACCGGCAAGCATTTCTCGGCACATACCACCGCGCCAGGCCAATTGATTCGCGAGCAAAATCGGGTAAGCCGGCAAGCGGTCGGCAATCCGCTCCAGCCTGGCTGCATACTGGAAAGGCTCGTAAAAAGGCGCAGCGAAAAAATTCAAGACTTTGAGGAAATCTTTCGGGCGGCGCAGTGCGTGCGGATAGATGCAATACATTTCAGGCCATTTTCGCCGCACCAGATAGTAGGCCCGCCCATACATGTAATGTTGATTAAGAAATGCTCGCAGAGAAGGACGGTGGTGGTGTTCTACACGCACCGACGGGTCATAGTAGATCTCGTAGCCGAGTCTTTTAACCTGCCAGTTGTAATCCACGTCTTCGCCACGAAATAGGGTTTCGTCCTGCGGTCCGATGCGATCTATCACGGCCCGCTTGTAGGAAACGTTTACCCCAGGCAGCGTCCGCACAATTCGCGGATTCGGGGGAGAACTAAACGTTACTCGATCGGCCAGGCGACTGATGAACGAATCGGAATCCGCACCAATGATCATGCCGCCGACGGCGCCGGCCTTGGGATGTTCGGCATGCAAACGCTTCATCTGCGTGACCCAATCCGGAAACACCTCCGCGTCATCATCAGTCATCGCGATAATCTCACCCGTGCAATGCGGCAGACCGACATTGCGCGAGGCAGCGAGATTCTTGTTTACCGTCTTGATCAATTTGATTTCGATTTCCTGCCCTGCGGCCTTTGCACTTTGCCGCACCACTTCATCCGTGCGTTCATCGCCGCCATTTACCACCACCACTTGATCGGGTCTTTCAGTAGTGCGGCAAAGCAAAGCATCCAGGCATTGCGCCAGCAACTCCGGCCGGTTGTAAGTGCAAATAAGGACCGAAAGCTTCATGGAGTCTCGTCTACGTCCTCTGACATCTGATACCGCTTTGGACTTTGCTCTTTATCCGCTGGAGGCACTGCGATACGAGTAGATGAAAGAAATATCAGGTCGTTTAGAACGCGGACTTGTCCACTGCACGGTGGGCACAAGTGCCCAATCTAAACGGCGCGTTCAGCGGCGCTGGCCGTCACCGCGTCTCAACTCCTCGAGCCCGGGCCATCAGATAATGCGCTTCGTAGAAGCCGTTGACGCGCTTCTTGAACCATTCAAGAGAGTCTGAGCCGAGCATTGGTTCACGCTTGAGCAAAAACCGATCAGTCTCGGGGCCGTTGCCCCAACGGCCGCCGACGATCACGCCACACTGATAACCGCTGCGTTCCACGGCGTCGCGCTCCCGCCGGGTAAAGGTTCCACCGGGGTAAGCAAATGGAATAAATGTCTCTCCCATCGCTGCGATCGCCGCTCGCGATTCCACTAGCTCCCGTTCCAGGGCAGCGTCGTCCAGCGTTCGTAAATCCGCGTGACTGACGCTGTGACTGCCGAGATGAAATCCCTGCGCCTTTAACTCACAAAGCTCTTCGCGCGTTAAGAGCGGGAGCCTCTTGTCCGTCGAACTCCACTTGGAGGTCTCACCCATACAACCAGTCACTGCAAAGAGGGTTGCGGTAAAGCGATGTTGCTTGAGGACGGGAGCCGCACGGGTCAGGAAATCCCGGTGTCCGTCGTCGAACGTCAGCACGATCGTGCGCGACAAATCACTATTGCTGGCCAGGAGCCGGCAGGCTTTCTCCAGCGAGATAACTTGAAAGCCTTGTTCGGCCAGAAACTGCATCTCTGCGGCAAACGGTTCAGGTGCAACTGCCAGGCGATCACCGGCTCGCGAAATACTGTGATACATCAGAATGCGCAATCGGTTCGCTCGTAAGTACGAGGACCAATTATTTGGATTCAGCTTCTGCAAGTATTTGATTGCGAGTCGAACTCGCCGGCTGGTTGAGATTTTCAGCCCAACTACTGATCAACACTAACTACCAGGCTTTCGTTCGTCAGGCGACTTGAACCTTGCTCTTCTCAAACTTCTTTTCGCAAAGAAAGAAATAGTCGCCGCGGCAATCGTTTCGCCCGGTGTAATCCCAGCGCGTGGCCTGAAATCCGGAGCGTTGAAGCAAGCCCAGCAAGTCGTCGCCAAAGCGGCGCACCATGAAAGTCGCCGCCGGGTCTGGCTTACCGAATTCCGCGGTTGTCGCTTGCCCAAACAGATAACTTTCGGTGAGCAACATTTTTCCGCCAGGCCGCAGCACTCTCCACATCTCGCTCAACGCTTGTTGGTAGTCGGGTACATACTCGAGCACGTGGGGAATCCAGCACAAGATCGAAAGTTTCGTCCGCAAAACCCAAAAGCTGAATATCCATGCAGACCATGGCCGCATCGCCGAGGCTCAATGAAACATAGCGAAGACTTCGAGCCTCAAACCAGGGCCGGAAAGAAGGAATCCCGCCGACGTCCAAACAACAATGGCCTTGACTGGCCCAACCTTCTCGCTCCAGAAACTCAACCATCGCTCGATGACGCTCCAGCGACCCACAACCTGAACAGCGCGCGTTACGCCTGAGATACCCGAAGGTACCGATCGCTTCGAAGGCGTTTCCTGTCCAGCCACAGATGGCGCAATTCACTCTGCCGGTGTTATGCAGTCGTCGACTGATCCGCTGGCTGCGATTGAGGGCCACTGCGAAGCCCTTGTAACTCAAGGCGCGCGGATAACGAGCAAAGAGTTTCGCCTCGTTTCGCGCGTGTGCGCGATAAGAAGCATCAGATATCAGACGAAGTAAACGGCTTGCCAATTAGGTTTCCCACACGGCTGAATTGCATAAGGGCTTTACCGCACCTTCCATCAGCTTGATGTATTCATCGGCTGCCAACTCCCAGGAGAAGTTGTCTTTCACAACAGATCGTCCGTGCTGTCCCATGACAGCACGCTGTCCCGAATCAGCCAGGAGCTTTCCGGCGGCACTCGCCACCGCATCGGCATCCTCCTCATCCACCAACACTCCGTACTCTTCGCTAATTAGTTCGTCGAACGGTGGATGGCGCGCCGCAATTACCGGAACACCGCAAGCCAAAGATTCCAGCGCTGTTAACGAAGACGCCTCGCCGCGCGAAAGTATGAGCGTAAGATCCGCCGCTTGATAAAATGGTGTAACGTCTTCCTGCTCGCCTAAAAAGCGCAGGTGGGAATTGACGCCGAGATCGCACGCAAGTTTTTCCAGGGCCGGGCGATAGTTCCCTTCTCCAGCCACGCAATAAATTACATTCGGAAACCGCTGCCTGATTTGCGGCAGCGCACGAATCACCCACTGAACTCCTTTGCGTTCCTCCAACGCGGCGACTGTCATCAATAACGGCGCTTCGCCCACTCTTAATTCTTTGCGCGTTGCTCTTCGATTCTCCTCGTCGGGCTTGAATCTTTCTGCGTCGACGCCATGATGAACGACGGCGCTTTCCCTGCCAAAGAACTCGCGCACCCCTTTTGCAACGTGTTTACTGACCGAGACGATCTCCGCGGCTCGTCCTGCTAATCCATAACGCTTGAACTCGCGATAACGATGCGGCACCTGCGCCAGCGGATAATGAAACACAATGCCAAATTCTTGTTTGCCGGACAGCATCAGAGCCTCGGCCTCACCGTATCCTGCGAAGGCAATCCAGACGAAGTCGTACCGATGCCGTAGCAGGTGGCGGACGTAGAACGGCACCATCGCCGGCGCCGCAAAATATCTCGAGGTGGGGAATCGCCAAATGCTGACTCGTTTGTCCAACTCGTCAATGTGTAGAACCTCAGGCCAGTTCCAGGTCAACAGATCCGTTTCCAGGCCTCGTCGCGCAAACTCGGTGGCCAGATTGAAAGTGTAGCGTTCAATACCGCGGGCATAGCGGAAAAGGAAAGGTTGAATAAACGCGACGCGAAGCGGACGTTGAGTCACGCTTGATATGCCTCGAGGTAGCCATCCGTCATGCGATCGGTGGAAAACTGCGCCGCCAGTTTTCGATTGCGAGCTCCAAAGCCCGGCGTGTCGCGCACCCGAGCTTGCATAGTTTCAATTGCCTCCGAGAGCTCGCGCGGATTATCAGGCTCGACCAGCAAACCGTCCGCACCTTCCAGCACTTCGGGCAAGCCACCGACCCTCGACGCGATCACCGGTTTCCCCATGGCCATTGCCTCGAGCGCCACCATACCAAAGGGCTCCTGGCGAGACGGAACCACCACCAACTCCGCTGCCCTCATCTGCTCCAGAACGCCGGCGTGATCCAATTGGCCGCGGAAGCGAATCTCGCCATTCAATCCCAGGCTGCGCGCCAACTGTTCGAGGTTGTCGCGTTCTGGGCCATCGCCGATCAGCGTCAAATGTGGCCTGCTCTGACTGTTTGCCTGAGCCTGCAACAACACGTCAAAGCCCTTCTTGGGAAACATTCGACCGGCGGCAACGAGCCCTCCCCTCGCAATACTTCGGCTTGACTCCACTAGTGGCTCCATTCCGTTGTAAACCGGTCGCCCTTTCTGCCGGGCAGAAGGCTCAAACGCGATCGCTTCCGTTAAGAGATAACGCGAGCAGGCGGTAACAACATTGGCCCGGCGCAACAGTGAACGAAACACCCATCGGTCAAACCACCCACCTCGGGCGAGTCCTTCGACATCGTCGCCGTGCAACGAGATAACCAGGCGAAATGGCTTGAGCCAATGCGCCAGCAGTACAAACAACCCGGGCGCACCAACAAACTGCAGATTGACTACATCTGGCCGCTCTCGTTTCAAAAACAGGAGAAGTCTGAGAAGCGTGAGGGGGAGATAAACGAAACCCGCCACAAATAAATCAACTCGCAAGTTAAGCAGAAACCGTAGCAGTGGTGTCAGAAACTGCCAGCGAATCACCGGCACATCATCCAAAGTTTCGCGCGCGGAGAGGCTACGTGGATACTTGTTAGTGAGGACAAATACACCGTGTCCGCGTTTCTTTAGCTCTCGTGCGAGCTGAAGGGTCACGCTCTGCAGCCCTCCCACATTCGGAGCATAACTCGATACGACCAGAATTACTTTCATGCGGTCAGGCACTCAAACGCTTGTCGAGCCTCGGCATAAACATCCAGATTCTTCCTGGCCACCTTGAGCGGATCGAACTCACGCAAAACTCTTTCGCGGCCCGCGCGACCCATTGCTAAACGCTTGTCGCGATCGTTGAGCAGCTGAATGATGGCCTCGACCAACTCTTCAGGCTTGTCGGGTTCAACCAATAATCCTGCCCCGCCATCCCCCAGCGTCTCCGGGATTCCGCCTACGCGCGTTGAGATCACCGGCTTGCCGGCAGCCATCGCTTGCGCGCACGTATATGAAAAGCTCTCGTACTGAAGCGCAGGTACAACACACAAATCGGCGCGTTGGTATAAGCTGCCCAACTTCGACTGCACCACTGCACCGAGGAATTCAACACTAGCTCGCACACCGCACGCGGCGAGTTGATCTTCCACCTCCGCACGTTGCGACGTCCCACACGGAGTCGAACGATCATAACCAGCGATCAAGAAGCGAGCATGCGGAATTCGACTAACGACTGCCGGGATAGCCTCCGCCAGGGCCAGTATCCCTTTGGCCCGCTCAATGCGGCCGACGTAGAGAACAGTCAAGTCGCTTGCTAATCCTTGCGGTCGGTGCCCGTTGCCGTTTTCATTGGCGGCGCCGAGCGGGTTAGGGACAACGGTGATCCGTTCGCACTTGACGCCGGTCGCGCGTGCGATTCGCCCGGCCATATCGCTTGATGGCGCTGTAAGAGCATGCGCGCGGCGAATTACTTGCTGCTCACATGCGCTGATGATCTTCGTGTCGAACAAAGCCTCCCCTGGCTGAACCGACTCCCGCAGCACAAAGGTCGGCGTGTGACAGCGAACTACGAAGGGCACCCACGGGGCGCGCGCGAAGAAGTACCCTTCAGCATTTATCTCGGCAAACTCGACGATATCAATCCGGTGTGTCCGATTAAGTTGTTTGAGGGCCCGCCGCAGTCGCCAACTGTAGAACAGTTGCTGGAGCGCCCGGCTGTAGTAGCCCGCAAACGGAGTTTGCCGCAAGTAGTAATAGTCGCGCGTGAGCAATCGATGAACATGTATGCCGTCTGTCTCCGTGTAGGCCGGAGTCGTCTCGGCGTTGCGTCGCGCGATGACGGTGACACGATGTCCGAGGGAGCGGTACGCTTGCGCCACCGCGTGGTTGTACATTGCCACGCCACCCCAACCACTCTCAGGCGGATACCATTGATTGGCGATAACGATGTGCATTTCAACTCAGCGCGCGTTGATAAGAATCGAGGTTGCGTTGGACCACTCGATCCAGCGAGTACATTGCTTCAGCTTTTTCGCGCCCTGCTTTTCCCATCCGAGCGACCTTAGCCGGGTCGTCCAACAAACTCATGATGGCGCCGGCGAGCGCGGCCGGATCGTTCCAATTCACCAGCAAGCCTGTATCTCCGTCGTCGACAAGTTCCGGAACTGCACCAACACGCGTTGAGACCACCGACTTGCCACAAGCCATTGCCTCAAGAATCGTGTAACCAAACGTTTCGTACTGTGTGGGCGCTACATAAATCGTGGCTCGCCGATAGCGCTCGACCAGTTCATCCCGGTTCAGGAAGCCGGGAAAGAAAACCTGGGTCTGCCTTTCAGGCGGCACAAGCGCCAGAAGATCCTGCCGCAAGAATTCCGATTCGCTGCCGACCAGATGTACCTCGGCGCCGGGATGAACGTGCCACACACTGGCCATCGCTCTCAGGAACAAATCCATCCCTTTTCTTCTTTCCAACCGGCCGACGCTCAAAAGAACCGGGCGTTCGGAAGCCCTACCATTTGAGCTGGGCCGAAACGTATCGATATCAATGCCGTAAGGAATTACTTCGATTGGTGAAGAAAGTTCAAGCGCTCCGCGCAAATGGTCGGCAAGATGAACGCTCAGCGCACTCGCGCTACTAGCTTTCAAAAACTGTTGACGCTGCGCTGAGATGAGCCAACGGTCGTTTCTTGTTTCGCCATCGCCGCAGAACGTGCGAAACGTCCAGGCCGAGCCGTGCGCGCGTACGACCACCGGCCAACGACCGCCAAGCGCGGACAACGGGAATCCTTCAGTCACCTCAACGATGTCAATCGGTTGGTCGTTTTGAAGCTTGTTTAGGACTTTCCGCACAGCCATAGCTTGTTCCCACGCCCGCAACCGCACCGGCCAGGCGCGATAACCCCCATTCAGCTTTGCTGCATAATAGTGAACCGAACCTGGCGGAGCGAATTTGAATGAAATCGAGTTGGACCAACCCGCCGCCACCTTCTCTTTCGTCGCAGCATAGATAACGGATATGCGATGACCTCGGCGCTCGTACTCCGGCGCGAGCGTCTTCACGTTGGCCTCCGGTCCTCCTCCGGGCGCGATGACAAATACGACGTGCATTTTTTGCCTGCTACAAAATCGTTCGGACCTGCCGCCAGCCCCAATGAGCCACAGGTCGCAGCCAGGACGGGCAGTAGCGATTCCCAATGGACCACAATTCATAACGACGCGTGAACCGCTCGCGATACGGCGCCCGTGCAAACGTAGCGATCCAGTTCTCTTTGCCCGCTACTCGCACGGCACCGGCTTCGAGGAGATCACGTTTGCTCCATAAGCTCAAATGGGTCTCGAAGGGGTTGCCCCAGGAATCATCCTGATGCCAGAACTGGCGCGGTGTACTGATCACTACCGCTTTGCCGACGCGACAGCACTCCTGCACGACTTTGCGTCCCGCCCCTTTTTCGAAATGCTCGAGCACGTCAATCATCAGAACTAGATCATATGCATCGGTGTCCAGGGTTGGGAGAACGTCCCTGGCATCGCCGAGAAAAACGTGATCGTAGATTTGTTCCTGGAGCGTGCCGACGTAGCCTGCGAAAGCTTCGACGCCATCAACCTGCACCCGGCGTACGCTTTCGGGCGAATTCCAGAAAGTAAGATATTCGCGCGCCAGAAAACCAAATTTCCCGTAACCGATCCCAACATCGAGGACCCTGGTGGGCCTCGGCTCCAGACTCATCACGATGTCGAAGATTGTCGGGATACTATCCCAAGGACTGGTCGGCATATTCTCGGGCGTGGCCGAGCTTCGCGGCGCGGCCTGGCGTGGAATTGGCTATCTGTTCGAGAGTAGCTTCAAAACGTGACGCGATTTGCTTCCAATCGTAGCGTTCAGTGACCAATTTCCTTGCGCGTTGGGCTAGTTCACGCGCATGGTCCGGTCGACTGAGGAGATCAAGAATTCCTTCCGAAAAAGCCTGCGGTGTATCGGCAACAGCACAATGAACTCCGTTTTCCACTTCAAGACCTTCGCATCCAATTGAGGTTGATATTACTGGCACGCCCATCCCAAACGCCTCGAGCGTCTTCAACTTCATTCCGCTTCCCACACGGAGAGGAACGACAGCGAGCGTTGTCAGGCCGTAGTAAGGACGCACATCGTCAACCGTTCCAGTTAAACTAATTCCGGAATTGGCTTTCGCATACTCACTCATCTCCTCTGTGGGATGTCGACCCACCGCGACGAATCGTGTTTCGGGACGTCTCGCCCTGACCTGCGGCAGAATCTCGCGGCAGAAGTAAAAGAACGCATCAACATTTGGCGCGTATTCAAACGCCCCAACAAAGAGGATCGTATTGGGATCTCGCCGCTGGCCGTTGCGTGAAAACTTATCAGTATCGACACCGTTCGGGACGACGAAAGTGCGGGCCCTTTTAAAGTGTGTTGTCAGGTACACCTCGTCGGCGCCGGAAACTGCAATCAGATTTTCATAACTTCCGAGAACGCGCCCCTCGTAATGCCTGGTCTTGATCCAATCAAAAAGTCGGACCAATTTGTGCGGCCGCCACGCCGTCACCTCGAATTCTCTGCGCAGCAGCACAGAATAAATATCGAGCACGATCATCACGTGGGGCCGATTAAACTTTTTATTGAGAACGGCTTGTCCTGCCAAAGCCGTGTCAAACAGAATCAGGTCAATATCAGGCGCTTCTTCGAGGCAACGCGAGACTGCATCTGAAAGTACTTGCGGTGAAAAACGCTGAAACGATGCAGGTGGATAGTAAAAAAGATTTCGCAAAGCCGTGAGTCGACCGCTGCCGTTTGACCAGGGCAACGCATAAGGCAAGCGCAGCACTTTTGCACCCCGGGCGGTCAGCCACGAATCAGTCTTACCGGTTTCATCTTCGCCATAAGTGATTACTGTCACCTCATGACTCGACGTCAAGTGATCAAGCACCTGATAGTTTCGGATCCCACTCCCGAAATCCGGCGGCACCCGAAAGAATGGTGTGACAAAAAGGAGCTTCATTTCAGATCCTCCGCACGACCCTCGCCGGATTACCCACCGCCACGGAGCGCGGCGGAATGTTCCGAGCCGCCACCGCGCCGGCTCCCAGCACTGCACGCTCGCCGATGGTCACTCCTTTGAGCACGATTGCTCGCGCGCCGATCCAGGCGCCACGTTCAATGATGACCGGAGCTGAGGCGGTCGGCGCATCGCCCAAAGGGTGAAAATCCGTATCCATGATCAGTGCCTGGTCTGCCACTAAACAGTGTTCACCGATGCTGACATCACGGGCGCAAGCGATGTGAACACCCTGGTTGAGAAAGCAATTATCCTCGAGCGTAATAGTCGCTCCAGGTGCGCAATAGAGTTCAACGGGAAGTCGCGGAGTTGCCCTTATCGAAACACGATTCCCAATTACAAACCGCCCTCCGCCGTGAATTACGCACGGACCCGAGACATCAAGCTGTGAAGGCGAACAACCGAGTGCGTGCGCGGCCCGGCGGGTGTAATAGAGGCGCCGCAGCCGGTTCCATATCGATCGCCTTAAGTTGCTTCTGCTTTTGACGTTGCCAGAGGCTCTGACATCAGAGATCAGATCGCCGGCCTCTGATCCATGGCCTCCGATCTCTGATCTTTGATCTCGGACTTCTACAAACATTTCGTGCCTACCGCACTCTTCTCCACTACCGACCGGAGCGAAGGCGATACAACTTTAATTGGTCCATATAACGTGCTCATTTCGGAAAGATTCCGCATCAGGATGTCGTATGTCCGTCTTGCGGAATAACAATCCTCTATGCGCCGGGCGGCGTTCTCACCGCGACGGCGAATCTCTTCCTGATTCCTTAGAAGTTGTAGTACGTCATACGCCAAACGCGGCATGTCCATTACCCAGCCACATTCACCGTCAACCAGCGCCTCTTCAGTTCCGCCGCTGCCGCGCATGACCACCGGCGGCGTGCCGCAGGCCATGCTTTCCAGTACCACCGACGGCAAACCTTCATACGGGCTCGGAAACAGAAAAAGATCCGACTGCTGATAAAGGTCAGGCAACATTTCGTAAGGTATCGGGCCCGCGAAAGTGACGGACGCTGTCAGACCGTTTACATCGGCGTAGTTGATCATCTGTTGCCGGAACGATTCGTCGTTACAGGGACCGACGATTTGCAATCTGGCGTTGGGAAAATTCTGCTTCACGACGGCGAAGGCCATCAACGCTTCCATCGGGCCTTTGCTCGGCTGAAGCCGCCCAACATAGAGCAGGCGCGGGCCGTTATTGGTCCATCCGTACTGGTCTGCTGTCTTGGGCGTAAAGAGTGCGTTGTCGATACCGAGCGGGAAGATTTCAATATTGTCGGCGCGGTAACCGACGCGGACTAGTTCCTGCTTCTGCATTTCGGTATGGACGAAAACGCGAAACGCACGATCAAAGTAAGACCGTTGCGACCTGCTGATGCGGTTGTACCAGCCACCGACGATCACAAAGTAAGGCACGCGTCTCAATCGCGCAGCACATGCGAGTGCTTTGGCGAAGCGGCCGTAGGCAAAGAAGATCCCCAAGGCTTGCGGCGGACTAAACAGTACATGGGCCAGGGCCCTCATAGACCACTGACGCGCTCCCCTTCTCGATGAATAGTGCCGGCGAAAAGAAACGGGGAAGAATCGGTTGGTTACCTCGGCTTTCGAAGTGTACTGGTGGTTTTCATCAGTAAAGTAACACTGCTCAACCTCCCATTCAGCTGCCGCGGTAATTTCTGCAAGCACACTCCCAAACGGGCGGTTGTGCACGGCGCCAGTTTCAGCCTCATCGATCCCAATCACACCGGGCGTGAACGGGAACCAGAGCTCAAGTGATTTCTTTGCAGACGTGAGAGACATTGGCTAGTTGGGCTTAATTCCGATTGCCAGACTCATGAATGCCGTGGACCATGGGAAGACCGTCTTCGCATACCGCGCCACGACTTCTCCAGCTTTATTTGACTGATAATAGCCATTTGTTTCGCGAAATGCTTCGCCAACGAGCCACCACCAGAAACTATGATAGATGGGCCTTTGCACAACTACTTCGAATCCAGCTTTCGTAAAGAAGTCATGAACCGCACGCGGGGAATAAGGCTGCTCATAAAAACCATTCCGCCCACTTTCGTTTGCCAGACCTCCGTTTGACGTTAAAGGCGCTTTGCCAAAGACGCGACGAAGGTGAGAATTTCGTCTTAGCGGATCCAGTGACAACCACGGCCTTACGCGTGGAATCCAGTCACGTATCAGGGGGGACGGCAGCGGCATCGTGACCGCAATTACGCCGTGAGGTTTAAGCACGCGGAAAGCCTCACGCAAAGCAGGCATCGGTCCGAATTCAAAGTGTTCCAATACACCGAACGACAAATAACCGCCTAAAGAATTGTCAGCGAAAGGCAATGAGTGTATGTCGCCTTGGGTCACAGTAAGCGCCGGCGCTTTCTGACGACCCACAGCGAGTGAATCAAACACGTAATCCAGGCCAACAACCTGGTAGCCTGATACTCGAAAGTATTCGGCGACGTGTCCGAAAGAGCAGCCGGCTTCCAGCACTAACCCGGTGCGTGGCAAGTACTCCATGATCGTCTGAAATTCTTCCTGTCGCCGAGGATATAGATTGGTAGCATACTCATTGGCGTAATGCGTATCCGACCAATGCTGGTCCCAAAACTTCCGCATGGCGTCATAATGGCCCAATTCGCCCGTGGCCTGGTCCTTCATTGGGAATTCACTTGCTGCCATTGGTCAAAAGACGCGCTAAGCTTTTGCCGACTGTGATAACCCGGAGCCTTCCCACGTCACGCAAGCCTTCGTGAAGAGCATCCAGTCTGAGTCGGCGATGGGTGGAAGTGTTTCATGATCGGCGGAAAGCGATCCGGCATTAGGAATCATTTTTCGATAGCCGTTATTGCCTTCGCGGATTCCGACGTCGAAGACCATCTCTGGGGCCGTGATTCCCGGATTATCAATCTCGAAACGCACTGTCCACTTGCCGGAAATTTCCAGTGGCGCCGTGGCCAGGCGATCACTCCGAAGGGAAAACAGTGGTGTGCGCGTCCCCGTGTAAACCCCGATGTCGACAGACGGTCGTCTTAGAACCTCGGGAGTCGAAACCAACACATCGATTATCAAACGTTCACCAAAGCGCCAGACGATTGTAGGGCGTTCGGCAGCATCAAGCGTGCGAACGTCGATCGACAGGTGGTTGGTATTGATAACAGATGACGGGGGTGCCTTCATTAGGCCCAGATAGTTTTGAACGATCTGTTCCGGCCGGCCACGCGATAGGATTATTCCGCCATCGAGCAGGATGGCATCCGAACACAAGCGCTGTATAGCACCTAAATTGTGGCTAACGAACAAGACCGTGCGACCCTGTTTGGCCGCATCTCCCATCTTGCCCAGACACTTCTCCTGGAATGCAATATCGCCAACCGCCAGAACTTCGTCCACCAACAGAATCTCGGGATCAAGATGAGCCGCCACGGCAAATGCCAGGCGAACGTACATCCCGCTGGAGTAATGCTTGACGGGTGTGTCGATGAATTTTTCCACCTCCGCAAACGCGACCATCTCATCAAACTTCTTTTTGATCTCTGCGCGTTTCATGCCCAGGATCGAGCCATTGAGAAAGATGTTTTCGCGCCCCGTCAACTCAGGATGAAAGCCTGTGCCCACTTCGAGCAGCGAACCTACGCGGCCATTAATGTCGGCATAACCCTCTGTGGGTTCGGTGATCCGCGAAAGAATTTTGAGCAGCGTACTCTTCCCTGCTCCGTTGCGGCCTATGATGCCAACGACCTCGCCACCTTTGATTTCGAACGAAACATCCTTGAGCGCCCAAATCAATTCGGCTTTCGATTTGTGACCATTTCGGCCATTGCCTCCTGCAAAGGACATCATTGCGCGGAAGGGAGCCAGCGCCGCTTCGTTGAACTTCTCTCGCAACGTCTCATAGCCCTGCCGTTTCGCGCCAATGCGGTAGCGTTTCCCCAGGCCTTCTACGTTAATAGGGATGTTACTCATAAATTAGCGCGGATTCACACGGATAAGCGTCGATTCGGAAGCGAAAACTTCCTCTACGACTAAACAAGATCAGCGAATGTCTTTTCCATCCGGCGAAAATAGAAAGCACCGGAGATTAGAATGATGACAGCTGCGGACGCCGAAACAGCGATGATTGGACCAGGCGCGGTGTTTGTCCCCAGGAGCACCCAACGAAAGCCTTCGACCACGCCCACCATCGGGTTTAAGCCATAAACCGTCCGCCACGGTTCCGGTAGCAGGCTGCTCGGATAAGCGATCGGTGTTGCGAACAACCAGAACTGAGTAATGAATGGCACCACATAGCGTACGTCGCGATACTTGACGTTGAGGGCCGAGAACCAGAGACCGACCCCAAGCGAAGTAATCAGCGCTAACGTTACAAACAATGGCAGCCAAAGAATATTAAGCGTGGGCCCAAGACCGAAGTAAATCATCATCGCCAACAGCATGACAAAAGCCACCAGAAAATCGACGATGCCCGAAAAGATGGAAGCGAGTGGAATTATCAGGCGCGGAAAATAGACTTTACTAATTAGTACGCCACTTCCAACCAGGCTGTTCGAAGATTGGCCCAGACCGTTGGCGAAAAAGGTCCAGGGCACCAGGGCGGCAAAGCTAAAGATTGGATAAGGAATTCCGTCTGACGGTATCTTGCCGAGATAGCCAAAGAAAAGACTAAAAACTACCATCGTAAAAAACGGCTGAATGATGGCCCACGTCGCACCCAGTGCGGTTTGCTTGTAGCGAACTTTGATGTCCCGCCAAACGAGGAAGTAGAGCAGTTCGCGATACTCCCATAGCTCTGGAAGTTTGAGCGGAACCCAGCCGCGTGACGGCGCGATGCGCAGTGTGGGAAAGGCCTTCGAAGCCGACGGGCGAACGGCTAGTTGCGAGCTTGAAATCATCTAAGGGCTGAGGGTAATCGTCAGTAAAGCGTAAACACCAAAGGACGAAGAAAAGCTAAGGGTCAAGTGCTAAGGCAAGCGTTTGCTCATGGCTCTTGGTCTTTAGCCTGCCGGTTCTTCGCCCTTTGCTATTTACGCTTAATACGTCTTGTACTGCTTCAATAATCCGCGAAACCTCGTCGTCCGTTAATTTCGCCGACAAGGGCAGGCTGGTAGTTTGCCGCCCTATTCGCATAGCGTTCGGATAATCTTCAGGCTGCCAGCCAAATTTCTCCTGATAAACGGGATGTTCCGGAATGCTGAGGTAATGAACTCCCACACCGATATTCCTGGCCGTCATCTCGTCGAGGAATGCATCGCGGCTAATCCCGGTGTGAACTTCGTCGATTAGAATGGTGTAAAGGTGATAAGCATGGCGCGTGTCCGGCTGAGGCTTAGCCGGCAAAGCCAAAGGCAACTCAGCGAAGGCGTCGTTGTATCGTTTCCAGATCTCTTCCCGGCGGCGCCAGTTTGACTCCACCCGGCGCAGTTGATGAATTCCCAGCGCTGCCTGCAAATCCATCATGTTGTATTTGAATCCCGTTTCGACGACAAAGTAGTGTTTGTAGCCTTCGTCGCTGAAGCGATTCCAGGCGTCCTTGCTCATGCCATGAAGCGCCAGCATCTTGATTCGTGCCAGGTCTTCTTCATTGCGCGTCAACACTATTCCCCCTTCACCGGTAGTTACGTTCTTCGTGGCATAGAAGCTAAAGCAGGCAAAGTCGCCAAACGTTCCAGCCTTGCGGCCGTGATACTCCGTCTCGATGGCGTGCGCACAGTCCTCGATTAATTTCAATCCATGCCGGTCGGCGATGTCAGTGAGCGAATCCATTTCGCAGGGCCGGCCGGCGAAATGCACAGGGAGAATAGCTTTGGTTCGAGGAGTGATCCTGGCTTCGACTTCAGGGGGATCGATATTCATCGTTTGTAAATCGACGTCGGCTAAAACCGGAGTCGCGCCCGCGTGCACAATCGCATTCGCGGTTGCGCAAAAGGTCATCGGGGTAGTGATGACTTCGTCGCCCTCGCCAATCCCTGCGGCTAAAACACTCAAGTGCATTGCAGCAGTGCAGGAGCTTACACCTGCGGCATAACGAACTTCCTTGTAGGCTGAAAACTCGCGCTCGAATTGGGCGACACGAGGGCCGGTCCCGATCCATCCCGACTCGAGACAGCGGACGACTTCGTCAATCTCTTCCTTTTCGATCCTCGGCGCGCCGAAGACTATGAAGTTGGAGTTGGACATTGGAGCCAGGGGACGGATCAGAAGTCAGAAGTCAGAGGTCAGAAGTCAGAGGTCAGAAGTCAGAAGTCAGAAGTCAGAAGTCAGAAGTCAGAGGTCAGAGGTCGGATGGAAAAATTTTGCCTCCCGTTTAGAGTAGGCACTTGTGCCCTCGCCGAGCGGACTAAACGGGAGGCAAAGTGTTTCCTCTGACTTCTGACCTCTGACTTCTGACCTCTGACTTCTGACCTCTGTGACATTATGCCGCGGGAGGTGATGCTTCTTCGCCGGAACCGTAATGACCAGACTTGCCGTTGTAGCTGGCGTAGTAACGGTAACCGTAGTAGTAATCGGGCGAATGTAAGTCGACGCGGTTCAGAACCACGCCCAACACTCTGGCTCCTACTTCCTCCAGCGATTGCTGCGCACGCTGCACAACTTTGCGCGAGCATTCATTAGCATGAATCACCAGAATCACCCCGTCAGAAAGTGCCGAAAGCAGCACGCCATCGGTGAATGAAGCAATTGGCGGCGAGTCAATTACGATATGATCGAAGGTTGACCCAAGGCGGTCGATGAGCTTGCGCATCTGTTCCGATCCGATCAACTCCGCCGGGTTAGGTGGTATTGGTCCCGAGGTCAGCACATAAAGGCCACTCTCCCTTTCCTTCTGAATCATATTAAGCATTTCGGGCCCAGTCATATCGTTTGCCAGGATGTTACAAAGTCCTCGCTCATTCTCAATGCCAAAATATGCGTGGATCGTTGGGCGGCGCATGTCGGCATCAATAACCAAAACGCGTGCTCCAGTTTGAACCAAACTTACCGCCAGGTTGATTGCCGTCGTACTCTTTCCTTCCGAGGGCACACAGGAAGTGACCAGCAAGCTTTTAGGCGCATGTCCAGCTGAGGACAGCAATACTGAAGTCCGCAGCTGTCGATACGCTTCCGAGAGTGGTGAACGCCCATCGAGGTCAAGCAAAAGCGCGGGATTGACCTTGCCGTTCCCATTTCGTCCATTAGAACCTGTCAGCCGTAGCGAAGACAGAGACGCTCGCCCCGCAACCCTCTGTGGAGATTTCGCGCCATTCTTGAGTAAAGGGATGGTCGCCAGTGTTGGCAGCCGGAGGACTTTGCTGACGTCCTCGGTCGAACGAACGCTGTCGTCCAAATACTCGAGAATGGTTGCCAGGCAGACGCCGAAACCAAGCGAGAACACAAACGCCAGCACTATTCCCTGGAGACGATTGGGACCAATCGGCACGCGCGGAGGTGTGGCATAGTCGGTGACGTGTAAGTTGTTGGGTGTGCCCGCCAATATTACGTCGTTCTCTTTGGCTCGTTGAAGTAGACCGTCAAGCAGACCCTTATTAGTTTGGATCTCCTGCTGAATGATGTGATAGTTAATCGCCGCTTCGTTTTGTGACCGAGTGGCGCCGCGCTGCTCTTCGAAAGAAGCACGGAGCGCCTGTTCGCGTTGAAGAGCTTGTTGGTATTGCGACTCGAGCGCTTTTGCGGCCGTCGAGGCAACTTTTGAATGAGTGTTCTCAATTTCTTTTTCGACTAACGCAATCTGTTTGTTGATTTCCTTGACCTCAGGCCACTCCTCGGTGTTATCCACTAACAACTGCGCACGCTTTTGCTTCAAAGCTGTAAGTTGACTGTCGAGTTCCTTTGTGCTGCCGGCGCCCAACACCTCAGCCGCTCCGGCTTTTGTACTGACGCGATACGCGGCCTCGGCCATCTTGCGGTCGTTCTCCGCTTCGAGAAGTGCTTTGTTCAGCCCTGACAGGCGATCGACTACTGTATTCTGCGCGGCGTCGAGCGAGAGGATTTCATGACCCTTGGCGTAATTGATTAGTCGTTCCTCATCGGTGCGAATCTGCGACTGCAGTTCGGCGATACGCTTTTGCAGGAAATCGCCGGTGGTGCTGGTGAACTGGGTCTTTTGTTCGAGGTTTGAAAGTACGAACGCGTTGGCAATCGCGTTTGCTACCTTTGCGGCGACCAGAGGGTTGGCGTGGGTAAACTTAATGCTTATTAGGCGCGTCTCCGTGAACTGTAAACGCTCCTCCTTTATAGGATCGACCCTTAGTCCACCCTGAAGCAAACTCACAAACGGCTCAAGACGCGCTGCTTCTTCCAGGTCGTCAGGCGAGGTTGCTGAGGCCACCTGTTTGTCGAGCGTCAGCTTGTTGTTTTCGGCTCTCTGGGCAGCCACCTGGGTTACCGTTTTGCCCCCACCTACGCCGAAGGTGCGCAAAAGACGCTGCCAGGTTGTGTCACTGGCTTGCGCCCGGAGGAAGTCCGGATTGTGTTCGAGGTCCAGGGTTTTCACGACCCGCCGCAGTAAACCTGGTTTGGTGATGATCTGCAACTGGGTATTGAAATAGGTTGGATCCGAACCAGTGTCGAGAATGATGCTGCCTCTCCCTGAAGTTAAGCCTGTGGCCGGTCCTTCAGTGTCAACCTGGACGGAGGTTTCGGCCAGGTAGATGTCGGGCTTGCGGGCCAGCATCACAGCCGTAATTCCGGTGACCAGCAAAACAATAGAGACTATGAGCCAGCGGCGCTTGCTGATGGCGCTCCACACGTCGCGTAGCCGGACACCTTGATCCACTCGATTGGCTGGACCATAGTCCGGGTATCGGCTGTATTCGGGTGGAACCGACGCTGGAAGCCCTCTAGATATGCTCGAGATCACTTCCAAAGCCTTCGCGATTTCCGCTGAATCTTTTCCGTTGTCATTTGTGGCCATCTTACTTCTCCTGGATAAGTCGGGTTTGTTTCATGACTACGGGATAACGCGCACCGGTAACTGGGTAACTGTCGGGACGACGGCTCCCAGCAAACTCCGTAGGATGCTCTTGGTTCCCGAAATCGGAACGTCTACAACATCGTTCGCCAACAAGGCGACATCCTCGGCCTTATTCTTCTCTATGGCAGTCAGGTCAACATAGATTTCTTTTTTTGCCGTGGTCCCCTGAACCTGCCGAATTATTCGTATCTTGTCTTTTTTAGTGCTGGGAGCTGTGCCCCCGGCGATGGCTATCGCTCGCGAGACGGTTAGCGGCTCAATCAAGGGAATTGCGGATGGTTTCAAAACGTTCCCTAGCACGAAAACCTGATCGGCCTCGGGAACCTGGACGATGTCACCTGGCCGCACAAAAGGATTGGCATCGGTCTTTCCGCGTAGGGTGTCGTCTAACAAGTAACTCACGAAAGTAGAGCTGTCATTGTCGCTTGTTTCCGAAGCGCTTTGCTTGTCGCAAAGAGAGGCGCCTCCGCTATGCACAATCTGAACCGTCTGTCCGGCATTTGCCGCCGGGCCGCCCGCGAACGTCAACAACTCCAGTAATCTCACCTGCCGTTGGAGCTTGAATTGTGCCGGCGCTCGCACCGCACCCATCACCGCGACAGGTTGGGATTGAAATTCTTTGACGAAGACCTCCACGTGAGGCTCGGTTTTGTATTTCCGGTAAAGCTTCGCGATGTTTTGGGCCAATTCAGTTTCGGTCAAACATGCAGCCGGAATGTGAGTATCCAGCATCGGCATGCGAATCATTCCTGCCTGATCGACCCGAACGGAGTCGCGGGAGAGCTCTGGCTCTCGTGCGACACGCACGTCGAGCACGTCTCCGGGGCCGATACGATAGAGCGCGTCCGTCGTTGCCGGTTGGACCTTAGTGGGCGACGGGTCCCCGCTCCCGATCGGACTACCTGGACCAGTCGGAATCACCGAACCTTGTTGCGCGCTGGAGTATTGCACTGAGCAGAACAGGAATAGACCAACTAGACTGGGATTGATGATTGCTCTCAAGTTCAGCCTCATGATTTCACTCTCTCTTTTTTCCTGACATTTGAAACGTGTGCGTTGAGGTATGGTCAGGGCAGCTGGTTGTAGTCAAAACTCCACGCATGCATGCATCAAATAAAGATCATGCGCGACCCCGAGGGGAAACCTCTCTCGCGAGGTGGCATTCAGAAGGTTGCTCGTACCGCGTCATCCGCTAGCGGATTTTTACTGCTCTTCTTACTTCGTTCTTTGCATTTGAATGCTGTGCCCACCCTGGGCTTAGTTTTCTTTGAAGCGGGTCTCTTCCTGAAGACTCCAGAGCCGATAGCTCCGGGACCTCATCAATCATCGAAGACAAAAGCACCAGATCCGCGAAGAGGGCGGCAAGAGGTTTGCGGCTTGCTTGAGAAGCTTTAGAACGAACTTGCAGGACATGTCAGGGGGTCGCTTACCAAGTCTCATATGAGGGAGACTTGGTACGATATTTCGCGAGGTTACAGTTGCGTACCGCGAAGTTAGTGGATCACCCGAACAACCTTGATCGCTCTGGGCCAGCCTTCAGATTTAAGTCTTTACGAGACAACTCACTTCCCGCGTGGCGAGCAAATTGATTAGTGGTGCCATCCTCTCGTCGAGCAACGGCTTTATCTACCGAGCCGCATGAGGGGCCAACGCGATTTCACACACAAGCGACCGGACTAATCTAAGGGGCGACAATGTAGAGCATTGGAAGTCTTGCTGTCAATTGCAATTCTTCGCTTCCACGGCTACCAAAATGCGCCCACAATCGTCAGAACTCTTCGGTAGTTTGAAAGCAGGAATGCCTATTGATTTCCCGAGAGTTTAGGTGTTGCTACATGCTCAACATCGCTCAACGATGTTGACAGCCTTTGGCCTAGAAGTTAAACTCCAAGTTGTGCAGTCGGGACTTCAATAAAGAAGCCCTATCCCGCCTAACCGCCCACACAAATTACCCCGCAGAAGATAAGTTTTTTTCCTTCTTTTCCAGTTTGTCCTTTCTGAACCTTGAAAGGCAATCGACTGGATCCCCGCATCTCCACGAAATCCCTCCGGAATAAATAAAAAATGTTTACACTCTTCGTAAGAAATACCAGGGCATTCGGCGCTCTGTTGCTATCCACCCTGGCTATCAGCACAGCCTTTTCCCAAGGAGGCTCGGTAGCCACTCTCATCAGTTCGGTTGCCAATTCAAGGACTCCTAGTCCCGGTAGGTTTGACCCCGGTGGCACCAGCGAGCCGGCAGTAATTCTCGCTCGGTTCGTAGCGGCCGAGACCAAAGTGCGCGAAGCCTTAAACCAGCATATGTTTAAACGCGCAGTCGTACTTCAGACCATCGGTCCTAACGGTGAAGTCACGGGTGAATACATTCGAAACTCGGAGTTTGTCTTTGACGACCGCGGTCGGCGAATTGAACGCGTCCTTTTTCACCCGCCGTCCACGATCCGTGAAATGCGGATTACGAAGGAAGACATTCAGGATCTGGCGGGAAGTCAGCTACTCGGTATCGATATCCTTGAAACCAGTAAATACCGCTTAACGTACGCCGGTGCCGAAGCTGTCGAGTCGCGTCTGCTTTTTGCAATCGACGTTAATCCGGCGATCCAGCCTAATCCCAAACGGATGAGCGATCGCTACTTTGTTGGAAAAGTGTGGGTCGATCCAAATACCTTTCAGATTGTAAAAATCAGAGGCATCGTCGAGCCCCAAGGCAAGCAGCGGTTCCCCAGATTTGTCACGTGGCGCGAGCCTACAAAGGATGCACTAGCGTTTCCGGCTCGCACTGAAACCGACGACGTCTTACATTTTCGGAATCGCGACGTTCATTACCGCATCAAGGTGCGGTACTACGATTACAAACTTTTCGGAAGCAGAGTAAACATCACCGAAATCGAAGAACCAACGCCCGGAATAAACGAGGCCCCACCTAAATCGAAAGAGGCTACTCCCAGGGCGAATGAAGCTGAGCTGAAGAGGAATGAAGAAGTTTCAAAGCTAAAAGAGGCTTCGCCAAAAATAAGCGAACAGCCTGTCAGTCACCCGGCTATGCCCGCAATCAAGCCGGAGAAAAAACCAGGGATCTGTAAGACAAACCGTAATGCTCCGCCGATAGGCGCATATCACTGGGCGTCGGACACCGAAGTCAAAGTTTATTTTGTGCGCAACATGTTCACGTCAGAGCAGACCGGCGGACTGCTGGAGGCGCTGAAGACTTGGACCGTAGCCGAACAGGAAGTCGGGTCAGGTGTCAGATTCACTTATAGCGGAGAAACCGAACGCCGCATGAATTGCCGCGGTTGCCTCACAGTGACGAGGCGCAATGTGCAGGCGCGAGATAAGCGACTGTATGCCGTTTTCAATCCAATGAAATACGAGGAAGGTCGATTACTGGTATCTGCCTGGATCGATCTTGATTTTGGCATTCAAGATCCCAAAGCCCTACAGGGCTTTATGGCCCATGAGTTGGCGCATGGTCTCGGACTCTGGGACTGTCACAGTTGCCAGAAGAAGCGGTCACTGATGAGTTCCTTTCCGGGAGTGAATAAAAACAACGGTTTGACGGCGCCGTCTACTTGCGACCTGGCAACAATGAAAGAGGTATATCGAGAGGAAAGGCAGATCGCTGCCAATTCCAATGGCGAAAGGCGACTAGAAACAACCACCGATAGCGAGCTTTCGCTTTCGTCGCCTGATCTGGAAAGGGCCGGTTTCTCTGCTCTTGACACGCAAGCAGCTTCGAATGTCAAAACACTTCGATCAACTTTCCACCCCTACAACCAAAGCATGCCAATACCAGCCGAAGGAGGATTCGCTTTACCTGCGTTTCGTTTGGGCAAGTCCAGCTTCTTCGTACTCAACTTGCTACGGACCACGATTGCAGGAGCTGCGGTAAAGTCTGTCGCTCCTCAGTCATCGAAGTCATTCTGGCCCGAAAGCACATTAGCGGTGCCTCAAACAGGATTCGACAAAGCAAATTTCTCTGTATTTGATCTTCACAATCGGCATCCTGATGGCTCGTTGTCCTTCTGGCGTGGCCTTTTTTAAATCACGCGCGTGATCCGATGAAAGCGAAGCTAACTCTCTGTTTAATACTTCTGTTCCTGACAGTCGCCTCCGGTGTTAGAAAGGCCGAAACCCGCGCGGCGACGGCCATGGTCCCCTGCTGGGTAGGCCGAGAGGCGCCTCCGACTGGTTTTTGGACGTGGGCGGCTGGTGCCCACGTTAAGGTCTATATTCGTTCTGGGGATTTCAAACCAGAGCAAACACGTTATCTGCTCACCGCGTTGCAAAACTGGAATAGTGCGCTGGAGTTAACAGGGTCCGGCGTGCACCTTGAATATCAGGGTTTCACGAAGCTGCAACTCTCTTGTGAAAACTGCCTGACCATTATGCGCGGAGCGGTGTTTGACAAGACCAGAAGGCATGCAACTGAGCTTAGAGCCTTTAGCTTACGCCACGATCGAATCATCAGTTATGCAGCTATAGTCGTCGACCCGAGGCTGACCAATGCCAAGGCACTCATCGACGCAGTAGCGCATGAACTGGGCCACAACTTTGGATTGTTTGATTGTTATAGTTGCAGAAGCAAAAGCACGATAATGAATCAGTTTAAGGCGATGAATGTACCTAATGACGTACCCGGCCCAACGCGGTGTGATGTCGCACAAGTCACGGCGGTCTACAGGGAATTGAAAATGCGCTTAAATTCTGCATCGACAAAGCAAAACTTAATCGACGAAGGCGAAGAGCCCCTCGATGACGATACCCCAATAGTTCTACCCAAACCATAAGCTGGTAAGGTAAACCGCGGCTGCGGCCATCTTCGAATCATCAACGATCGCGCAGAGAAATTCTTAGCGAGATTCCTCATGATGACGGCGACGTCTGAGTCTAAGATGTTGTGCCGCGCTTTCAGTCCTTTGAAGTTTGTTCGATGGCCCGCGTGGCGATCGCCCCCAAAAAGAACACGATGGCGAGCCAGAGCAGACTTCGCAACTCCACTGTTTCTTCAAGCATTAGCCGAACGGGTCGCGTAATCCTCGAGACCACTGCAGCAATCGTGGTCAGTAAGCCCAGGACCCAAAAGGCAAAGGCAATGGTGCGATAAAATCTGGCCATAGGGACTCCTTTGAAAAGATTGGCGCGTCTATTAATGTTGAGGAAACAGCGAGCAACCGCTGATTTCAGACCGACAGAAGGGTTGAAGAACTACGCTCAAGCAGTATGAACATCCTGTCGCCCCGGAGATCGTAATGCTACTCACAAGCGGCGCAAGGAAAAGTTATCCAGCCAAAGGCGGCCAAATATTGGACAGGGAGTTCCCTCACATGGTTGACGTCGAAGCCCGATTCTAACCGCGCTCGTTGAGCTTTTGGAATTAAAGTTAATCGTGTATTCGCCCCAGCCACTTGTTGAGTTGGGAAACTGTTCGGATTGTCCCAGAATCTGGTTTTCGTCCGCATCTACGATCTCGACCACGGGTAAGCCGCCGCTAACGACTCCTTCCGCACGAATCGAAACGCGAAGTTGGTAATGAGTAGTCGGCTCAACTAGAACCAGTTGATAAATTACCGTCGAGGAAGGATGAAAATCACCGGTGAACTCAACCTTAAGACTTGAACGACCTTCTCTGGGACTGGTTGCATCCAGGGACAGTTGAAATCCCTGATCTCTATCGCCGATTCGCCACCCGAATCCCGCCTCTTTGAGGTTGCTCTCCTGTTCAAATCCGGGGTCGAAGATAACTTCCGACGTCGCCGCTGATTGCCCGTCAGCTGCCCTCAGAATACCAGCCTGCTTGAAGCGTTTCGCCGCGATAAGTTCAGCCAAATAGTTGTGCCGGTCCTGCTCACCCGCTGGGCCGGTCGCATTGTACATTGCAATAGCCGCGTCTACTTCGTTTCGCTGTCTGAAGTATTGGCCCAAAGTCTGATAAGCCTGCGGATTTTCCGGCGCGATTGCCTTTTCCACGAATTGAATGTTCCCGCCGGATAAACGCCACGCAAGGTCGATTATGCCTGGCATTAACGTAGGATTGCTGGCTCCTGCCAGCTTTAACTCCTTGAACGCTTCGTCTTGCCGTCCCGCTCGCAAAAGAATATTTCCCAACTGGTAATGAGGCTGCGCATAGTGTGGCGCAAGGGAGACTGCATGCCTTGCCATAGCAATCGCGGCATCAATTTCGCCATTTAGCTCTCGAGCGCGCGCGAGCTGGAGCCAGAGGAAGTAATCTTCTGGTCGAGCCGTAGCAGCTTTGTGATACTCATCGATCGCACCCGGAAGATCGCGGATACCCTCGAGAAGGGTTCCGCGCACATAATGTGCATCCGCGTCGCCTGGGCTAAGACGCACCGCCGAATTCCCAGCAGCGATGTGATTAGTCTTCGCAGCATAAGCAGCGAGCAGACTGCCGATTCCGGAACGTCCTGTATTCCATAGCAGCAGTAGCAAGACTATCAATAAGGCAGCGGCTCCGGATGGGAGGGAAATCAAATGCGCCTGCGTGTCTCTTAAGTCTGACATCCTTAGTTTTCAGAACAGAGTCTACGGTTCCTGGAGAGTTTTTGTCGGGTATGTTGTTGGATAGCTTGCAGCCATTATTCCGACTTTAGCTCCGGATTGGCCAGCTCGCTGCGGATGTCGTGCCAATGCGAAGGGCGTCGGCCCTGCTAGTTGATTAAAAAGGTTGTAGCCTTGAATCCACAAAGTGGACGCCAAGGCTACAAATCAAAGAAACCGTAAGGGAGCGATGACCTTCTTAAGTAGTTTTTGCCGAATTCGCCTCCCGAGAATTACGGAGTTGAAGGACTCGGGTTTGGCAGCAATGGGATGATCGCGATAGTTCCCAAACCCGTAATAATCGCGATCGTCTCCGACAGGGGAAATCCATCAGCCGCTGCGGCAGCTGCTGGACCGCAGTCTAAGATAGAAGCGCCAGCCCGAGCGTCCAAAGCTGAGCCCTCATCAACAGACGGGGCCAAGCCCGGCCTTAAGCAAACATCTATCGCTCCACCGGTTGCGGCAGCTATCACTCCTATATTGCCTTGAGGCGAAGTAATCGAGCCCGCAGTGTCCTTCAGAGTTCGCAAGATCGCACAACCCTGAGTGAGCGTTAACTTAACGTTACCGGTCGTACCCTGCCGATCGAACTCGACAACCACCTTTGTGTTTGGCGCGAGGCAGACTTGACCCATGGCGCCGAGCTTGATCGTCGCGCTCACCTGATCCGGCGTTTCAATGGTGGCTCCGCTCGGAATCGACGCTCCACTGTTGGCGGAGGCCCCGTTGACGGTGATGGCTTTGTTTTTGCGCGTCGAAAGAATGCCCATAAGCGGAGCTTGTGTGGCTTCCGAAACCGACACACGTGGGCTCGGGTTCGACTCCGCACGGCCGGCGCCGATATTTAACTGCCCTATGCCGAGAGTTACAAGCAAGCCAATTGACGTGATGATTTTCCGGCAATTGAGATTCATGAGTTTACCTCCCTCTCATTTGTACATGAGAGAAACGTTCATTATCTGTTCATTTCGCCGGCACGAAAGGAATTTGGCGCGGAGTATACCCCCCTCTTCGCTGACCGGTCAAGCCGTCTTTTGGTACCTGCGAGACGGCTGGTACACCTTACAAGGCCAGGCTATTAAGCCGGTGATCGTCCTACGCACATGTCCTCAGTCGCTTATGTGACCTGACGTTTCGCCGTCCGTATGGAGATTTGTCTGCACTGCGATGAAGATCAGAACCACCAAGAGCACTGCATTAACAGTTATGTGAAGCCCAAAATCAGCGAAGCTGTGAATGGCAACGCCAAAGATTCCCACCAGCGCTCCCAAACATGCTGCCCGGTAGGAAGGATCAGGCGACCGTAGACTCGGCCCTGTCAGTCTTAAAAACGCGACGATGAACCACACGAATAAGGCCGCCCCAATAAGTCCGCCGTTGGCGAGCAATTCCAAGTAATCATTGTGAGCTTCATGCGGAGTTAATTCCCCCGACGCTTGGTGATACCTGGTGATGGCAGTCCGGTAACCGCCAAAGCCCACTCCCGCAATGGGATGAGCTTTGATAAGTTGCCACGTTGCTGACCAGATTTCCTTTCGGCTGGAGTTGGTATTGTTCTCCATTTCCTGCTGACTAAAGTCAGTAGCTGCTGT